>Ga0209979_1001430_pt1 | contig 26211 bp, 16 predicted proteins | sample AnhtaG_FD_183114 | JGI IMG/M metagenome (GOLD analysis project Ga0209979, IMG submission 183114) | Deep subsurface microbial communities from Anholt, Denmark to uncover new lineages of life (NeLLi) - Anholt_01485 metaG (SPAdes) (version 2) | ecosystem: Environmental > Aquatic > Marine > Oceanic...
TTCATACGTGGATACTTTCTTTTAAAGTTTCTTAAGATTTTTCCTTTATCCAGATCCAACAATTTAATCAAATATTCCCGAGTATGAGAAAAAAACAGTTTCTTATTATCATCACTCAGAACCGAATGAAAACTGGCCCAGCTCGTAAAAGCACGAGGAGCAAAGAATGCTTTCTTTGGAAAGGTATGAATTTCTTTTTTTATTTTTCCATCTTTTGAAATTAAAAATATAGTATTTTTAATATCATCCAGCTTATGCTTTCTTTCCTCTATTGGAGGCCATACGGACTTCAAGAAAATGAACCAGCCATCCATAAGCCCGAAAAAGTCATTATAACTCTCCGGTTTAAAACGGAGTTCATCAGTAAGATTGCCCTCAATGTCAGAGTGAATGATTTTTCTCGCCGTAAAATCATAAATAAATATTCCCTTTTTATCAAAAGCATAACCAAAATATTCTCTTATTTCTCCTGGTCCCTCCCCCTTTCTAAAGAGATTATCTATAAATTTTCCATCTGGAGAAAACTTCAAAAACTGGTCTTCATCTGTGATAAAAATGGTGCCATCTGGAGCAACCTTTAAGTCTCCTGGGTATCTGAAATAAAAATCGCCGCTCTCATCTGTGATTCTAAAAACTTCCTCAAGTTTGAGTGTTCTTCCTGCTTTTTTACTTAATGGTTTTTCCGGATTTTCAATTATTGTCTGAGTAAGCATGAAAGATCTGAGAATAAAAAAAGATAAGAACAGTAATAAAATTTTTCTCATATTAACCTCACTCGCTTTCCCTTACAAATCCTTTATCCGCTCCTCTGCCTTTTTCAATCCAGAGAAGCCCGGGCTTTAGGGGATTTGGCTTCAAGGTCTAGGCCAATTCTCATCCAGAATTCTGTATTTCCTTATTACGTAATTATCATTCTCATCTTTTTCAGTTGCGTAAAAAAACTCGCCCGAGACTCCCATCTGAAAAATTCCGAAATAGTCATCGGTTGCCTTTTTTGGCAATTTCAAGAAAAACATATCAGTATAAGCACCATCTATATCGAAAACATCCACCACGAATCCCTTTCCCTCTTCTATTGTCGATGTTAACACCCAAAGAAATTTTCCATTCACCCAGAGTTGTTCTATGTCGTACAGGTAATTTCGCTTGGGGGCCTGAAACTTCTGACGATCCAATGTTATACTTAAATTTGGTCTTTTATCATTTTCTGCTGAAGCCTTAATCCGCGGATATTTTCTTTTAAATTTTCTCACAATTTGCTGTGATTCTGCATCAAATAAGGTTAATAAATACTCTTCAGTGTGAGAAACTACTAAATACTTCTCCTGCCATGGAACTGTAATGAGCCTATCTACTGGAATCCAACCACCCCTTATCCCTTCCTTTCCTGCGATAACGGATTTAGTTGGAAATGTCATATGTTCAGTTAAGATTTCTCCATTAGTAGATAAAGATAGTAACTTATAAGGAAAACCCACAACTCCTTCTAATTTGTCTAACTGTCCCCAATCAATATGGATAAAATAGAAGCGTCCATCATAAAGGAATTCAAAAGTATAGAACCTCTTTTTCTGATATATCGGTATTTCTTTTAATATATTTCCCTCATAATCAAACTTTAAAATCTTAGACGGATTATCACAGTAAATAATGACTTCCTTTTCTGTCAATTGATAACCCTTGATGGAGGTCATTTCACCGGGACCTTGCCCTTTCTTATATAAATTCCGAATATAATTGCCTTTTGAATCAAATTGGAGCAATTGCTCTTTGTCTTTGATAAATAAATCTCTATTTGCAGCCACCTGAAAATTGTGAGGACGCTTGAAAAAATACCTTCCGCTCTCGTCTGTTATCCTGTGAATTTCCTTTAATTGAACAATCCTTCCAGCATTTTTGCTTAAAGGCTTTTCTGAATTTTCAATAATTTCTTGAGCAAAAATAACAGAGCTAAAAATAAATAAAAATGCAAAGATTAACTCAGGTCTCTTCATAATTCCCTCCCTTTCACTGCAAATGCTAAAACAGAAGAGTTTATATCAATATGTTAATATTAATCCCTAATAACTTTTCCAGGCTTTTTTAAGCTCTCCTAACTTACTGAATCCCCAGGTACGAATTCTATCCCCGTAAAAATAAAAAATTGGAATGGCAATCAGGATAAAGATAGTTGAGCTTATGAGCCCTCCAACAGCAGAAAGAGCCAGGGAAGACCAGATCTGCCTCCTCCCCTCCTCCACATGGATTAAAACCATAGGAAACATACCAAGCACTGTTGTGCTGGTTGTGAGAAAAATGGGTCTGACCCTCTCTCTTGCCCCTTTCAGCACAGCCTCAAGGAGGGGAAGCCCCTGTTTTCGTCTCAAATTAATATGATCCACCAGGAGGATAGAATTGTTGACCACAATCCCTCCAAGCAAAATGACACCAATATAAGCTGAAGAGTCAAAGGCAAAGTCAGCGATCACAAAAGCCACAAAAACTCCAATCAATGCTAAAGGCACAGCCAGCAGGATGAAAAAAGGATGGATAAATGACTCATAGAGAGCAGCGAGAATCATGTAAATAATGATGATGGAAAAGATGATAGCAAATGTTATCTGTCCTTTCTCTTCTTCGCTTAAACGCCAGGTTTCCTCCAAAGTCGCGGAGAAACCTGGAGGCAATTCTAATCTTGAAAAAATTGCTTTTTTGTATTTTTCTCCAGCCTTACGAGGCCCTCTGAATTCCCACATAATCGTCCGCTGGAACTGCTGGTTTTCTCTATCAATAGAGCCGGCAATAGGCCTTTCTTCCAGAGTGGTAATATCACTCAGCCTCAGATACTCTCCTTTGGGAGTTCTGATAATAGCATCCTGAAGCCTCTTGAGGTCCGTCTGATCTGCGTCGGGAATTTTTACAGTAAGATCCATCTCTTCTCCGGCAACCTTTATTAGCTGCCGGCCTGAAACCCTTCCCCTGATAAGAGACGCAATATGATAGTAAATATATCGAAGGTTAACATCATACTTTCTTAAAGCCTCTTTATCTATTTTTAAAACATATTCAAAAGAATCCAACCTGAAATACCAGCCATACCTGTCAGAGACAGATCTTATATCTTTGATTCGAGGGTTTCTTTTTAATGTGAGCTCGAGTTTTGCAGTAATATCCTTCAATTTTTTCATGTTATAGCCAAAAAACTTTATACGCGAATCATAAGAAGTCCCGGTTCCTATGGCAGAGTAATAACTCTGTGGATCAAAGCCAGATATTGAAACACTTATCCCGGCAAAATTTGTTGCCAGCTGAATCAACTCTTCTTTCATAAGATACGGCCGGTAGGAAAATTCTATTTCAGGAGGAAAAGTTATTATGATGTACGCCCATTCGGAAGAAACCTGTGTCACCATTTTTTTCTCGTAGTCAGACTCTAAAACCTTTGTCTCAAACTCTTTAGCAACTTCGTCTGTCCTTTCTATAGGCACTCCAGGGGGCATTCCGACATATAATCTAAGTCTCTCCTCTGAAGGATCCCAAAACCAATCTCCTACCGAGACTTCTTTTTTGAACCAGTTGTAGCTTCCAGTGAATAAAAGAACAATAATAAGAATAACAACAACTGGATGGCGGAGAAAAAATCTTAAAGTTTTCTCATAAGTCTCTCGAATCCGCTCTTTTTTCTCTTTTCTCCTTTTTTTCATCAACTTAGGACTCAGAGCTGGAATAAGAGAAAACGATACTAGTAAAGAAGCAGCAAGTGCAGAAGAAATGACAATGGCTAAAGGCAGATAGAAAATTTTCAGCCGGCCTTGAAAATAAGCAAAGGAAAAGAAAACACTCATTGTAGTCAATGTGGATGCCAGAACCGGCAGGAATACTTCCTTTGAGCCCTCTATTGCCGCTTGAATAACAGGAACTCCTTTTTCTCTATAGCGAAGAACATTTTCAAAAACAACAATGGAATTATCGACAAACAGACCAAAACCTAAAGCCAATCCCCCCAGGGTCAGCATATTAAGAGAGATCTTGAAAAAATAGATAAGATTAAAAGTGATTAAAACAGAAAAAGCGATGGAAGAGAGGATGAGAAGTGAAGGCTTAAAACTCCTTAAGATTAAAAAGACAAGTACAAATATCACCACAAGGATAATCCCCACTAATAAGTAAAGGTTCTTCAAACTTTTCTGAATATCTTCGCTTTCGTCCTCTACTGTTCTGAAAACAAGGTTCTGAGGCAATTCTTTTTTTATGGCTTCCAGTTTCCTTTTTACTCTTTTGGCTACTTTTAGGGTACTTGTCCCCGGTTCTTTATAGACAGTTAATGCGATTGTAGGCTGGCCGTTTATTCTATTTATGTAATATATCTCACCATATGATGGGACCACTTGAGCCACATCCTTTAATTTAACCGGATTTTCTCCTGAATAAGTGATTATTGTCTCACCAAGTTCTTTTGTTTCATTGATGGCACTGTGAACTTTAAAAATGTATTCCTGGCTCCCTCTCTTTATTTTCCCGACGGGAAAGGCTTGATTCTTACTTATTACGGCATTTAAAACCTGGTAAGGATTTATATTTAAAGCCTTGGTCTTTTCTTTATTTAGAATGATTTTTATTTCGGGATCAGCTCCTCCGGTCACATCCACCTGGGCTACTCCCTTTATAGAACCAATACCAAACTCAATCTTCTCTTTTACCAGCTCTCTCAATTTCTGAAGAGTGTAATCCCCGGAAATAGAATACCGAAGGAAATCTTCTGTTCTGAATTGGTCAGGGATATAAGGGACAACCTGAGATGGCATGGCTCCATAAGGAAGTTCATCCTTTATCCTGGAAATTTCTTCCCTGAGAGCAAGAGTGGCAAACTCCATGTTTGTTTTTGGGTCGAACTCCAGAGTTATCGTTGAAGAGCCAATTCTAGAGCTGGAAGTAATTTTTTGCACTCCTTTCACTGAGGATGCAATCTCTTCCAAAGGGGAGGTAATCTGAGTTTGGATAATCTCCGGAGGGACTCCTCCCCAGGTTGTTCTTATACTCAACTGAGGGTATTCTTCTTTTGGCGCTAACTCAAAAGGAATATTTAGGAAAGAGTAGATTCCCAGAACAAGAATGGCCAGAAAAACCATGGCAGTTGCAATCGGCCGCTCTACAAAAATCTTCATTTTTTAAATTAAGACTTCCTTTTTTCTGCAATCTCATAGGCTACAGGAATAAGGATTAATGTCAGGAAGGTAGCCAGTATAAGCCCACCTATAACAGATATAGCCAGAGGCTGCTGAAGCTCAGAACCTCTTCCTAGACCCAGAGACATAGGAAATAGGCCAAAGGCCGTAGTCACTGTTGTCAACAATATGGGTCTCAGCCTTACTCGACTTGCCTCCAAAATGGCTTCTCTGTAAGTCAGTCCTCTCTTTCTTAGCTGGTTTGTGTAGTCTATTTTTACAATAGCATCATTGACTACTATCCCTGCTAAAACGACCATGCCAATCACAGAGATCACATTAAGAGTTTGACCTGTTAAGAACAAAGCCCAGACTGCCCCTGTTAGCCCCATAGGCAGAGTGAATAAAATCAAGAAAGGATGAATGAGGGATTCAAACTGAGCAGCCATGATCATATAAACCAAAAGGGCAGCCAGGGAAAAGGCAAAAATCAGGCTTTGGAAAGATTTGCTCATTTCTTCCTGTTCCCCGCTGAAGACAACCCTGTAACCGGATGGAAGAGAGAGGTCATCTATTTTCTCTTGTATCTTCGGGACTACCTGGCTTATTTTAGTACCGCGGAGATTAGCCGTAACTAAAACTTCCCTTTGCTGATTTTCTCTCCTGATCTCCTTTGGCCCCTTTGCCACTTCATAAGAAACCAGCTCTCTTAAAGGAATACGGGCTCCCCTATATGAAATCTGCTCATCTAAAAGAGAATCTATATTTTCTCTTGTTCCTTCCTCCAAGCGAACTAAAATATCATAATTTTTTTCCAATTCCCTAAACTGAGTAGCTACCCTGCCTCTAACCGCATGAACAAGAAAATTGCCAATAGTTATTGGCGAAATGTCATATTTTTCAAGAGCCTCTTTTTTTATTTTGATTAAAAACTCAGGTTTTCCTTCTCCGATATTCGTATTCAAATCTGCAATCCCCCCAATATCCTTCAATTTCACAACAAGTTCCTCAGCTATATCCTTCAGTTTGTTAAGATCATCTCCTTTGATCTTAAGGCCAATCTCGGCAGTTGAAAAAGCTAAAAATTGGGCGAGAGTGGATTGTTCTTTGACAATGGAGTAATTAAGATCCGGAAATTGTGCCAGTCTCGCTCTTAAAGCCCCGATTGTCCCTTCTAATTGTGATTCTTCCTGAATTTCCACATAAATCTGGGCAGAGTTTGTGGTCACATCAGGATTAAGCCCTTCCATACCGCTAACGATTCCTATTTGCGAAAAGCGATCCTTGACTGATTTAATACCTCCCAGCCATTTCTCTATTGAGGAAACAACGTCCACAGTTTGTTCAAGAGAGTAATCAATCGGTGTCTTCAGATTTAATTCAAAGGACGCAGCTTTAGGTTTAGGCATAAGCTCCCGTGGGATTTGCATGGCGAGAATAAAGGTCAGGACAAAAAAGATAAGAGACCCAACCAGTACTTTTCCTTTGTTATCCAAACACAAGAGGAGAAATTGGTGATATCGAGAGGCAAATTTTTCATAGACAAAATTAAATCCTTTAAAAACAACTCCAAAAACATACCTGAAGGGAAGACTCAGGTAATGGAAAATTAAAAGCAAAAGCTGGAGGAAAAAGCTAAAAATAAAATTTAAAACCAAATAAATGCCTTTAAAGATAAAATTTATAAGCCACCTGAGTCCTTTATACGGATAAAGTAAAAACCTCCATTTTGATCTTTTTCTTTTTACTGTCCTTTTTTCTTCCTCAACCTTCTTTTCTTCTGTCTCTCCTTGTTTCTTTTCCACCTCAAACCTCCGTGAAGAGAGCATAGGAAGAAGAGTCAGAGAGACAATAAGAGAACAAAGAAGCGCAAAAGCCACTGTTAAAGCCTGGTCCTTAAACAACTGGCCGGCAATGCCATGAACATAAATAACAGGGATAAAAACAGAGATTGTGGTAAAAGTTGAGGCTGTTACAGCCATCCCCACTTCTTTTGTGCCTATAAAAGCCGCATCAAAAAGATTTTTACCCAGGCTTTTATGTCTAAAAATACTCTCTGAGACGACTATAGAATTATCAACAAGCATTCCAACACCAAGCGCAAGTCCTCCCAGGGACATCATGTTCAAAGTGATATCCCAAAAAGGCCAAAAATACAGAAGATTAAAGGTTGCAATGATGGAAATTGGAATGACAACAGAAATAATGATAGGAGTCTTCAGATCCTGGAGGAATACGAACAAGACAAAAAAAGCCAGGATTCCTCCAAAAATAATCGATCTAAGGACTGATGAGATAGCATTTTCGATGTATTTTGCCTGTTCAGAGACAACAAGGATGTCCACTTTTGGATTTGCTTTTTTAATATCTTCAAGCACTTCATGGGCTGTTCTTGTCACTTTTATTGTATTGGCTCCTGATTCTTTTCTGACAAGGATTCCAATACTTTCCTTCTCATTAAGCACAGTTATTCCTTGACGCTCTTTAATGGAGTCTTTAATCTGAGCCACATCCTTAAGCCGTATGACTCCTCTCTCTTCTGTTGTCTTAAGGCTTATCTCTCCAATCTCGCCTAAAACCTCGTATTCCCCCACAACACGAAGAGCATACTTGAATCGACCTTTTCTTATGTTCCCCCCCTGCAGGTTCTGGTTAAAATCATCTATTCTCTGCGCAATCTGATCTATTGTGAGGCCGTACAGTGAAAGAAGCTCAGGATTTACTTCGACCTGAATTTCTCTTTCTACTCCACCAGCTATTTCAGCCGAACCTATTCCCTCAATCTGTTCCAGCCGCGGTTTGATCAACTCTTCAGAAAATTCCTTCAGCTCCAGAAGTGCTCGTTCTCCAGAGACGGCTAAGACCATAATAGGTTTGCTCTGGGGGTCTAAAGCAATGATTGTGGGGTCTCCAGCTTCCTCAGGGATGGGAGCACTATCAAGTTTTTCTCTTGTGTGCAGCATGGCAAAATCCATGTCAGTCCCCCAGGCGAACTCGAGTGTCATGAATGACCGACCCTCTTTTGACACGGATTCCACCCGGCGCAATCCGGGGATTCCGCTAAGAGTAGCCTCCAGCGGCAAAGTCACAAATGTTTCAATTTCTTCCGGAGCTACACCAGAATATTCTGTCACAACTGAAAGGCGGGGGTAGCTGATATCGGGCAGAAGGTCAACACTCAGCTCCTTCAAAGAAATGAAGCCAAGGAGAACAATGGCCAGAAAAAACATAAGAGTCGTGACAGGCCTTTTGATCGTTACTTTAGTTAATCTCATCTCTTATTATTTTAATTTTACCAGATTTTTTTACTATTACCAATTTATATTCCTCCCTAAAAATCATAACTTCTGAACTTGAGATTTTTTGTTTTCATATTTATACCTAAAGCTTTTTCCAGCTTTGCCACTGATATTTTATAGTTAATAATCGCTCTTATTTCACTCGTCCTGGCTGACGCGAAGTCCCTCTGGTATCTAAAAAGCCATTCACTTCCGACTAAACCAAGCTTATGCCTCTCTTCTTCAGCACTAAGCTTCTTTTCCATTAACTCTCTGTATCGAGAAGAGGTCTCCATACTTTTTTCATTGTTTTTCAGCTCTTTAAAAATCTCTAAAATTTCATTGTAAATGGACTTGCTTACCCTTTCTCTTTCTAACAATTTCTGATCATTCTGTAATCTGGCTTGAGCCAAACTGGCACGAGATAGCACATTCCCAAGAGGAATAGTAAAGTCCAAAGTAACTTGCCAGTTCTTATATTTAAAGTCAAAAACATCTTTTAAGGAATCACCTCTGCTTCCTTCAATTTTATCGATGACCACACCACTATAATAGGGGCTACCACCTTCATAAATAAGCAGATCTCCTGATTGTCCTGGGTACCACATATTAAATCTAAGGTCGAGCTGGGGAAGAAGCTGATTCTTATAATAACTCACATCAATGCTGCTGTTTTCAATCTCTTTTTGCTTACTGGATAATTCCGGCCTTTCTTTAACAGCTATCTTTAGGGCTTCCTCAAAGGTTATCTCTACTTTTTCAACTAAGGGCTTGTCAGTGGGTAAAACAGATTCTGTTAGGCCCGAAGCATCAACTGGAAGATTCATGATTTTTCTCAGCCTGTCTTCAGCGCTTTCCGCTTGAGCTCGAGCTGATATAATATTACTTTCCCAATTTGCCACTTCAGTTTCTGAAGACAAAACATCTATCGCGGTCTTTGCCCCAATTCTGGCTGCTTCTTTAGTCTTTATCAACTGTTCTCTGCTGTGCTCTAAAGAATATTCACTTACACTTAGAGATTCAATTGCCATAACCAGGTTCCAGTAGGCTTCCTCTACATCATAAACTTTCTGAATGATAGTAGACTTAAGCCCGAAAACTGAAATATCTCTCTGATTTTGAGCTTTTTTAATTTCTCTTCTGTTAATGTTAGGCCCGAAATTCTTTAAAAGAGGTTGAGTAAAATTAAGCCTTAAATCACTTCTGTATGTCGGATTTACGATTGTTAGGCTCCGCGTTGTTTCGTTCGTCAAATTTGAAAGAGAAAGAGAAACTTTTCCACCTGTTATAATATTTTGTTCCAAACCAACGGAATAACTATCAGTTTTATCGGAGTAAACATCTCCTTGAACGTACCAATTTGAAGGCTGATTATAACTAAAATTGTCATACCCAAACTTTAACTGAGGCATGAAATATTCTCTGGATTGGCGGACAGAATATGATGAGATATCAGGATTAAAGGCTTCAACAGAAATATCGAGGTTATTTTCCAGAGCTTTAAGCATACAATCCATAAGCGTTAACTGTGTCTTTTCAGGCTTCTTCTCCTGGGAAAAAAGGAAACAAAAACATAAAAATATTAGGCCTGCAGTAAGAATTAGTCTTTTCATCTCTTTCCTCCTAAAAGTCAGACTTTAATTCCATTCTGAATAAAAACCCTGTAAAACAAATGCTTTTTTGTCTTTATAATCAAAATAGAACCTTTTAATTCCTCATCCTTTCAAGATAAATCGCTTTATCATCAAAGTCAAATGAAGGAATAAAACAAAGAACTCAAAATAAAAAAATAGGGACAGGCCCCATTTCTTATAATGAGATTGCCGCACTCCCTTCGGTCATTCGCAATGACATTACACAATGGGTTTGATAAATCAAGCTCCTACAGATGAATCAAAGCGCTACAATTGTCTGTCCCTTTTTTCCTATCTCCACTTTATAATAAACGGATCGAGTGTGTAATGTGTTTCAATATGGAGTATAATTTATTTAGAGTTATTACGAACAGTGATAGACATTGATTCTTTTGTATAAAGTTTTTGCCTTTTGCGACTACTACTCTAGCACCAAAAAAAATGAAAAGCCTGATTCCTCGCAGAAATAAAAAAGGTAATAATCCAAAAAAAAAATTCTTAATTATTTTTATAGTTTTACTCTTCTCTTTCTGTACCGCAAAGAAAAAAATAGAACTCACACCTCAACAACTTCTTGAGTACCAAAGTAAAATAAAAGAAGCAGACACTCTCTTTAAAGCAGGGAGTTATACCTGTCTGAAAGAATCCTTCAGTATTTATCAAAAACTTTTATCTATACCACACCTCCAAAAAACTACAAAAGAAAAACTTATTAAAACCGCTCTTCTCTTGACTATCAGGGAGAAAGAACTCGGCATAATAGACAACCCGTATTTTAGAGAAGCTTCCGATCTTATTCAGAGGTCTCCTTCCTTATCTGGATTTCTAATATATCTGAATTTTGTCAATTCAATACCTCTAAAAACCAAAGGACTCATAAAGGATATAATAGAAGTCGGTTCAAAGGCAGAGAGGATCCGCACTAAACTCAAGAAAAATATCGTTATATGGCATGAACTTTTCAAAGAAAAATCCGGGACCGAAGAGTTCTTTTCCTATCTATATATTTCTTTGAACTGCAGCTTTTCCCATTTTTTCGAAGAAAAAAAAGACCTCTCTTATCTTTTAGTAACTTTCCCTCATTCTCCAATGATTCAATACAAACTATCAATCTATCCCAAAGAAAATCCGGACAGCTTAAAGGAACTTATCCAGAAAGAACCTCGCTTTTATGAAGTCTACTATTTCCTGGGAGAGGCGGCATTCAAACTCAGGCAATTGATTACGGCTGAGAAGAACTTTCTAAAGTGTTACGAACAAATCCCAGAATCTTCACCGACTGTCATTTCTCTGGCAACTATCTATTTTGCTTTTGAGGAACTTGAAAAAAGCCTTACGTTCTATAATAAGGCTATCGTTATGGCTCCATCATACAGAGACGCTCTCCTGGGAAAGGCAATTTGCCTTAGTTATTTAGGCAAAAATGAAGAAGCAATAAAAACCTGTAACGAACTGATTAGACTTGGAGAATATTTTCTTGGCGAGACACATTACTGGCTTGCATGGAACCAAAATGAGCTCGAGAAATTAGATGAAGCTTGGGAAAACGCTGAAAAAACCAAATATTATCTTATGGGCTACAGCGAAGTCTTTTCACTGTCCGGTATTATAGCCTTTAAGAGGGGAAACCTGGAAACAGCAGAGGAAAACCTTAAAGAAGCACTAAAGATCAACCGGATGAATTGCGAAGCGGCTTATTATCTGGGTAAAATTTATACAGTGTATGAAGACTGGAAAAAATCAGGCGATTATTATGAAAAAGCAGCAATATGTAATGAATGGAAAGAGAGCGCACTAAATGAGAAAATTAAAGACATCCAAAACTCCTCCTTTTCTGAAAAAAGAAAAGAAATATTTATATTTAGAAAAAAAGCCCAGTTAAAAAAGATTACCCTTAAAATTGCAACATTTTATTACAATGCTGCTGCAGGATATTTTAATGCCGAGATGGATGAAGAAGCACTGGCCCTTGCTCAAAAAGCCGCAAAGCACAGCGCTTTGAAACAAAAGGCAGAGGAACTCATCCTCAAGATCAAGCAGCAAAAATAAGATACAAAGTAAAAATTGGGCTCAGTTTGCCAATAGTGAGATTGCCGCGTTGCGCCCGCAATGACATTTCCTTATAAAGGTGGGTTTGATGAATCAAACCCCTACAGCTTTGTACTATAGAATTGCCACACTCCTTCCAATAAAAAACTTTACACCCGTAAAGTAAGTTTACAGAGAAAACAGCATCTGATTTTTATTGCACACCTGAAAAGAAAACTACTCATTCAAGTTTGGCATAAAAATTGCTCTTTACTTCAGTAAATGGGCAGTTCAGCTAAAAACATAAAACAAAAACTCCATAAAAGTCAAAAAAGGGAGGATAAAATGTTTACAGATTCTTTTATTATTGCAGAAAAAGGCAGCTTAAGAAGAGCTATTGCCTTTCCTGTTGCTCTGCTCCTCCATGCAAGTCTTGTTGCTGCCATGATCATCATCCCGCTTCTTAACACTCAAAACATGCCTCAAGTAGAAATATACAGCGCTTTCCTCGCCCCACCTCCTCCACCTCCACCTCCTCCACCTCCCCCTGCTAAAAAACGTAAAAGCTCTAAAAGAAGAACTCGTATTAAACCTGTTCAAACTAAAACCACCATCGAACCAGGTAAACTAGTAGCCCCTGTTGAAATCCCCGAAGAAATCGTCGAAGAAGAACTCTCCGATATCGGTATCGAAGGCGGCGTAGAAGGCGGAGTCGAAGGTGGAGTTGTTGGCGGTGTGCTCGGTGGTGTGGTCGGCGGCGTGCTCGGCGGTGTTGTTGGTGATATCGAAGCCCCGGTAAGAGCTGTCGGCGAGATAAGACCTCCAAGATGTATCCATGAAGTAACTCCCATCTACCCTGAGATCGCCCGTCAGGCAAGAGTAGAAGGTGTGGTTATTGTTGAAGCAACAACTGACATATATGGAAGAGTGCAGAATGTAAAAATTCTCAAATCTATTCCCCTTCTCGACCAGGCAGCTTATGATGCTGTACGTCAGTGGGTATATGAACCGATGATCATCAACGGACGTCCCAGAGGTGTTATCTTTGTTGTTACAGTTATATTTACATTAAGATAAAAATTTGAGTTGGCATAAAAAGGAATATCTCAAACATTACTAGACTAGTAACCGGGATGAGATAAAAGAAGAATTTATTGAATAGGAAAAATTGAAATAATCTACTTTTTTTCTACTTTAACTTTTGCATCATGGGCCAATGTAAAATGCCCGTCAATGAGGACCAACTCACCTTCTTTAACACCATCTAAAACTTCTGCATAGACTTCATTTTCAAGGCCAACTTCTATATACCTCCACTTAGCCAACTCGCCTTCTACAACAAAAATTAATTGCCTTCCTTCTCCTCTTACAAGAACAGCATCTTGAGGAATAAGCAATCTGTTTTCATAAATCTCTGCTGCAATTTCAACCTCAGCATGCATGCCTGGCTTGATCTCTTCCTCAGGATTCTCGACATCAACAATGACCTTGCAGGTTTTATCCTCAGGATTAATTACCGGGCTAATGGCTTTTACCATTCCTTTAAAAGTTCTTCCTGGATAAGCACTAAATTTTAAATCAGCTTCCCGGCCTATTTTTATTTTTCCTATCTCGCTCTCCAGCACTTTTGCATGGACCTGAATACGGCTGATATTAACAAGAGTAAAAAGCTCTCTGCTTGCCGTAACATGCTCTTGCGGCGATACTTTAACATCTGTTATGATGCCTGAAAAAGGAGCTCGAATTTTTGTCTTCTCCAGGTTCCTTTGAGCATCTCGGACTCCAATCTCCCTTTGAGTTAAGCCTTTCGTAGCAGCAAGGATTTCTTCCTTTTTTTCTCCTGCGTTAATCAGTGCCACCTCATATTGAGCACTTGCCTTCTCGAATTCTGTCCTGGATAAACTCCCCTTACTATAAAGTTGCCTTGCCTTTTCATAGCTATCCTTTGCATTCTGAATCTTTTCTTGATCAGAGCTGGAAAGCGCTTCCTCTTTTTCAGCAAATCTTTTTTCAACCAGATATTCTGATAAAACCTTCAGGCGTTCAGCCTCTGCGTTTTCATACCTTAATCTGTACTCCTCGTCATCCAGCTCTATAAGCAGTTCCCCCTTTTTAACATGTTTGCTCTCTTGCACGTTCAGACTTTTAATAACACCTGACACCTCAGCCTTCATGATAATATTCATGTTAGTAACAGCTTCACCTGGGGATTTTAGTTTAATAATAAGGTCTCCTCTTTTAGCCAAGACGCCTTTAACAGAAATTGGAGTTTCCTTAGCTTTTGGGGTTTCTTCTGAGGGATCCTTTGAAGACTCGTCTGCGGATGTAGCTAATATTCCTTTAAAAACTACAAAATAAGCCAGCACAGCCACAAGAATAATAATAAAAACAATAATCAGTATCTTTTTTGAAAAAACCATTTTATTTTCCTTTCTCTATGCTCTTTCCCAAATATATTGGTCATTTTTTATCTTAAAGGTGACAAAGAAAAATGTCAAATGTTGTTTACCAGAAAAAGCGGTTTCCCTTGTAGGGAGTTGAGTTATCAAATCCACAATTTAGAATTACTATTGGAATTGATTCAATTCATAAGGGACGGGCTTGATGAATCAAGCCCCTACAGATGAATCAAGCCCCTACTCTACTTTTTCATGGGCGGGTTTGATAAATCAAATCCCTACGTTCAAGCCAAATACAAAATAAGGACGGTTCTATTTTTCTATAATTAATAAAATGTAAAATGGGGACGGTTCAAATTAATAAAATGGGGACGGTTCTATTTTTCTTATTTAAACTATATTGTTAAAATGAATCAAAGTAATTATAGAAAAATAGAACCGTCCTTATTTTATTTTACCCATTTTATATTTTACTTTGAGATAAAGTCTAATAAATGACCTGGATCATATTTCTTTATCTTTTTTTACAGTATCCTGCAACAAGCGGAAAAAATCAGGAAGAGCAGCCGTTATTCTACTCCAGTTAGGAAGAAGGTTAGATTTGGATGGATTTTGCCAAAAAGCTTCTCCTGCCATCTTTATTCCAACGGAAAAAGTGTCAACACACCCTAACTCACTATGTCGGTCAAACTCTAATCCATTAATAGCAGCATCATTCTCATAACGCACAACTGTCTCTTGAGCAATCTTTAAATAAATATTGCTTAAGGTTTTAAATAACCCTTCTGAAAACTGCACGCCTTCCTGAGCAAGAGTCCGAAAAATTGACTTGGTAATATCAATACTCATCTTCAATATTCCTTTATCTGGATTATCTGGAATCAATTCTTGATGTTTATGTTCGTAGGAATCGGCAATATCAACCTGGCATATTCTGTTTAAAGCCATATTTCTGTACACTTCAGCCAGAGTCCCTACTTCCAGCCCCCAGTCACTGGGAATACGCATAACCATAGCTAAATCTCTTCTCATTGAAATCTCCCCAGCCAAGGCATACCGGAAGCTATCCATATAATCCAGGAAAGGAAGATGTCCTAATATTTTTGTTAATGCATTAATAAAAGGAGTAAAAAACAACCGTGTAGCCCGCCCGTACATCCGATCTGTGAAACGGCTGTAAAATCCTTTACAGAACTCGTATTCAGAATGAGGATTGACAACAGGATAACAGAGCCGTGCGATAAGCGCGCGGTCATAGTTCACGATGTCACAATCGTGCAGGGCAATGATCTGGCATTTCCTCTTGGCTAAAACATAACCAAGGGCAATCCAGACTGCTCGCCCTTTCCCTCTTTCTCCCGGAGATAAGTCATTCTTTTCCAAAAGCTGGTAGAGCTCTTTCATACGGGAACCATCATTCCATATAATATAGAATTTTTTATGGGATGAGAAAAAATCCTTAACCTCCTTGAACTGTTTTTCACTTGCAGCATCCAGACATAAAACAATCTGATCGATATAATTGACTTTTTTTAGAGCATTCATGATATTAGGGAGAGCTCCGCTTGCATACTCCCGGTAAAGAGAAGGCAAAACCAGTCCGATAGGTCTTATCCGTGAAAAATCCTTTAGCTCCTGCTCTAATTTTTTCAGGTTTATTTTTCCCAATTTATGAAAAGTGGTGATTACTCCATTCTGGAAAAAATCTGACATTTTTCCCTCCTAAAAAAGACGTATTTTTACATAAATGTTAGTTTGAGGCTTAAATCGCTCTTGGTAATAGCATATAGAAAAAAAAAATTTGTGTCAATCGCTTGATTTTCACTCAGGACTCGTTGTATTTATTATTAGAGTAAATACGAAAATATATTTTACTATTTTATATTCGTGACTAAGGATGTTTTAGATGAATAAAAAGACTATCCTAACGCCCAAAACAGTTGAACAACTCGATAAAATTAAAAAAGTGGACATTTTAGTCGGGATTCCAAGCTACAATAATGAAAACACAATAGGTCATGTTCTTAAGGCTGTCCGCCTTGGCCTGACAAAATATTTTCCCAAATTTAGAAGCATTATTGTCAATTCCGACTGCGGCTCTACGGATAACACGCGAAAAATCGTTCGAAACGGCTCGGATGATTATAAAGGACTCGATACTATTCTGATTGCTCATGAGATGCACCCTTATATGCGAAGTCTTCATACCCCTATCTCGGAAATGGTAACATCTTTTAGAGGCGCACCTGGAAAGGGAAAAGCCTTTAGAAGAATATTTGAAATAGCTCATGAATTAAAGGTTAAGGCTGTTGTGGTTGTTGATTCTGACCTCCACTCTATTACTCCAGAATGGATACAGCTCCTGGCAGGTCCAATTCTCTTCAAGAACTTTGATTATGTCGCACCTCTATACACCCGTCATAAATATGATGGGACCATCACAAATTCCATAATCTATCCTCTGGCCAGAGCCCTTTATGGCAAAAAGATCCGTCAGCCTATTGGGGGAGAGTTTGGATTTTCAGCCAAGATTCTCAGCCAATACATGGAAAAAAATATCTGGGATACAGACGTCGCATATTATGGAATCGATATCTGGATGACATCCGTCGCTCTGGCTAACGGCTATAAAATCTGCCAGTCTTTTCTTGGTGCTAAAATCCATAATCCAAAAAATGTGGCCACTCTACCTCCGATGTTTAAGCAGGTTATAGGTACGATTCTCTCTTTAACCGAAGAAAATCATGATAAATGGAAAAAAATAAAAGGAAGCAAAGACTTGCCGACTTATGGTTTTCAGGCAAGAGTTATTCCCGAAGAAGTCCCCCAGAATTACAACGAACTCTTCAACAGATTTTTTAAGGGAGCCGAGAAACGCGATTTCGTTTGGCAGGAAATCTTAAAAAAAGAAAATCACCAGGCACTGGAAAAAATTTTTCAGCTTTCAAAAAAAAGCTTTCACTTTCCCTCTGAGCTCTGGGTGAAAATAATCTACGACTATATCATTTTCTATCACAGGTTTAAGCACATATTCATGGAAATGAGCCTCCCATCAGTTCTTGAATCCATGATTCCCCTCTATTTTGGCTTTACGGCGTCTTTTGTCAAAGAAACAAAAAATATGAATACCCAGCAAGCTGAAGAGGAAATTGATAAATTATGCCTTGAGTTTGAGAGATTAAAGCCCTATTTGGTAAATAACTGGGATAAAAGAGAATAATAACTTCCTCTTTTAAATATTTTATTCAGCGTTAAAGTCATTTAAGTATGAATCAAAAAATTGATTATAAAAAAGTCATCAAAGTCTCAGAAAATGGTCTGGCTGGTAAAAAACCCGATATTTCACTTTTTTCTGGCATTTTTTCCCAAAGAAGAAATAAAATAGACCAAATTATAATTCCAGAGTTACATTTAAAGGAAAGAATAAGAGCCTTAGCTGAAGAGATCTGCAAAGATTACAAAAAAACAAAGGAAATAAATCTGGTTACCATATTAAAAGGCGCTTTTATTTTCGCTTCAGACCTGGGAAGAGAAATCTTTAATATTTTTGGATTAAAAGGCCCAGAAATCCATTTTGATTTTATTAAGGCTGTAACCTACGGTGACGAAATAAAACATTCTGAAGAACCGGAAAGAAATGTCACAATAGAACTCCAACCAAAGAATCTTCAAGGCAAAAATGTTTTATTGATAGAAGATATCGTTGATCAAGGCTTCACCCTGTTTGAGATTCAGAAAAAATTACTCGCAGAAGAAAAACTTCAATCATTAAGGACTTGTGTTTTACTCAGTAAAGCCTTAAAAAATCCTTCAAAAAAAATGAGGGAATTAAAGAATAAACTCGTTATTGACTATCTTGGATTTGAGATTCCTGATAGATGGATTGCTGGTTATGGCATTGATGCAGGAGAAGATTTCAGGCATTTGCCATTTGTCATTACCGTTAAAGAAGATTATTATTTAAATAAAAGATAAAAGCTTAAGCTGGGAAAAAGATCCAATTGTTTTGCCACATAAATTAAATTAAAAGGTTCTCTTCCATTTTGTATGGGTAAAACACGTCTTGATAGATTAAAAGAAGGTATTCGGGGATGGACGAAGCGACCTTTGAAGATTTAGCCTCCCTGAATCACTCTTCGAGGAAACCCGACAGAGTCGGGCGGCGAGTATGTTTGAGCGGAGCGAGTTACGCAGCCGCCGAGAAGAGCGAAGAAGGGATGGCGTGAAAAATCTGAACGGGAGCAAGACTATTACCGAATACTTTCTGATTATTACCCACACAAAACGGAAGAGAGCCAATTAAATTAACCATGTACGATCTCATTTTAACAAATGGAAACCTCATAAATGTTCGTTCTAAACAGATATATCAGGGCAATATTTTAATCCAAAAAGGAATTATTGTTGGAATAGATACTTCACAAAATAAAAATGGAAAAGAGACAATAGACATTAAAGGAAAATATGTTGCTCCTGGCTTTATCGACAGCCACCTGCATGTTGAAAGCAGCATGCTCAGCCCCATTGAGTTTTCCAGAGAAGCAGTCAAACATGGAACTACAACTATATTTGTTGACCCTCACGAGATTGCCAATGTTTGCGGCAGAAAAGGAATAGATTTATTTCTCAGGCAATCCGATATAGTTCCTCTGGATATGTTTGTGGGAATCCCTTCCTGTGTGCCTGCAACTCAACTGGAAGACTCAGGTGCTTCCATAACAATTGAAGATATTAAGGAATTGCTGCCTGATAGAAGAATTTTCGGTCTGGCAGAAATGATGAATTTTCCCGGAATAATCTATGACCTGGGGGATGCAAGGGAAAAAGTCGATATCGCTTTTAATGCAGGAAAAATTGTCGATGGGCATTGCCCGGGTGTTTCAGGTGAAGATCTAAAAAAATATATTTCAAATGGAAAAAACGATGGTGTAGTTAGGATAATGTCTGACCACGAATCAACTCGTTTTAATGAAGTTGTAGAAAAGCACAATCTGGGCATGAATATTGCCTTAAGATACGGCAGCGCCACAAAAGACCTGGAAAGAATATTACCGGAGCTTATTAAAACCAATTTCAACTTGGACAGATTTATGTTTTGTTCTGATGACCTGGACCCTATTGAGTTATATGAAACAGGTCATATTGACAGGATTATTAGGAAAGCTATCCATATAATCCAAGAGAATTCAAGATTAAGCCTTGAGCAAGCAGCTATTTTAGCAATCTCATTAGCTACAATAAATCCAGCGCAATATTTTTCAAGGTTTTTCCAACTCCATAACTATCCTGAAACTGGAGAAATCGCCGTGGGTAAAAAAGCAAATTTAGTTGTCCTGGACTCCTTAGAAAATGTCAAAATAGACAAGGTAATTTATAACGGAGCCTTGATTGTTGATAATAAAGAATATGCCGGTAAGGTTATAAATTATGACTATTCAGAATTTTTCGGAAAGGTTAATACAGGAAAGAAATTTCTGGCTGAAGATTTTAAAATAAATGCTCCGGGAAATAAAACAAGTATAAACGTCAAGGTTATAGAAATAATTAAAGGAAGTATAGTAACAAAACAGAGAATGCAAACTTTTACAATCCATAACGAAGAAATAAAAGCCGACCCGGAAAAAGATATTGCAAAAATCGCTGTAATCGAGAGACATAAGGCAACTGGTTTTTATTCTCTGGGGTTGGTTAAAGGTTTAGGAATTAAAAAGGGCGCAATTGCATCTACTGTGGCGCATGACAGCCACAATTTAATCGTTGCTGGTGCAAATGATGAATCCATGGCAAAAGCTGTCAATTATTTGAGTGAAAAGGGCGGAGGAATGGTTGTCGCAGCAGACAAGACGGATTATTTCCCTCTAAAAATTGCTGGACTCATGTCTACTTCAAGGATAGAAAAGGTTGTTGATGAATATAAAAATATAAAAAAAGCTGTTAAAATAATTGGCTCCAGGTTAGAAAATACATTTATGACAATGGCTTTTTTAGCCCTTCCGGTCATACCCAAGTTAAAGATTACAAACAGAGGATTGGTTGATGTCAATAAATTTGAATTAGTAAATTTATTTTAAGACCTTTATTAAAATAAAGAATTCGAATAGGGATCAAGGACAAAAACCTGGTTTTCACCTTTATTCTTCACTTATAAATGGGGGACATCTTTTTTAAATAAAGTCAACCCATGCCCTAAAGGATAGAGACCGGGAAGGGAGACAGGTAATCTTCCCTTTATATCTATCTCTCCAAATATAGCTTTTACTGCAGCTTTTTGAGCTTGAGGATCCAATCTGTAAGCACAGAGGTAAGAATCAACATCAGAAAAGTGTCTTAAAAAATAGGGACTGCCAAAAGAAATCACAACAACCGGTGTGGAATTTGCTGCAGCTTCCTGGATAAGCTGAATATGACTCTGAACAAGGTCAACACTTCCCTTCCAAGCACTAAGAGAAGAAAAAAGGGCAACTACAATAACATCAGCCTCACAGGAACTCTTTATTGCTTCCTGAATAAACTCCTCTCCTGTGAATGCATCTGCATAAAAAGTTATCAGCTCCGGATACCTTTCTTCCACTTCCTGAATAAAGACTCTACCGGCGAAATACCCCCCTGGATCACTGCTTAATGAAAAAACAGCGATTTTCTGATTCTCTCCTGAAAGAGGAAGAACAGAGCCTTCATTTTTTACAAGAGTTAAAGAGTTCTCAAACACATTGTCTGCATACTGCAGATGTTCCTTTGTCGCTACTTTTTTATCAAGCAGATCCACATTAACTGTTCTGTTTTTATGGAGGCCAATCCTTGCTTTTGCCTCCAGAATTCTTTTCACCGATGTATTGATTCTTGATTCTGAAATCTGACCATTTCTTACAGCATGGATAAGCGATTCAATAACTTCATCCGGTGTTGGAGGAAGGAGTATCATATCTACACCAGCCTGAACAGCTTTTAGAGCTGCTTCTACAGGCGAATATAGAGTTGTGACTCCTCCCATTCCCATGGAATCTGTCACTATAAGACCTTTAAAACCAAGTTTTTCCCTCAAAAGACCGGTTATGATCGGGGGAGAAAGAGTGGCAGGAAGATCTGGTGTTGGATCAAGCGCCGGAAGGTGTAAATGAGCGGTCATAACAGCCTGGACTCCAGCTTTAATGGCCTGTTTAAAGGGGTATAGCTCAACGCTCTCCAGGCGATCTCGATCTCCACCAACAGTGGGAAGAACGCTGTGAGAATCCATATCCGTATCCCCATGACCAGGGAAATGTTTGGCTGTGGCTATTAGCCCATTCTCCTGACAGCCTTTTATAAAGGAAACAGCTAATTTCCCGACCTGTTCTGGATCTTCACCCAGGGAGCGGACATTGATAATCGGATTATCGGGATTAATATTTACATCAACCACAGGAGCATAAGTCATATGAATCCCTAGTGCCCTGGCTTCAAAAGCGGTTATTTTACCCATAAGATAAGCCTGTTCTTCAGACCAGGTTGCACCAATGGCCATAAGAGGGGGAAATAAAGTGGCGCCTGAAATCTGATTTCCTGCTCCTCTTTCAAAATCAGAGGCAATCAACAGGGGAATTTTTGCCATTTTCTGCATAGCATTTGTTAGATACGCTGTTTCGTAGACCTCTCCACCAAAAATAATCAAGCCCCCAATTTTCCCGTTCACAATCAGGGACTCAAGCTTTCCAAGATACTCGCTATCTCTGTTTACAAAGTGACCGGAATAACGCCAGGCAACCATCTGACCTATCTTTTCCTCTATTGTCATCTTGCTCAGGACTTTTTCGACCCATTTAGCTTCAGGCGGACCAAAAGCCAGTGTGGGTTTATACACAACACGGGCACAGCTCACGGTCAGGATAAAGAGAAAAACGAGGAGAAAAAAAGAAAAACATATTGAAAGTTTTTTCATTTTAGAGTTATCTCCCTTTTCTTAAATCACAGGTTTGATGAATCAAATCCCTACATCTGTTTTTTTAATCTGTCTTTTTTGTATATACAGTCCTGGTTGGAAAGGGAATCCCGATATTTGCCTTATTTAATGCATTATAGATTTCATCTGTCATTTTAATCCAGGTTGAATAAGCGTCTGTATAACTCTTCACCCACGCTCTGGCAACAAAGTCCAGGGCAAAATCCGACATTTTCGTAAACAAAACAACAGGTTCAGGCTCTTCAATGACTGAGTCAATTTTTTTAATGACCTCAAGAACCACCTGGCGGACTTTTTCTGTATCTGAGCCGTATACCACTCCGAATTCGACATTCACCCGGATTGAAATATCGGGCTGGGTAAAATTTTTAATTTTAGCGTTTGCCAGATAGCCGTTAGGAATGTATATCACTTCATTGTCGTATGTCTTCAATTTTGTGCTCCTCAAGCCGATATCCAGAATGACTCCCATCTCGCCCGATTCTAGTTGAACCTTATCCCCCACTTTAAAAGTTCTATCCAGGACAAGTTGAAGTCCTCCAAGGATATTACTCAAGGAATCTTTTACAGCTAAACCAATGGCAAGGCCTGCAATCCCGGCTGTGGCAATGAGAGGGCTTATGTTTATATTCCAGGCATTAACAATAAAAATCACGGCTAAAATAATAACAACAGCTTTTAAGATCTTCTGGAGGAAAGGAATAAGCCTTTCATCCGCACTTGTTTTTGTTTTAAATTTCCACTCTTTCATCCACTGTTTAGAAAAATTACCAATAATCTTAAAAAGAAGGACGCATATAAGAATGATTAAAAGTGTATTGATTAAATTGCTTAAATTCTCATAAACAATTATCTCAAGCCATCCAAAATACTGTTTTTCAAAAAAATAGCCCAGTTCAATCTTGAAGCCCAGTAAGAGGACGATGTAGAAAATTACAGAAGAGAGACTCCTGATGATTAGATCATCAATTTTTGTCTTTGTTTTCCGTGCCAGGGGTTTTAATACTTTCTTCAAAATGACTCTTGCAATGTAAGCAATAAAAAGGATAATTAGCACAACCACAAGAAATTTTAGATAAGGACTTCCGTTGATAAATTGAATAACCTTATTAATTACTTCCATAAAAATCTCTCCTTAAGGACCTTTGTAGTTTATTAGCATTTATACATAAACTGTATGTTTATTTCAATTTGTTTTACAAATTCGTAAGCATCTTTTATGCCGTGATGAAGGACGGGGCAATCACATTATAAGGGTATTTTGGGGATGGATGAAGCGACTTTGAAGATTTAGCCTTCCTGAATCGCTATTTGAGGGAATCCGGTGAAGCCGGACACCGAGTATGTTTGAGCGCAGCGAGTTACGCAGGTGCCGAAAAGAGCGATGAAGGAATGGCGTTAAAAATCTGAATGGGAGCTCAGACATTCCCAAATACCCTTATTAATCCATCACGGAAATAAAGATGCTTCCTACAAATTCTAAGCTTTGAGGTTGGATTATGAGATTACAAGTTTTTAGGAGATTATTATATTTCTCTGGTCTTTTTCTTCCATAAACAAAGCCACGTGAATCCCGTCTATATCAAATTTTATCTTCTCTGCCCATTCAACGATGACAACACCTTGACCCAGATAATCTTCCCACCCCAGGTCTAAAATTTCTTTATCTTTTCCCAGGCGATAAAGGTCAACATGAAAGATTGGATATTTTGCCTGATAGATGTTAATGAGAGTATAAGAAGGGCTGCAGACCTGGTGGACATCTTTGATACCCAATCCAGCTGCTAAACCTTTGGTAAAAATCGTTTTACCAGATCCCAGTTCCCCTGTTAAAAGCACCACTTCCTGTCCATTAAAATTCTTAGCCAGTTTCTTGGCTAAAAGAAAGGTCTCTTCTTCAGAATTCGTCCTGTATTCTTTTTTTTCTCTCATGTTTCTCTTATTCTTCATTTTGTCTCTAACTCGGAATGGTCAAGAACTATTTCTAAATCTATTTATCCCTTAGTAATGGAGCTATAGAGTCATAAACCAAATATGAATTATTTAATTTCCAACTGTCTAATTCCTGAAGGAAGATAGCGGATAATATCACCAGCAGTCAAGGGCTTCTCTCCAAGCTTTTCAGCTCCAATATCGCCGCTTAAGCCATGAATATAAACAGCAGCCAGAATGGACTCAAGAAGATTTTTTTCCTGTATCATCATAGAAGCAATCATTCCACTTAAAACATCACCAGAGCCAGCAGTAGCCATCCCCGGATTTCCAGTTGGATTAATAAATACCCTCCCATCAGGAGCGGCAATAAGAGTTCTGTAGCCCTTCAACACAAGGTGAACTCCATATTTTTCGGCAAATTGGGGCACAAGCTCCAGTTTCTTCTCCACCACATCTTTAGTAGAAAGATTTAGGAGCCGGGCGAATTCGCCAGGATGAGGAGTGAGCACAACAGGCTGGTGTAAAGATTTTAATAATGCAGGCTTCGAAGCCAGGATATTTAAAGCATCTGCATCCACAACAGCAGGCACTCTAACCTTTGGCAAAAGTGAAAGGACAAGTTCGGATGTTGATTTATTGGTAGATATCCCTGGCCCGATCAATAAAGCATCCTTGCCTTCAAGGAGATTCAGGACTTTTTTCAGAGCATCAGACGAGAGAGTCTTCTCCGATGTTTCCGGCAAAGGCTCTGTCATCAATTCAACTGAAGAACGAGCCACTATTGGAAGACAGCTTTCTGGTGTTCCTACTGTTACCAGACCTGCTCCCATTTTTAAAGCTGCTTTTCCTGCCATTACCGCTGCTCCCGTTTTCCCAATAGAGCCGGAGAGAACAAAAAGATGGCCGTATGTCCCTTTATGAGTATCCTTTTTCCGTCTCTTAAAATAAGGCAAAACAGCCTCTTCCTCTACTAACTCGAGCTTGAGATTATCGTTATCGAACAGATAACCCGGAACGCTTATGTCAGCCACCACTAACTCTCCGATACACTCTTCTGCTGGAGGAAAGATATGGGCGATTTTGGGAGCAGCCAATGTCACAGTTAAATCTGCCTTCACGCAGGGCCCGATAATTTGAAAAGTATCTGAGGATAAACCGGATGGGATATCCACCGCTATTTTATAAGCCTTTGATCTGTTAATATCTTCGATGACTGTTTCGTAAAGCCCTCGAGCAGGCTGAGCAAGGCCAGTCCCGAAGATTGCATCAACAAGCACTGAGGATAAAAAAACTTTTTCTTTCTGCTTGTTCCAATCCTTATGAGTACATATTTCGTTTATTTTTATTCCAATTTTATCAGCTATTTTTAAATTCACTGCAGCATCACCCTTTACTTCTCCCTTCGATGCCAGGAGCAGAACACATGGATCTGATCCCTCATTATAAAGATGCCGCGCTACAACAAAGCCATCACCGCCATTGTTTCCTTTGCCGGCCAAAATCACAACCTTCTCATTCCTCACATTAGGGAACTTTTCCCTGAGCCTTTTGACGATCTGTAAGCCAGCATTCTCCATCAAAATAGGACCTAATATACCTATTTCCTCGATGGCTGCCCTGTCAATCTCTTTCATCTGTTTTGAAGTTAGGACTTTCATAGGTGCTCCTTTGATTCTGCTGATTCAAGACACGTCCATATTTATTGAGAATTTTACCATAATTAAGAGGTTGCGTCCCAACATTATTTAGGGTCGTAAGCATCCTTATTTCCGTGACAATTTCTTTGGAAGTCAGGCAATCTGGTTAGGAAGCCATCCGGAGGCGAGCGGGCATGGTTCCTCAAAGAGGAGAGCGAGC
>Ga0209979_1001431_pt1 | contig 26191 bp, 21 predicted proteins | sample AnhtaG_FD_183114 | JGI IMG/M metagenome (GOLD analysis project Ga0209979, IMG submission 183114) | Deep subsurface microbial communities from Anholt, Denmark to uncover new lineages of life (NeLLi) - Anholt_01485 metaG (SPAdes) (version 2) | ecosystem: Environmental > Aquatic > Marine > Oceanic...
CTGCACTTGGAAAACCGTATATTAAAGACTAATTTATAAAAGATAGAACTAATCTTTTATAAAGTGCAATTTTAAGATTAGTTATTACTTTAAAATTAACATTTAATATTTTAATTTAGATTTCCTAAATTAAGTCAAGAACTTTTAAAAAATATTTTCCTTTAGAAGCTTAATTATACTAAATGTAATAATCTTTAACATTTTGTTATTGTAACAACATAAAAAAAATTTTATTTAATTTTTTAAATAATCATAATATAATTTACTCATCCAATTATATTTAAAATTGTTTTTAAAGTATTTATATTTAATTGATAAAGATAAAATATCTTAAAAAATGAATTATAAAAACATTAACAGTATATTTGTTTTAAAAATCAAGCAAACACCATAGGTAAATTGATTCCTGGTATTTATTTTTTTATGGAGGTGATGCTTATAAATAAAATTTTTTTTTAGAATGTTAATATAATAAGATATTAACATTTTTTATTTTTAAAATTTAAATTTTAAAAAGGAGAGAAATTGAGAAAAAAACTATTTACACTAACTGTTATAGTTGCTACTTTAGTTAGTATGGTTATGGTAACACCTGCTTTAGCATCTCAACCAAAACCCTAGACAGATGGAATTCCAGTTGATATCGACCCATATTATAAGAGCTTAGGAAAAGCAGCAACTAAAGCAATAATTGAGAAGGATACAGCTGAAGCAACAGCACTTATGGATACTCACAAAGAAGATACAGCATTATCAGGACTTGGTGACGTTCGTGTACTATATGCTGATGGTTTTAGAGAATTTACACTAAGAGCAATTGATGGTAATGCAGAGATATGGGTGGCAAATGATCTAAGTTATTGCCCGACAGACCCACGTTCACCTCATGTTGTAACAGACGAACAGGTTAATTATTTATTAGATGAATTCAACAGTAATATATATCTAAAAAATATTGATTATTTTGGATTAACTAACAATCGTGATGGAACTGGTGGAGTATTTCAAAATCCTCCACCTGAATGGGGTTTACCTCCTTTAAATTGGTACATTACTGATAATCCTCAGAGAGTGATGATACTTTGTTACAACATTGTAGATGAAGGATATTGTGACCCAAATGTTCCATGGTATGTTGCAGGCTATTTTTGGCCATACATGAATGATGTCTATGCTGATAGAAATGTTATTCACATTGATACATATAACTGGACAGATAGAATTGGTCTAGGTGTTGAAAGACCTTATCTATATGAAGGTGTAATCGCTCATGAATATGAACATGCAATACACTATGACCATGATGCAGATGAACCATCATGGGTAGATGAAGGTATGGCTGATTTAGCTGGATATCTTTGTGGTTATGGTCACTCATCAGGTCATATTGCATATTATATGAATTATCATCGTTGGCCACTAACTAACTGGTTAGGTTCTCTTCAGGATTATGGACAAAGCTATCTATTCCAGCTATATCTTTTAGAGAACTTCAGCGAAGAAATGCCTTTTGCAAGTTATTTAGTTGATGAACAAGCAAACGGTATTGAAGGTATAGAAAATGTACTCTCAGACTTAGGATATGGCGCAACATTTGATGATATATACCACGACTGGGTTTTAGCTAATTACTTAGATGATACAGGTTTAACTGGAAATTCTGGTGCACCACTAGGATATAGTACATTAGATATTCCTTCTGATGATACATGGGGATACTCAATAGATTGGAGCATTAAAAACTACTATAAGAGTGGTAATAAAGGAAATCTTCCTGTTCAACGTTATTGGGGTGGATACAAATCAGCAACTGTAGAATGGCCAATTAGAAATATATCAGCATATGCTCCAGTTTATCAAACATACAAAGGAATTCAACCTGAACTTGTTGCTAATTTTAGAGGTGATAATACTACAGGTATTTTAGCACATAGTGATTTATATGAGTGGTATGGAGGAAAAGCAGATTTATTGTTTAATACTCTTACATTAGCGAGTCCAATTACATTAGGAGCAGGTGCTAATTTAAACTTCTGGACATGGTATGAAATTGAAACTGGTTGGGATTTTGGTTTTGTACAGATATCTACAGATGGTGGTGCAACATGGACAAGCCTTGAAAATCCAGATACAACTAGTGATCATGATCCAGCTGCTCATCCTGATGTAATAACTAATATTCCTGGATTTACTGGTTCAAGTGGTGGTTGGGTAGAAGAAACATTCGACTTATCAGCATATGAAGGAGATAGCGCTCTAATTCGTTTCCTATTTGTAACTGACTGGGCTTATACAGAAACAGGTTGGTATATAGATGATGTAACAATAAATGGTTTTGTTGATAATATGGAAGCAGGTCCTGATAACTGGACAAGTGATGGTTGGTCCCACACTACAGGTTTAGCACAAAATGATTGGGCTTTAACAATAATTGACCCAAATTATAAAAAGGGTAAATTCAATAACTTTGAGATTATTGATGTTGAAATGAGTTTAGAGTTGATTGAAGATAAGGAATATCAAGTTGGATATAAAGAAGTTGATACATTAGATATAGGCAAGGATGAGGCTGCATCTATTGTCTGGAACAGATTACCGGAAGAACTTTCATTTGATTCTGAATACAGACTATTAATAGAGAAAGGAGATGCTTCAAAAAAATAGAAGTATTAGATAACTGCAATTAATAGTTTCAGATAATTATAAGGTTAATAAAAGGTTAAAAGGAGCAAGAATAATTCTTGCTCCTTTTATTTTTTAATGTTTGATTAATGTAAGTTGTTAAATTTTCTTATTTTCAATAGAAAATAAAATATCAATAATGACTTAAGATAATTATATCTTTAAGTATATATTTGTTAATTTCATATTTTTCTATTAAAATATGTTAATTTATATCTTAATGATTAATACTATCCTATGCTCAAATTTAATTTAAAATATAAATGGGAAATAAAATAAAAATATTATTATATATATTAACTCTTTTATTTTTAATTAATTTTTAAGGATAATGGTAACTCAAAGCAATTATTTAAATCTTCAAATAGAAGAAAGTATTAAAAAAGCATTAAAGAATAATGAACCTGTTGTAGCTATGGAAAGCACTCTTTTTGTGCACGGACTTCCAAAAGAAAGTAGCATCAACTTATTATATGAATTAAATGAGATAGCTAAGAAGGAGAAGGTAAATTTAGCTATTATTGCAATTTTAAAAGGAGTTTTAAAGATTGGACTTTCAGAAGAGGAAATAGTTGAGTTAATAGAAAAAGGTTCATTAAATTCAGTTGATAAAGCAGGAATAAGAGATATTTCATTTAATATAGCTTTAGAGAGGGATGCTGCAACTACTGTTTCATCAACATTATGGGCTGCTAATAAAGTTGGTTTAAAAGTACTATCTACTGGAGGTATTGGTGGAGTACATGTAGGATTTCCTAAAACTGTAGATATATCTGCTGATCTATATGCTTTATCTCAGCATAGCTTAATTGTTGTTTGTTCTGGTCCCAAGGCATTTTTAGATATAAAAAATACATTTGAATTACTTGAAAGCTTGTCTATACCAATAGTTGGTTATAGAAGTTCTTATTTTCCAGCATTTTTTTGTGGTGAAGATAAAGATTTAAAACTAAAATATGTTTTTAATAATCCCAAAGAGATAGCAAATGTCTATATGAAGATGAGAAATTTGGGTATAAAACATAGTTTATTAGTAACAAATCCAGTTTTAAAAGAACATGAAATAGACAAAAATTTAGCAAAAAAAGCAATAGGAAAAGCATTAAGATTAGCAAAAGAAAGAGATATTAAAGGGTCAAAAGTAACGCCATTTATTTTAAAACATATAGCTGAATTGACAGGAAGCAAAAGTTTAAAAACTAATTTAATTCTTATAAAAGAAAATTTCAAATTAGCCTGTCAAATAGCCAAAGAACTATATTTATAATTATTATTTTTTTTAATATAAGCTCTATTTGCATATAGATTTGTGGCATGGTTTCGAAGACATGTTAGTCGAGAAACTTTGCCCAAATCTTCTAATATTTCTAAATAATATTTTTTTGTAATTTTGTTATTGATACTATCTAATTATAAAATGAAAAACGAACTAGAAAAATACATCATATATTTAGAGGGAGAGAGAAATCTTAGTCCAAGAACAATAGTTGAGTATAAGAAAGACTTGAATAGATTTTTAGATTATGCGAAAAGAGGTAAGAAAAAAACTGTTTATGAAATAGACATGAAATTCTTAAGGAGATATTTATCATATCTACGTACTTTAAGATATTCACCTTCAACAATTTCAAGAAAAATAAGTTCTGTCAGAGGATTTTTTTCCTTTTTAGAGATGATGGATATAATTAAAAAAGATCCTTCACAATTTATACCAACTATTAAGAAAGAAAGAAGATTGCCAAGCTATCTTAAGCAAGATGAGATGTTAGATTTACTCAAGTCACCAATACTTTTGGATATTCTGGGAAAAAGGGATAAAGCAATATTTGAAACTTTTTATTCAACAGGTATAAGAGTTTCTGAATTAGTAGGTTTGACAATGGAAAGTGTGGATTTAGAACAGGGAAAAATTAAGGTTATGGGTAAGGGAAGAAGGGAAAGAATTGCTTTATTAAATCCAAATGCAAAAGAAGCTATTGAAAATTATTTAAAGGAATCACGCCCGGAGCTGCTAAGAAGTGATAAAAAAACTCATGGCAGGTCAAATGCTTTATTTTTAAACAAAAATGGACGAAAGTTAACATCAAGGGGAGTTGGAAAGATAGTAGAGAGATACATTAAGAAGTTAGGAATAATAAAAAAGATAAGCCCCCACTCCATAAGACATAGTTTTGCAACTCATATGTTGGAAGCAGGAGCGGATTTAAGAGCTGTCCAGGAGCTACTGGGACATTTAAATATTTCTACAACACAGATTTATACTCATATAACAAAAGGTAAATTAAAAGAAGTATATAAAAAAACTCACCCAAGAGCTTAAACTATATTTGCCCTTATCTTAACTTTGTGTTAAACTAACGCATTGAAAAATTTAAGAAATAATATTTAAGTCAAACAAGGTTTTAGAATAATTTTGTTAAAATTTTAAGATAGTATAAAATTTAAAAAAAACACACGCCTATAAAAAGTCCCCTTTGGGTCATTTATATGTTCGGGGATAAGGCGGAGGAAAAACCCAAGATAGGAGGTAAAAGAAATTGAGTGTAGTAACTATGAAACAATTACTTGAGACTGGAGTTCACTTTGGTCACCAATCAAGAAGGTGGAATCCTAAAATGAAGAAGTACATATTTATGAAGAGAAGTGGGATCCACATCATTGATCTTCAACAGACTATGGAGTTAATAGAAGCAGCTTATAAATACGCGAAGGAAATAACAAGTCAGGGCAAGATTATTCTTTTTGTTGGCACAAAAAGACAGATTCAAGAAGTAACATATAATCACGCGAAAAGATGTGACACACCATATGTAAATCATAGATGGATAGGTGGAACAATAACCAATTTTACATCTATTAAGGGTAGGACTGAGAAATTAAAGGAGCTTGAACAATTAGTTGAAAGTGAATCATTTGAGAAATTTAATAAAAAAGAAGCATCAAGAATAAATCATAAATTAGTTAGATTAAAGAAGCTATTTAATGGAATAAGGGATTTAGAAAGAATCCCTGATGTTTTATTTATTATAGATCCAGAAAAAGAGATTAATGCATTAAAAGAAGCCAGTAAAATGGAAATTCCTATTATTGCAGTTGTTGATACTAATTGTGACCCAGATTTAATAGATTATATAATTCCTGGAAATGATGATGCTATAAGAGCTGTAGATACATTAATAAGTGTAATTGCAGATGCTATAATAGCTGGAAAAGCTGAGATTGCTCCTCCAGTTGAGCTTGATGAGGAAGAAGAAATTGAGGAAGAGATAGAAGTTATTGAACTTAAAAAGAAACCTGAGAAAAAAGCTGAAGTTAAGCTAAAAGAAAAACATGAGGAAAAGCTTACTAAAGAGACCAAGGAAGAAGTTTTAGTTAAAGAGAAAATAGAGGAAAAAGAAGAAGAAATTGAGGAGAAAGTAAAAACTGTCGAATCTAAGGAAAAACTTAAAGAAGAGCCTAAAGGAAAGACGAGTAAAAAATCTGAGGATAAACCCAAGAAAAAGTCTGTGAAGAAGCCTAAAAAGAAAATTAAAGAAAAACCAGTTGAAGATGATAAAGAGGAAATAATTAGCAAAGAAAAGTCAGAAGAAATTAAAGAAGAGAAATCTGAAACAGATGATAAAACTACAAAGAAGAGAAAGAAAGAGGAATGAGAATGGGTAAAGTATCAGTGAATGAAATAAAGCAGCTTAGAGAAATAACTGGTTTAGGAGTAATGGAGTGTAAAAAAGCTCTATCGGAGTCTGATGGTGATATGGAAAAAGCAAAAAAATTATTAAAGAAAAAGGGTATGAAAATTGCTGAGAAAAAATCTTCAAGAGTTACACGGGAAGGTGTGATAGATAGTTACATCCATTATAATAGTAAATTAGGGGCAATGATTGAGGTAAATTGTGAGACAGATTTTGTTTCAAAAAACGAAAACTTTTTAAAACTTGTGCATGATATTGCAATGCATGTAGCAGCAGCAAACCCTTTATATATTGATAGAAATAAAATTTCTGAGGAAATTATTAATGAAAAGAAGAAAAGTTTTTTTTTAGAAGCAATTGAGGATGGAAAACCGAAAGATATTGCTGAAAAAATAGCTGAGCAAAAGATGGAAGAATTCTTTAATAATAACTGTATTTTGGAACAGAATTTTATTAAAAATGAGGAAATTACTGTTAAAGAACTAATAAATGAAGCAATAGCAAGAATGGGTGAAAATATCGAAATAAATAGGTTTGCAAGATTTGCGTTTGGTAAAGATTAAAAAAAATTAAACAATCTTTGAAAGCTTTGCACATAGTTTCTTGACTAAAATGTCTTCGAAACCATGTCACAAAGCTATATTAATAAAACTTAAATTTAAAAAACATTAGAAGATTTGGGCAAAGTTACTCGACTAACATGTCTTCGAAACCATGCCACAAATCTATATTCAAATAGAGCTTAAATTTAAAAAAATTTTAATATTAAATAAAAAACCGAAAGTATTTTATGAATGAAGAAAAAACTAAAATTACAAAAAAATCAATAATGTATAAAAGAGTTTTAATAAAACTTGGAGGAGAAGCATTTTCAAGCGAAGGTTTAAATATTGATCCTAATGTAGTAGATGAAATAGCATCTCATATTATAAAAATCACTAAGGAAGGGGTTGAAGTAGCAGTAACAGTTGGAGGAGGTAATATCTTCAGGGGTGGATCAGCAGCAAAAAGAGGTATGGAAAGGGTAACAGCAGATAATATTGGCATGTTAGCTACAGTAATGAATGGTATTGCTCTTCAGGATTCATTGGAAAAATTAGGGGCTGAAACAAGAGTTTTAAGCGCAATAGAAATGAAGGAAATTGCTGAACCTTATATTAGAAGAAGAGCTTTAAGACATTTAGAAAAGGGAAGAGTTGTAATATTTTGTGCTGGAACTGGAAGTCCATATTTTACAACAGATACAGCTGCTGTAATAAAAGCAAAAGAGATAGATGCAGATTTAATTATGAAAGCTACCAAGGTGGATGGTGTCTATGATAGAGATCCAATGATTTATAAAGATGCTAAGATGTTTGGTGAAATAACTTATCTTGAAGCAATAAATAAGGGAGTAGGAATCATAGATACAACAGCACTTTCATATTGTATGGATTATGATATGCCTATAGCTATTTTCAATCTAAATCCAAAGGAAAATATGTTGCGAATTATACAAGGTGAAAGGATAGGTACTTTAGTGGACATTAAAGAAAAAAATCAAACCTCTAAGGATAATAAATAATTTTTAAATACAGGTATACAATTTTCACACAAAAAAACATCTTTTTTTGGAGGTTATTAAAATGATTGATGATGTACTTATAGATGCTGAACATAGAATGAAAGGTTCAATTAAAATAATTAAACAGGAATTTTCTACAGTAAGAGCAGGAAGAGCTTCAGTTTCATTACTTGATAAAATAACTGTTGAGTATTATGAAGTTGAAACACCACTAAATCAATTGGCTAGTTTATCTGCTCCAGATCCAAGACTTATCGTAATTTCACCATATGATCCTACAATTTTAGATGATATTGAAAAAGCTATATATCAATCTAAATTGGGTCTGACTCCTTTTAATGATGGAAAAATTATAAAATTAGGAGTGCCTGAGCTAACAGAAGAGAGGAGAAAGGATTTAGTTAAATTAGTTAAAGAATCTTCTGAAACGGGGAAAATGGCTATTAGAAATGTTCGAAAAAAAACTAAAAAAGCTCTTAAAAAACATGAGGAAGATGGAGAAATAACAGAAGATCAGTATTATAAAGCTTTTGATAAACTTCAAGAATTGGCTGAATATTATAATGAAAAAATTGAGGAATTATTTGAGGAAAAAGAAAAAGATATAATGGAAATTTAAATTTTTTAATGTTAGAAAATATTTTTGTAAAATAAAAAAAGACAAAAATAAGAAAATATTTTTAATAAACAGAAGCTTATTTAAGAAATGTAATGACAAATAAATTAAAATTCACCCTAAAATTATCCTCTTTGCTTTCAAATTTCCCCAAGCTTCAAACTAAACTTCTTATTGATAGTTTAGATAAAAATAATATTCCAAATCATGTAGCAATAGTAATGGACGGTAATGGTAGATGGGCAAAAAAGCGTGGGCTACCTAGAATAAAAGGTCACATAGAAGGAACAAAATCAATAAAAAGAGTTTTGGAAATAGCATATGACCTGAATATAAAATATATAACCCTCTTTGCGTTGTCACAGGAAAATTGGGATAGACCTAAACAAGAGGTTGATGGTATTTTAAAAATAATTAGAAAAAGTCTTCATGATGAATTAAATCAACTTAATGAAAAGGGTATAAAAGTATTTATAATTGGGAATTTTGAAAGAGTACCAGAGGATATAATAAAAACGATAAAAAATGTTCAAAAAACCACAAAAAGTAATGAAAAGATGAATTTTTGTATAGCATTTAGCTATGGTGGAAGGGAAGAGATAACCCAAGCAGCTAAAAATTTAGCCAAGGATGTATTAGAAGGAAAAATAAAAATCCATGATATAGAAGAAAACATTTTTAGAAATTATCTATATACAAAGGATATTCCAGATCCAGATCTTTTAATTAGAACAAGTGGTGAAATAAGAATAAGTAATTTTCTATTGTGGCAGATGGCTTATACAGAATTTGTATTTACTCCGGTTTTATGGCCAGATTTTAACAAGTATCACTTTCTCAAAGCAATTCTTGAATATCAAGTGAGAGAAAGAAGATTTGGTTTAGTTTGACATGAGTAACAGAAGATCAAAATATAAAGAAAGAGCTATAACAGGTCTTATATATGTTTTAATTGTCTTATTTTCATTATTTTATGACCCATTAAAGAATTCATTACCATTTTTTTTATTTACCTTCATACTCACAATCTTAGGAAATTATGAGTTCTATCACATAACTGAAAATGCAGGTAACAGACCTTATATAACTATAGGTCTTATTCTTTCAGCAATACTCTCTATAGGAATTTATATTTTTGGAATTGATTTCTTCTCATTTATACTCCCACTTTCAGTTATTACTATTTTGGTCGCTTCATTTTCAGTAAAATTTGAGGATAGAAATGCTATAGATTCATTTATAACTTTAGCAGGACTTTATTACTTTCCACTCATTAATTTGGGTGTGTTAATACATAAAATGGAAAGTGGTAAATTTTTATTACTTTTAATATTTTTAGGAACATGGGCTTATGATACATTTGCATATTTAATTGGGTCAAAGTTCGGAAAAGTGAAATTAGCTCCACGAATAAGTCCATTAAAAACAGTCGAAGGGGTAGTTGGAGGTTTTATTGGAGTCTTTGTTGCTATTATGTTAATAGGAGGACTATTAAACTTTATTTTAAAAGGTACTTGGGGATATGATATATTCAATTTACCTCTAAATCTACTTCTAATATATGGTCTATTCATATCCATTTTTGCACAACTTGGAGATTTATCAGAATCATATATTAAAAGGAAGTTTTTTATTAAGGATTCAGGATCTATATTTCCTGGTCATGGTGGAGTTTTAGATAGATGTGATAGCTTACTTTTTACCATCATTATGTCTTATTGGTTTTTTAAATTCTTCATCACTTAATTTCTTATTCTTAACAAAACCATTCACAACCCCTATTATTGACAATACTATCTATAAGCCCTATTATTTATTAAAAATAGGCAAGAAGACCCCTTCCTCAAATCTTTGATTTTAGGTGGGGGATGAATTAACCAAAACATTTAACTCTTCTTAATAAATATTAAGGTGTTTAATATGAAGGATAGAAAATGAAAGTTCAGAAGACAATTCAGTATAAAATAATTCAGCCCAATAAGAATAAGGAGTTGAAGTTAAACACGACTATGCGAAGATATAGAAGGTGTGTCAATTTCTATCTTCATGAAATTGGGAAGAATGAAGAAATGAAGGATATATATTATAAAGCAAAAGAAATATTCAAACTTCCAACAGCCTTAATTCAAACAGCAAGAGATATAGCAAAAGAACAATACAAAAGTTGGAAGAACAATGAAGACAATCCTAAATTCCCACACTTTAAAGGATTCACTGTATTAAGATTTGATAAAAGAACAATAAATTTTAACAAAGAAAATAATCACTTTGATTGGTGGGCTAATATTTCTACTATTAAAGGTAAGGTGAAAGTTCCGATAACAGGTAGAAAACAAGCTAAGCTAAATGATAATTTTCTTTCAGCACAATTGATTTACAAAAACAATGCCTTCTACTTGAATGTGATTTTTGAAGAAGAGAAAGAAATACCTAAAGAAGAGAATTTTGAACATTTTGTTGGAGTTGATTTAGGAATAAATAATATAGCAACTGTTGTTGTTTTAAATAGAGAAGGAGAAGTATTAGAAACTAAGTTTTTTTCTGGCAAACAATTAATAGAAAAGAGAAGAAGATTTAGTGATTTAAGAAAAGAGTTAAGTAAGAAAAAACTGTTAAATGAGATAAAGAAAACCAAAAACAGAGAAAGAAATTACATGAAGGATATCAATCATAAAATAAGCAGAAAAATAATCAATATAGCTAAAAAATATCCTGACTGTTGTGTTGTAATGGAAAAATTAAAAGGAATAAGAAGTAAAATTAAATACTCAAAACGATTTAATAAAAGGTTTCATAACTGGAGCTTTAGACAGCTCCAGCAATTTATAGAATATAAAGCTCATTATAATTCAATTGCCGTGAGAAGAGTCTATCCTGCATATACTTCTCAAGTTTGCAGGAACTGTTTTGGTAAGATGATGAGAAGTTCTCAATCTAAAGCAGTTTGTCAAACCTGTAAGATAGAAGTAAATGCTGATTGGCTCGGAGCAGTTAATGTAACTAAAAGATTGTTTGGCTATATGTTAAGCAATCTGGGTTGCAGTGAATCCAGCCCAAAACAAGGTAATGTTGAACACAAAGGTGTCACAGCTCCATCCTTTGGTAAATCTAAAGGATTTGTGGCACAATTGAGTGTGAGTTAGCCTTGAAGCTCCTTCCTCACGAACAAAGTGAGTAGGTAGGAGTAGTTCACAATAATATTAACTGTATTATTAACGAGATAAGTTTACAGTTTAATAAAAATTTTTTCCATTTTAAGAGGAATAATTAAAAAATTGGTGTTAACCTAACTTTTTGACAATACATATTAACTATAAAATGGCTGAAAATTATGGTTTCAATAGAAATAAGAAGTACCAAGAAGGAAAAATTAAAAGCAAAAAAAAGAGTGGCAATATTAGGTTCTACAGGTTCAGTGGGAAAACAAGCTGTAGAAGTTGTAGAAAATCTAAAAGATGAAATAGAAGTAGTTGCACTATCTGCAAACACCAACATTCAAGAATTAGAAAATCAAATATTGAAATTTATTCCCGAAGCAGTATGGGTAACTGATAAAAAAAGTGCGGAAAAACTAAGGAATAATTTAAAAAAACTACCTAAGAAAATAACTGAAAAGTTAAATAATATTAAAATATTTTCTGAAGAAGAAGGAGTTAAGAAACTGTTTTTAGAAGTTCCTATTGATTTAGTTTTAAACGCAATTGTTGGATTAGGTGGACTTGTGCCAACAATACGGTCTTTGGAGATGGGAATAGATATAGCACTTGCAAATAAGGAAAGTATAGTGTTAGCTGGTGATCTTGTTATGGGTATAAAAAGGATTAAAGGTGTGAAAATAATTCCTGTAGACAGTGAGCATAGTGCGATATTTCAATGTTTGATTGGAAGAAAAAAAGAAGATATAGATAAAATAATTCTTACCGCCTCAGGAGGTCCATTTTTTAGAAATAAACCTGATGAACTTGGAGATGTTACGGTAGAGCAAGCAATTTCTCATCCAATGTGGAAGATGGGTAAGAAAATATCAGTTGATTCAGCAACTTTAATGAACAAAGGATTTGAGGTAATTGAAGCTCACTACTTATTTAGTATAGAACCACACAAAATAAAAGTTATAATTCATCCTGAGGCAATAGTTCATTCCATGGTTCAATTTAAAGATAGCTCAATAATTGCTCAACTTGGACCAACAGATATGAAAATTCCAATACAGTATGCGATAACATATCCTAAGATGTTTAAATCTCAAGTAGAAGAGCTCAATTTAGCTCAATTAGGAAAGCTTACTTTTTTTGAACCAGATATAAAGGCATTTCATGCATTAAAACTTACTTATTTTGCTTTAGAGCTAAAAAAGAAATATCCAACTGTTATGGCAATTGCAGATGAAATAGCAGTTGAAGCTTTTTTAGAGGGAAAAATAAAATTTACAGATATTACAAAGATTATTGAAAAAGTAATGAATAAATTTGAGGGTTGTACAGACCCTCATTTAGAAGCATATTTTCAAGCAATAAATTGGGCAAAAGATACAACAAATCAAATTATTGATAAAATATATAAAAAATAAGGTAATGAACTATAAAATATTAAAAATTTATATAAAATAGGATAATTTATAAGATGAATTCAGCATTTTTAAGCTATATAAAAGCAATAATAGCATTTTCTTTAATAATAGTGGTTCATGAGTTTGGTCATTTCATTGTTGGAAAACTCAGTAATATTGAGGTAATAGAAGCAGCTATTGGCTTTGGTCCTAAATTATTCAAAACAAAAATAAAAGATACTGTGTATGCAATATGTGGCATTCCTGTTGGAGGTTATGTAAAATTTCTTGGTCAGGATCCACTCGAAGATATACCCATGGAAAAAAGAAAGGTTGCATTTCAATTTAAACCCATAAAACAGAGATTTTTAACAGTTATTGCTGGTCCACTTTTAAACTACATAACAGCTATTTTGCTTTTGTTAATAACAATAAGCATGGGAATATATTTTGGAACTACTCAAATAGAAGAGGTTATAACCGATACACCTGCTCAAAAAGCAGGATTTTTAGCAGGAGATAAAATTATAAAAATAGATGGAATAGAAATATCAGAATGGGATGATATAACTGAAATAATTCATAAACATCCCGAAGATAAAATTGAATTTCACGTTGAAAGAGATGAAAAAGTTATTAAATTATATCCAACTTTAACTGAAAGAGAAGGTATGGGATTTTTAGGAATAGCACCAGTTGTAGAGAAAAGAAGAGTTCCTTTTTTTAAAGCTTTAATAATGGCTATAGAATCAGCAATTAAGATTTCTTATTCTTTCTTTGCAGCTATTCTAATGCTAATAACGGGAAAAATCCCAATTAAATATGCTCGACCACTCAGCCCAATTGGAGCAGTTAGAATAATAGCTCAAACAGATATAACCTATGGAATTCAGAGTTTTTTAAGTCTACTTGGAGGTATATCGATTATAATTGCTATTGGAAATCTCCTTCCCATACTTCCACTTGATGGAGGTCATATATTATTTATGATTATTGAAAAAATAAGAGGTAAAAAAGTAAATCCTAAGGTTATGATAGCGGTTACTAATATTGGTATGATAATTATGATAGCAATGATTATATTTGCCTTTTATCTTGATATATTTAATCCAATAGATATATTCAACTTAAAATAATCTAATTCATATTACATCTTTTAAGAAGGAATTTTGATTAAAAATGGCTATTTATACAAGAAGAATAAATGTTGGCGATATACCAATAGGGAAAGGTGCACTAATCTCAGTTCAAACAATGACAAAAACAAAAACTACAGACATAGAAGCTACAATTAATCAGATAAAAGAAGTAGCAGAAGCAGGGTGTGACATTATAAGAATTTCTATTCCCGATAAAGATTCTCTAAAAGCCTTTAAGAAAATAAAAAAATCGTCACCAATTCCTATAGTTGCAGACATACATTTTAATTATAAACTTGCCATAGGAGCTATTTTAGCTGGAGCTGATTGTATCAGGATAAATCCAGGAAATATAGGCGGGAAAGAAAGAATAATCAAAATAGCTGATGCATCTAAAAAAGCAAATATTCCCATAAGGGTGGGAGTTAATGTTGGTTCAATAAAGAAAGAAACATTAGATAAATTTAAAGGCAATATTGTGGATTCACTGGTAGCAAGTGCATTAGAAACAGTAGATATCCTGGAAAAATCTGATTTTTATAAGATAAAAATTTCAGCAAAAGCTTCAAATGTAAAAGAAACAATTCTTACTTATCGCAAGCTTTCAAAATTAACAGATTATCCTCTGCATATAGGAATAACAGAATCAGGTCCACCAGAGATTGGAACTATAAAATCATCTATAGCAGTAGGAAGCTTACTTTTAGATGATATAGGGGATACAATAAGAATTTCTCTTACAGCAAGTCCGGTTAAAGAGGTAATTGTTGGAAGAAATATATTGAAATCATTAGGACTTTTAAAAGAAGGAATTGATATAATATCATGTCCAACCTGTGCTCGCTGTGATATTGATTTAATAAAATTAGTAAAAGAATTTAAAGAAAGAACAAAAGATATCAAAAAGTATTTAAAGGTTGCTATAATGGGGTGTGTTGTAAATGGACCTGGAGAGGCAATACAAGCTGATTTAGGTATAGCAGCAGGAAAAGGTGGAGGGGTACTCTTTAAAAAAGGAGAAATAATAAAGAAGCTCTCTGAAGAAGATCTGCTTGATTCACTAATGCTTGAAATAGAGAAATTTTAAATTATTGATATATATTATTTGAATACTTATAATTATCTCTAATTATAAAAATAATAATATTAATTATCATTAAAGATATTTAGAGATTTGGTCATAGTTTCTCGACTGAAATGTCTTCGAAACCATGCCACAAATCTCTTAAAAAACTTAAATTCAACAAAATATTAAATTCTAATTAAAAAATCTTGTATATTAACAGAACTAATTTAAAAAAGGAAAGTAAAAATTGAGATTATCAAAATATTTTCTACCAACAACCAGGAAAGTTCCTTCGGATGCTAAGGTTCCAAGTCATATTTTATCTATAAGAGCGGGGTTAATTCGTCAGGTTTCTCGTGGAGTATACAATATTCTTCCAATTGGATATAAAGTAATCAAAAAAATTGAGACAATAATAAGAGAAGAAATGGATAAAATAGGAGCACAAGAAATTTTAATGCCAGTAATTCAACCTGCGGAATTATGGCAGGAAACAGGAAGATGGGGAGAGTATGGTTTTGAGCTGATGAGACTTAAAGATAGACTTGGAAGAGATATGTGTTTAGGACCTACTCATGAAGAATTAATAACAGAACTAATAAGAAAAGAAGTCCATTCTTATAAACAACTACCAATAAATCTATATCAAATACAGGTGAAATTCAGAGATGAAATAAGACCACGCTTTGGCCTTTTAAGAGGAAGAGAGTTCATCATGAAAGATGCTTATAGTTTTCATGCTACCTGGGAGGATTTAGATAAAACATATGAAGATGTAAAAAAAGCATACTCTAACATTATAGAAAAATGTGGACTTGATTACAGAATAGTGGAAGCAGAAAGTGGGATTATTGGAGGAAAAGTGAACCATGAATTTATGATATTAGCAGAAACAGGTGAAGAGGAAATATTTTACTGCACAAACTGTGATTTCGCAGCAAAAAAGGATTTGGCACAAATAAATAGAGCAATAAAAGAAGCAAAGGTAAATGTAAAAGATGAAGAGTTGATAGAGGAGATTAAAACAGAATTGGAAAATAAAAATGAATTAAATGAAATAAAAGAGGTAGCTACTCCAGGTATTAAAACGATACAAGAACTTTCAGAATTTTTAAATTTAACTCCAAGAGATTTAGTTAAAACAGTACTTGTATATGGTGAAAAAATAGGATTCTCCGCATTTTTAATTAGGGGAAATAGAGAACTGAATATAAATAAGGTAAATAATTTTTTGAAAGATGAAGTTCAATTGGTATCAGAGGAACAAGTAAAAGATAAACCTTATATAAAATTAGGATTTTTAGGACCAGTTGTATTAAAAGATATTCCGATCTATGCAGATTATGAAATAGAAATTATGAAGAACTTTGTTGCTGGAGCAAACAAAGAGGGATATCATTTACTAAATGTAAATCCCAAAAGAGATTTCAAAGTAAAGCAGTATAATGATTTTACCTTTCTACAAGTAGAAGATAAATGTTCTAAGTGTGGATCAGAATTAATTGAAAGCAAAGGAATAGAAGTTGGACATATATTTCAACTTGGAACTAAATACAGTGAATCAATGAAAGCTTATTTTCTGAACAAAGAGGGAAATCAGAAACCATTTATTATGGGATGTTATGGTTTTGGAGTAACTAGATTGTTGTCAGCAGCAATTGAACAAAAACATTATGAGAATCAAATAACCTGGCCAATACAGATTTCCCCATTTAAATTTCATATGATTTTAATAAATCCTCACAAAGAGAAATTAAAACAAATAGCAGAAGAACTATACCAATACCTATTAAAAAATAACATTGAAGTTTTATACGATGATAGGGAAATAAGTGCTGGAATAAAATTTAATGACGCAGATTTAATAGGAATTCCTATGATTGGAGTAGTAGGTAATGAAATTTTAAAAACAGATAAAATAGAGATAAAAAATAAAATTAAAAACAAAAAAGACCTTATTTTAAAAGAAGATCTATTAGATTATATAACTACTGAATCTAACATTTAATAATAGAAATTAAAAGCATGGAAAAAGATATTATTGTTATTAGCGATCTTCATTTAAGTGAAGGTATTGAAAAAGATACTGGCAAAATCTCACGGAATGAAGATTTCTTTTTTGATAATGAATTCTCTAAATTTATTGATTATTTGATAACTCAAAAAGATAAGTCCTGGAATCTTATCATAAATGGTGATTTTTTTGATTTTCTTCAAGTTATTATCACAGATAAAAACAAGCCAATAAAAAAGAACAAACATTATGAGCTCAAAATAGATGATAAAGTATTTAAACTGAGAGAATCTGAAAGAGAATTTGGATTAGGAACTAATGAAGAAAAATCAATATTAAAAATGAGAGTTATTGCTGAAGGACATAGAGAATTTTTCAAAGCATTATATAGATTTCTAATAAAAGGTAATACTCTTTCTATTATTAAAGGTAATCATGATGTAGAACTTCACTGGGATGGTGTAAAAGAAGAATTTAAAAATCAAGTTGTTATATCTAGTTTAGACACAGAAAAAAAGGATATTGAAAACATTAGAAATATTAAGATAATGTTAAAAGATGAGAATATAGAAAATATCGAGAAAAAAATAATATTTTATCCGTGGATATATTATGATTCAGGAATTTATATTGAACATGGTAATCAGTATGAAAAAGGCAATTCATTTGAGTATTTCTTACAGCCAACTCTTCCAAAACCTAAGGAAAATGAGATTTATCTCCCATTAGGCTCCTTTTTTACAAGATATTTATTTAATAAGATAGAAGCTATCACTCCATTTGCAGATAATATTAAACCTGTTACTAATTACATAGTTTGGATTCTTAGAAATAAATTATTCTATTTATGGAAAATTATAGATAAATATGTATTTCTTTTGGTAAATGTTTTAAAAAAGACCAGAAATTTTACAGAAGAGCAAATGAAAAAGATAAAAGATACTCATGAGAAAAAACTTCATAAATTAAGTCAAATACTTAACTTAGAAAAATCTAAATTAATGGAAATAGATAATATGAAAGAAATACCTATTTTAAAAAGTAAAAGTAGGGTATTAATTATAATGTGTAAGGAGTTATTCTTTGGCTTTATTTTTTTTATATTAACTGGATTATTATTCTATTATTTTTGGTTGTATTTAAAGCCACTAAGACAACTTCTTATTTTTCTTATTTTAACTTTAATTTATTTTTTACCATCTATAATCAATTCATTTATAAAACCGTTTAAAAAATATTATTTACGCGATAAAGCAAAAAGTATTTACGATTATTTAGGGGAAAAGGTTAAATATATTGTTTTTGGACACTTACACGACCCTGATATATTTAAAATTTCTAAAGATTGTTATTATTACAATACAAGCACTTGGACAACTGTATTTAATGAAGAGGAACAAATGATAAGGGAGAGGGTACAATTTCCATTTCTCCATATCCCAACAAATAAAAAACCAAAACTTCTTTGTTGGAATAACAATACTGGTGAACCTGAACTCTTAAAATTATTTGAAGAATAATCCAAATATTAGATTGAAATAAATATTAAAGTTACTCTTTATAATAAAAAAACAGTAATTATACCTTTTTAATAAAACTCTCTTCAGCTATTATTGCTTCTTTTTCGTATTTATTATTTCTTCCATGTTTTAAAAATTCCCATAAATATTTAATTGAAAAAAATCGAATTGAATAATATTGCTCAACATGTTTTGATTCATGTTTGAGAATTCTTTTATTATTTCTATAATAGTGAGAACCAAAAAATATTTTATTATAGATAGTAATAGCAGCAGCATTAAGTATTGCGCATATAAGACGCGACCAATAATTATTTATATATTTTACTTCCTTTTGCTTACGCACTTTTTATTCTCCCATCTCTATTTATTTTGTTTATATTTTATAAAAATTTTAACCGTCACTGATTTTTTTAGAAAGATAAAAAACTTTAAAAAACTATTATCTTTTAATTACAAATTCAAATTATAATCTTTGTTGAAATTATATTCAAAAAAAATTATAAGCAGCACTTTTAAAAGAACAAAATGTTAAAATATTTTCACATTATGCATCTATATTAATTATTTATTCGTCTATTTTTTACAGATTTTTTATTTGTAGATCAAAAATTTAAAAAGAAAGACATTTCTTAATAGTATCTTAAAATTTTTTTAGATTTTTAATAAAGAAAGGAAAACAATTGAATTTCTATTATATTCTAATAATTTTAATCAGTTATTTATACGCATCTATTCCTTTTAGTTTAATTGTTACTAAGACTTTCTGGAATATAGATCCAAGAAATTATGGAAGTGGAAATATAGGAGCTTCTAATGTTTTAAGAACTGCTGGACCAGTTGCTGGAGTAATTTGCTATATTCTTGATTTTTCTAAGGGGTTACTTGGAGCAGGTCTTCCAATAATCTTATCTAATCTTGGATATATCAAAGAAAATCATTGGTTAATTGTTTTGGGAGCATTAACTGCAATTATAGGGCATTGTTGGCCCATATATTTAGGATTTAAAGGTGGGAAAGGTGTTGCAACTTCTATGGGTGCTATTCTTATAATAAGTCCCAAGATATTTTTGTTTTTCATATTAATCTATTTAATTATTTTATTTATCTATAGATATACTTCACTTGCAGCTTTAGTTTCTTTTGGACTACTACCTATAATTGGATATTTAATAAAACATTTCTTTTCAAATAGGATTGGAATTCTTCAATTTTTGTTTTTTTCCATAATTACTGCAATTATTATAATTTGGAGGCATCAAGGTAATATAAAAAGACTTTTAAGCAGAACCGAAAGAAGGTTAGGTGAGAAGGTAAAGTTAGAGAAATAAATTTATTAAATAGATATTATTGAGAAAGCTATTTTTTTATGCTATAATTTTACCGATTTAAAGTTTAGTTTAGCCTAAAAGTGGGCAAAAGCCCACTTTTTTTAATATATGAACATTTTAATCTTAAAATATCTTTTAAATTGGTTTTATAATATTAATTATAAATTTCATTAGTTTATAAAGTTATTTTGAAAAATATAAAGGTGAATGTATATGAAATATGATTTGATTGAAGCCTTAAAACAGATAGAGAGGGAGAGAGGTATTTCTTTAGAAAATCTATTAGAAGCTCTTGAAAGTGCTCTTGTATCTGCGTATAAGAAAAAATATGGTCCAGATAAAAATATAAAAATTGAAGTTGATAAAGTAACTGGAAATTTAAGGATGTTCAAACTAATTGAGGGAGAAGATATAGAGAGTAGCGAGAAGGAGATAGTATCTACTCCATCAGATTTTGGAAGGATTGCAGCTCAAACAGTAAAGCAAATTTTACAACAGAAAATCAGGGAAGCTAGTAGAGAGATTATGTACAAGGAGTTCAAAGATATGATTGGAGAAGTAATGACTGGTATTATCCGCCAGACAGATCAGAGATTTACTTTAGTTGATTTGGGAAGGGCTGAAGCTTTACTTCCTCAGGGTGAACAGATTCCCAGGGAACATTATAGATTGAGTGATAGAATAAAATGCTATATAGTTAATGTGAAAAAAACATCTAGAGGTCCACAAGTAATTGTATCAAGAACTCATCCTGGTTTAATAAGAAGGTTATTTGAGCTTGAAGTTCCAGAAATTTCTGATGGAATTGTGGAAATAAATAACGTTGCAAGAGAACCAGGATATAGATCAAAAATCTCAGTTTCATCAAATAATAAGAGTATTGATCCGGTTGGTGCTTGTGTTGGTCAAAGGGGTTCTAGAGTAAAGATGGTTGTAGGCGAACTTGGCGGAGAGAGAGTTGATATTATCAAATATAGTAATGATATGGCAGAATATGTAAGAAATGCTCTTAGTCCTTCAAAAGTTAGCGATGTTTTTATAAATAAGGAAGAGAAGAAGGCTTATGTTATTGTTCCTGATGATCAGGTTTCATTAGCTATTGGTAAAGATGGTCATAATGCAAGACTTGCAGCTAAACTAACTAATTGGAAAATAGATATTAAAAGTGAAAGTATGTGGGCAGAAGAGAAATTAAAAGAACTTGAGAAGAAAAAGGGGAAGAAAGAAAAAATTAAAGAGGAAAAAGGAATTAAAAGAAGAGTAAAAGTTGTAGATAAGAAGAAAGCTAAAGTTGTTTCTAAAAAAGGTGTTAAGAAAAAGGTTAAAGAGAAAAAAGCAAAGCGATGTAAAGCTAAATTAACCAATGGCACAAGATGTACCTACGCATCTAAAACTGGAAGTGATTACTGTGGCTTACCAGCTCATAAAAAACTTGAAACTAAAAAAGAAAAATAATAAATATATTCAAAGTAAACCAAATTGATGGTTAAGAATAAAATAAGACCTAAAAGAAAGATTATAAGAAGAACCTGTACTGGATGTGGGAAAGTAAAAGAAAAAAAGGAAATGCTAAGAATTGTTAGAACCCAAGATGGTGATATTAAATACGATTTAATAGGAAAAATATCAGGAAGAGGTGCATATGTATGTTATGATATAGGTTGTGTTGAATCAGCATTTAAGAAAAAAAGTGTATCAAAAACATTAAAAAAAGATGTCTCAAAAAATCTAAAAGATGATATTATTAATATAATTTCTAAAGGTGAAGAAAAGATATAGAAATATTAAAAAACATTCTATATACGCAAGGTAAAGGTTTATGGTAAAAGATTTAAATAAAGATTATGCTGAAAATAAAAATATTGAGAAAGAAGTTATTCTAAAGAAAAACGAATCTGACAAAAATATTGATAAAGAAGTTACGAAGACAAGGAAAAGGGATAAAGCAAAATCAATCAAACTAACTACAGGAATAACTTTAAAAGAGTTTGCAAACGAAATTAACCAATCATCTGCTAATCTTATAAAGCTTCTTTTGAGAAAGGGTAAAGCTATTAGCATAAATCAATCATTAGATATTAATATTTTAAATATTTTATCTGAAGAATTAGGTTTAAATATCAAGCTTCCTACTACAAAGAAAGCAAAGAGTATTTATAGAAGAGCTCCAAGAGATTTAAGGCCAAGACCTCCAGTGGTAACTATAATGGGACATGTAGATCATGGAAAAACAAAGCTACTTGATGCAATTAGAGAAACTCATGTGATGGAATCGGAAGCTGGAGGAATTACTCAACATATTGGAGCTTACCAGGTTGATTATAAGAAAAAGAAAATAACCTTTATTGATACACCGGGACATGAAGCATTTACATCTATGAGAGCAAGAGGAGCTCAGGTAACCGATATTGCAGTTATAGTAATTGCTGCTGACGATGGAGTTATGCCTCAGACCATAGAAGCTATTGATCATGCAAAAGCAGCCAAAGTTCCAATGCTTGTTGCTATAAATAAAATTGATCTTCCAATAGCAAATGTTGATAAAGTAAAAAGACAATTACAGGAAATAGGTCTTGTACCAGAAGAGTGGGGGGGAGACTTAGTTACAGTTGAAGTTTCAGCTAAGATGAAGACAAACTTAGATGAACTCTTAGAGATGATATTACTAATTTCAGAAATTCAGGTACTAAAAGCTGATATTAAATGTGAAGCCATTGGAACTGTAATTGAGGCTCAATTAGATGCGAGAAGAGGTTCTATAGCAACAATAATAATTGAGAGTGGAATATTAAAGGTTGGAGATGCTATTGTTGTTGGTACATCATCAGGAAAAGTAAGAGCAATAATAACTGATAAGGGAAAAAATGTAGAATCCGCTTTACCTTCTCAACCTATAGAAATTATGGGTTTATCTAAACTTCCTCAAGCAGGAGACGAATTTTTTGTAGTAGAGAATGAGAAAGTTGCCAGACGGATTGTACAAGAAAGAATTCTGCAGTTAGAATCTACTAAATTAATACCAACAAGACATATTACTTTAGAAGATATTGCAAAAAGAATTGAAGAAGGGAAGATTCAGGAACTAAAATTAATATTAAAAGGAGATGTTCAAGGTTCATTAGAAGCAGTTAGTGGAGCACTTTCTGCAATAACAGAAAAGGAAGTTAGGATAAATATTATTCATGAAGGTGTTGGTGATATTTCAGAGACGGATGTGTTATTAGCTACAGCATCAGATGCTATAATTATAGGTTTTAATGTTAAACTTTCTCCCGGGGCCAAAGAGATGGCTGAGCAGGAAAAAGTTGATGTGAGAACTTATGAAATTATTTATAAAGTGATAGATGATGTTCAAGCAGCATTAAAAGGGCTTCTTGCTCCAAAGAAGGTAGAAGTTGATAAAGCAACTATTGAGGTAAGACAAATATTTCAGATTCCGAAGATTGGTAAAATTGCTGGCTGTTTTGTATTAGATGGTGAAGTTAGTAGAAACTATTTAGTAAGAATTAAGAGAGATGATGAGATTATACATACTGGTAAGATAACCTCACTTAAAAGATTTAAAGAAGATGCTAGAAAAGTTGTAGCTGGATTTGAATGCGGAATTGCAATAGAAGGATTTCAGGATATTGAAGAAGGGGATATTCTTGAAGTCTATTCCATAGAAGAAAAAGTCCTGTAAAAACAAATTTTTTTAAAAAATTTAAAAATTTTATTTTTATTTTTACCACTTTTTAATATTTCCACAAAAATGATAATTGCAATTGTAGAAGTAGAATTATTTTTACCTTATTGTCATAGCCTAAAAGATAAGAGAAGTATAATAAAAAGCCTAATAGATTCTTTAGGTAAAAACAATAACATATCTATAAAAGAGATTAATTATAAAGATATGTGGCAAAGATCACTAATTGGGATAACAAGTATTTGTGGTAATACAAGTTCAGCACAGAAATTTTTGGATATGATAAAAAATAAAATTTATGAAAAAGATGGTACACGAATTATAAAATTTGAATCCTCAATTCACTTAACCGAATAACCTTCTCTCCTAAAATCATACCTATTAAAAAATCTTAAAGAAGTAATTATTTCTTGACAGAGCGAACTAATGTATGTTATTATTTTATTAGTAACCAAACATATGTTTGTGTGTCAAAAAAGTGTATACAAAAGGAAGAGTTAACGTCATGTATAGAAGGAATCGATAATGGTAGATTTTGTACATCTTCATGTTCACAGTCAATATAGTCTTTTAGATGGAACAGCGAAGCCATCGGACTTGGCTCAAAGAGCTAAAGAATTAGGTATGGAAGCTATTGCTTTAACAGACAAGGGAGCAATGTATGGGGCTATTAAATTCTACAAAGAAAGTTTGAAAAGAGGGATAAAACCCATAATTGGCTGTCAGATAAAGATAACAGATAACAACGATAATGATAGAAGGAGAGAGATATATAGTTTTATATTGCTTGTTAAAGATTTTGAAGGATATTTTAATTTAGTAAATCTAATTAGTAGAAGTCATCTGCGTATGCATCGTATACATCAGACAGTCCCTTTCGTTTATGAGGATGAGTTAATTGAAAAAAGAGATGGACTGATTGTTTTAACTGGCTCCTTACAAAGCAGACTTAGCAACTATCTTTTGAGATATAAATATGGTGAAGCAGAAAAGCTTGCAAAAAGATATTTAAAAATATTTGGAAGGGAAAACCTGTATTTAGAATTACAATATCATGGAAGTAGGGAGGAGGAGACTTTATGTCGACGTCTAATCAGACTGGGACAAAATTTAGGACTGAAGTTAGTAGCAACTAATGATGTCCATTATCTTCACAGAGTAGATCACTATCTTCATAAATTGCTTTCACAAATAGAAAGCATGAGCACTATCCCCGATAGTACCAAGGAAAGGGTAAATAACAATAATTACCATCTTAAATCCTCCATTGAGATGGAAAGGCTCTTCTCCTCCTTTTCTCCAGCTATAAAAAGTAGTTTAGAGATAGATGAAAAATGTAATTTAAAACTCCCATTAAATGATATTAATCTTCCTCATTATCAAGTATCGTCAAATTTAAAAGAAGATTTAAGAGAAAGCCATGTTCCTAAGAGCGAGGAGAATTTCAAAGATAAGCAGTATTTAAGAAAGCTATGTTATAAGACTATAGAAAAAAAATATCCTGGAAATAATATAGTTTTAAGAAAATATCCCATGGATAATAAGAAGTTAAAAGAATTAGTAATAAAAAGACTTGAATATGAATTGGGTGTGATATGTGACATGGGTTATGCAGGATATTTTTTGATAGTATGGGATATGGCAAAGTTTGCAAGGGAGAGAAAAATCCCCATGTGTGCCAAAGGTTCTGCTGCAGGAAGTCTCGTAACATACCTCCTTGAAATATCGGATGTTGACCCCATAAAAAATGATTTATGTTTTGAAAGATTTCTTAATAGAGAGAGAGGAAAACTCCCGGATATAGACATAGATTTTTGTCAGAGAGGTAGAGATGAGATTTTTGATTACATGGCAAAACGATATGGGAAAAACTATGTGAGTAGAGTAAGTTGTTTCTCAACCCTCCAGGTGAGGGGGGCAATAAGAGAGGTAGGAAGAGCACTAAATCTTCAAAAAGAGGAGATAGATATTATAGCAAAGAGAGTTCCACATTCATTTTTGGTTAGATTGGGAGGACGTAATAAAATAGACATCCTATCTCATCTTAGAAAGAACCTACCAGAGGGTATAGATTTATCAGAAGAACCATACAAAAGCTGGCTGGATGCAGCCAGCAAACTTGAAGGATTAATAAGGCATCCATCTCTTCATCCATCTGCATTTATCATCTCAAATACACTCTTAAATCAGCTCATTCCACTGACAAGAGCAAATACGGGAGAAATAATGTCTCAATATGATATGCATGATATAGAGGATTTAGGACTTTTAAAGTTAGATCTAATAAGCTCACTTTCTCTCACTATGATTAGAGATGTATTAGCATCTATCAA
>Ga0209979_1001432_pt1 | contig 26140 bp, 23 predicted proteins | sample AnhtaG_FD_183114 | JGI IMG/M metagenome (GOLD analysis project Ga0209979, IMG submission 183114) | Deep subsurface microbial communities from Anholt, Denmark to uncover new lineages of life (NeLLi) - Anholt_01485 metaG (SPAdes) (version 2) | ecosystem: Environmental > Aquatic > Marine > Oceanic...
CAGAGCTTGAGGCCAGCATAGAACTGACGCGGCACGTCTTGTGTCGATTGGGATTTTCCGAGGACAAAGTGCAAGAGTTCATCAGCAACTGGAGGAGAACATGTCCTACGTAACAATCATCTGTGAAAGAACCCCTATCCTTTCCAACTTATCTGGAGGTATAATAGATTCAGTAACGAGATCATGAGGTAACTGGCTAGGGGGAGACATGAAGAGAGCCTATCTGGACAATGTAGCGACAACCACTATTCTGCCCCAGGTTTTGGAGGCGATGCTCCCTTACCTTAAGGACCACTATGGCAATCCTCAATCCCTCCATGACTGGGGAGATGAAGCCAGGGAAGCAGTAGAGGATGCCCGCGGCAAGGTTGCGGCCCTCATTGGCGCCCAGCCTGAGGAGATCATCTTCACCGGCTCGGGCACCGAGGCCAACAACTTCGCCATCAAGGGCTTGGCCCTCGCCCAGCAGTCCAAGGGGAAGCATGCTGTCATCTCGGCCATCGAGCACTTCTCGGTGCTCCATTCGGCGAGGACGCTGGAGAAGTGGGGCTTCGAGGTAACCCAGATCCCGGTGGACAAGCACGGCCTGGTCGATCCCGAAGAGGTAGCCAAAAGCATAAAGGAGGACACCATCCTGGTCTCCGTAATGCACGCCAATGGTGAGGTGGGCACCATCCAGCCCATCGCCGAGATAGCTAAGGTGGTGAAGAAAACGGGGGCCCTGTTCCACACCGATGCCGTGGTCACCACAGGCACAATACCTGTGGATGTCAAAGAACTCGGTGTTGATGCGCTAAGCCTGACCCCCAACCAGTTCTATGGCCCCAAGGGTGTTGGTGCCCTCTGGCTCAAGAAAGGGGTGCGCATTATCCCCTTCCTCGATGGTGGCGTGCAGGAGGGAGGACGGAGGGCCGGGACCGAGAATGTGCCCGCGATCGTGGGACTGGGAAAAGCCGCTGAGCTGGCCAAGGAGGAGATGGCTTACAGGATGGCGCATCTCTCTGCCCTGCGCGACAGATTGATCGGGGGCCTACTGTCCGGGATCGAGCATGCGATCCTCACCGGACATCCCAGCCAACGCCTTCCGGGAAACGCCAGCTTCTGCATCGAGTTCATTGAGGGAGAGTCGATGCTCATGCTCTTAAGTCACCAGGGGATAGCGGCATCTAGTGGCTCGGCCTGCACCTCCAGGGCGCTCAAGGCCTCCCATGTTCTCACCGCCATGGGCGTACCTCCTGAGATAGCTCAGGGGTCTCTCCTTTTCAGCCTTGGTTTGAACAATAGCGAAGAGGACGTGGACTACCTCTTAGAGGTACTGCCTCCAATAGTAGACAGGCTGCGCCAGATGTCGCCCCTTTATGCCAAATTCTTAAAAGGTCAGCAGGGAGGGAGATGAGATGCCCGTTTATAGCGACAAGGTGATGGAACACTTCCTGAACCCCCGCAATGTGGGGGAGATCGAGGATGCCGATGGCATCGGCGAGGTGGGCAACCCCGTCTGCGGGGATATGATGAGCTTCTACATCAAGGTGGACAATAACCAGCTCAGCGATGTCAAGTTTAAAACCTTCGGCTGCGGCGCCGCCATCGCTGTCTCCAGCATCGTAAGCGAGATGGCCAAGGGTAAGACCCTTGAGGAGGCGCGGAAGATCACCCCGGCCCTCGTGGCCGCGGAGCTTGAGGGGCTGCCCAAGAATAAGTTTCACTGCTCTAACCTCGGTGCTCAGGCCCTAAATAAGGCCATCGATGACTACCTGAGGAAGCAGGGCAAAGCGGTGAAAACCAAAAGAAGGAGGAAGGATGAACAGGAGTGAACAGCCAAAGGAAAAGGGAAGGATGTGCTTTTGCCCCTACTGTGAGGAGGAGCTGGTGATATCGCTGGCGCCTTACTGCCAGCCCTGTAGCGTGATCTTACGCTACTGCGTCAGGTGCCATATAGTGGTGGTGAGAGAAGCGAAGGTCTGTCCCCAGTGCGGCCAGCCTTTGGAATAGTAAAGATCCTTGAACAGGAGTTTGAACCGTGGTAGATTCTAGCTCGCCAAAGCGGGCTCATCGAGTCTTGGATTGCATAGGTCTCTATTGCCCAATGCCAGTTCTAAACACCAGGCAGGAAATAGACAAACTTGCTATTGGCGAAATCCTGGAGGTCTGGGCAGACGACCCCGCCGCTGAGGAAGACCTCAAGGCTTGGGCCAAGCATACCGGACAGAAAATCCTTGAAATAGAGAGAACTGGCGAGGGCATGAAATTTATCATCCAAAAAGAAAGATAGGGGAGGTAGTGATGGCTGACAGGAAGCACATTCTCTACGTTCAAACAAGCGGCGTTGATACCCCAAAGCGTCTTTACTCGCCTTTTGTCCTGGGCATGACAGCCAAGGCGATGGATATCGATGCCACCATTTATTTCCTCGGTCTGGGAATAACGGTGGTGAAGAAGGGCGAGGCCGAGAAGGTCAAAGAAGGCAACTTCCCCACTGTGAAGGAGATAATGGATCAGGCGGCAGCGGCGGGGGTCAAATTCAAGGTCTGTGAGCAGAGCACCCAGTTGCTCAACCTCGAGAGGGGGGCCTTCATCGAAGAGGCCGAGATTGTGGGAGCCGCCACCCTGAATGACCTGGTTCTCGATGCCGACGCCACTATGTGGTTCTAGGGAAAGCAAAGCATAGACCTACCCAATATGCCGGCTAAGGGAATGGGCTGCCCAGGGAGACAGGCCGTCCCGCTCCTTACCCCGAGGGGTGGAAGAACGCGATCATAAACTTTGAAGGGAAGGAAAACGTCGAAGTAGCGGCAAGCTAGGCCAGAATACCTTGCCGGATCTGAGTCATTAGCTTTTGCTTGGGTCAGCCTTGCCAGCATGCTGCCGTGAGCGTACGATGCTTAACAGCCGACGGTTTCACAGAGACACGTCTAGTGCAATACCTGTGTAACGTGGGGAATGTCACACCGATAGGGTAGGATATTTCGGCTATGAAACAGCAGATCCGCTTCTGCACCACCGCGGACGGCGTCCGCATCGCTTTTGCCACCGTGGGCGAGGGGTCCGTGTTAGTTTGCGCTCCGGGGTGGGTCAGCCATTTGGGGCTACAGTGGGAATGGCCAGCCCAGCGCTCCTTCTACGAGAGGTTGGCACGCCATCACACCGTGGTGCTTTACGACAAGCATGGCACAGGTCTCTCCGATCGAAACCGGACAGACTTTTCCCTGGAGGCAGACCTTCGAGAGTTGGAAACTGTCATCGACCATCTCAGACTGAAGCGCCTCGCGCTATTCGGCTTATCCCAGAGCGGACCTACTGCTGTAGCCTACGCCGTCAAACATCCTCAGCGTGTCACCCATCTCATCCTTTACGGCGCCTATGCCCGTGGTGACGCAATCGCCACAGACGAATTGAAGGCATCGCTGCTTTCCTTGATCCGCGCTCACTGGGGACTCGGTTCAAAGACCCTCGCTGACATTTTGCTACCCGGCGCCGATGCCGCCGCTATTGAATGGTTCGCCAGGTGGCAGCGTGAGTCTGCTACCGCAGAGATGGCCGCTCAACTGTTAGCCCTCAATTATCAAATCGAGGTGGCTGACCTCCTTCCGAGACTTCGAGTTCCCACACTGGTGATCCATCGCCAGCGAGATCGGGCCGTCCCCTTCCGACTGGGTAGAGAGCTGGCGGCTTTGATCCCGAATGCCCGCTTCGTTCCTTTGGAAGGGAATATCCACTTCCCCATGTTCGGCGACGCTGATTCGGTGCTGCGTGTCATTGCTGAGTTCCTTGGCGATCCAGTCACGGAAGCCGTGAGCCGAGTCCCTCTCACCATCCTCTTCACAGACATAGAGGGCTCCACGACGCTCACCCAGCGCCTCGGCGATGCCAAAGCCCAGGAACTCCTCCGCAGCCACAACGCCATCGTCCGCGACGCCCTCAAGACCCACGGCGGTAGCGAGATCAAGCACACCGGCGACGGCATCATGGCCTCCTTCCCCGCCGCCTCCCTTGCCATCGAGTGCGCCGTCGCCATCCGGAAGATCCTCGCTCAATACAACGAAGCGAATCCCGACACTCCCCTCCGCGTGCGCCTCGTCCTCAACGCCGGTGAGCCCGTCGCTGAGGACGAGGACCTGTTCGGCACCGCCGTCCAACTGGCCGCCCGTGTATGTGCACACGCCGAGCCCGGCCACATCCTGGCCTCAGAGGTTGTGCGGCAGTTGGTGGCAGGCAAGGGGTTCCTGTTCGCGGACCGGGGGGAGACGGTGCTGCAGGGATTCGAGGAGCCGGTGCGGCTGTACGAGGTGCGTGGGCGGGAGGAGGGTGGCAGGAAAAGCAATTAAGAAAGGAGAGAGCAATGGATCTTAAAGGAAGCAAGACCGAGAAGAACCTGGAGGCTGCCTTCGCCGGGGAGTCGCAGGCCCGCAATAAGTATACCTACTTTGCTACTGTAGCCAAAGAGGAAGGTTTCGAGCAGATCGCCGCGATATTCCTGGAGACAGCGGAGAATGAGCGGGAGCACGCTAAGAAGGAGTTCGACTTTCTTAAGGGGATCGGGGATACAAAGGTGAATCTAAAGGCGGCGGCGGAGGGCGAGCACTACGAGTGGACCGAGATGTACCCCGAATTTGAGCAGGTAGCCCGTGAGGAAGGATTCACCGAGATCGCCGATTTCTTCAAAGAGGTCGCTGAGGTTGAGGAGCAGCACGAAAAGAGATACCTCGCCCTGCTCAAGAATGTGCAAAAGAGGAAGGTCTTCAAGAAGGACAAGGTAGTCAAGTGGAAGTGCCGCAACTGCGGCTACATCCACGAGGGGACGGAGGCTCCCAAGGGGTGCCCGGTCTGCGGCTTCCCCCAGAGCTATTACGAGCTCCTGGCTGAGAACTATTGATTTGAGAAGGCAGTATTGGGTGTATCGTTGCAGGACAGGGAGGATGCAGACTGCGCCATGTGGAAATGCACTAACTGTCATCATGTAGAACTTGCCACCGATAAACCCGAGCGCTGCTCTGTCTGCGGCGCGGAGGCGGAGAAGCTCGTTCCACATGAGATACTGGGGATAAAAGGGGAAAAGACCCCGCAAAACCTCAAGGCTGGTTTCATTGCTGAGTCCCAGGCCCACCTGAGAAACCTGACCTTCGCCATTAAGGCTGAGGAGGAGGGTTTCTCCCAGGTGGCCAAACTATTCCGTGCCATAGCTGAGGCCGAGGCAGTCCACGCCTTCAATCACCTCCGCCTCCTCGGCGCCGTGGCCAGCACCCAGGAGAACCTGGAGACCGCCTTCGAGAGGGAGAAACTGGCCAGCAGCACCTATCCTCAGTTCATCAAGGAGGCGAACGAGGAGGATAATGAACAGGTGGCGAGGATCTTCAGCTATTCCCGTGATGTGGAGCGGGGGCATGCCAAGCTATACGAGAAGGCGCTGGAGCACATGCTGGGCGATGTGGACACCGAATATTATCTCTGCGGCGTCTGTGGCTATGTCTCCGATGGCGAGCTCCCCGATCGGTGCCCCATCTGTGGGGCCCCCAGGGAGAGGTTCAAGAGGGTGGCCTAGCAGCGGTATGAGGAGAAGAGCGCAAGGTAATCAAGTGGAAGTGCTGCAACTGCGGCTATGTCCACGAGGGGAGGGAAGCCCCCAGGGAATGCCCGGCATGCGGCTTCCCCCAAAGTTATTACGAGCTTCTGGCCGAGAACTATTGAAAAATATTTTGACTGGAGAAGCATGAGATGAATCTCAAAGCGTTATACCAGATAAGCTATGGCCTCTACCTTATAGGTTCCAGGAAGGGAGACAAGGTCAATGGTCAGATTGCCAACACAGTAATTCAAGTCTGCTCCGAGCCACCGACTATTTCTGTGGCCATCTATAAAGGAAACCTCAGCCACGAGTTGATCAAGGATAGCGGAGTCTTTACGGTTTCAATTCTGTCCCGGGACACCCCCTTGAGTTTTATCGGACATTTTGGCTTCAAATCAGGGAGAGACGTGGACAAGTTTGACGGCGTCACCTACAAGCTGGGCGAGACCCAAGCCCCCATCGTTCTGGAAAACACCTTGGCTTACCTGGAAGCTAAAGTGATCAAAGAGGTGGATGCGGGAACACATACCATTTTTATCGGTGTGCTGGTAGCGGCAGAGGTCATCAGGGAGGGCGAGCCGATGACCTATGCCTATTACCATCAGGTGAAGCGAGGCACTACTCCCAAGACAGCTCCCGTTTATATTGAGGAAAGAAAGGAGTTGGCTATCAAAGCGGTGAAGTATAAGTGCACCGTTTGCGGCTACGTTTATGACCCCGAGAAAGGCGATCCGGAGAGCGGCATCGCGCCGGGGACACCATTCGAGGAATTGCCTGAAGATTGGCAATGTCCAGTCTGTGGGGCGAGTAAGGACGAGTTTGAAAAAGAGGTTTGAAAATGGCTGTAAGAGAAATAAAACATAATATTTACTCAGTAGGTGCAATAGACTGGGATAGAAGGTTATTTGATGCACTTATACCACTTCCTGATGGCACAAGTTATAACTCATATCTAATTAAGGGTAGCGAAAAGACTGCTCTTATCGATACGGTAGATCCCACTATGGAGGATGTGCTGATAGATCACCTGAATCAACTTGGGGTTGAGAATATAGATTATGTTGTCGCCCATCATGCGGAGCAGGATCATTCCGGTACCCTCCCCCAAGTCCTGGGAAAATACCCTCAAGCAAAAGTCCTTGCCACCCCCAGATGTAAAGAAATGCTCATTGACCTGCTCATGATTCCAGAGGAGAGGTTTATAACGGTCAACGATAAGGAGACCGTCTCGCTGGGAGATAGAACCCTGGAGTTTCTCCATGCTCCCTGGGTTCACTGGCCAGAGACCATGCTCACCTATCTGAGAGAAGACAAGATACTGTTCCCCTGTGATTTTTTCGGTTCCCACCTGGCGACAACCGACTTGTATGTAACTGATGAAGGGCAGGTCTACGAGGCAGCCAAGAGATACTATGCGGAAATCATGATGCCCTTCCGAACGAATATCGAGAGGAACTTGAGGAAAATAAAGGACTACGCAATTGATATCATCGCTCCCAGCCACGGGCCTATATATGATAGACCGGAGTTCATCTTGAAAGCATATCATAGCTGGGTCTTCGACGAGCCCAAGAACATTGCGGTGTTACCCTATATCTCGATGCATGGCAGCACTCATAAGATGGTCGGATACCTTGTCGAAGCCTTAACCAAAAGGGGCGTGACGGTGAAACAATTCGATCTCACACTAACTGACATCGGGAAACTGGCGATAGCATTGGTGGATGCAGCGACTATTGTTATCGGAACGCCTACCGTTCTAGCCAGTCCGCATCCGAATGTTGCCCATGCGGTCTTCCTGGCAAATGCCCTGAGGCCCAAACTGAGATTTGTCTCTATCATTGGTTCCTATGGCTGGGGAGGCAGGACTGTGGAACTCCTCGCCGGGATGATCCCTAACCTAAAGGTGGAACTATTGGCCCCTGTGCTTAGCAAGGGGTTCCCCAAAGAGGCAGACTTCAGGGCTCTGGACAAGCTAGCCGATACTATTGCCCAAAAGCATAAAGAGCATGGCTTTGCGTGATAATGTTTTATCAGAAGGACGTAAAGTTGGAAGGAAGATTGCCGAAAAAGTGAAAAGTTTACGGTGTTGGTGAATAAAGCCAGAGGATCAGGATTCGGCCAATAAGGAGACGGGGCTGATGACTACCGTAGCACCCAGGTTAGGCGAGCTCTTTATGGCCATATTGACAAGGACATAATGTAGATGTAAACTTTGATACTAAGGAATTCTATTGTAACCAAGGTAATCTCCCGTTAGCATTTAGTATGGCGCGGAAGGTAAAGTATGCCTTATTGCACTAGTTGTGGTAGCGAAGCAACTGATGAGATGCTTTTTTGTCCCCAGTGTGGGAGTAAATTAATAATCCCCAAGGGTGGATTCAAGCGTGATAAGATCCGTGACTCTACTGTAGAAGCAGAAGAAAAAGAAGAGCCAGAGAATATTCCTGATCGAGCAATAAAGAGAGGTAAACTTTACAAGCAGTGGGTAGCCTATTCTGGTCTCCCCGCTGGCGAAATCCAATCAACTAAGACCTCCAGACGTACAGCAGTCGCTGGACAGAGGAGTAGCCGAAGCCCTGCTTTACTGTATATGTTACTGGGGGTTTTTATAGGTATATTGTTGATGGCATTGGTCTTTCTCCTTACTGCTTATTTCTGACAACCCGGCCCCACAAAGAGTATGATGGCAAGACTCTTCCCTTATCAGCAGACATAAGAATTGACATCGTCCTCTAAGGGTGCTTATAATGTTTATATTACCTGGCCTGAAGGTGGGAAGTGAAACTACTGGTTATAGGTTGTGGACAATGCGGCGGCAGGATTGCTGATGAGTTTGCCCGGCTGAATAAAAGGGCACATCGTGGACGGGGTATTGAGATAATCACTGGCGCCTTCGCCGTTAACACAGATATTGCTGATTTGAGCGGACTATTCACTATAGAGCCTGATTACCGTCACAGAATCCTCATCGGAGGTCAAAAGACTAGCGGCCGCGGCGTAGGCAAGATAAATGAGCTTGGCGCTGAGATAGCTAGAGAAGATGGCGACATGGTTATCGATGCTATAAGAGCAACACGACGCTTGCCTGAGACAGATGCCTTCTTGTTGATCGCGGGCGCTGCCGGCGGCACCGGCTCGGGAGCAATATCAGTACTAACGCAACAGCTAAAAGAGCGCTATGTAGAAAAACCTTTGTATAATATCATTGTCCTCCCTTTTAAGCATGAAGAGACAACAGAGGCAAGAGCTATTTATAACGTAGCCACATGCCTTAAATCCGCCTACTCAGTGGCTGATGCGCTATTTCTTGTCGATAATCAAAGGTATCTTAGCAAAAAGTCCTCGATTAGAGACAATCTAGCCAACATTAACGCCCAAATAGTTGAGCCATTCTTCAACTTACTCTGTGCCGGTGAAGAGAAAAAGCCCAAATACATCGGGTCGAGGATGCTCGATGCCGGAGACATAATACAGACTCTCGTCGGATGGACAGTAGTAGGCTCTGGTAAATCGCAAATGCCATTGATCAGATTTCCCTTTGATCTGACGCGTCATTTCACGAAGAAGGCCACTGAAAGCCAAAGGGGAGTTCAAGCGATGGGCGAAGCCATAGGTGAGTTATCACTCAAATGTAACCCCATGGATGCGAGGAGAGCGCTATATCTCCTCTCTGGGCCATCGAAGGAAATGAATATGGAGATGGTTACGGAAATCGGAACCCATCTGAAGGTTATAGCCCCAGAGGCTATAATCAGGGGCGGCGATTACCCCAGAGAAAAGGGCTCACTGGATGTCAGTGTAGTCCTGTCTGAACTTTCCGATGTGGGAAAAGTCATGGACTACTTCACTAGAGGCATTCAATCTATTGATACTGCTAAGAGGAAGCAGGAAGGAATAGAGCGCCGATATGAACGACTCGAAATTGACTTCAAGGACATACCATCGTTACTATAATTAGCCAATCTTATCCCACTAGCGAACAATGTATCTGTTCCCCTCTGATTTCGTCGATCAAAAAGGGGACCCAGAAGTAGAATTAGGGAAACAGTTTCCCTAGTTTTCCCTTCCCTACCTTGCACCCCTAGCGTAGACTTTCCAAGCTTGCTTTATCACCTCAGTACGGACTTTCCAGGCTTCCTCTATAGCCTCGTCCTGGCGTTTTAAAGCCTGCCTCATACTCTCGTCACAGGCGTCCCTGGCTTCCTGTTCAGCCTTCTTATAGGCCTTCTCGGCTTGCTGTTCAGTCTCCTTGTAGGCCTTCGCCACTTCCTTTTCAGCTTCCAGATAGGCTGCGTAGGCCTTCTGGGCTCGCCCTAGAACCTCAGCAAGGGGTCCCATGGCTTGCTCTAGGACCTCAGCAGGGGGCTCCATGGCTTGCTCTGGGACCTCAGCAAGGGATTCCATGGCCTGCTCTGGGACCTCAGCAAGGGGCTCCATAGCTTGCCCTGGGACCTCAGCAGGGGGTTCCATGGCTTGCTCTCGAGCTTTGTTACGGGCCTTTTTGGCCTGCTCCGTAGTCTCCTCACGGACTCTTGATTCTCGCTCCTTTGGATTCATTAGGACACACCCCTTTCGTAAAGTTTGATTCTTTCTTAACAAAGAGAAAATAACGGTGTTCACCGTTTTTAATCATTGATTATCAGCATAGCTCCTCCTGTCACAATTGAGCTTGGAATTTCCAACCTATGGGACGAATAATGCATCTTCGATCTTTGCCTTTATTTCGGCTTGGCTGTCATCCTTAGCCTCCTCGGTGTTTCACTTAGTCTCCTCCCCGGCTGGCTATGCATCTTCGATCTTTTCCTGAATGTCGGCTTGTTCGGCTTCCTTAGCCTCTTCGGCCTCCTCGGCTTGTTTGGTCTTACTAGCCGCATACATTCTCGCTAGGAACTCCACACGCGTTTCCATTTTCGCATCGGCCCCCTCGGATGCTCTTGCCGCTGCCTCAGCAGTCTCCTCAGCCGCTTCGCCTGCTTCCTCACCCCTCCTTGTCCCTTCCCCAGATACTATCGTCAATGCCAAAGCAGCCTCCTTAGCTGCTTCGGCTGTTTCCTCAGCCCTGCTTATCGCTTCCTCGAATGCTCTCGTCGCCGCCTCAGCAGCCTCCTTGGCCGCTCCGCTTATCTCCTCAGCCCTAGCTACCGCTTTTTGAGATGCTCTTGTCGCCGCCTCAGCGGCCTCCTTGGCCGCTCCGCTTATGTCCTTAGCCCTAGCTACCGCTTTTTGAGATGCTCTTGTCGCCGCCTCAGCAGCCTCCTTGGCCGCTCCGCTTATCTCCTCAGCCCTAGCTATCGCTTCCTCGGATGCTCTTGCCGCTGTCTCAGCAGCCTCCTTGGCCGCTTCGCCTATCTCCTCAGCCCTAGCTATCGCTTCCTCGGATGCTCTTGCCGCTGTCTCAGCAGCCTCCTTGGCCGCTTCGCTTACCTCTTCAGCCCTGCTCATCCCCTCCCGGGACGCTCTCATCGACGACTCAGCAGTCTCCTTCGCCGCCTTGGCTGTTTCCTCAGCCCTGCTTACCGCTTCCCCGGATGCCCTTGCCGCTGTCTCAGTGGTCTCCTTGGCCGCTCTACTTATTTCCTCAGCCCTGGCTATCGCCTCCCCGGATGCCCTTGCCGCTGTCTCAGCGGTCTCCTTGGCCGCTTTAGCTGTTTCCTCAGCCCTAGCTACCGCTGCCTCGGATGCCCTTGCCGCTGTCTCAGTGGTCTCCTTGGCCGCTCTACTTATCTCCTCAGCCCCAGTTATCGCTGCCTCGGATGCCCTTGCCGCTGTCTCAGCAGTCTCCTTGGCCGCCTCGCTTATCTCCTCAGCCCTGGCTATCGCTTCCTCGGATGCCCTTGCCGCTGTCTCAGCGGCCTCCTTGGCCGCCTCGCTTATCTCCTCAGCCCTGCTTATCCCCTCCCGGGACGCTCTCATCGACGACCCAGCAGTCTCCTTGGCCACTCTACTTATCTCCTCAGCCCTGGCTATCGCTTCCTCGGATGCTCTTGCCCCTGTCTCAGCAGTCTCCTTGGCCGCCTTGCTTATCTCCCCAGCCCTGGCTATCGCTTCCTCGGATGCTCTTGCCGCTGTCTCAGCAGTCTCCTTGGCCGCTCTACTTATCTCCCCAGCCCTGGCTATCGCTTGCTCGGATGCCCTTGCCGCTGTCTCAGTGGTCTCCTTGGCCGCCTCGCTTATCTCCTCAGCCCTAGCTATCTCTTGCTCGGATGCCCTTGCCGCTGTCTCAGCGGTCTCCTTGGCCGCCTCGCTTATCTCCTCAGCCCTAGCTATCGCTTGCTCGGATGCCCTTGCCGCTGTCTCAGCGGTCTCCTTGGCCGTTTTAGCTGTTTCCTCAGCCCTGCTTATCCCCTCCCGAGACGCTCTCATCGACGACTCAGCAGCCTCCTTGGCTGCTCTACTTATTTCCTCAGCCCTAGCTATCGCTTCCTCGGATGCTCTTGCCGCTGCCTTAGCGGTCTCCTTGGCCGCTTTACTTATTCCGTCAGCACTAGCTACCGCTTTTTGAGATGCTCTTGCCGCTGTCTCAGCGGTCTCCTTGGCCGTTTTAGCTATTTCCTCAGCCCTGCTTATCCCCCCCCGGGACGCTCTCATCAACGACTCAGCAGCCTCCTTGGCCGCTTTCGCTGTTTCCTCGGCCCTGCTTATCCTCTCCTGGGACGCTCTCATCGACGACTCAGCACCCTCCTTGGCCGCTTTGGCTGTTTCCTCAGCCCTGGCTGTCGCCTCCTCGAATGCTCTTGCCGACGACTCAGCAGCCTCCTTGGCCGCTTTGGCTGTTTCCTCAGCCCTAGCTATCGCCTCCTCGAATGCTCTTGCCGCCGCCTTAGCAGCCTCCTTGGCCGCTTTACTTATTTTGTCAGCCCTAGCTACCGCTTCCTGAGATGCTCTTGCCGCTGCCTCAGCGGCCTCCTTGGCCGCTTCGCCTATTTCCTCAGCCCTAGCTATCGCTTCCTGGGCTGCTTTTATAGACTCCTCGGCACTCTCCATCGCCGCTTTACTTAGTATCTCAGCCCTAGCTACCGCTTTCTCAACTGCCCCGATATTGCGTTCCATATCCTTTAGGAATCCTCTAAGACTTCGGGGGAAACTTCGCTCGACGTTCCGACCTCAGAAAGTATAACATCTTCGCTGGCCCCGATCCTTTCATCCTCCGTCTATTTTAAGTCAGTTTGTTTAATTTTTCAATGCATATCTTGCCAAGGCAAACGTGTACTGTGGCGTTGTCCTTTCCTAAAACCTTCCTGTACACATCTTTAGGATTTATGTGCCGCCAAAAGAAATGGGAGCTTTGGGACACTTGTGAGACAAGTGGATTTGCTCTAGCTCGGATCTCTAGTGCAACCAAGCTGCTACTCAGGCTATGGGGAGGCAAAACAATCCCAATAAGAAGCAAGCCTTGCCCTGACGCTTTCCAATATCTCCTTCGTTTCCGAAACTCCATAATCGCTCTTATAACCTACGGGAATGCCGTAGGGCTCCTCAAGATCGATCTCTATTCCTGTCAAGCCGCAGATCGAGGCCAACCACCCCCTGGGAAACAGAATCCCCTTGGGATCGTAGCCAGAGCCAGCAAATGCTACCACCTTACCTTGGCACACCCTGTCGGCAGTCTGTCTCACCTTGTCGGCAATCATGTAAATGCCCTTTAGCGTCAATCCCATTTGGGTTATTCGATCCATGAAGTGGGTATCGCTTCCATCCACCATTATTATTACCTGTGGGTGAAATTCCTCAGCCAGTGGAACGAATACATTGTCTAGCGCATGCTTGTAAGCCAGGTCGCCTGTGCCCGGTAACAGGGGAACATTCACGGAATAGCCCTGACCTTCTCCTTCTCCTATGGGATTCCTGTAGCCCGGTCCGGGATAGAGGGTGCGAGGATCTTGGTGAATAGATATAAACAATACCCTGGGATCGCGCGCAAAGATTGCATAGATCCCATCTCCCGCATGAGCATCTACATCGAGAATCAAAATCCGCTCCAGTCCATAGTTTTGCATTAGATTCTCAGCACATATTCCGACGTCACTGAATATGCCAAATCCCTTTTCGTAATTCCTCCCCGCATGTTGCACCCCACCGCCTACTACTATCGCCTTGCCGAATCCACCCGACTGAACCAATTCCCCACCAAGCTTTCCAGCCCCGGCCATGAGTTTTGCAGCCCTAACCACACCGGGAGAAAGGGGTGTATCATGCGGATCGCGGGACTCGCACCTTTCCACTCGCCTGATGTATTCTTCGGTATGCACGAGCTTCAGGTCAGCCTCAGTGGCGTAGTCTGGTTCAACGATTTCGAAGAACGGATTATCCCCTAGCTTCTCCCTGAACAAGCGCATAAAGCTTTCATATCTCTCCCCGCTTAGAACATGACCCAAGTCATATTCCTTCATTTTGTCGCTATAGAGTATTGCCGTGCGCATGATAGGCATGACCCTGAGAGTCTTCTCCCCTTTCCCTGAAACCCATCTATGAAGGTGCTAAGGCTTCAGCCAGGTGGACAATACCTGCAAACGAGTCTGAGCGCTTTCCCCGTTCGTGCCCCCAATATGCACCCATCAATAGCCAGGCTCGGTTTAAGCCTGAACGTAAAGTGCGCCATCGTGATCACGGCTCGCATCGTGGGAGCTATGCTGTTCTACTCTTCGATGAGTCCGACCTGCACAAGCCACTCACGGGCCACTTCATCCGGCTCCATCTTGTCGATATCGACCTTGGCGTTAAGCTCCTGCCACACCTGCTGGCATTCGGAAATTATCTCGGCTGTAGCAGATTCACCCCCACCGGGGAAAGTTGCCACCAGCTCATTCAGAATCCCTTCAATCTCAGGATACTTATCAAGAACTTCCTCATGGACATAGGGGGTCAAATCATATGGCGGGAAGAAAGGAATGTCTTCCACGTAAACGTGCCAGCCATATTTAGCAATAAGGGCATCGGTGCCGAAGACCATAGCCACATCACACTCGTGGTTTTCCAAAGCTATCAGTGAAACTCCTGCAAGGCCAGTCATGAGAAAGCCCTCATCGACCTCGAAGTCGTAGAGCTCCTCCAGGGCTGGCAGTCCATCTGGGCGGACGGAGAATTCAAAGCCGACAAAAGTTTTGATCTTCCCGTCATTCTGTCGATAAAGCGCTGCCAGGTCGGAGAGCGTCTCTAGCTCATGTTGTGCGACAAATTCAGGCCAGGAAGCAAGAGCATAGGTGTTGTGGTTCCAAATCGGATTAAGCCAGATGAAACCGTTGCCCTCATCCTCTTCCTTTACAAGGTCATAAAGCTCGTTATTATCAGTCCCCGGTTCAAACTCGTGTGCGAGATGGGTCATCCAGGCTGTCCCGGTGTAATCGGCACAGATATCCACTTCGCCAGCTTCCATCCCGTCCCTAAGGGCCATGGTGGTGAGATCTGACACCAAGTTGACCTTGAAGCCACGGTCTTCCAGCAGCTGCTTCATCATCTGACCAATGATATACTGCTCCGTGAAGTTTTTGTTTCCAACGGTAAAATCTGCCGGCGCACCACATCCCGCCGCCGTCACGATCAGGACAAGGGTCAAAACTAGCGCCAACACAACAGTGACCATTCTACGCATCTGCTCACCTCCTTGACCAATCCAATGTTACAGCTTTAAGCTATTGAGAGCAAATCTAACCGCATGCTATCCCATCTCTCACCTCGCTTGCGAAATTTCAGCCTTGGACTTTAAGACCTCGAGGGGTCATCCACCTTTCCACAAGTCCCAAGATAAAACCAAGGGTGATGGCCAAGAGCGCTGTAGGCGCCGCTCCCTGTAGGATAAGCAGAGGCTCCCCAGCGAACACCCCGGTGAAAGTGATTCTGCCCAAACCCGTTCCGCCAACGAGAACCGCCAGCTCCGCCGTGCCTACGGTTATGATTGTGCAGATTCTGATCCCAGCCATTATTGCGGGCCTGGCCAAGGGTAGCTCTATCTTCCGAGCAATTTGCCATCTACTCATTCCCATTCCCCTGGCGGCCTCGATAACTGCCGGATCTATCTTATTTATACCAGCGTAGGAATTGCGCAAGATGGGGAGCAATCCATAGATGACCAAAGCTACAATTGCTGACTGAAGACCGAAACCCAGAAGAGGAGCCATAACGGCAATTATGGCCAAGCTGGGTATACTCTGCCCCACGTTTGCTGTGCCGATTGCAGGGGGTGCCAGCTTCCTAAGTCCCGGCCGAGTGATGAGGATTCCTAAGAGCACCCCGATGAAAGCGGCTATGAGTACCGCTGTGAACACCATCCTAAGGTGATTCTTTGTTTCATTTGCTAGATCACCCCAATCAAAGACGGTATAGATCCCTATCTTATCCATGCTTGTAATCCAAACAGTCAGTCCAATGAGGACTATTGAAAGGGTGATTAGGACAACCCCACGTCTCATTCAGATTCCCTCGAAACTTCACTTAGTCCCTTTCGGATATCGTCAAAGCTTAGCACCCCTTCTAAACTGTTGTCGCTGTTGACTACAGCTAAGGTCATCAGCCCGCTGCTCAGCATGAGGGAGAGAGCTTCATTGAGAACCGTATTTGCAGTAGCCGCCACGCTCGAGGGTCTCATGATATCCCTCACCGTCTCCCCCCTTTCCCAGTCTAGCCTGCTAAGCCACCCAAGGAACTTTCCATCATCGTCAACCACCACCAGCTGATCGATTCCCTCCTGCTCCATTCGCTGCTTAGCGGCAATTGCCTTCTCTTCTGTTTTCACTGTGGGCGGGGAACCCCTCATAACCTCCTTTACCCGGATCAACTGTAATCCTTTAAGAGCCCGATCAGCACCGACAAAATTCGCTACGAACTCATCCTTCGGCCTATAGAGTAGATTGGTGGGTGTATCATATTGGACTAGCCTTCCTTCCTTCATCAAAGCTATTCTATCCGCCATCTTGATCGCCTCATAAATATCATGAGTGACAAATATAATGGTCTTTTTTATCTTCTCTTGGATCCTTAAGAACTCATTCTGCAGCTTCTCCCTGGTTATCGGATCTATGGCTCCAAAAGGCTCATCCATCAGCAGTATTGGTGGGTCGGCTCCCAACGCTCGAGCCACACCCACTCGCTGACACTGGCCTCCGGAAAGCTCAGTGGGATACTTATCTGCGAACTCTTCTGGGGCCATCCCCACAAGTTCCAAAAGCTCCTCCGCTCTTTTTCTTCGTTTAGCTTTCGCCCAGCCCCTTAGTGCAGGAACTATCTCTATATTCTGACTCACAGTCATATGAGGGAAAAGCCCTATCTCCTGGATGGCATAACCTATATTTCTTCGGAACTCATCCTCGTTTATTGCGGTAATGTCCATCCCATCCACATATATGTTGCCGCTGGTAATGGGGATGAGGCGGTTTATCATTTTCATAGTAGTCGTCTTACCACATCCGGAAGGGCCTAATAACACACACAACACGCCTTTGTCCACCTCGAAGCTCACCTCTTTCACCGCTTCCGTCCCATCGGGATAGACCTTGCTCACTTTCTCCAGCCTTATCATGCTGTCACCTCTTCCTTAGCCCTTTTGGGGTGAGCCTTCGCTGTACTAAGCTCATGAGACCATCGATCGCTAGGGCCAAGATAGAGACTCCCACCCCTCCCACGATAATCAAATCCATTCGAGCATTTCTTATTCCCCGGAATATAGGCACTCCAAGACCGCCAGCGCCAACAAAAGCTGCGATTGTTGCAATGCCGATAATTAGCACAATGGCATTCCTTAAGCCAGCCATAATGAGAGGAACGGCAAGTGGCAGTTTAACCTTAAACAGGACTTGTCTTTCAGTCATTCCCATTCCCCTTCCTGCCTCAATTAGGGCCGGATCAACCCCTTGAATCGCTATATAGGTATTGCGCAGTATGGGGAGTTGCCCGTAAATGATGAGGGCGATGACAGCAGGAAGGAAACCAATAGCGCTCAAGTTCATACTACTAAGAAGCAGCATCAGCAGGCCAAAGAGGGCCAGACTGGGAACGGTCATCATCATATCCGCAAGGTAGAGAACGATGTCTGCCAGTCGCTCCCTCCCTTTGCCTGTGATGTAGACCCCCAAAGCTACACCGAGAACAGCTGCTATCCCAGCAGCGACAAAAGCTATCCAAATGTGTCTAAGGGTCCACTCTAGCAGCAATTCCGGGCGCTGAATTACAAATTGCCAGGCCTCTAACATTCCCGATGCTCACCCTCGTTGACTATGCGTTCAGTAGCTGCTCCCCAGGGATTGGCTGGTTCGATCAATTCGCCAAGCCCTCTGTCCTCCTCCCCCACAAGACTCTCAAGCGAAGTTGGGCCTCCTTTCTTCCGCTCAGATGCCCAGCACTACAATGGCAACCCCAATCTAGGAAAAGTTCATCGCCTTGGCTTGGGAGACAAATTATACCATCGCCTAGAATGGGGATGTCAACTTCGAGTAAGCCTGCACTCTGGCCACGGGACATTGAGATATTGGGGACACGCCAGGTTACCGGGCATAGATATCGCGTTAACTTCTATATGGGGTGTATTGGCAAATAGCCGCGTCGTTTGCTTAGCCGAAGGCTAGCTAAGCCTTCCCATGGGGAGCTGTCCGGTGGCATCGTCTTCATTCAGATGAGTATGCCATTCACTATACGGCGGTGCCGCTAAACGAAGGTCCAAATGGTTCAATCGGGCACAAGAAGAGGCCGAGCATGTTTTGCCTGGGTAAAGGAAGCGGTAAGATCCTTGGACCGTGAGCCAATTAAGGTAGAGTCTTTTGAGAAGGTGCTCGTCAGCTAAAGAGGTTGACTGCCATGCTAAGGAGGGCAGCTTATGGCTTAACAATCAAGTTCTCATAAGCCATACCACTTACCCACTTCTATGTTATAGTGTCTTTCGTTTACTTCTCCCTCTCAATTATGGTTGCAGTACCCTGCCCTCCTCCAACGCATGCGGTTGCCAGGCCAAAGGTGCCCCCTTCCATACTCAGTATTCTAGCGAGTGTTCCAACGAGCCTCGTCCCTGTTGCCCCCAAGGGATGTCCAATTGCTATTGCTCCGCCTTTAACATTCACTTTATCGGGGTCTACGCCTAGCTCTTTTATGGCATTGATTGTTACGATGGCAAATGCCTCGTTGATTTCCCAGGAATCGATGTCCTCTATGTCCATACCTGTATGGTCTAAAGCCATTCTGCTTGCTGGAATCGTGCCTAATCCCATGACAGTCGGATCGACACCAGCCCACCCCATCGATACAATTCTAGCTAAGGGCTTAAGTTTGTATTCCTTCGCCTTTGTCTTTGACATTAAAATCATTGCAGTTGCACCAGTACTTAGCGGAGAGGAATTTCCTGGAGTTATCTGCCCATCTGGTTTAAATGACGGCTGCAGATCGGCAAGGGCCTCCATGGATGTATCTGCTCTAATGCTCAGGTCATAATCAATAACCTTCCTCGTGCCATCTGGCAGTTGTACTTCGATGGGCATTATCTCCCGTCCAAAATATCCCTCTTCAAGGGCTTTTGCTGCCAGCTGGTGACTTCTGAGCGCCCATTTATCCATGTCCTCTCTGCTGAAGCCTGTTTGCTCAAACAATTTTTCTGCTGTGAGCCCCATATTAACGGTCGTCATTATATCGTATTTCCTATATTCCGGTTCTGTGAACAATCTGGGGTTTGGTTTTACCATTATTTTGCTCATATCAATACCAGGACCTGGCATCGGATTGTGCGTCATATGTTCAATTCCACACGATATAACGATGTCTGAGTATCCGATCATTATTTCCATGGCACCTTGGTGTATAGTGGACATTGAAGATGCACACTGCCGATCGATCTGTTGAGCTGGAACATTGAACGGCAATTCTGCCAAGAATGTAATATCTCTTCCCCCATAGATCCACTGCTCACCCATCGGCATTGCGGTTCCAACCAGAACATTATTGATTTCCTCTGGCTTAATCCCCGTTCTCTTAATAAGCTCCTTAATCAACATCGCAGCAACGTCATCCATTCTCAAGCTGTCAAATACATCCCTCTCTGGCTCCCTTGGTCTCGACCTTGAAAAGGGAGACCTCAAATAATCAACTATTACTGCTTCTTCCATTTGAACCATCTCCTTTCGTAATCTTGGTTGTGCAAATCAGTTGGGGGGAGCCCACCCGGCCAATTTTTGCCTTTCCCTCCCAGTCGTTTTCATTATAGCGCAGAATTCTCAGGTTGAGAAGATTGCATGCACCTTCTTTTGTCTAGCTCATGCCTTGTTTATTAAAATCTGCGGCCGATAACCACATCGCTGTTATCCATAGCACGAGAGCCTGAAACCTGCTCACCCTTGCGTTCGCCCGCCTCGATGGCCAAGTTCAGCGGTCAGCCAGCCGCGGTCTTCTCCATCTTCATCCGCTAGAATCGGCGAGCAACGGGTGGGACACCTATGGTGAACAAATTGGCAATAAGTGGAATTGTGGTTGCCCTAATAGGAGTCATACTTATCAGCTATGGTGGCTTCACTTTTAGTTCAGGGGCTTTTTGGGGCGACTTGCTAGCTTTAATGGCTGGCTTCGCGATGGGCGCTTATCTTATCATCGGTGGTCAGCTTAGAGAACGTATTGATATTCTTCCTTACCTCACTATTATCTATACTTGTTCGGCAGTAATACTATTGGCAGCGACTATGATGTTTGGTTATAGCCTTTTCGGCTATTCACCTACCACATACGCAATGCTAATTCTCCTGGCACTCGTACCACAGGTTGTCGGCCACTCGAGTTTAAATATTGCTGTGCGCTTAATACCAGTGACCTTTGTTTCGGTAGCTATTCTTGGCGAACCCGTCGGGGCCACTATACTAGGATATTTTTTCCTTAGCGAGATACCCACGGCCAACGAGATAGCAGGGGGCCTTATTATTCTTTGTGGGATCTTTATGGTGATGAGCCGAAAACCAAAGCATTGGGTGATGAAATGAACCAATAGTATTCGGGAGTAGCATTGTTAACTGGCTATTAAACAAAATGGCGGAATGTTCATGGTACTGAGTGAGTTCAAGGTTACAGCACCTCTACAATATTTGGGATAGGGTTGAAAGCGAATTGATGGCAGTGTAGGACATTAGCAAAGAGAGAATGCATATATAGTGGGTATTTTACAGGTAGATAGAGGCATTGCCAGACAGGGGGGGGAAACCTTTAGAAAGGTAGGGATGGAGCTCTATGGCTAAGAGGACATCGGTTGATGGTAGAAAAGTAGCCCTGGTTACTGGCGGCAGTCGAGGGATTGGCAAGGCAATAGCAATAGCTAAGGCAGGCATGAACGTAGCTATCAATTACCTTGTATCCGAAGACCGCGCAGTTGAAGTTGTTGAAGCAATCAACGAGACATCAAGTTGTGTAATGAAGAAGCTGACCACGAATACCAAAGCCATAGAGTTGCCCGGCCTGCTGGAAAGCCCGCACTAGTGGATTGAGTCTGAGGCTCTCGTTGCTATAATCAAAGGAACGATAGGCGTCCTCCCCCAGGTGGTGGCGCAATCGGGCTGCGTCTATTCTCTCCAGGTCGGACGGGAATCGCGTGCCCTCCAGCTGACTCGCCGTGCTATTCTTCATTTGTTGGCTCCTCCCTACATAGATTTGGTGCTTCTAGCAGCACACCTCTCTATTGTAGCCGGGAGCCATTGCTTCCTCTCCATATACTGGAATGGACAATCGTGCAATGTGCCCTCGGTCTCGAGATGCTCTTCAATCTGCTCATCTGCTTACCCAACTCAGCTAAGCCCCGACTCTGCTGTCCCATTATTGGGCTACATAGCGAAGCGGGGTCTGTCCTGGTTCCTCTCAGGCCCTGCGATAGGAGTTCTCTAGATGCCTTTCTACTGGTACAAAAAACCTATTGTAGGATGGTACAAAAAGGCTATTGTAAGAGAAAGTTGGACTACGTAAGATTGTATGAGAGTATTCACGACCCTTTTGGGTCGCAAAACTTGGCCAATCTGTTTTACCTAATTTGAACCCTTTGGAGCTTCCTAAACGGGGGGGCCAAATTTATTATGTACTGTAAACCACCAGCCACCGCACCAAGGGGCTGGGTTACATAGAAAACCTGAGGAAAGGGGGCTAAAGAGGGATGAGGGCGCGGAGTTAGAGGGTTGATTCTGGAGAAATGTAGCTCCTGAAAAAGTTCGCCTTGTCGAGCGCAAAAGGGAGCAAAAAAGAAAGAAGGAGGGAAAAACGTGAAAACCAAGATTACCTACTTGACGATGGCGTTAGTCATCGCGCTGTCAATGGCGGTAGGTGGGCTGTTGGTGGCGCCAACACCGGTGGAGGCTTCTGTGGTGACCAATGTATGGGTGCAGTTTACCACAAGCACCTATAACAAGACTGACACCGCCACCGATTTCAGCATCCACTTCACGCCGACCACCGCTATGAAGCGGGGTATAGACACGATTACGGTGTGGTTCCCCGATGGCTCAACGGCCATGGGTCCGGATAACTTTAACCTGACCAGCGCGGTTGCCACGGCGACCTATTACAGCGTTGACCGCGACGCGGAAGCCAGCACCTACAGCGCTGTTGACATTACCTCTAACGCCACCCTTTCCACCAGCGGCTACCGGGTAACGGTAAAGACCCCGGTGGACCTGGATGCGGGTGTTGAGGCCACTTTCCGGATAGAGGCTGCCGCCACAATCAAATGCGCCGACCTCACCAGCGGGGCTCACCACGACCCATACTACGTGAAGCTGTACACCAGCAAGGACACAACCCCGGTGCTGTCTGACGCCTTTAATATTGACGCCACCGGTATCGTTGCAACCACTTTGACCCTGAGCCCGACCACCGCTGGCTCGGCGGGGCAGTACAAATTTCTTCTGAACACCTCGACGAGCTCGGCCGTGTTGACCGCAGGCGAGGATACGGTGACGGTTATCTTCCCCTACGGGACCACGATACCGGCCTCGATTGCTGCCGATCAGGTATCCTGGATGAACGACGGCTCTTCCTGGTCAACGGGCACCGTCCTCCCCAGTATCAACCAGAAGGCGCGGACGATAACCGTCACCACACCCATACTTCTGTCGGATCACGCCACCAACAATTACGTCAAGTTCTCCACCGGCGCTAACATCGTGAACCCCACCACCGCCAAGACTTATACCGGCTATTACGTCCTTACCAATGAGGACGAGTTGCAGGTTGCGGAAGGTGGGCAGGCCATCACTGCCGGCGCCGCGACCAAGCTGGGGTTCAACAATGACACCTACAATTCGGGCAGCATTTCCGATGACGCCACCATGATAAACATGTATTCCAGCTGCCTGTGGGTAGAGACTCAGGACACCTACGGAAACCTGAAGGACCCCGATACAGAGCCGACGGTAACCTTCTCCTCCGATAAGTCGGGAACGTTCCATTACAACAGCGATGGGGATGGTACCGGCGATGGCACTTTCACCCAGGATAATACCATTCAGACATCGGACGGGAAGGTTTATGCTTACTTCCTGCCCGCGGCGTCGGGAACGCACACCATAACCGCAGAGGCTGGCGGCTACGAGAACGGCACCTGGACGATGTATGTTGCCCCGGGGGCGGAGCTCTACGACAGCAACAACAACCTGATAAACACCTACGAGCCACTCTCTACCGCCCCCGCCAGTGAGACCAGTGTGAGCTACGCTGGTTCGGCAGAGAAGCACGGCGGCACTTATGTGCAGGACGCTCTTAACGCGTCGGTGACCGGGGACACTGTAAAGCTGGGCGGCAGCAGTGGCAACACAGCCATATACGAGGTGGATACACTGCTCACGCTGGCGCAGAAGATCACCCTGACATCGGCGAGCTCCGCCACCTACACCAAGCTGAGGCCTACCAGTGATAACATCCACGCCATAAACGTGACCGGTGATGGTACATCCGCCTACCCGATAACCATCAGCTATCTCACCTTCGACCGGCTGGTGAGGACTGCTGGCACTAACTACAACTTCGATAGCGGGGTTTACAACAACGGCTATGACTACGTCACCGTGGACAACAACGTATTCAACTACGTGATACCGAATGAAAACCACACCGCGGAAGCTGTAGTCTGGTTCCGCACCATGGCTGGTGCCATAACCTCAGCCACGATAAGCAACAACACCTTCAACAACTGTGGCCCGTGGGATTACACTGGGGGTAGCGGCAGGGCCGCCGTTATCGCAGCTATCACTGAGAGTACGAGCAACGCTTTCAGCGGGCTGACCATAAGCGGCAACACGCTGACCGACTCTCACGAGTACGGTATCGTGCTTCAGGGAATCACCAGCTATGGGGTGAGCGCCAGCATCACCAACAACACCATAACCAGGGGCTCAAGCTCTCTCAACCTCAGCGACTTCATGACCTCGGTGAGCATAACCGGCAACACCATCACCGAGGCTTATAGCTACGGGATAAAGGTTGAAGGCACCAATAACACCTCGATAACCATAAAGAACAACACCATCAGCAACAGTGCCGGGGACTATGATGTTCGCATGGGGGAGGATACTGCTGGCGTCATGACCTTCCAGTACAACGACATCACCGGCACCAAGGCAGGTTCTAACGCCATTCAGGCAGACTCAGGCTCTGCTACCCTGGACTGCAAGTACAACTGGTATGGCAACGCCAGCGGGCCGAACTACACTGCCCTCACCGGAGCCACGGTTGGCAAGTCCAACCCCAGCGGCGCCGGTGGCAAAATCACCGACCGGGTTACCTACTACCCGTGGCTGCATACGTCCAAGGCGACTGTGGTAAGCGACAACGCTTCCTACCAGACTTCCACCGTTGACCTGGTCGCTGGGTGGAACACCCTGTCCACGCCGGTGGAGCTCATCCCTACAGGGGATACCATTGGTGAGCTGATTCCCACCGGCCTGCTCCTCTGCTACACCTATTCTGGTGGCTGGGTGTCGCAGACCACTGCCTATGAGCTGTCTCCCTGTGACGCAGTCTATGTGAAGCTGAGCATTGCCAAGACAGTGCAGCTAAAGTTTGACGCCGACGAGTACACCACTCCGACCAAGGCTTTGGCAGCCGGTTGGAACATGGCTGGTCTGGCATACCTCTCCAGTTCGGGCCAGGAGGCTGACGAAGCTATGGGTTCAGTTTACAAGACACCGGCTAACCTGCCTGGTTACTCCCAGGTGGTCAGCCCGTCGCTGAACGCCGTGCGCAGAGACATGTATTACAACCAAGGCACAGCCTGGGTTGTGTCATCTGCTGACCACGGCGGCACCACTAGCAGCATGTACGCTACTTATGGCTACTGGGTCTACATGCAGAATGCTGCCACCTACGCAGCGGGTACCATCACCCCGATAGCCCCAGATCTTGATTAAAGGCTGCGGAATACAGGGGATGGTTTTAAGCTAGAAATGGGGGAGGGGAGGCCGACAGAAACCCTCCCCTCCCCTATCTTCTGGTAACCAGAAAAAGAGGAGGACAAGATGGGAAAGAAGGGAAGATGGGTCCTCGTCCCGGTGATAATCCTGGCGTTGGCGCTGTGCGCTGTCATTCCTGCCGATGTAGCCCATGGCATACCGGCTATGCCCCACGCCTTTCATGGCACGATAACCATTGGCGGGTCTGATGCCGCCATAGGCACGGTGATCACCGCTAAGATAGACGGCGTGCAAAAAGGTAGCTATACCACCACCGTTGCCGGGCAGTATGGAAATCCGAGTGAGCTCGACTACCTCATCGTCTCGGGTGACATCGAAGGGGCTACCATATACTTCTATGCCGATGGCAATGTGGCAAACGAAACCTATGCCTTTGAACCAGGGGGCGGGCCCACCGAGCTAAACCTGACCGTAACCGTAGCAACCTATGACCTGACCACAAGTAGCACCACCGGCGGCTCGGTGACGACGCCCGGTGAGGCGACCTACACCTACAACACTGGAACAGTGGTTAACCTGGTGGCAACCGAAGGCGCCAGCTACCAGTTTGTCAACTGGACGGGTGATGTGAGCACGGTGGCCGATGTCAACGCCGCTTCTACCACCATCACCATGAACGGCGACTACTCCATCACCGCCAACTTCCGTGAGGCCATTGACGAGATAGGCCTCCTTCGCACCTCCAATGGTATATGGTATCTGGATGTTGACGGCAACGGTTACTGGAGCGGAGGCGACCAATGGCTGGGTGTCTTTGGCGGGACTGGCGACCAGGCGGTAGCCGGCGATTGGGATGGGGATCGCACTGATGAGATAGGCATCCTTCGCACCTCCAACGGTATATGGTATCTGGATGTTGACGGCAACGGTTACTGGAGCGGAGGCGACCAATGGTTGGGTATCTTTGGCTCGACTGATGACCAGGCGGTAGCCGGCGATTGGGATGGGGATGGCACTGATGAGATAGGCATCCTTCGCCCCTCCAACGGTATATGGTACCTGGATGTTGACGGCAACGGTTACTGGAGTGGAGGCGACCAATGGTTGGGTATCTTTGGCGCGACTGGCGACCAGGCGGTAGCCGGCGATTGGGATGGCGATGGCACTGATGAGATAGGCCTCTTTCGCCCCTCCAACGGCATGTGGTATCTGGATGTTGACGGCAACGGTT
>Ga0209979_1001433_pt1 | contig 26137 bp, 27 predicted proteins | sample AnhtaG_FD_183114 | JGI IMG/M metagenome (GOLD analysis project Ga0209979, IMG submission 183114) | Deep subsurface microbial communities from Anholt, Denmark to uncover new lineages of life (NeLLi) - Anholt_01485 metaG (SPAdes) (version 2) | ecosystem: Environmental > Aquatic > Marine > Oceanic...
ACGTGCATACAGATAAGTGAGTATTTTTGTAAGTTTTGCTCAAAAACCTCTTTAGAAGAATATAATAGGAGAAGAATCTACTTGCTATTTTCCTTCACTAACAATAATCTAATCAATACAATAAATACGAAATGCGCGCGCATGGCTGTAAAACCCAGCACATTTTATATTTATCTATCCCATAAATTATGAGGGAGAAAAGATGGCTTCAGAAGAAGAAAGAAGGCGAGATAAGTTAATCTATGAAATAATTGTTGAACGCTTCAAGCTAGAATGGAAAAGAACTAACGACCTTGATTCAAAAGCAAATAATGTAACGGGATTTGCTGGTTTGTTGGCTACTCTAAATGGTGGTATTGTTGCGGGTATTACTGAAATCATACCACAAATGCCCTATAAACATCTGTTCGTTATACCATTGATAATTTTCGTCTTATCCGCAGTATTTGGGCTATTAGCATATTGGCTGGAAAGTTTCAGTGTTATTAACCCAGAGGCTATGATTCAGGAATATTCAGATGGAACAGAGACTGAGGTTTTGAGAACTTATGTTGCTACGACTTCTTTCCTTACGATGTTTAACCTTCAACGCAACAATTGGAAAATGAGGTTGTTGTATGTAGCCTTTGTTCTTTTGGTTGTGGCGATAGGCTTATTTTTTGTGTTCACCATTGTAAACATGATGCTTTGAGGAAGATTGTATGAGCAAAGAGGACGACAAAAGAACTGGTAAGAAAAGAACTGGGTGGAAACCAGACCCAAAAATCACGATGACAATTAGAAAGGGCAAAGGGTGGAAACCAGACAAAAGGCTAATAATGAAAATTAAAGAAGGTCTGGATAGTAAAAAGAAAGATACGGCGTAGGATTCTGTAACTCCCCCGCCCTCTCGGACATACCGTCTTCTAAACCCAATCAGTTTTTCCAGCGAAGTCTCTAAGCTCTCAAGAATCCTTTTCCAATAATGCTGTGTGAGCCGTGCGCGCATCGAAACATACGTTGTCTAAATAGCTTCCAACCTAATGTTCCTAAGCAAAAGGCTTTTGGGGAGATTGATGTGTTTTCTCCCATTGGTAGTCATGATTTAGGAAACTGTTCTTTCAGATATGGACAGTTCTTGTCTTCTATACGATCATAATATCCTATTTCCCAACCTTTTTGGCTCAATAGGCCGTATTCTGTGCAACCAAGCATCCAAGACATAACGTGCGCTATTTCGACTCTTTCATTTGACTTGAAGTAGCGCTTCTTGACCATTTGCAGGACTAATTTGCTCATTTTGGCTAGGAAGTCACAGAATTCAGCGAACTCCTTTTGTCCAAACTCATCAATTCTTTTCTTTGGAGACCATGCAACATATTTTTCAAAGGGATGGTTAACGCCTGGATCGACAACAAACTTGTCTTCAGAGAGCAAACTTCCGAGCTTGTAAGCCATCTTACTCCTAATCACTTCTTTAACCTTGGGCTCTACTGAAACACGGTAACTGAAGACAGCTTCATCATCCACGCGGTCTCTAATCAAGAAGTGTTGATTCTTTACACCTCCAACATCTTTCACAAAAGCATAGAAACCGACGAGGACGCTCCTGATGTTGTCTTGCTTACATTTGAAAACCGCTACACACCAATCATCACTTTCCATAGCAGACATCACTCTATCTTCGAATTTCTTACTATAAAACGCTAGCGCGCATCTTTCCTGAATCTAGGTGGTTATTTCAGCTTGCTTCGTTTCAAGTTGCATTAAAAACTTCAGAAAGAAAGTTCTATGCGTATGGTTTCTGGCGCGGGCGTATGTCTGAAACTCCCCCAGAATCTCTTGATGCAAAAGTTGAATATTATAGAATAACTTAAGAGCGCGGAGCAGCGTATTAATGCAAAATGGAGTGTTAAACTATGGTTCGATGCTTATGTGGGGCAGATAACTTGGAGAAGAAGTTCTGCACGGATTGTGGTAAGCAATTGATATATGATTGCGAAAAATGCACGGAATCTGTAGTTATAATGGAGAAATTCTGTGGAGCATGCGGGACTAAGAACCCTCATTATGATGCTAGTGCAACACCCTCAGTATGAGCAGATTCTTTCTCCTTGCGTTATTGCTACCCAAACAGCCTTTCTTGGCAGTCTCGTCACTGCGTCCTTAGATAAGGCTTTAGACTTTCTATACCGCTAACCCCATGATGCCTCTTAGTGCGAGGGTGTGTTGAAAACGTGTTTTTCCATAATAGCTTTCAGCTAGGTTCCGAACAAAAATTTAGCAAAAAACTACGCGCGCTAATCGCTTATGTTTCCAGATATCTTTAACACTCAAACACTTAAACTCTTAAATGCTTAAATGCTTGAGCGCGCGCGCGCGACGAACGCAAAACTTAGCATCTGGCAATTTGCTTATTGGAAAAACATCTAACACGTGCGAATCGTGAAAAAAAACTAAAAAACAAAAAATTAATGGCGGGTGCTAATTGAAATGGGCAGAATCAGCGTAGAGCTTTCAAATGAACTGGAAAAGAAGCTCAGGTTCAAGACCGTCGAGAGATTTGGCGGGAGAAAGGGCGACCTATCCAAGGCTGTCGAAGAAGCCGTAAAAACATGGGTCGCCAAAGTAGAATAGATACGTGAACAAAGTGCCTCTTACGTTGGTCATGGGCGCGCGTACGCATTTTCGGATAGCGCGCACGAGAGATGTAATCCGCTACTTCTAGTTTTTCTTTAAAATAGCAAAGAAGTAAGTGTTAGATGAAGCGCGCGCAAATTTGAATGTGAGATCTTGCACACCAAGCGCACTATTGCGAGGGGTAAGCTTTTGTTGATTTCTGACCCCTCACTCATTAGTTTATAGTCGATTTCGAATACACTTATCTACAGTAGGCTGATGATACCTCCTTTGTTCCATTATATCCTTTCTGTACCGTTGTATGTATATCCTGAGCCTACTATTCACTTTTTTTAAGAACTCCATAATTAGTGGTCGTTTCCACGTTTCCCGTTGTCCATTAACCGTTGGTCGTTGTTTCGCCCGTTTTCGTTGGTTGTTCCTGTAGGTACCGCGTCGTGGTGGTCGTCCAAGTTGGTTGGGGTTGGGCTCGAATCCCACCCCACACACACTAAAAGACTTTATATTTTCAAATCCAACAGGACCCACTAAAATATAAATACATGATAATTTACTAATGTTTTTGATCACTGAACAGATTTCAGCAGCTGTTACCGTTGCACAGCAGTCATATATACTTAAGTTTGATATTCAAGAATTGCCATTTAGAGAATTGAGAGTGAGCCTAGCGACCACAAAATCCTCCGCCCAGTGAAAAGGAGTCGGTAGATGTTTAGATGTCTCCCAAACCAGAAAACGAAAAAACCATATGCACAAAAAGAATGGCAGATATAGAGGCTCCGCTTACAGAAAAGACCAAACTTGTAGAGACATATCTTAGTCAGCTCAGGTTCGCCCGTGCTGACCTCGAAAACCTTCAGAAACATATGCAAAAGCGTATCAAAGAAGGAGTTACAACAGAAAAGGCGAAGCTAATCATGCAAATATTAACAGTCGCTGAGGAAGTTGATCTTACGCTAGACCATGCGAAGAAAGCGAAGAATTCCAGCCCAATAGAAGGGCTGGAGATGATAAGTAAAAAACTTTGGAAAATGATCAGTTGTGAGGGGCTCTGTCCCATAGAGGCCATCGGAAAACCATTTAACCCGCATAGGCATGAAGCTGTACTTGAAATTGAAACATGTGACTGCCCTGAAGGCATGGTTGTGCAGGAGGTCAGGAAAGGTTATCTCTTGAATGGCGAAGTGTTTAGACCCAGCTTGGTGAATGTCTCCTGTACTCCAAGCTCTGTTGAAGTTAAAAAAGTGAATGAAAAATGAGTAATGAAAAAAGAGAAAGAATATTAGGAATCGATCTGGGAACCACAAACTCAGCGTCAGCAGTGGTTATCGGAGGAAAACCTACCATAATTCCGAGTGCTGAGGGTGCAACAGTGGCGGGAAAGATGTTCCCCTCCGTCGTCGCTTTTACTAAGGATGGCCAACTACTTGTTGGTGAACCTGCAAGAAGACAAGCTATCACCAACCCAGAGGGAACTATACGCGAAATCAAGCGAAAAATGGGTACGGATTATAAAGTCAAGGTTTTCGGTAAAGAGTACACACCGCAACAAATTTCAGCATTAATTCTGCAAAAGATTCTGCGCGATTCTGAAACCTATCTTGGTGAGAAAATCACCAAGGCGGTGATAACGGTTCCCGCGCATTTTAACGACAATCAACGTCAAGCAACCATAGACGCTGGCGAGATTGCAGGTTTAAAAGTAACAAGAATTGTGAACGAGCCTACAGCAGCAGCCCTCGCCTATGGTCTGGATAAAGCTGATCAAGAACTGAAAATTCTCGTCTTCAGTTTCGGTGGTGGTACAAACGATACCACGATTATGGATTTTGGTGGAGGTGTCTTCGAAGTATTAGCCACCAGTGGAGACACAGAAACTGGTGGATTGGATCTCGACAAAGCTGTTATGGATTATCTTATTTCAGAGTTTAAACGTGAAACAGGAATTGACCTTAGGGGAGATTTGAAAGCTATAGCGCGCTTGAAGGATGCAGCTGAGACAGCCAAGATAGAGCTATCAAACTTGATAACTACGGACATAGATCTCCCATATATCACTTCTGATGCTAAAGGCCCAAAGAATCTTCATGTTACCCTAACAAGAGCTAAACTTGAACAGCTCACAAGACCCATAGTCGAAAGGATCAGGGATCCTATCCTGAAAACCCTATCGGAAGCGAAGCTGACACAGGTGCAAATCGACAAGATCGTCCTCATGGGTGGCCAGACGAAGATGCCACTTGTTCAGCAATTCATTGAAGACATAATTGGTAAAAAACCCGAACGGGGCATCGACCCGATGGAGTGCGTGGCCATAGGCGCTTCCATTCAAGGAGCAGTCCTCACAGGGGAGATCTCAGACATAGTTCTCCTCGACGTAACCCCTCTTTCCCTCGGAGTAGAAACTCTAGGAGAACTCTTCACAAAAGTTATCGAACGGAACACAACAATACCTGTTAAACAGAGCCAGAACTTCTCTACAGCTGCTGACTCACAAACTTCCGTCACCATACATGTACTCCAAGGGGAACGTAGCATGGCTACAGACAATATCAGCCTAGGGCAATTCAACCTTACCGGCATCCCACCAGCACCTCGAGGTATCCCCCAAATTGAAGTAACATTCGACATCAACGCGGATGGCCTTCTAAACGTCTCTGCGAAAGACCTAGGCACTGGCAATCAGATGGGAATCAAAATAACTGCCTCAACCAAGCTCAGCCAAACAGAAAAAAATCGAATGATAAAAGAAGCAGAACAGTTTGCCGAACAAGATAAACGCAACAAAGAGGAGGCTGAAATTCGAAACACCGCTGATTCCCTGATTTACACGACTGAGAAGACGTTAAGCGAGATTGGAGATAAACTCGCTTCCGACCAGAAGACGAAGATTCAAGAAGCCCTTCAGGGATTGAGAGATGCACTAAAAGCGGGCGGGTTAGCTGAAATCAGCGCCAAGGTCGAAGAGCTGAGGAGGGTAGTTCAGGAGGCGGGTGCAACAGTCTATCAGCAGGCAGCATCCCAAAGAACTCAACAACAAGCGAGTCAGGAAGCTCCACCACCCGAAGATGAACATCAGAATAAGAAGACCGTTGAAGCAGAGTACAAGGTTGTGGATGAGGAGAAGAAATAGCCTCCTACACTCGTCAGGCTACATTCACATGTTCGGTGATCGCTTAATTTGGCGAGCAAGCTAGATTATTACGATGCATTAGGGATAAGTCGGAATGCCTCTCAAAAAGAGATTAAGCGTGCATTTCGCAAGCTCGCCTTCAAATATCATCCGGATAGGAGCAAGTTACCTGACGCTGAAAAAAAATTCAAGGAGGCTTCAGAGGCCTATGCCATACTCTCCGACCCCGCGAAGAGGCGCCAGTATGATGCCTCAGGCTTTGAAGGAATCAACACGCAATACAGGCAGGAGGACATCTACAACCGCGAGAACTTTCAAGACGTCTTTTCAGAGTTTGGCTTCGATGCCAACGATCTCTTCAACCGAATCTTCGGTGGAGGTTTCACCGTTCAACAAAGACAACGTGAGTCCGAACGGGGCCGCGACTTAGAGGCTCAAATGGAGATCACGTTGAAACAAGCCGCTTTTGGAACCGAGTTGGAAGTCACTTTACCAAGAGTAAAGAGATGTGCTAGATGCAATGGTTCAAGCGTTGAACCAGGCAGTCATTTGGTGACTTGTCCAAAATGTCGCGGCTCAGGAAGAATTGTTCACAAAACAAAAACAAACTTAGGGTTCGGCCAGGTAATCGTTTCCTGTGACCGTTGCAAGGGTAGAGGCAAGGTAGCTCAGAAGCAGTGCAAGGCATGTAGAGGCGTTGGACTCGAAGAAAGGAAAGTTCGGCTTAAAGTTAAAGTGCCTGCCGGCATTGACAATGGTGATCGTCTTTTCCTTCGAGGGCAGGGCGAAGACGGTCCTTACGGTGGCCCACCTGGGGACTTCTATGTGACGATAAGGGTCAAACCTCATCGATACCTAGCCCGTAGGGGGGTTGACCTAATATACGAAGCCAACATCAATCTTGCCCAAGCTACTCTGGGGGCTGAGATAAGGGTTCCGACGCTAACAAGCGAGATGAGAGTCAAAGTCCCTCCTGGAACGCAGTGGGGTACTATGCTCCGACTGAGAGGAGAAGGAATAAGAAGCAGCCACGGTCGAGGAGATGAACTCGTTCAGATTAATGTTCGGATTCCTGAGAAACTGACTCCCAAGGAGAGGAAGCTTATGGAGGAGCTCTCAAAGGAGTTCAAAGTCGAAGAACCTCAATGACGACATAATGCGCGCGCGCGGACCTCTCCCTCAGCGCACTAAATTCCCTTTATGTAATCAGAAACTGTATTTGTAATTCATAGATGTAAAATAGTGATTTTTCCTCAGTCTATCTAGCAAATAAAGGTGAAAATCGATTTCCAAGCGTATGCTAGCAGTGATTCTTCTTATTCTATTGACTGCTTTTTCTAGTCTTGTCCGTGCTCAAATTTATCGTTATGGTTTCATCATTGGCTCTGTAACGATCTGGAAAACGAACTACTACGTAAGTCAATTATCCGACATTGACTCTTCCGCGGACAAAGGAACTCATAGTAATTTCACCGCTCAACAGTATGGTCCAGACTTGACCAACGACACGCTTACCGAAGAGAATACAGGTGGCGGCTCTACCAATTATGAAGCTGATTTAGAAGTTCAATGGACAAATGTGGACTTTGATGAGACTAATGAGGAGCTCTGCATATACGGAGGTGTTATGGGTTCCGAAAGTCTTCGAGTAGATGTTTGGAATGGGTCGTCATGGCAAAATATAATTGCCAGCCTTAATAGCGGTTGGAACAATGTCACCGTATCAGCTTATTTGGTTTCATCAACTTTTACTATACGCTTCAACGGAAGTATCGAAACTGCTGACGGAGCTCAGGACAACTGGGCTATTGACACAACATTGCTTCACGTTTGGATATGAATTTTGCAGAGGGCTGTCCTTCAAAAATTATGCGCGCGCAGGATAAATAGGTATCATACAACAGTGGAGATATCACCCGAGTTTTTCCCGCACAACCCCATTTTTAGTGTGCTCATATGCGTCAATTAGATATTTTAGTACTATTCCACCATTTGTTCACATAGTCAGGATTCTCGTCAATGGTGGGAGGATTGCATGGTCAGGATTGGCTTGATTCAAATGCTCTGCGAAAAGGCAGCGATCGCTGAGAACCTGGAAAACGCAGTCTTCAAGACTTCAACGGATCAATTCACTGTCAGAGTTGCTAAGACGCCTGCTGAAATCAAGAAGTTCCTAGAAGTCGGATTCAACTTCATCTGCGAAAAAGACGGCTTACATTTCCTCCGAAAAAGTCGCTGAAAAATGAATAACACCTGCCAGAAACGTAGAATAAATAGGTGTTCTTCATCATCTTATAATACGACAAGAAAGAAGCACAAGTGCGTAAGAAGGGACTCTGTTAGGATGCCAAAGCAAACAGACAAGAAAAAAACCAATCATGACATTTTTTCCCTTCTTCTTGAAAACTCTGAAAAGCGTGGCGAGAACCAGAGAACTCAGATTCTGAAGTCCTTGAAGGTCAAGGAATTTTTTAAAGAGGGAAGTATAAGCATTAACGAAAGGACATGTCAGGGACTTGAGTGTGAACTATGCATTAAAGCCTGTCCTACCAAAGCTTTGTATTGGCAAGACGGGAAAATTGGTATCGTCAAGGACTTGTGTGTGTATTGCGGTTCTTGTGTTCTAAGCTGCATTGTGGATGACTGTATTAAGGTTACAAGAAAGCGAGAAGATGGAAAAGTGGAGAGCTTCGCCACGCCAAGAGGAGTCTTACTTCTCTTTAAGGACATTAATTCCCAAAGGAGACGTTTCAGGATTGAATCTCTTTTTCCAACCCCTGAAACCTATATCAAACGCTACAGGAAATGATCAGAGCCGCAGAGAAACCTCTACATCTGATAACTTTTTTCAACCCTTTGATTATCACAGTTAAGGACTAGTTGGGTCTCCATTTTTCTTGTAAGAATTTTGGTATATCTGAGGAGTCTCTGGGTCCTACAAGTACTTCCCATCCAGCGGCTTCTTCTATTTCTCCGCTTATTCGCGCTGCCTTGCCGGGTATGATGAGTTTTCTATGTTTGACTTTTTCTCCGATCTTAGTTTCCTTTATGATTTCTGCTACCTTATCAGCAGTTAGTTTTCTTCCAGCTACGGCGCTGTCTACGGCAATGCCTTCCGTGTCCACTACTAGCAGGTAGGAGCTTACGCCTCCTGATTCAATGTCTGATGCTACGGTGTAGTAGGTGAGGGCGAAGTTTGTTGTGAACATAACAGGAGAATTTTCGTCTAGTTTGCCGAATGTTCGAAGTCCAGGCTCAACTGCCACTGGTTTTCTTGGATCTGTGTACATGTTTTCTCTTAGAACAGTATTTGGTAGAAGCACCCATCCTTCTGTGCTATGTAAAATTAGTATGTCAGCGTAACGATTTATTAGAATTGCTGCTAGGTATGCTTCGTTCCATTCAGTAACCTCCTTAGGAGAATCTGCATTTTCTGTCCAAGCAACTATGGGGGTTCCAATGAGGGGGAAACCGAGAAGTTCGTCTCCTTTCTTGACTCCTGCTCGCCGAATCATTGTGAAGTTGTTGATTGTGTTGGCAATTCCCTCTCGAGGGAAAGTACCAGGATCAAGTACTAGGTCTTTGACTCCGTATTCAAGCAACGTTCGTGACAATGATCGGAGAAGATTTAGGTCGTTGGGGGCCAATATTGCAAGGGGGCAATTATACATTAGGGCTAGCTCAGCCATATCTTTCCAGTTTTCTTTGGTGGCTGCGTAAAGAAGCGGTCTGGCTTTGGGTGAGGCCATGAGACCAGCTTCCAAGATTTTGGATTCGAAGGAGCATAGGATTAAGGGTAGCTTTGAGTTTTCTGTTACTTTGCGGACCGTTTCCTTAAATTTCTCAGGGTCGTTAGAGGTTGAGCGAATGGCAACAGCGTCGAGTTTCAATGTGTGCCCTATGTATTCGTAGCTGAACTCTTCAGTTTTCTTGACTCTTTCCAGTACTTCTTCGGGTGACATCTCGTCTGAAACATCTATAGCGATGACTGTTGGATTGGTGTAGGTGAATTCGTGGCGGTACATAACATACTTACCGCCAACCTTTACTGAGTTCTCCTCTGGTCCAATCGTAACTTCCTTGATTGCTGGTTTGAGCATTTCCCAGAGTTGCTTAAAGGTTTTTTTGTGTTCCTTTTTCAACAAGGGTGTACATTTGTCCAGAGGTACTTCTCGATTTACTAGTTTAGTAGCAAAGGCCATACAGTTTTCTTCTCCGCATTCTTTGCAGTTTGTTTTCGGGAGCAGCATGTATACGTCGATGGGGCTGACTTGTTTGATGCTTGCCCTTTTGGTTTTCTCTGACATATTTCTCTGCTTCCTCTAGATTTTGGCGGTTATCCAGTCTGATATTTTCTCAGGGTTACCGGGTCGCATATTAGTAAGTTCAGTGATTACTTCTTTCAAGGTTTTGACTGCAGCTGGATGCATCATCATGAACAAGTCCACTCCAGCCAGCAGAAGAGTGAGGGCTGTCACAGTTTCCCATATTGGGCCTCTAAGTTCTCGGGGTCCCCATTTGGGGTCCAATTTTTTCCATGCTTCTCTGGCTGCCCAAGCATTGGTCGTGCCTGAGGACATAGGATGCTGCAGTTCAGGGTCTCCCATTAATGCTGCTAATCTGGCACGTTCCATTACTGTGAATGCATAGTCCAGTCCATATCCTAGTGCTGCAGTTGTGGTGTCCATGATAATATGCTCTTTAGGCAGGAAGTCGTAGAGTCTACGGTTGAGCTGCCTTGCTTGGTTAATATCCATTGGCGTGAAGGAAAGCACTACATGTCCATGTTTTTTTGCTGCCGCACAGGTTCTTTCCAGGTCCATATCTTGGGTGACTGAGCTGAGCATGAAACGTTCACCAGCTCCCACTTCTGCGACCTTCTCGAAAACTTCTAAGTCCTTCTTTGGGTCGCCACAGCCACCGATTATTAAGGGAACTTTAACTGCTTGAAGCACGTTCTCAACTGTCTTTGCAGCTTCAGTTGGTGAAGTGTTTTTAACTAGAGGATCCACGCTTATGAGGTGTAGAGTCACCATGTCTGCGCCAAATTTGTCAACAGCAAGTTTTGCCCAGGCTGCTGGATCTTCCAACACGTCTTTTACATACATTTTCACAGGTTTTGCCAGAGGAATTGGGGTATCAAAAACATCTATTGATATTATTGGAGGATTCGGTGTAGAGTTTTCAAAAAGGTAGAAGGCTGGAGCTTTTTCTCCACCAATTGTTATGGATTTTCCACGGGTTCCACCTTGAGTTTTGGTGGCTCCCAAGGTTACTTCAACAATATGCCCAGGATATTCTTCTATTGGTGCTTCAAAACTAGCTTGAAGAATGTCTGTTGGTTTACGTGCACGTACACCTTTTCCACGGGGGATAAGATGTGAGCCTGCAAGTCCAGATTGAAGCCAGAGTTCCAGATCTCCGATTTCCATCTCAACATCGTGCAGTTCTATCTCTCGAAATCGGGATAGGATGTCTTGTAGTCTTTTAAGCTCTTCCTCAGATTCATTTTTCGTCAATGTTTTCACCCTTTGTAGAGCGTATGATAACTTTTTTCGCGTAGATCTTGGCGTCCTTGAGTATGATCTTGAATCCACCCGCACTGATTGGTAAGGTGGAAACTGTGGCAAATGGTATTTCTTCTCCACGTTCCATCTCAGCCTCTTCCGGAAGAGTTTTTAGTGCAGTTGGTTCCTCTTTCCAGGTTTGGACGATTGGGTGCTTCCTTTCCTTCAAGAAAGCTTTCAGTTCGTCGATGGTCTTAACGTCGTTTTCTGTCGCAATCTTATCCACTACTTCTTTTGGAACAAAATCTTGGACACGTTCTTTTACTGAGGTGGGCATCCAAACGACTCGATTCCACCCTCCATCTGCGCTAAGGAATTTTGGGGACCGCATGTATTCGATGGATATTCCGTGGAAACCATCAATTTGTCTTCCTCCTGCTGTGGAATCTGCAATTGTTGAGAAAGCAAGCCCGTTGATGGTGACATCCTTGAATCCTCGGTGGACTATTCCGAAGCCATCAACTTCCGGAATATAGAAGGCTGTTCCTTCAAAGCAACCGCAAGATGTGTGAGGATTGCCAAAGGCTGTGTAGAGCCAGACTTTAGTGACTTCACCTAAGGATTTCTGTTTGACAGTTTCATTGACCCCTGAGAACTCTCCTTTCTCAGCGTCAATCATCTCACCCTTGTCTATTTCGAAAACCGGTCCTTTTGGGTCTATTTGAGCTGATGCTCTGCCATCAAACCAGCTAATGGAGCCACAGTTAGAGTATCTTTGAGGTGTGATTACACATATGTGACTGGGAGCGAAGGATTGACATAGAGTGCATCCGTAGAACTTGTCAACTTCCTGGTCTTTGAGGCCACGGGCTCTTGCGTCTCTGGCTTCATATATGTCCAAGGCTTCTTTCCATTGTTCCTTAACTTTCGTGGGATCTGTGATGAAGGTTATCTGGATTTTATCAATAATTGGCAGCTCACTTTTGAACAGTTTATTTAAGACTTTTCCTACATGTGCGAATGAGTTTAATCCTTTTCCGAAGGATTTCTTGTTCAGTCTAAGCCATATGTCGTATCGTTGGTTCAGGTGCATGAAGCCTTCAATGAAATTAGAGTATTCATGGATGCGTCTTTCGACGACACCTTCAAGCTCAGGGCCCAGTTTTTCTCCAGCAACCTCTATCAGAATCCCTAGAGGATTGCTACTTCCTGCTGTCATGTCTTTGATGTCTGGACCAACTATTGTGATCTTTCCATCTTCTACTTCCTCAGGTTTCTTCACTCTTGCTAGTTCAAACTTGTGTTCTTGTTTTGGTCCACCAAACTCCACTTGCATGTCTTTTCGTCTTATACGTTCACCTTCAAATATGACTCCGACTTCTACTGGAATCTCTTCAAACATTGACATTTTTCTATTCTTCTCCTAACTTACCTATAATAGTGTCAAAACTTTCCTTCCACTCCTTTACGGAGAGGTTTGGAAATGACCATGTGGCATGAGGGTTATAAAATCTGTCGAGACTTATTGTCTTAAGGTTTGTGGAAAAGTGCTTGAGTCCTGACAGGATTACAAATTGCATGTAGTAGGGGAGACCCATGAATAGAGCGAGGTCATGCGGACCCTTACCATCTATTCCATTCCAATCGGGATCCCTCAGTCTACAGCCAATTTCCATTGCTGACATCCAAGCTGCGGGTTGGATACCTTTTTCTAAAAAAATCTTTGTTGTGTGCGCGGTAGCAACAAGGGGTACCCTCGTTATTTGACCCATGCGAATCGCGAAATCGATCATCTTAATGTCGTCAGTATAGTCTTCCGCGGCTTCGTGTCCAACAACGAGGAGCGAGTGTTTTGCTCTCTTCATCATTGCCGCTACGACCTCAGGCTTCAAAATTAATAGAGCCTTCTTAGGACCTGCGATTTCAGCTTTCTGCCAAGGTTCTGCTTTCACACCCATCTTATTCACCTTTCCTCTTTCTAATCATTCTAGGCAATAGTGTTGGATCGGGGATTCTTCTTTCCTTCCATCCTTTATTTTCAAGGATTTTGCGGATTTCATCTTTCATTGTAATTGGGATGTCTGTCTTGTTTCTGACGAAGAGGTGTATGTCGTCAGGCATCACTCCATAGAGACGTTTATGGAGGTCAATGTAGTGTGTGAGTTTTATGGCACGTCCCTTGGAAGTATCGTTTGGTCTCATGCAGAGTTTGGCAATTAGAACAATTGTCTCCTCTTTAGTTTCAGTTGTTGTGAATAAATGTTCTGGAGTTGGCCCCGCGTATACTCTGTCGCCAGTTCTAGCGTCGTATACGTACCAGTCCTCTTCTTTGTCTTTTCTTCCCAGAAGCATTCTTCTATATTTCGATCCGTGAGGTCCTACGATGACTGGTATTCCAAGTCTCCAGAAGCCAGCAGCTATTGCTGCAGCTTTTTGAGAATACGCTCCCCAAGCTAGTCCTACCGCTCCCACTCGATTGTGGATGTAATCAGCGATTTCCTCGTAGTTTGCTCTCAACTTTCTCTTCGCAAAAATACTAGCGATCTTTATTGCTGCACCAGCTATGTGAGAGTTTGAGACACAAGATCCCACGTTTACGATACCGCCGGCTACAAAGCCACCTGGGTACTTTTCATAGAGAGTCTTTCCTTCCTCATCTTTTACTGAAGCTATCGACATAGCTGCACAACCTGAAACAACAATAATGTACCGACGCTTCGCGAATTCCTCAGCTATCTCTGCAACTTCTTTACCTCCATGAGGATAGTTAGAGCAACCAACTATAGCTACGACTCCAGGTATATCGCCTAGCACTATAGGGCTACCAACTTCTCTTATCTCGTCATCTTGGATAGCGCCTCTACCAACACGCATCTTGAACTTTTCCCGCCATAACTCCTTTTCTCCTGCTTTCACCATGAAACTGTGTAATGGGAAGTCATTAGGGCAGGCACTGTCACAGCGAGCGCAACCTACACAACTCTCAAGGATTTCAGCAAGAGGATTAAGGTCCCCTTTCGCTGCTGCTTTAACCGCATCAGGGATTGGTTGATTATTTGGACAAGCTCGCATACACTCATTACAACCAGTACACTCTTGGGCAGCAGCTATGATCTGCTCCACTTCGGGGATGTTCTTCATTTTATTACGTTTTGGAGCATGAGCTATAACAGTCTCAACCGCGACCTCTCCAACTTTCTTGGAGTCCAAGATCAGAGCTCCGGGAACTCTCTCTTCTAATAGATCAGAGATTATTTCCTCTGGAGCGCTATTGGTTCTGTTAACAAGTCCCAAGCAGTTCTTGCCGCTGGAAGCAATTACGGGAGCCTTAACTTTCTGCGCTTCAATGAGAGTATCAGCTCTTATGCATTGTTCATCCACGACAATTAGATCTGCCAATCCGCTTCGAATGTAGCGTAATTGCCATGAGATTGGACCCACAACTTTAGCCATAGAACTGTACCTAGTAATATCATGAGCTGTGCAACATATACCCACAACTTCAACTTTGCCAATTAGCCCCTTATCCGTGAGGTAGTCGATTATTCCAATCGATGATGGTACATTGTGACCAATTACTAGAATGGTGGGTTTTGAAATGTCTGCAATACCAAAACCTAAATCAGTTAACGGGGCGTCTGGATCCGCTTTTGGAAAACCTAAGACTGATATCTGCGCTATATCAGCAACTTCCATGCCAACTTGGTCTACCATGCCCACATGGAATGCCTTTGACTCAAAATCTAAGTTATTTCCTTCCTGCCCAGTATGAGTCACAGATAGACATTGCGTGACCTGTTCTTCACAATAATCGAGGACCTCCTCCAGATCCTTCAATTTTTCAGGTTTAATCCCACACACAAGACGCGTCACTGGTGCCTCAATGTCGATACTCAGACCTCCAATGTCAATGGGGCTATTTCGACCGTGTTCTTCTATCAAGTGTTCCACAAGATGTCTAGCATGCGCAACGTGAGTTGCTGCTCCGATACAGCAGGTTAATAGAACGATTCGGGACTGTTGAGCTGCCATATTCAAGCCACAAGCCCCTCGCTTATCCTGGCTTAAATCGCATTTTCCAAAGGTGCAAAGGCAGCACACATCACAGAAAGGAAGATAGAAGGGCTTGTATTTCTGAAGAAGTTTGAAGTCCCAGTCTCGTAGATCTGTCATGGACGGGAAGGGAGTAGGACCTTCCTGTTCAGTCCAAGTTTCTTCCTGCATTTTTCCGACAGTAAGCTCGAAATCCTTCAGAACAGCAACATCTGTCTTAATTTCTTTTCTTTTCATAACTAAGTTTTTCTTAGCCAAAATTCATGGCTCCGATTGGTATTAGAACCTACTCAATCGCCAAGATTCTTAATTAACTTTTCTGAGTCAGCCAAAAGGAGATGATTTTCTAAGTTTTATGGAAGTTTTGATTGTAGTTAGTGCCCAGCTATAGTTAGTAAGGCTCTAATAGCCTGCGTTTTTCAAGATTTTACTAACAGAATTGTAGGCGACCGATGATGAGGGTAATTCGAGTAGAGGTTTCCCAAGGAGAATGTAGTCTTCAACTTCTTTGTCAAAGGCGATTTTTCCAAGATACTTCAGTTTTATACGTTTTTCGACTTCTGCCTCAAGTTTCGCTGGAACTCGATGGCCAGCAACTACGTAGAAGTTCTGGAATTCTATGTTGACTGCTTTTGCTACTTTGTAGGCTCTTTCCACGTGGTGGAAGGATTTCTGGGATGGATCAATTATATCAAATATGTCATCTACTTTGGAAGTTATTCTTCTGTTAAGATGCTCCAATCCGCCGGGAGAATCAGCAAGGACGTACTTGTATGTCTTTGTCAAGCCTTCCAGAGCTTTTTTTAATGCAGCGTCTGGTAGACAATAACAACCTTCAATAAATTTGGTGCCGATGGCGATTAGATCGAAGTCTTCTCCTTCATACAGCCCTTTTTCCCAGATTTTACTCTCTATCCGTTGAGAAGGAGCTACACCTACAGTTGTTCCTCCTCCTTCCAAGAAGGTATCCATTAACAGCTCAGATATTGTCTTCTTTCCTTCTTCCTTGAGATCTACTCCAACCATTTCACCCAGATTTTGATCGGGATCAACATCAACAAGAAGCATAGGAGTAGCGTTTTTCTCTATAAAGTACTTAGCTACGAGAGCTAGAAAGCTTGTTTTCCCGCTGCCTCCTCTACCTAGAGAAACAATCTTTTTCATAAGATCATCCTATTTTCGGTTCTTTTGCATATTCATATACTTTGCGAAGGATAACAACATTCATCGATATGATAATCTAGTCTAAGAAGAAAATCAAGAAGCCGCGAGTGTGATTCAGTGGTGCTATGTGATCATTTTCGGTGCACACAAAAGGAATGCGTGGGAGAAGCTACGTCCCATTCAGCCAAGTGGCTCCAATCTTTTCAATTGATTTTACTGAAGCAGCCTCTTTATTTTTAATAGGAGTTTCGCCCTGCATCTCTGTTTCTACAACATATTCATCGAAGGGAATAACGCCCAGCATAGTCATGTTGTTTTTCTCAGCAAAACTCACTATTGCATTCCTCTGAGGTTCGTTTGCCACCTTGTTGCCAACTAATGAGACTTGCTTTATACCTGCGTTTGTTGCCAGCAGATTAATGTGCCTAGCGGTTTCGAGTGATTTTATGCTTGAGTCCGTAACAATTAGCATTACATCAACGTTCTTTGCTGTTCCCCTTCCCAGATGTTCAACCCCTGCTTCCATGTCAACAAGGACCATTTCATTACGCTCCACAATTAGATGCCTCAGCAAAGCCCTGACAACAGCGTTTCCTCCACAAGTGCACCCTGAGTCCATAGATTTCACAGTGCCCATCACGATTAGACTTACATCACAAGGGGTATTAACAGAAAAATCACGTACAATATCGTCAACGGTGAAGGTTAGACGGTATACTCCTGAAAAACCAGTGCTTGTCTTTGATTCGACAAGCTCCTTGTTATCAGAGATGGGTATGATTCTTCTGGCTTCCTCGGGATATAAACCTAAGGTTAAAGCAAGATTTGGCGAAGGATCTGCATCTATTGCGATTGTTTTTAGTCCTTTGCTTGCAAAAAAGCAGGCAAGTCCACCAGCAATCAAGGTTTTCCCCACTCCACCTTTTCCTGAAATCGCTATTTTCATGCTTTTTTCACTGTTTTCACTCGGTTCACGGCGGCTTATTTGCGTTTCCTAAAATGGAGTAAACTTTCTTTCCTGCAGAACTGCTCGAAGACTTGCATGCAAGTTATTTTTAATATAGACTGGATATTGATCCGTTGAGAGGAAAATGGGAAAAATAAACTGGGTAATTTTGGTCTGTTTTTTTGTCTCTGTATCCTTTTGGATTTGGAAGCCTGATTTGGTGATCGAGTACTTCGCCTTCAGCGGAGAGAGCTTCTTAAAAGGTAGATTGTGGACTTTGATAACCTCTCTTTTCCTTCACAGCAATATCTCACATTTGTTAGGGAACATGATTTTTCTTTTTGTATTCGGAAATACATTGGAGAAAGAGCTCAAAGCTCAGAAGACTTTAGCTGTTTTCTTTCTAGGTGGAACACTATCTTTTCTTCTGAGTGTTTTTTTCTACGATCAAAACATTCCTTTGATTGGCGCTTCAGCCGCGATATTCACCCTGATCTCAATTGTTATGCTAGTTAAGCCTTTGAAGTTTTCTTTTCTATTCCTGATGCCTCAAGGACTTGTTGCCATCGTCTACTTTTTGTATAATTTGATGGCTGTCTATTATGGTCTTGGAGGGAATGTTGCCTACATTTCTCATGTCATTGGTTTCTTGGTTGGGATCCCCTTTGGGATCATGTGGAGCAAGAATTGGGTGAGGAACCTATTTATAACAATTGGCTTGTTCCTAGCATATCTCGCTATAGTATATATTATTCAAACAATGTTGCCACCTTTCGGATAGCTCGATCGTGTGAACCGCGCTAATTGGATGCAGGTCCTTCCGGGGTGAAGTTATCTTTCAGCTTTCTTTCTTGAATGGTTTGATAACAACCGCAGTCCCATAAGCAGAGAATAATGTAGCCGTACCCTGAAGAATATCACTAGTTTCAAAATCTGTTTTAACCACTGCATTAGCCCCCATCTTTTCTGCGTTATCAATCAACCTTTGTAGTGAATCTCTCCGAGCTTTTTCAGCTTCCGAGCTGTAAGAGGTCACTTCACCTCCAAACATTCCTTCAATCCCAGCCATGATTTTCCCACCCACTCCTCTAGTTCGCACAGTTAAACCATGGACAATACCTAAGACTCGGACAATCTCATAGCCTGCTATTGTGGGTGTGGTAACAACGAGGATTTTGCCAGGGTCCAAGAATGATACACCACAGCTAGGACAAGAAATCGCATTTTCAAGCAGCTTCTTTCCACATTTCCAGCAATATTTCTCGCCCAATTTAAGTCCCTAAATCCTCTAACTTGAGATCCCTGCCGTTAAGCTTTCTGCTAACCGGTGGAAATAGGATTGTGCAGGGGATGTCATAAATTTGGGGTAACCAACCAATGCGCGCGCAAATAGTGAGGGAGAGTAGAGTAAAACTAATTATTCTTATGGAGTTTTCTCCTTCTATACTACGCTCGCGAGGATAGTAGCAGACATCCACGTGATTTCGTGAAAATGATGTATGGTAAAAGGGTAGGGGGGGTATGTTTTCAGCGCTAGATTTCCGCTTCATTAATTCCCTTGAACTTACAACTCAGACGAAAAACTATGCGCGTGTGGTTCTTCATTGTTGTTGAGATAGCGATCTTGTGTATCTATACGCGTGCGCATGGGATGAGGGCTTTACAGTGATTTACACATAAGTTCCAACCCACATAACTCTTATAAGCTATTATCTTTAGACGGGTTTTTGAGCTTTGTTTGTTGGACTGATAGTGTATGGAGATTTTGGAGGAACTCACGGATTCGGTGGTCATTGGTGATGCCAAGAAGGCAAGAGGAATTGCTGAACACGTAATTAATAGAGGTATCTCGGTAAACAAAGCTATTAATGCACTTGTGAAAGCTATGAAAATTGTGGATGACCGTTATGAAAGAAAGGAGTATTTTGTAATTGATGTTGCCTCTGCGGCATCTGCTATGCGAGAATCCTTCAAAGTTCTTGAGCCCCACTTGGAGGTAGAACATACTTTGACAAAAGGGAAAGTTATCATTGGTTCTTTGAAGGGAAATGTTCAAGGATTAGGGAAAGATATAGTAGCTGCAACATTGCAGTCAGCTGGTTTTCGAGTTTTCAATCTTGGTGTGGACGTCGCTCCTGAGGATTTTGTGAAAAAGGCAATAAAAGAATCTGCGCAAGTTATCGCAATTTCTATCTCTATGGAGGAAACCATACCCATTTTGAAGGATATTGTGGATCTTCTGCGTAGAGAAAAACTTCGAGACAAGATAAAAATAGTCATAGGTGGAAATGCAGTTTCAGAGGAGATTCGCAGTAAGTATGCATTGGATGCTTTCGCTATAGATGCTCGTGATTGTCTGAAAAAGGTCGAGTCTCTGATTGGTTAGAATATTTTATGTAGAGGATGATCTTTGGTCAAGGGTTTGACTCCCAATTGTCTCTGGGCAAAATAAGCTATGATTGCATCGTTGATAGCAACTGCTGGAATCATGTTTTTCACTTGTTTTATTGGTCCATAAATGAGAAAATCTGCCCCAGAACATTGAGCAATAGTGTGAGCGGAAGCATTGGAAGCAGCAAACCCTTCTCGTAGAATCGAGTCGCCTAGCATCGATTTCCAATCATATGTTGCGTTAGCTGGCGAGCACCCCGCTGGACATCCCAGTTCCTCTTTAACCAGTTCTATGGCTTTTGCGGCGTAGGAAATACTTGGTATGTCATAAACCACGGTGTCAACCAATGTTTTTCCTATTCCTGCCTTCTCAGCTATAGCAAGCAATCCTACCTGGTCAGTTGAACCTTTTAGCATACTCAGTCTGCCTTCCGGTGAATAATCAGATTCATTGTGGGTCATTATTACTGCAGCGTTAACTCCTGAATCCCGAATCGCTTCCAACTCATCCCTTCTGGTTTTCACGTCAATCCCATTGAAAATCACGTTTTCTTGGAGTCCCAACTCCTTAACTAGACCCAGAGCTGCCATTCGAGTTTCCGGGTTAGCACCGTCAATCATAATCGGGTTACTAGTTCTCTCTGTGATAAATGAAAGGTAACTTCTAATAGCTTCAGGATACATTGCCATTAAATCCAGTAAGTGAGGAACCCCGCTTTTCTCTGAAAATTCCTCAGCTAACCTAACCCATTTCATCACCTTTCTCTTGTCAAAGTGACCTTCTTTATGGTTAGTGACTTCGGGCATACCTTTGTAGAATAGGTTACCAACAAGAACGGTAGGTAGCTCTCCAGGTTGTCCACCTATCTTCAGACACCCAATTTCGTAAATGCTTTGTTTTCTATTGAATTTGAACAATTCGACTCTACGTTACCATCGTTAAAATCATCTGCTTTAATAGTCTTCTATCGAAGTTTTAGGTCCTAACTCTCTGCGTGCAGTCTTGTAAAGTCTTATATATAGAACTTAGTTATAGAACACATGTTCAGATCTAGGGGTTGTGGTTGAGGTAGCATTCTCCTTTCTCCTTTCCTGACGATTTTTGAATGACCAGCCGAGGCCACAACCATTTTTTCCTAGGAAATTAGGGGATTATTTCACATTCGCCTAACGTGGAGATGTCACCCGAGTTTCCCGCACAATCCCCATTTTTTTCTTAGCTATTGCAGGTGTTGACCATCGTGTGTGTTTGTGCATTTTACCCCCCCGTGAGTTTTAATTTCATAATTCGTTCTCCATTGTCAAACTTCTCGCGCGCGCTAACAGTTCAGAACGAGACCAGTTCAGAACGCTTAGGATATTAATATCTTCTTGTAAAGGTATTCAGAGGGACGTAAGACTAATCATGAATGCGCCCATATACTTCAATATTCGTGAATCGAGAAATCAATTATTGACAAATGGCGTAGTATATACTTGCAGGCATAAAAAACGGGTTAAGAGTAACACGGGAGTCACCATGGCCAGGAAGGGAAACTTCAATAAATACATTAAATTAGCCAAAGTCAACGTGAAATATATAGGCCGCATAGAAAAGCCGCAAGAATTAAAGCCCTATCTCAAAGAATCAGGGGTTGAAACAGTTAAGGAATTGATTTCGCAAATCAAAGACGGATTACCAGCTTACCTATACAAAGTCAGTGTTATTCCTTCGTAGCTATTTGAAATAATTCTGTTTACCTATTTTACTCAGAAGGTTTGGGGTGGGATTTGAACCCAACCAACCAACCAACCAACCAAATTCAGGCGCGCACGCATTCATTTATGTCTGAGCCTTGTGAGGAGAGTTGATGCAGCCAAAGATATTGCTATTATAATCGCGCTTATTTCAGTTAGCATAACGATGTTCTGATTTCCAGTTTGCTTAACTGCAATGCCTATCAGCGCCCAGACAATAACTAGGCCATAGGCAATGTCTCTTCTCATAGCTAATACGAGCAGGGTAATTACCAACGCCACTACTACGATTAGAGTTGCCCATGTTTCGGCACCTATTCCGAAACCGTTCCAATCTAATGAAACCAATGTGACCGAAACATTTGCAATAGAGGCTATGGTTATCCAGCCTAAGTAAACGCTAAAGGGTATATGGACAGCCAGTTTTTCACGTAACATGACTGGAGTTTTGCCGATGCCAAGGCGTGTGTAAATCAATATTAAAGTTGCTAAAAGCAGGAACATGAGTACGACAGACAAGCTGAGGAACTCGAATTGCCAAAGGAAAAGCCAGGCAATATTTATAATGCTGTTGAGAACAAACAACCAGCCAATCTTCCTCGTGTATTCTTTTTCTTTCTGGCTCGGTAGAGCTTGGAAGATAACGAAAACGCCCAGCAAGACATAGATTATTCCCCATATAGAGAACACGTAACCAGCAGGGGTAATCAACGTAGGGTTTGAATCGGAGATTTGAGCTGTGTTGACTCCGCCTATAAGCGTGGTGCTGCCTGCCAAGGTGTTTACTATTACGGTTAACACAAAGGCAATTAGGTTCGACCATTTGAGCAGGACTGGATTGCTGGCCACCATTCTTCATCTCTCCCAATCTTATTTCCTGTAATTTTGTATAAAACATTTATCATCTAAACCCAATGCGCATGCGCGCGCGCACTGAGATCCGTAGAAATTAGAGAGTATGAAGGACAAAAACTCTCGTCAATAGATGATTTCAGGGAAAACTCAATCAAAGGACCTCAATTCGTAGACAACAAAAGTTACAGACTCGCAGTAACGGGCCTTGTGAACCGCGAAATAGAATACACATATGATAATGCTATTAGCAACCATCAGCTTTTCGAGAAAGTTGTCACACTGCATTGCGTGGATGCGCGCGCGCCGGATGAAATGCATATATTCGCTTCTTAGCTAAAAGAAGCTTTTAGAGGTCTATAAAGTGGAAGAAGACGACGATGAAGACTATGAGGAAGAAGATGGTCAAGATTCAGTGAAAATCAGGTATGAACCTTGGAAAGAAATCATAATTAAAGAATATACATATTTTCAGAACCCCAGTGACCTTGCGGAGATCGTAGCTGGACTGCGAGATCATGGAGTGCCAATGTCTATGAATTGGACAAATGGCATCGTGTTCTTCTATAACGAAGTGTTTCCAGACACCAACTCAATAGCTAACGACATGAAAGATGGAAAATCCTATTGGCTAAACGTTAGTTTCAGCTTAATGACTCTTTATAAACCTTCAATCAGTACAAGAGCAAACATCCCTGTTCCTGTGATTAATCAGAGTTCCAATAACATAATGAACAAAGTCACAGAATGGCTCAAGAAACAACCCTCCATTTCCAAACGTAATATTTAGAACGATGTATACATTACCTTCAGTTTTTTTCTATCAGCAGGCTAGTGTTTGAGAGTTGACTGATTTGGTGAAATTTGAATACACAGTATTACCATTGAAGACCAAAGTTCGCGCAGATCGCCTCATAGCAGAAGGAAAACCAGTAATTGAAGGCATAGAAAGCGAGTTAAACACGTTAGGGGAAAAGGGATGGGAACTCGTGAGTGTGCAAAGCATTCGCCTAGAAGACGGTAGACTATTTACGGTAGCTTATCTTAAGCGCATAAAAGACGAAAATTTATGGGAACAGGAGTCAATCAATTCAAACATGTAGAGCAATTGCTCTAACTTCCCCCCACAGGGCAACTATGAAAATAATGCAAATTTAGCTTATAAGACTAATAATAAGGCATTATCTGAGGCTGTTTAGCAAAATATTCATGTTCCACGGTTATTTTGCAGGGTAAAGCGATAAATACCAGCCTAGTGTGTAGGGAATTTGGGAGGACCTTAAATGTACACTCCAGAAGAAGACGAAGACGATAATTGGGACTATGAACCTGAAGAAGATGATTAGTGTCGCCGTCAATGGCTATTAGAGCGTGCTAGAGATGACAAAGAAGACAAAGAAACGGAAGAAAAACAACGACTGTAACAAGGACGAAATAGTCTACCTGAATCGATCTGATGAGGATTGGTAAGTAATGGCAAAGAAGAAAGGAAAGAAAGGGAATTCGAAAGGTAAGAAAGGAACCCAGTAGGAACACTAGAGTCCTAACTTACTCTCATTCCCCCCTTTTCTATATACAAATCAAGGTATAAACTATTTGCATCGTTTACATGTAAAACAGGTGATTCTTTATCTTCTTGTCTGGTTTGTGCATGGTAACGAGCACGCGCAATAACCTTATCCTTTTTTATAGTCTTTGCTTCAAAAGCCTAATCTCTACGAAAAAACCTAAAACATATGGGAGGTGTGTTGTCAAATTTGAGTAGTGTTGAGAAACTTCTTGGGAAGAAGGTCAAGGTAGAAGTGGAGGCTGTCAGACATGGTGGCTTCAGAATTGATGGGGTACTCACACATGTGGATGGAGCTAGATGGATTTTGATTGCAAAGAAAAGTGAAAAACTAGTCGCAGTAAATTTGCAACGGGTAGAATCCATTACAGAGCTATAGTATTTCAAAACTAATCAAACTTTATCAAACACATACTCCCTTTCACTCACCATCCAGCTGAGAATCAGAGCCAACACACCACTCTATAAGGCCACAACCCATAAAACAACCAAATACAGTGTGTGTCTTCGACTTACCCCTACGTGCACCCAAACCACATCATGCAAAGCTTGCACTCCAATTTACCGTATACACACATGCGCGTGCAAAAATATTCTCGCTCGCGCACACATTCTGATTTCACTCAACTATTTTCAGTCGAAAAAAAAAGAGTCTTAATATATTATATTGGTAATAATATATACAGCCTTTTGAACACGCGAGGAACCTCGGGTTTCTAGGGTTACTTACTTCCACCGAACTGGAATGTCAAAGATGCTAGCCAATAGGATAATAATTTACCCGTTTCACAACGAATCACTACAAATTCCTAAAAAACGCTTCTCCTTTTATCGAGAGTATGCCCTATTCATCAGAAATACTCTAAAAAAACCTTTATTCCAACACTTTCTTCGTTGGTTACTGAAAAGAGAAAACATTGAGAAACTTCAGATTAAGAGCATCCAGATTAAGGTTCTTCCACATCAAGAAAAGAATGGAAATAGTCTTGCAGGAAGACGAAAAAAGGACGGTAGAATATTCATTTTTCCCATAAATGTTCGCATCTACAAAATGTTAGTGGCGAAGCATGGAAATGATACAATCTACTCCTTTGTTAAGAGTAGAGCACGGGCTACATTAATTCATGAGATTCTTCATATAAAATATTCAAGTGATGAAGAAAAGGTTAGAAGACTAACAGAGAATTATTACGACCTCTATGTCAGAAATCCGAAGACAGAAGATTGTGATAACATTATTTTCGGAATTTTATCCAAACGGTGAAGTTTTGATAGCCTGAGAGAGTAAACAATAAATACAGGGCTAGTGCGTAGGGAATTTTGGAGGGCCTTCAATGTACACTCCAGAAGAAGAAGACTACGATTGGGACTATGAAGACGAAGAAGATGATTAACATATCAGTTGAAGACTACAAAAACTGAAAACAACAAGAGCACGCGCTCAGAACATACCACTCACCGAATAGTTGGTGAGGATTGGTAAACAATGGCTAAGCGCGCGCGCGCGGCGCGCGGACTCCGGGATTATAGTTTTCTTCCACCCATCTTTTGAAAGGCCTGTTATCAAAATCGTTCCTCCAGAAACCAGCGTCCAGTTGCCAATGAACTGACGAAAAGTTGAAATCTGGGTTCGAGAGTAGCCAATTAACTTCTTGTTCTATGTTCGTATCTTCCATAACCGTCATTCGAGCAATAATTTCTCCTTGAAAACCATTTTGTCGGAGCAGAGCAAGGTTTTTAACAACTCTTTGATGCACACCGGTTCCCCTATAATGGTCAGTTAGTTTCTTGTTTCCGTCAATTGATACGAAAATTTTGTGAAACCTATTCATGTAATACGGATCTAGTTCATGCAGGTGTAGACCATTTGTGTGAATTGTGAAGTGTTTTGCTTTCACATTGTCCAATATTTCTTTAATCTCTTTAATACGGAGAAGTGGTTCGCCACCATAAAAACTCAAGACGCAGTTCCTATCTTTGATGCAGAAAGCTGCTAGACACTCGATGTCGTAATCGATTTTTCGCGGTAGGCTTTCCACAGTGAAGTTGAAGTCCGAGTCAATATCAAGGCAGGATTTTTCGAAACAATACTTGCAATGCAAATCGCATTCTGTAGTAACCACCACATGGAAGAATAATTGGACCACCTTTCCATATATTGCAGGTCT
>Ga0209979_1001434_pt1 | contig 26123 bp, 18 predicted proteins | sample AnhtaG_FD_183114 | JGI IMG/M metagenome (GOLD analysis project Ga0209979, IMG submission 183114) | Deep subsurface microbial communities from Anholt, Denmark to uncover new lineages of life (NeLLi) - Anholt_01485 metaG (SPAdes) (version 2) | ecosystem: Environmental > Aquatic > Marine > Oceanic...
TCGACCACCCGCAAGCACGGGCTGAACGTGATCGATGCCGTTCATGGCGCTTTGACTGGCTCCCCTTTTATCCCGTGCGCTCTTGGAGGGGTGGCCTGAGTAGTAACGATTAAAGTTGATTACCGCGTGGCCTGTGGTGCCAGATCCCGCAAAAAAGTCCAAGGCTATGCACGAAGGATCGAGCGCAGCTGCTCTCAGGCAGTCCTTTACTAGATCCACAGACTTCGGGTAGGAGAAAAGACCATGTTCACCAAAAAGGTCTTTCAACGTCCTTGTTCCATGGTCTGTAGCAGAATATTCTTTCTTATCCCACCAAGTATTGGGGGTCACCCCTTCTTCTGGCATTCTTGATTTTATGTAGATGGCAAGTTGCCCGTGGCGATCAGAATCAACTTTGACTTCCTGTTTATTCTCACGAAAGCGTTCACTTGTCCACTTCCACCTTCTTTCCTGCCCCTGCTCGTCTATAGGCAAGAGCACTTCTTCGCCCTCTCTAGGCTGTTCTAGGGCAATCCATTCCTTTTTCTCCTTGTCCCAAGTCATTTTTGGAATTCTAAAAAGTCTAGAAGAGGTAGCATAGATTGGATAGAACATTGATCGTGCCTCCTCCCTAAGACCGCCATGTTTTCTAAAATTTACCCACTCAAAACGACCTCGTTCATCTTCTTCCTTGTAACGAGCCTTTTGTTTAGAGCTACGGTCCAAACGACCAGCGGAAGCCTTTTCTGTTTTGGCGCAAAACACGGCATATTCATGGTTCAAAGAAAAACCCTTTGGTGTGGATCGCCCTGCTGGATTGCTTCTAACAACTGCCACTCCAAGATTTTCTGGAAAATGCTTGGAAACTACATGGATTAGCCTATGATATTCGTTGTCATCGATAGCAATGCAGAGAATACCGTCATCCTTCAGATACTCTTTCGCAATGGATAAGCGGTTTTCGAGCAATGTTAGCCAGCTCGAGTGTTTATACTTGTTTATATAGTGGATTTCACTTGAATCTGAATTGTATGGCGGGTCGATATAGATGCTTTTAATTTTGTTCCTAAACTTCGGCAACAGTGTATTCATGGCTTGGTAGTTTTCGCTCTTGATCAGCCAGCCATCAAGAGCCTCGTCAAGGTTTTCAAAAAGCCCAAGGATCTCCAGTTCCAAGTCCTTGAAATATCTGGTGTCAATGGGAAGGTGGCAATACTTGTCGTTCAACTGCCTGCCCATAAGGTTGCTTTCCACGACATCTTCTCTCCTGAAACTGTCGCCAACTATCCCCAACTGCTTCCACTCCTCAACTTGCGCCTCGAAACCCTCGTGCCTTAGCAATCTCTCCACAAGTCCCATGTCCCTCTCAGCAATCCTGTCCAGCGTTATCACGTAGTTGGAGTTCAGAACAAACTTTGGCTTGTTCCAGATTTTCAGCAGTTCGTCTTCAAACTGACTGATGAAGTCAATAATCTTGAAGGCGATGTCTTTCAGGGTTTGGAGTTGCTTGATTCGTGTCTCCGTCCATTCGCTTTCCCCAGCAAACACATACTGGTAGAGCCAGAGGTTGAACTGCTCCTGCAAAAACGCCTTCGCATTCTTGTTGATGAAATAGTCCACCTCACTTTGCTTTCCAAAGACTTGGAACGCCCGCTCCAAAGTGTCCTCGCTCACCCCCACACCTTGTCTCCTGCACTCCCTCAGAATCTTGTCCATTCTCGTCTTCCTGCCCCTCTCCGAATAAGAAACATTGAAGACAAGCGCACCATCCTTTCTTTTTGTCTTGAACTCGTGGACAATCTCCCTCTTCTCCATCGCTCTCTTGTGCTCAAGAGTGGACACATCAAAGAAGAACTTGAACCCGTCCAATTCGACTTCAAGGTTTCTGAACAACCGATCGGTCTTTACGTAGTAGAGCATGTGGGTCTTCCAGAAGAGCATCACGTCTTTGTCGTCGGTGTAAACCCTCTCGTAGACGTTTTGATGCAGCGGCGTAAAGGAGAAATAAATCGAGCCACTCTCGCTGAAGTAGCGGCTAAAGAAGGTGTAGAGTTTATCAAAGAGTTCCTCTCTGAAGTCTGGAAACGGCCTCAGGGCTTCCTCTATGTCCTGTTTCAATTGCGGGAAAACGCCGTTTTCGTAATACCTGGATTTGATGGCCATCAGGTTGATATACCCAGACTCACCCTCTATCTTTGCCCCTACGAAGACATCCCTTAAAGCCCGATAGAAGCGAGCCTCCTTGGCATGCGCCCTGGGTGAAGGATTCATCCTCGTTGTCTCGTTACCTTTTCTTTGCCTTCTCATCTTGTTCCATCCTCAATTGGAGTCACTTGCTCCTATCGTCTTTCAGGGGGCGTAATTTCGTCTAACGTTCTCCGCGTTTGTGAAGTCGCCGAAGGCGATTTGGGCGAAGCCGCAAATGCGCTGTTATCTGCCATTGCGTACCCCTGTTTTCGCGACCAAGTCGTGATAGGTAGCCTTCGTCTTAGCAATTTGAGCATACGAAAAGTAGCTAGGTCTTGCCACATGCGCCTCGTCAACAAAGGTCGCCAATATACTGTAGAACAATAGAAGCAAGTCAGGCACTTCACTCTCTTCTGTACAATACAAGTATGTAGCATCCATAGCAGACGGATATAGCCCCTGCGAACATTCGTATGACACTAAAAACCGGTTGCAGTCACAGAAGAGATTCATCCAATAGCGTCGATCTGTACGCCTGTTGTAGCTCTGTAGGTACCTAATGATGCTTTCTCGTGTCATAGAGCTGGTGGTGAAGATGAATCCGAATATCTGATCGCGATGTTTAGTCGAGGGATCGAATTGAAGTCCACTAATAGACACGCCAGGCCCCGAAATGATTTTATTCTTGCCATTGTTCGACCGATCCAGTTCCTTCACCGATCTAATCTTATCAAGAGCATCTTGCAACTTCCTAGTAGAGAGAATATCAGATTTGACCTCTCCAACGGCAATGACGGCTTCACATGGAAAGTACTTGGCTCCGCTTACCTCAAACACTGTCCCAACAGTCTTATCATAGATGACTACATCAATTTGTTTACTCTCCCCACGGTGAGCGTCAATTTCGAATCCTCGATCAATTCCTACCCTTCGCGGTAGATACTTCTCTAGTCGACTACGAAGGGCATACTCGCGTGCTTCACCAGCCGTTTGGTTGTGTGAGATTTCTGCAGCGATTTCGTCAAATTCGACCTTGAATTGCTTGGATATCTTTCTGAAGGTTGAGCTTAGTCTCATTTCTGCTGTTCTTCAATTTCTTCTTAGACTCTCTTATTGTTCAAGCAATGGCAGATAACGGTTTGCGTGTTTGCGAAGTGCCGCAGACATTTGAGTGACCGTAGCGAACCGCAAAACGCTGTTATACGCAGTGGCTGCCTTTCACCCCCCGATTTGACCGGACGTGCCATCGAGCGGTGGACGGTCGAGAAACTTCTTGCGGTATTCTTCATGGAGCAAGCATTCAAGCTTTAGTGCTTCTTGTTCTGTGGTGGTTTCGAAGTAATCGAAGCGCAACCTTTCGCGCGGGATAAGCTTTTGAAAATGCCACTCAAAAAACTCGCGACCAGCGTGATGAGAAGCCCTTAGACCTTCCGAGGCTTGACGAAACATTCGGATTCGCCTTCCAAGATTGCTTGATTTCCCAATGTGGAGAATTCCCAGCAGGTCAACTCCACCGAGCCTACAGATAGGTAACGGCTCGCCGTGCTCTGTGAACGCACGGATGCGATAAACGCCTGGCTTCCCACTCACCTCAAGGTGTCGTTTAGTCTTAAACAACCGATGAGCTGCCGACCATCTTAGGCTTTCTTTTTCCATTTCTTCTCGCTCCGGCAGCCATTGCGTATAACATCGGCATATACGAACTTGAAGTTCGCATAATATGTAATGGGTTGACCTCTTCTCTATTTTACGCTATCATAATCACAAAGTCAAGTACCAGCCAAGGGGGTAAACGTCCATGCCTCAGGCAACCCGATCGATCAAACCAACCGGTCTATTCTCTACAGTTGAGGCCGAACTCAAGTTGCGAGACTACAGCCCTCGCACGATCAAAACCTATCTGGGCGCCCTCCGCACCTTCGCTAAGTTCTTTCATCCCCATCACCCTCGAGACCTGGATTCCGATCACGTGCGTGGATATCTGCTCTACCTCGTCGAAGAACGGGGGTTCGCCCCATCAACTATTCAACGTCCACCTCAATGCTATTCGCTTTTTGTACGTCGAACTCTACGATCGCTCTCTCTTCCTGGAAGAGGTGCCCCGGCCAAAGAAAGAACGCCGCCTCCCCGTCGTCCTCTCCCGCGATGAGATCTTAATCCCTCACCGAGCCGCTCCGCCGCCAGATGGCCGGCCGAGCCGCCAGCGATTACATCTTCCCCCTCTGCACCTGATGACAGTGTACCCCATGATTAGCAGCACCGTGAGCGATGAAAGAGCAATCCCTGCATAAAAGGCCAGCGGCAGGAAACGGAACACGACCGTGGATTCGCCCTCCGGCAGGAGCACCGCCCGCAGTACGCCGTCGGCTTCGTAGAGCCTGGCCGGCTTCCCATTCACGTAGGCACGCCAGCCAGGGTAGGTCAGCTCACTCAGCACCAGGAGTCCAGGCGCGCCCAACCGGGCCTGCAGGCCAATGTAGGCCGGCGTGTCGCTGGTGATGAGCACTTCGTCCTCCACCCTCGGCGCAGGCTTCAGGGAGAGGGGTTCCCACAGCACGGCGGTGTGGAGGGGGTCGAAGTCGGGGGAGCCGAGGATCTGATACAGCTCATCCCGATTCTGAGCCACAGCCACTTTCCGCACCACAAAGGCGCGTTGGGGCTGCCAGGGCAACCGGTAGAAGTGCTTCAACGATTCCCCCTCCCCCTCCTGCGCCAGCATATCCGCGTCCACTATCTCCCGCCCCTGCCAGGTGGTCAGGCTTCCCCGCCAGGTGACCACGTACTTGACCCCCAACAGCTTCCAGCGCACATCCTCCGGAGCGCGGTCCAGGAACTCCTTATAGTGACTCAAGCGAATGGCCACCCCCCACACTCCCCGCAGATCGCGCCGCCCGGCGACGTTGCGGATGATGGGAAACTCGTCCTCCTGCACTCGGAACCAGCCGGGGTCAGCCTCGATCTGCTGAAACAGGGGGCTCACTTTATGGGGATCGTGGGGCTTGGCATAGTAGCGTGCCCGGTTCAGGGTGAACAGATCAAAGACCACCAGCATCAAGGCCAGGATTCCGAAAGCAGAACGAGATCGTGGCCGGTAGCGCCGCAGGGTGAGAAGCGCTGCCGCGAAGGTCAGGCACAGGAACAGCACCGCCAGGTGATCGGCCAGCTTCTGGCTGTCGCTCACGTCCAGCTCCAGCCGGCGGAGGAGGGCGGCCGCACCAATGAGGAAGAACACCACCGGCAGCCCATGGCACAGGTAGCGGGCGGTGTGGTGGACCAACTTCCGCTCCCAGCGCTTCAGCGGTGAGAGCAAGGCGTCCAGGCCATAGGCGGCCAAGACGCTCAGTCCCAAGGTCACCAGATAGGCATGCCGTTCCTGGTCGCGGAACAGGCTGTAGCCGGGCAGGGTCAGGTAGGCCACCTCAAAGCCGAAGAGGTTCTTACCGAAGGAGAAGATCAGGGCCACGATGGTCAGCCCAGTCCAGAAGGGAAGATCGCGCTTTCGTCCCGTGGCGCAGGCCAGTAAGGCCAACACCAGGGAAAAGATGCCCACGTAAAGGGGCTGCCAGTAGCTCACCAAGCCGGTGATCACAAGTTGGATCACATCCTTGGGAGGGAAAGCAACCGCCGCTTTGTCGAAGGAGATGCTGGCACGGGTCGAATGACGCCACCACTCCAGGGAGGGGAGCAGTTGTACCGCGCTCAGGCCGACTGTCAGGACCAGCACTACTCCCAAACGCTTTAGCGCCACAGGCCACGGAATCCGCGCCCGCCAGCACTGGTAGACGTAGTAGGCCAGCGTGGCATAGAAGAGTTGGGTCAGGTTCTGAGGGTTCCCGGTCAGGAAGGCCAGGGTGAAGGCCAGGGCCGTCAGTACCAGGTAGCGCTGCTTCCCTGTGCCGGTCAGGAGCTTAGCACTCCAGAGGGCCAGGGGAAGCCAGACGGCGGCCTCCAGGAAGCTGATCTGCTGGAGGGGGTAGGCGGTGAGGTAGCCGCCGTAGGCGAAGGCTACGCTGCCCAGCAGGGCCGCCAGCCGGTGGTTCACCTCCTCCCGAAGGAAGAGGTAGCACAGGAGGCTGGCCAGCAGGATGTGGGCCATGGCCTCCACCTGAATGGCCTGCAGGGGAAGCACACTCCAGCCCAGCGCCAGCCCGACCAGCAGCTCCAGGGCCACGGGCGGATAGAAAAGCGCCGACTCAGGGTCGGCCTGGAAGGGATAGACGTCGAAGACCCCTCGCCCCCAGAGGGGGAAACGCCCGGCCTTCAGCTCGTCGAAGGCGAAGGAGCGCAGGATATAGAAGTGCTCCGAGAGGTCGCCCCGGGGAAAGGCCACCCGATCCGCCTCCACGGGGGTGAGGTAGCGCCAGAAGAAGAGGCCCCACAGGAGGAGCAGGGCCAGGGCTACGTAGAGGTCCCGTTTATCAAGTTTGGACATGTTTCCCCCTCAATCCTCACACTCGTTCCACAAGAGCCCCTCAATCCCAGTTTCTCAGACATGGGCGGCTTTCTACCTTTGAGTGGCCACGCCTACCTTCGCTGGCTAAGGCAGTGATTGGGGGCCAAGCCCAGCCGCAGCGCTTTAGGCGAAGTGTTTCGATGCCGGATTGGCGCGGACGATGGGCTCCTGTCTTGCCTATCGTCGTGGATGTGTGGAGAGGTGTGTGTCCGGCCACCCCTCCATGCAACGGATCAATCCCGGTCAACGTGACGATTGACATCGCGCCCTTGTGCGGCGTGGGCATCGTCGGCTTCAGGCTGACCCCAGATGAGAAGTGCAGTAGGGGCAGCGTGTAGCGTTGATGGGGATGATGGACAGACAATGTGGACACTCTTTCGTCGTCGGCTCGGCGGGCGGCGCTTCTTCTTCCCGTCTCATCTGATTGATGGTGCGGATGAGCAGGAATATCACGAAGGCGACGATGAGAAAGCTGACGACAGCATTGATGAACATGCCGTAGTTGATCGTCACCGCGCCCGCCGCTTGCGCATCGGCCAGCGACGCGTAAGGCGCAGGTGGGGAGCCCGCTTTCAGCAAGGTGAAAAAGTTGGCAAAATCCAGACCACCCAACAGCAAGCCGATGGGCGGCATGATGATGTCATCAACCAGTGAGCGGACGATCGTGCCGAAGGCCGCACCGATGATGATGCCCACGGCCATGTCCACCACATTTCCGCGCAGGGTGAATTCCTTAAACTCTTTCAACATGCTAGCCTCCTTGCGATTAGGTATGCACTGTCCAGCCTGACATCCTCATGTTTCTCCTGAGACGAAAGTGTCCGTCACTGCTCACTTCGCAATTTACATGCTACCGCCTCCTTATCTTTGAGTATGACGCAGCTACTCAAGCATGCACGCGCGGTTTCCAGTGTGCGCGCGTTCTATACTTCGGCTGCTTTTGGGTCCCGGATGAAAAGTGTTGATAGGATGAGAGAGATCATTGTGGCGATCAAAATGAAGAACCAGGGGTAGGCGGGATTATGGGCGTAAAGATAGCCGCCTGCAATAGAGGCCAGCATCAAGGGGATGGTGATCACGAAACCCATACCCGGGCCACCGGTTCCCCCTGAGGCCGCCCCTATCATGACTGTTCCCCGTCCGATAGCCGCCATCACCCGTCCTCGTATGTCCCGGGGGACTGTGTCCGCCATCAATGCCGAGCACGCAGGGAGGAAGAACGCATTTATCACCGCTACGGCTGCGCGTATCAACAGCACCTCTATGAAACTGTCAGTGAACGCAAACAGGGGGATGGACACCAGGGAAAGCAAAAGCGACGCCAGTATGAACTTCGTCCTGCCGTAACGGTCTATCACCGCTCCGGCGGGAATATACATCAGGTTCCTCAGCGCTGTCTCTACTAGAAGGATTAACCCCCACTCCACTGATGAGAGCCCAATGTGCTGCACCGCGTAGACCACCCAGAAGGGGCCCGCAATGGCATTGGACATAAACCCCAGCATGATGACAGCAGTTAGAGCCCTAAGGGAGCGCGGCAACTGCCTCAACGTCGTGGGAATGCTGGCGTACGCGTCCCCAAATACCTTTGGGAGATTGGAGAAGCTAAACCTTTGCTCTGAATGGTGGGATGTCTCTTTGAGGAAGCGGAGGTTTATGGTGGCGGAGGCCAGATTGGCCACCATCATGACGCCGTAGAGATATCTCATGCCCATGTTCACACTGTAGATGTTGATGATCGTTCCCGCTACGTAGGGGGCGACTGTGGCCAGGGTGCCAGCAATGGTGTTCATCGTCGCGACGCCCACGCCACGGTTCTGAGGGGACAGCGAGTCCGCAATGAGGGCCGAGCTTGGGGGGAACTGGAACACCATGAAGCCTTGCAGCATCCCCGCCAGGGCGATCACCTCCCAGCTCGGGGCGAAAATGTACATCAGGAGGATGATCCCTGAGAGGTAGCCGCCGAGGGCGATGAGCCTGACCCTGCCGGCGCGGTCGGTGAGGTATCCCGCCAGGGGGAACATGATCAAGCCCGCCAAGGGGGCCAGTGAGTTGACGAAGCCGATCTGGGCGGCTTCTCCACCCAGGGCCAGGATGTATAGGGAGACGTAGGGGAACACCATGCTCCGGCAGAACATGCCCAGCACCTGGGTCACTGTCAGCACGAGGATGTTTCCACGCATGAACCTGAAGATATGACGGAGAGACCGTCCCCTGGACATGTCCTTAAACTCCTACTCAACGTTATGGTCGTTAGTCCTGTCTTCGTGCTACAATCAGCAGACGACCACTCAGGCCAACTACAGAGGTATCCTCCGCGTAGCGCCTTCCCACATCCAGCATCAGCTCAAAAACTTGCTCATCGTCAAGTAAGCGCCTTTGCTCTTCTCCGGGTAAGTAGTCAAACAACGGACAGACTGCTGCCAAGTGGAGAACTTCCATCCCTTTTGCCTCGAACAAGTCAGTAAGTTCCTGTGGCCCAAAGCGATGATCTGTGAGACCATCAGGTCGCGAGAACTGCCCCGTCTCTAATACCTTCATAAGCTGGCTCAATTTCTTCTCACGAACCAATTCGAGAGCGGTGCGGTATCGGTTTCCGCCATCACAGATCACACAGCCACCAGGCTCGGTCACACGGTGGAGCTCAGTTACAGCCATCCTGGCATCTCGGCACAATGAGAGAGGTCCCCCTAACGCCAACACCAAATCAAAGCTTGCGTCCGACAAAGTATGCATATCACAGATATCGAGCACATGATAGGCCACCACTCGGTCACTCAGCCCCAAGCGATCAATCTTAGCACGAGCGTGCCGGATCATTGCAGATGATAGATCGGAAAGCACAACACGATACCCCATTGAGGCTAACCGCACGACCCATCTACCGGTTCCACAGCCAGCTTCCAGAATCATGCCTCTCTCAATTTCAGGCAGCACTGTCTTGATGTAGCGCCAGCAGCTTTCCTCATACAAAGCGATAAACTGGCCAAATCTACGTTCTCCTTCGCCCGATGCGTAGACTGTTGCCGCCTGGTCCCAGAACTCACGTTGGTCTTTAGTGGTCAATTGCATCACCTCTTAAAAGAACAAAACGATGTCACCTAACAGAGCAATTCCTCAACGGATTTCAACTGATCCAGCCAATGCCTTTCTTCAACTCTCAGGTCGTCCCACCGCATGGCGTCTTCTTCCAGAGGATAGGAGGACTCATCTCCCAGTTCCCCCACTGCCAATCTCTCCCTGAACTCCTCATAGCTCAGCCCGTACTTGATCTCCAACTCCAGCATCTCCCTCTCGCATTCTTCCAGGTAGCGGCGGAGTCGGCCAGAGATCAGCGGTGCGTCCTCCTGCACGGGGATTTCGGGCAACTTTCGGTTCAACTGTTACCCAACCTTTTCCGTCGGCCCACAGGATCGCCTCTCGGCATTACGGAAGAGGAAAAGATCAATACCTTCGAAAACAGCCTCGCCGGTTTCTTGTTCGCAACAGTACTTTTTCAGGCCCGCTAGCCCTTCATAGAACTCGTCATCTGTAATCGCCTGCAAGCTCGATAACCCCCTGAGGCTGATCTTGTCGTAGTATTGGCCAAGGTTCTCAGCAAACAACTGGCGGACGATGGTGTGCCCCTGGGGCGCAAAGCCGTGGCCTTGCAGAAAGTCGGTCATGCCTTTTCTCGATGGGGCGCGGTCGAGTTCGATCTCGCGCGCCCCGGGGAAGAAGCGCAGCCAGGGGTAGGAGTCCATGCTCTCTTGAGTCGAAGTGCGGATACACAGAAGCCCGCCCGCCTTCAATACCCTCCTAAACTCGCGGACAGCCTGGCCCTTGTCTTGAAGATGATGATAGACCATTGAGAGAAACACCAGGTCAGCCATACCATCCGCCAGCGGGATGTGCTCCGCCGATCCTTGCACGAGTACCATCAACGGCGAACAGGGGGGTTCCGAAGGCGTAGTCCGTCTAGCCATAGTCAGCATCTTCCGAGAGGGATCTATGCCGTACACCTGGGCCGAGAAGTGATCGGAAAGGGCCTGGGTAAACCGCCCGGTGCCACAACCCAGATCGAGGATGATGTGTGTTGCATCTTGAGGAACATACTTGGAGATCGTTTCGAGCCACAGGGTCACGGTCTCCTCAGGGAGCCTCCTGGATCGCTCATAACGTAGGTGTATGTCTGTTTGATCGTACTTGAACTCGACTATTCGAGCCTCCGCTCCAGCCACTTTCCTATTCCCCGTCGTTATCGTACTACTTCCACCGGCCCCAGCAAAATGCGGGAGCCCATAGGACTGCCCTTCTCTGACACCGGCAGCCGCTCGCCCGTGTCCAGCAGGTACATCCCCACCGCAAGCTGGTACTGGCCCGGCGGAGCATCTCCCTGCACGGGGATCTCGTATTCGTCGCGGATCACCTCGCCCGGAGCCCAAACTGAGGTGGGATAGTCGCCGCCTGCCGGCTGCTCATCCCACTGGCCCCACACCCGCCCATCAGGGCCGATCAGATGGTTGAAGACGGTGTAATCGGCGGGGAAGGGCTGCTCGACGCGCCAATAGAGGGTGCAGTCCAGCTTCTTTCCCGCCTGCACCTGCTCCTCCAGGTCGTAGCCCACGAGGGTGACCAACCCCCCCAGGCTGTAATTGGTGGAGTGCATTGGCTCGTACTGGGGCCATGGCCGGGGGATCACTTTGATTCGCCCCACCTCCACATGTCCCATCACCTCCCCAGCGGAACTGGCGGGGGACAGCCGTTCCATCTCCGAAGAAGTGTAATCGTACAGCCCCACCTCCACCCCAGCCAGCACGGGCACATCACCCCGCTTCTTGATGGGCAGATCGTAGGTGTCGCAGTACACATCGCCCGGCTCCCAGAAGCTGGTGGGGCGCAGGCCCAGGGTGGGGTAGATATCCGTCTGTCCCAGTTTTTCCCCCTCTCGCCCGAAAAGGTGGATGAACACGCTCCAGTCCCGATCCATCTTTTGCAGGGCCTGCCAGCAGAGCGTAACCTGGGCTTTATCCCTCAGGTGATAGGGGCCGGACTTAACTCTGCCAGCCAGCAGGCGCATTCGGTCACCAAAGGTGATGTTCAAGCGGGGGAGGTCTGGTGGCACCTGGTCCGCACTGAGGGGCTGGGGTGGCCTGTAGACGGGCCTGATGTACACGAAGGGGCAGGCCAGGGCAAAGGTCAGAAATCCCCCCGCCAAGGACGCGGCCAGTGCACCGTGCCAGCGCCGGGGGACCCACTGGCTCAAGCCATAGGCCAGAAGAAGGGATACGGACCCGGTGGCGGGGAATATGAGCCGCCCTTGAGAGGCCTCAATGAGGCTGGTCCAGATGAAGAGGCCCAAAATGATGAGCACCAGCCACAGCAGGGGCACCCATAGCAGGGCCCACACCCGTCGTGCCTCTCCCCCCCTCCAGGCCCGGATCAGGCTGAGGATCAGCCCGGCCAGGGCGATGAGGACCAGGAGGTCGAGCAGGGTGTAGATCCACTCGTGGACCTGCACATTGACCCCGCCGAAGAGAGCCCAGTAGGAGTCGCGAAAGCTCCCCCATTCCCCTAGCACCTTCAGCCAGGGAAGCTCCTCCCGTGCCCCGTGGCCAAACTTCAGCCACACCGACCAGCCGGAGGGATCGAAGTACAACCGCCAGTTGCGCCAGTAGAACCAGCCGGAGAGGAGCAGAAACCCTGTGGTCACCAGTGCCCCGCCCCGGAGCAGCAGATCGCGATCCCGGCGATGACGGGCCATCACCACGACCACGATCAGGCTCAGGGGCAGAAGCCCTGGGCCGCTCATCTTGGAGATGCCCCCCAGCCCCACCAGCAGGGCCACGATGAGCAGGCGCCGCCGGGAGGGCCCGTACTTTCCCAGGCGGACCAGCAACAGCACTGTCCAGGTGGCGATAGGGACAATCAGATTGTCGTTGTTGACTGAGGCGGAGATGAAGAGGATCATGGGGACAAAGGCGGTCAGGGACGCCGCGGCCAGGGCCAGCTCCCGGTTGTCGGGTATGATCTCGAGGCTGAGGAGGTAGATGCCCAGCACGGTCGTGCTTTGCAAAAGCACCGAAAGTATGCGGATGATATGCACAACCAGGACAGTGCCCTGCCAGGGGAAGCGCTCCTGGTCGGTGTGGATGATGAGGTTTCGGTTACCCCGCCGGTCGGCCCGACCGATGTAGCTGTGAGGGTTGTAGCGTTGGAGCTCCTTCAAGTCGTCGGTATTGATCCAGAAAGTGGGCACCGCCATCAGGACGTAGTAGAGGGGTGGCTGCCCCCCCTCCTGACGCCACTCTGTCTCCGTCTCCGGGTCCTGCACCGGCAACCCCTTGCCCTCAGCGAAGCGCTTAACCATGGGATAGTGCCACAACTCATCGGAGGCCTCGAAGAAGGGGGTGGTCACGCTGTACAGCATCCCCATCAGCACAAAGGTCACCAGTAGCAGGGTAAAATGCCTGTGCTCTCGAAGGGCTTTCAAGCGTCGTTTAGACGTGCCTGGCATGATGGGCCCTCTCTTAGGGAGCTGCAAGCTTCACCGGTCCCAGCGGGATCCTGTCCCCCGGCATCCTCACTTCCTGCGCATCCCTCACTGGCAGCCGTTCGCCGGTGGCCAGCAGATACATCCCCACCTCAATCTCGTAGGTGCCCGGCGGAGCCTGAGGCGGGAGGGAGAGAAGATACCTGTCCCGGATGAGCTCCCCTGGTCCCCAAAAAGAGGTAGGGTAATCGCCGCCCGAGGGCTGGGCGTCAGCCTGATCCCACATCTGCCCCTCCTGGTCAAGGAGATGGACGAACACGGTGTAATCCTGGTCCCCCTCCTCGAGTGCCCGCCAGTACAGCGTCAAATCCAGTTCCTCCCCTGCCCTGACCTCAGGGGGACCCAGGTCATAGCCCCTCAGGGCGAACTTTTCTCCCAGTTGGAAGTGCAAAGGGGTCTTGCTCTCGTATTGCGGCCACTGGCGGGGAGCTACCTTTACCCGGCCGGCGATCACCTGCCCCACAGGCTGCTCTGCGGCGTCAGAGGCAGGCAGCCGCTCCATGCTCTCCTGCTCATAGAGGCCCACCTCTACGCGGGCTGCTACCGGAGCTGCCGCCTTGGGCGAGATGGGAACCTCGTAGCTGTCACAGATGATGTCCCCCACCTGCCATAGACTGGTGGCATAGGAGCCCAGTCCGGGGTAGATGTCCAGTTGCCCCAGTCGGTCATTGTCCCGTCCCAAGAGGTGGAGGAAGACGCTGTAGTCCCAATCCATCTCCGCCAGCGACTTCCAGCAGAGGGTAACCTCAGCCCTCTGCCCCGGGTGCAGTGCCTGCCTCCTCACCCTGGCCCCCAGCAGTGCCACCTGGCCGCCGAAGTTGACCTCCAGTCGGTTCAGATCGTCAGGCACCTGTTGTGGAGAGAGGATCGGAGGGTGAGCGTAGGCCGGCACGATGTAAACAAAGGGACACAGGAAGGCCAGGAGGAAGAGGCCCCCAGCCACCACCCCTGCTAGAAAGGGGCGGAGATCCTGGGGCACCCACTGGCTTAGTCCCAGCAGAAGCAGCAGGGAGATGGCGGAGATGCCGGGGAAAAGGTATCGGCCCTGGGCGCCGGGCTGAACCCGCATGAAATGAAGCAGGGAAAGAAAGAGCATTGCCAACCACAGCAGGGTTATCCATAGTCCATAGTCCATAGTCCGTAGTCCGTAGTCCGTAGTCCTCAGGCTTAGGTTCTCTTTCCCTCGGTCTTGACTTTGCCCCCTCAGACTCCGGACTGAAGACTGAAGACTAAGGACTAAGGACTGAGGACTAAGGACTAACTTTAACAGCCCCAGCGCCCCAACACGGGTCAATAGCCGCAAGATGCAGTAAATCCACTCCTGGACCGGGATGTTCATCCATCCGAAGACAGCCCAGAAGGAGATCTCCAGGCTGCCAAATTCGTGGCGGTAGAGCTGCCCCAGGCTGGGCGCGGGCTCCCTGCGGGGTACCAGTGTCAGGTGCACCTTCCACAGAAGGGGGTCGCCGTAGAGCACCCCGTTGCGCAGGTACCACCAGCCGGCTATCCCCAAAGCAGCGCCGAAGGTCATCCCGCTCCACAGGATGAAGGACTTGAGCGAATGGTGCCGGATAGCCTTGAGGAGGATGGCCAAAGCCACCACCGGCAAAAGCCCTACGGCATTCACCTTCGACAGCAGGGCCAGGCCCAGGAAGCTGCCCAAGCATATTGGCTGCCACCCTGGCTGTTCTTGGTTCAGGAACTTCACCGTGGCCCACAGGGTCAGGGAGCAGAAGCTCGCTACGGCTGCGTCGTTGCCCATCCGGGCACTGACGAAGAGGAACTGGGGATTGAAGGCGGTGATGGCCGCCGCGCCCAGGGCTAGCCACCGTTGCTCGGGGAAGAGCTCCAGCGCCAGGAGATAGGTGGCCCACACAGCCCCGCTCCCCAATAGCAGCGATACCCAGCGGCCAATGTGCACGGCCAGCGAAGTACCCCGGTAGGGGAAGGCCTCCTCCTGAGTGTGGATAACCGCATTCTTGTTGCCCCTCAGGCCCTGCACGCCGTAGTCAAAATGGGGGTTGTACCGAACTGCATCTTTCAGAGGTTCCATATCTATCCAGGAGGTAGCCAGCCCCGCCAGCCCGTAGTAGAGGGGCGGGTGATTGATCACGTACGGTGACACGACATTCCTTTCGCCATCCATGCGGATCACCGGTAGCCCTCGTCCTTGGGCCATGTATTTCACGTAGGTGTAATGCCCATCTTCATCCGGGGCCTCGAAGAGCGGAACCGCGACACTGTAAAGGGTCCCCAAACCGATGAAGGCCAGGAGTATGAGGATGATTCCCCTGTTTCGCTTATCAGCCATCAATCCACAAACCTGTATTTTAGCAGCGTCCAGATGGCTACAAGCCCATCTCGCCAGCCGATCTTCTTTCCTTCCTCGCTGGATCGGCCCTTGTAATGGATGGGCACCTCGTATATCTTGTAACCCCTCTTGGCCAACTTGGCCGTGACCTCGGGGCAGAATTCAAAACGGCTGGCCTGGACAGGCAAGCCCTTGATGACCTCTGCCCTGAAGACCTTGTAGGCCGTGGCCTCATCGGTGATCCCTGCCCCATACAGCAAGTTTGTCAGGAGGGCAAAGACTTTGTTGCTAATCCAATTGGCGGCTCGCATGCCTTCTATCTGCCCCATAAACCGGGAACCGTACACCACCTCCGCCCGGCCCTCCAGGATCGGCGCCAGCAAGGCCGGGTAATCCTGGGGATCATACTCCAGGTCCGCGTCCTGGATGAGAATGATGTCGCCGGTGGCTATCTCTATCCCCTTGCGCAGCGCTGCTCCTTTGCCCAAATTGGACGCGAAGGTGTGGACAATTACGCCCTGGCCAGCAGAATCCCCCAGGACATCTCCCGTCCCATCAATTGACCCATCGTCAATCACGATGATTTCCTTCTCCACCCCCTCCAGCTCTACAGCGCGGACCTGCCCGATGACCTCCCGAATGGTGGTCCGCTCGTTGTAGACGGGGATGATGATTGACAGTTTCACGCCACGTCTCCTCAGGGGAAGCCAACTGTCAATGAGCCCAACAATACCCGGTCATCCAGCAGCCGTTCCCCTTGTAGGTTGAAAACAGGCAGCCGCTTCCCTGTGTCCAACAGGTACATCCCCACTTCGATGGGATACTCCCCCGGCGGGATGTCCTCGGGGATGAGCCACTCGTAGCGATCCTCCACCACCTGGTCCTCTGTCCAATGGGAGGTCGGATAAGCCCCCCCACAGGGCTGCCCGTCCGCCTGAGCGATCACCCCCTTTGGGCCGAGCAGATGGGTGAAGACGGTGTAGTCGGCGCCGATGGGGCGAAGGGCCCGCCAGAAAAGGGTGAGGGCCACCCGATCGCCGGGCCGCACGTGTGCTTCACTGAGACTGTGGCCCAGGAGAAGGATCCCCTCCCCCAGCCGCCTCCACTGCCGATGCTCGATCAGGCTGGGGTCGAAGGGCGGCCGCTGCACCGTGATGGTCCCTACATGCATCCGGGGCCCCAGTGCGCGCACCTTCTGGGGCTCATAGAGGCTGACCAGGAGCTCATACTCGCCCGGTGGCAGCCAGGGAGACAGGGTGAGGAGATGGCGGTCCAGGACCACCTCGCCCCCGTGCCAATCCTCCTGGCAGTAGAGCCCATTGGCCAGCACCATGTCCCGCTGGGCCACCCTGTTACCCGCCGGGTCGAAGAGCTGTACCGAGGCCGTGGGTACGTGCTCCCGTCCCTCAATATCATTGCGCCAGGCCAGGGTCACGTTGATTGTGTCCCCTGCCGTGTACTCTCGCCCCCGGGGAAGGGCCACATGGCTGAGGGCCAACCTGTCCTCATAGGGCTGCTCCATCCACCAAAGCTCCCCTCCCAGGCCAGGGATGTGTACGCGTGAACCCTCAGCTGCTGTGCCCCGTACCACCTGTCGGACATGGAGGGATTGGCCCAGCACCTGAGCCTCAACTGTGAGTTGAGAATCCAGGGCGGGCGGGCGGGGTAGAGCTAAGGGGATGACTGTCGTCCCTGGGCCGATGGTCAGCGGCAAGGTACCCCCCTGCTCCCCCCTCTCTGACTGCCCTCTGCTATCCTGCCACTCGAAATGGAACTGGTAACGGGTAAGGACCGACCTGACAACGGCCCTTTCTTTCCCTGTCCGGGCCAGCAGGTAGGCATAGTAGGGGCCGCTGGGGGGCACATTGGGGGGACAGTAGAGCTCCAGAGCGGGAGGCTTGGCCTCGGCTGATGGCAATGCGTAGACCTGATCGCTCCCCAACCATCCCTCGGGGGACAGTTGCTCCGTGAAACGGCGTAGCCCCCGCTCCAGCGCATACCTCTCCTCTCCTGAGAGCTCATCCCAATGGATGATGATGTAGCTCACATCCAGGCCCCGTAGGTAGGCCAGCCCCTCGTGGGAGGGGAAATGCAGAAGGTGGTCTATGTGCTCCCGAAACAGGGGCGGATACATGCCGCTATAGCCCATGATCATGGGCTGCCAGTGGTAGGTGGAGAAGTACTGCTGGCGGGCCAGCCGTTGGGGGGAGATCCCATCCTTGAGGAACCAGATAGAGCTTGCCGAGGGCAGCTCGACGATAGTAGAGCCCGGTGCTTGAGCTGCCAGCCAGCGATAGACAGCCGGTACCTCGGTCCCCACAGTGATGGGGCGGGGATGAAGCGGCGCGGGACAGTAACTCACTACCATCAGGGCTATGGCTGCCAGGGTTAGCCGAGGCCCCCACCGCCCTGCTAGCTTGTGCAGCTCCACAGCCCCCCAGCCAGCCAGCACTGCGATCCCCAGCATCACCAGCAGGCCCAGCCGCGCCGGGACGCGCATGGCGGACAAGCCAGGCAGGTGGTAGAGGAAGGCATAGGGCAAGGGCTCGAATATCGGCCCCCGTCCACCTATGAGCCGCAGCTCTGGCCCCAGGGCCAGCACCCAGGCCAGGGTGATCAAAGCGATGTAGAAGCCCTTTTCAGTGGAAGTTACAAGTTGAAAGTTGAAAGTTGAAAGTTTGGGATGTGGAAACTTGTAACTTGCAACTTGTAACTTGTAACTCCTCGCACGTAGAAGGCCCCATACCGCCAGGACCAACGCCACGACGCCCGGGAAAAAGGTATGCTCCGATCGTCTGCCAAAGGCATCGAAGGGAGAGAGACCGCCCAGGAGCGTACCCTTGGCCGCGCTGATCCAGGCCACCAGCCGTGCCCCGGACTGAGCCTCCAATTCGAACTCCCCCACCTGGGCCCGGGCCTGAAGGTAGGGAACGACCACCGGGATGAGGATCAAGAACACCAGCCCTGCCGCCAAAGCCCCCCGCAGCGGCCGCCAATCCAGCCTCAGTTGACGGGTGAGCAGCCCATAGATCAGGTACAGGAGCACCGTCAGCGCGGTGTAGAAAGCGTAATAGGTGCAGGAAAGTGCCTGCAGAATGAAGAACCCTGCCGCCAGTACTGCGTCGCGGGGCCGCCATCCCTGCCTGACGAAATGTCGCAGATACAGAAGCACCAGGGGCAACCACTGGGCGCTCAGGAGCTGGAGGTGACTCATGTGGCCCCAGCGGTAGTGGGCAAAGGCATAGACGACGCCGGCCACCAATCCCCCCATCCAACTCCTCGTCTGATCGTAGACCAGGAGATAGGCCGTCCAGGCGCACAGGAGAAAGGAAAGCATCAGAAGAAGGTTGTGGACCCAGACAGGATTGCCGGTCAGAAGGAGGAAAGGAGCGGCCAGTACCGCAATGGCCAACAGGTTCTCCGAATAGGCCAGGGTGTTGGGGTAGGGGTGAAAGTTGTTGGCCTGGAAGAGACGCAGTGGATCTCGCACTAGTTGGTGGACATCCCAGGCCAGTATCCAGGTGTTGAGCAGGGGGTCGCCGTAGTTCTCGACGCTGTTCCAGGCTCGGAGGGCCAGCGGGTAGGTCATCGCCCCAGTGAGGAGGGCGAAGAAGAGCAGGGCAAGCAGATGGGAGCGCAATGACGACTGGGGCCTACTCACGCAGCAGCCTCTTATAGAGTGCTACCGTTTGTCGGGCGATGGCGGGCCAGGTAAAGTCTTGGGCCAGGCGGCGGGCACCCTCCCCCAATCGCTCACGAAGGTTAGCATCCCCTGCCGCATCCTCCACGCGCCGGGCCAGGGTGGCTGGATCGTCGGGCGGAGCCAGCAGCACATTCTCCCCCTCGCGCAGCTCGGGGATGCGCCTTGAGGGACGAGTGCTGACGATAGGGCAGCCATGGGCCAGACAAGCCAGCAGGCTCCCTCGCCGGAAGGAGATGCCATCGCGGTAGGGCAGCACACACAGATCGGCGGCCATCAGATTGGCTGAGACCTCCGACTGAGGTGTGAAGCCGGTCCAGTGGACCCGTTGGCTCAGGCCCAGTTCGCCAATCAGCGCTTCCATGCGCTGTGCGTAGGCGATGTTGGTGGGGTCACTGGAGCCCACCTTGCCTCCCACCATCAACAGATGCACGTCATGACCATCCTCCACCAGCAGTTCGAGGGCGCGTAGGAGTGTCTCCACCCCCTTGCTGGCGCTGAGAAATCCGAAGTAGCCCAGGAGCTTCGTCTCCGGACCTACCCCCCAGTGCACGCGCCAGGCCTCCCGATCGTACCCTGGAGGGGGCTGAGGGGTGATGTTGGAGCCGATGGGGATACGCGTCACCCTGGCGCCGAGCCCCCATCCTCGCAGCGCCAACTCGTCCTCCTGATTGGTGACGATGAGCGCGTCGCACCCCCGGGCGATGGACTGTGTCACCCACCGTCGCACCCCTCCGGCCTTGGGGAAGAGGTAGGGCACTCGCAGGTCGTGGAAGGTAACGACCAGCCAGGGACAATCGGACAGCAGACGCAACCGCCAGGGGAGAAAATTGACCGCCGGATGCATCCCATAGGCCGCCGTCTGATACTGGATGTGCAGCACCTCTGGTTGCTCCTGCCTCACCAGGTGGATGATCGGCCTCCAGCATCCCCACCCCCACCGTCGGATGAGCGGGTGAACCCTCAGCCCTTCCGGGGCGCTATCCCCCTGGGCTGAGGTAATGACGTGCACCTCCACCCCCAGCGTCACCAATGCCTGGCCCAACTCCTTGCTATAGTCTCCCATCCCCCCCTGCATGGGAGGAAACTCGCCGCTGAGCAGAAAAACCTTCATCGCTCTTCCTCCTACTACCCGTTGCGCAGCCCCGACCCCAATACCTGCCAATAAGTTCGCATCCGCTGGATACGCAGGTGTCGCTTGTGACCTACCAGCCATTTTCCCCCTTCCTCCAATAGCTGGTAGACATAGGTGAGGAGAAGGAATGCGCGAAGGATGGCCCCTGCCCACCGGCCATGATGCTTGCGGAAGTAATGTATCTTGGCCCCCTGGAAGTGGATGTGACGGGCGGCCACAGCCTGCTCGCTGGATTTGCCCTCATGGTGAATCACCTGGGCTGTGGGGAGGTAGACCACTCTCCAACCCGCCGATTTGGCCCGCCGACACCAGTCCAGCTCACCAGAGTACATGAACACGCTTTCGTCAAGAGGCCCCACCTGCTCACCTGTGTCTGAGCAGGTGCAGGCAATGGCCTCCCGCCGCAGGAGGATGCAGGCCCCCACCACCCAGTCTACCTCCTGGACGGCATCATCAGGCTGATCGTTGACGTAATAGCGATCCAGCACCCGGTTGTGGGGGAACCACTGCTGTAGGATTGTGCTCTCCAGAAAGGCCGTGGCCAGAGTGGGAAAACGCCGCCGTGAGGATTGAATGGAACCATCGGCGTAGCGAAGATGGGGTCCCAGAGCGGCGACCTGGGGATGTCGCTCCATGTAGTCCACCATTATGGGCAATGCGTCCCCCACCACTTCTGTATCGGGATTCAGCAACAGTACGTACCGCCCTTGGCTGGCCCGAATGCCCTGATTGTTTCCCCGGGTGAAGCCCACATTCTCCTCGTTGGCAATAACCTGTACCCACGGAAACTCCCGGTGCAGCATCTCCACGCTGCCGTCCATTGATCCGTTGTCCACGACGATCACTTCCATCGTCTGAAGCCCGAAGTCCAAAGTCCGAAGTCGGTGGCTTTCAGACACTGAACTTGCAACCTGCGACTTGCAACTTGCAACTATGGACAGAAGACAACTGCGCAGCAGGTCACAAACATTCCAGTTGACAATCACGACGGACAGATCAACCATCTATCCCTCTGGCAGTCCGAACAGACGACGGGCGTTGGCAGTGGTCACGCTGGCTACCTCTTCAAAGGGAAGGCTTTGCAACTCAGCGATGGCCTGGGCCACGAAGCGCACGTGGGCCGGCTCATTGCGCTGGCCCCGATAGGGCTCTGGAGTGGGGTAGGGGCAATCGGTCTCAATAAGCAGTCGCTCCAGAGGCAGTTGGCGGATGATTCCCCGCAGCCGGGAGGCGTGGCGAAAGGTGACTGGACCATCCACACCAATGTAGAAGCCTAGATGGGTGGCTTCCTGTGCCATCTCCAGACCGCCGGCGAAGCAGTGGAGCACACCGGGCGGATTGCAGGTGGCTGATTGCGAATCACCGAGCCACTGACGCAGCGTGGCCAGCACCTCGCTGTGTGCCTCCCGATCGTGGATGCCCGCACCTGATCGGGCACAGGTGATCACCGGCTTGCCGAGTTGCCGGGCCAGGGCCAACTGTGCCCGGAATGCCTTTGGCTGGGCATCGCGCGGCGCGTAGTCACGGTAGAAATCCAGGCCAATCTCGCCAATGGCCACCACATGGGGGTGCGTGGCCAGGCTGCGCAGCTCCTCGACTGCGGCCTCGGTCAGTGTGTCCGCCTCATGGGGATGCACACCCACGGCGGCGTAGACCACCGGGTTCGTTTCCGCCAGCGCCACCGCTGCCCGGCTCTCGTCCAGCCCGGCCCCGGGGTTGATTATGGCCCCGACGCCCGCCTCCCGTGCCCGGGCGATCACCTCGTCGCGGTCGAGATCGAAGGCCTCGAAGTCCAGGTGAGCACGGGTGTCAATCAGCATCTCAGCGTCATAACCACGTCCGTTCCCGCCGGCGCAGCAGGGGCCCCAGGGCCATACCCACGACGAAGCCGCCGATGTGAGCGAAATAGGCGATGCCCCCGGTGGCTGCCAGGCCGAAGCTCAGAAGGCCGCTGAGGAGCTGGAGCACAAACCACAGGCCCAGCACCACGATGGCTGGGAGTTGGACAATACGGATGAAGCGCCAAAGTAAGAGCACGGTGTCAATCCGCGCTCGGGGGAACATCAGGATGTAGGCCCCCAGCACGCCGGCGATGGCTCCACTGGCGCCGATGGTAGGCACCTGGACATTGGGCTGCACGAACACCTGGGCGCCAGTAGCGGCGAACCCGCAGAAGAGATAGAAGAGCAGAAACCGCAGCCGTCCTATCGAATCCTCCACGTTGTTTCCGAAGATCCACAGATACAGCATGTTGCTCGCGATGTGCATGAAGCCACCGTGCAGGAAGATGGAGGTGAGAAAACTGGCAGCAACCTGGAGGGAGAAGGTATGGGTCACCTCGTAGGGCACCACACCCATGCTGTAGATAGCCTGATCAAGTGTCCCCTCGGCCATCCAAAGGAGCTCGGCCAGGAAGGCCAACACATTGACGGCGATGAGTGCAGCGGTCACCCAGGCGAAGCGACGGGTGGGAAGGTTGTCGCGGATGGGGAACATACCAGCCTCCTGAATCCTTTTGGGCCAGCGGGAAGTCCCTTCCCTGGCCAAGACAGGCAATTGGGTCGGGAATATTGTACTCCCATATCCCTTCTCAGGCAAGAAGAAAAGTTGCGTATTAGGAGCCAGAACACTGAGGCCCCAACCAATCCGCCTGGGGCCTCAGCTATCCCCGTAAGAGCTGTCGCTGGTCAGGGAGTGACATAGACCGCGTCGTGCTGGCGACTGGCCACAGACAGGGAAAAAGAAGCAGAGGCTCTGGCAAGCGTTGAATCTCACCAGAACCTCTGCTTCGCGACTTGTCTCGAAGAGTCAAGGGGAAAACTTGGGCTCTACGACTCTTGGCCGTCGCGCTCAGCCGTGGCGGCAATCCGGTTCAAGCTCAGGCTGAGCCCCTACGCAGCTCGACCACCAGGGCCAAGGCCAAGACAGTCAGCCCCATCAGCGCCGCCAATCCCGCCCACGGCGCCAGCTTGCTCAGCAGCACAACGATGTTGTCACCAAGAGGGCATTAGGTCAATCAAGGCGAGGATTGCGAGAGGCTCAACTCTAAAACCCGCTTGGGCACATCCAAAACTAAATGGCAGTGCTTGAGGAAACACATCCCCAGCAGCCCCTCAACGCCCAGAGCAGGGGGAAGATCGAGGATTGCTGCCTCGATACGCTCAAGCACCAAGCCATAGACATCTACCTGCGCCAGTGGGGTCAGCGGGACAAACTCCACCTGACTGGCAGTCACTATTGGAATCCGTCTGGCACCCTCCAGTTCAAGGGCCAGCCTCCTCGCGATGTCAGGCGTAATGACCGTATACTTTGCCCCGCTGTCCAGCATCATCCGCACCAACGTCCTGTCGTTGAGCCTAACATTGAGCAAGATGACATTTTCAGCGGCCCACTGAGGCAACTTCAGGCTTATCTTCTGTATCATAGAAGGTTATGGTGAATCCCTTAGCCGTCACCGGCCCATTGAAGAAGACGTAGATGTCTTGATTTGCAGGCAGGGCGTGCACGATGGCCCAAACTGCCTCACGATGCAGGCTGTGGGCCATCAGATACCCCTTTTGGGGATCATATCGATCCTCACCCTCTGGGATGGCCAAAGCGATCCACTGGTTAGGGTAAGTTGCCTTAAGTTCATTGAGATCTCGTATCTCCTCCTTGCTTTCCTTCAACTTCAGGGCAAGTTCGATGAGGCGATCCAGCTCGGAGGGATCGAGTTGCTTGACGATGTCGGTCAAAGCCTTTTGGGGCATAATCACCACCTCGCATCTCGATTGCCGATTCCAAGGGCGATGTCTATCAGCATTTTATCATCTATTCGCTCCCTAGTCAAATAAGGGCTGGGATGGAAGCCAGGCTCCAGCCTAAGCTGACAAAATCAAACGGGGGTTGGATGTCTCTCCAACCCCCGCTCCCTTCCCGCCTGCTTTGAGGGCGGTCTAGGCTCTGCGCCTCCTGACCATCACCGCCGCAACCGCCATCAGCGCCGCCAATCCCATCCACGGCGCCAAGAGATCCATGTTGCTTAGCGGCACGGTGACCCCGCCGATGGGCCTAACGGGTGTGGGTGGAGGTTGCCCTGGACATCCCCAGTCAATGATCTCACCATTGGCTATCAGGTCATCATCGCCCCGCCCACCATCCACGAGGTAAAGGATAATCCTATCCTCATCGCCAAGGATTTCCGCACCCGTCCCCGTTGTTCCGTCAAACAAGAACTTATACCAATGCGGATCCGGATTGTCTGGAGTGGCGCCGAACCTGTAATAGTCAAAAGTGTTAGCCGCCACCCCGGGCGGCAGGAAAAGAGTAACCGCAACTGATCCACCCGGAGGGATTCCCTGTACGATGCATTCAAAGCAACCGACGGCGAAGGCTACTTCAGGCGGGGCATTGCCTGGTGATGGATTATCACAAACCTGTACAGAGCCAAAGTTTGTTCCTCCAGGTGAGGCCAGAGTCACGTAGCGTTGATCAATGGCGTTGGGAAGCGATGTTACATGCTCCTGCTGGCTGTCTGGCACTCCATCATTGTTTCCATCCCCATTGTTCGGCGCGCCGTCTTCCACCTCGCCACCAACGCCGTCACCGTCGTCGAAGTTGCCGCCAGGGTTGGGGTCCGGTGTGCTGCTGCTGATTCTCACGCTGCTGGCGGTGCCGCGGGCGTTCACCGTCACGGTCAAGACGATGGTGCCCGAGGCCCCTCCCGCCAGCGTGGGCGTGTACCAGGTCAGGTAGGGCAGCGTGACCGTCGGCCCGGCGATGGACGGTACCTGGCTCACCACCCCGCCGTAGGTAACACCTGAGGGCAGCGTGCGGGTGATGTATACGTCCTGAGCGTCTGACGGCCCGCTATTGCTGTAGACCAACGTGTAGGTCAGCGTCCTACCGGCCACCAGTGGCTCCGGATCGTCGCTCCTGGTGATGATCGCCAGGTCGGCCGCCGCGTTGACCGTGGTCTCTTCGCTGTCCGTGTTGTTCGCTGTGTTGGGGTCAGACTCGTTGGCCGCCACAGTGGCCGTGTTGGTGATCGTTCCCGTCGTCGAGGAGTCCACAGTGACGACGAAGATGGCCGTGGCGGTGTCGCCGTTGTTCAGGGCGCCGATGCTGCAGGTGACCTTGTGGGGTCCCGGGTCGTAGGTGCAGCCCGAGGAGGCCGAGCCAAAGGTTACCTCTGAAGCCAGTCTGTCGGTCACCGTCACGCCGGTGGCATCCGAAGGACCGCCGTTGGTGACGGTGAGGGTGTAGGTGAGCGTCTCCCCCGCCACCACTGGGTCGGGATCGTCGCTCTTGCTGACTACCAGGTCGGCCTCGGCGTTGACCGTGGTCTCTTGTGTGGCCGTATTGTCCGCCGTGTCGGGATCGGGTGTGGTGGTCGTCACGGTGGCCGTGTTGGTGATCGTTCCCAGCGTCGAGGAGTGCACAGTGACGACAATGGTGGCCGTAACGGTGGCGCCGTTGTTCAGGGTGCCGAGGGTGCAGGTGACGTTGTGGGTCACCGGGTCGTAGGTCCAGCCCGAGGAGGCCGAGCCAAAGCTTACCTCTGAAGCCAGTCTGTCGGTCACCGTCACGCCGGTGGCATCCGAAGGACCGCCGTTGGTGACGGTGAGGGTGTAGGTCAGCGTCTCCCCCGCCACCACTGGGTCGCGATCGTCGCTCTTGCTGACCACTAGGTCGGCCTCGGCCTTGACCGTGGTCTCTTCTGTGGCCGTATTGTCCGCCGTGTCGGGATCGGGTGTGGTGGTCGTCACGGTGGCCGTGTTGGTGATCGTTCCCAGCGTCGAGGAGTGCACAGTGACGACAATGGTGGCCGTAACGGTGGCGCCGTTG
>Ga0209979_1001435_pt1 | contig 26085 bp, 27 predicted proteins | sample AnhtaG_FD_183114 | JGI IMG/M metagenome (GOLD analysis project Ga0209979, IMG submission 183114) | Deep subsurface microbial communities from Anholt, Denmark to uncover new lineages of life (NeLLi) - Anholt_01485 metaG (SPAdes) (version 2) | ecosystem: Environmental > Aquatic > Marine > Oceanic...
TTTAATATATTTGCAGCCAGTGGATTAATACCTCTAATTTTTAGTGATATTGGGAATATTTTATCTACCATTATGCGTGACCCGGCAGCAGTAGCTCCGATTTTTTCAAACTCTTTTAAACCTTCCTGCCTGGTTTTAATGTTTAATGCTCTTATCTTGAACTTCATATTCTATTTATCTGGTTTGATAAGTGCCATTACTTCAGCTCTTGAAGCTGCATTTTCTCTAAACAGACCCCTCACAGCAGAAGTTACAGTCATAGTATTTGGCTTCTTTACCCCCCTCATGCTCATGCACAAATGTTCAGCCTCAACAATAACCATGACACCTCTGGGCTTGATTTTTTTCATAAGGGTATTTGCTACTATTGAAGTTAATCTTTCCTGGACTTGCAGCCTCCTGGCCACGATATCGAATACTCTTGTAAGCTTGCTCAGGCCAATAATTTTTCCAGCCTTATTAGGAACATAAGCTATATGAGCTTTCCCCACAAAAGGTACCAGGTGATGTTCGCATACCGAATAAAACGGAATATCCTTTACTAATATTATTTCATCATGGCTTTCATCAAACATAGGTCCGAGTTCCTCGGATGGATCTTCTCCAATCCCACTAAATATTTCCTCATACATCTCAGCAACCCTTTTTGGAGTTCCCTTGAGACCTTCTCTGTTTATATCCTCCCCGATACCTTTTAATATTAAAATTACTCCTTCTTCTATCATTTTTTTATCCACTGGCTAACTCCTGTTCCAAATTAATATCCAAATTAATATTATAAATGATAATCATTTAAATCTGATAAAAAAACTACCTTATGATCATTATCTTCAGTAATTTTTATATAATCCACTATCTTTAACAGATAGTGCGCTTGATTCCCCTGATAATACCAAAAAGCTGGGTTATAAAATGTTTGGTTATTTTTTGGACATTGAAATAGCTTACTTAAATAAAAGTTTATTTATTATTTATTACTTTTTACTGGTTGCTTTTACTGCTTTCTCTTTTATAGTTTTTACTGTTGCGCTCTTGGTATTTAAAACTTCACTTTTTTCTTCCAGCTGCTCAACTCTCTTGCTTTTCTTGCTTTCTACTTTTGATAATACCTTTAATATTTCATCTCTGCTGAGAGTTTCTTTTTCCATTAGCTCGTTGGCCAGATCAGCTAAAGTCTTTTTATTTTTTAGAAGTATCTTTCTTGCCATCTCATAACTGTCCATAACTATATTATGGACTTCTTCATCAATAGTAGAAGCAATCTGGTCACTATAATGAGGCCTTGAGGCAATTTCCTTCCCCAGAAATACTTCTTCTTCTTCACCTTTAAAAGTAATTGGACCCAATCTCTTACTCATTCCATATTCCATAATCATTTTTCTTGTAATTTTCGTAGCCCTATCCAGGTCATTTTGAGCGCCTGAAGTTATATCATTGAAATTCATTTCTTCACTAACCCTGCCCCCCAGAAGCTGTGTAATATTATCTATAAGCTCTTTTTTGGATTTTAAAAATCTGTCTTCCTCGGGCAGAGTAATTACATAACCCAATGCTCTCCCCCGTGAAATAATAGACATTTTATGAATAGGATCAGTATGGGGAAGAACATATGAAAGTACTGCGTGACCTGACTCATGATAGGCTATTATTCTCTTTTCTTCTTCTGATATGATTCTTGATTTTTTCTCAGGTCCGGCTATAACTCTTTCTACTGCTTCTTCTATCTCAAACATACTTATTTTTTTCTTATTATGCCTTGCTGCCAGAAGAGATGCCTCATTGAAAAGGTTGGCCAGGTCAGCTCCCGTAAATCCGGGTGTCTGTTTGGATATATTTTTTAAATTAATACCTTTATCCAAAGGTTTTCCTCTGGCATGTATCTTCAATATCTCCTCTCTACCCAGTATATCCGGTCTATCCACAACTATTTGCCTATCAAACCTTCCAGGCCTGAGCAGGGCAGGATCCAGAATATCCGGTCTGTTTGTAGCAGCAATCAATATAACAGTGCTATCAATATCAAACCCATCCATTTCTACAAGCAGTTGATTTAAAGTTTGTTCTCTTTCATCATGACCTCCGCCTAATCCGGCCCCCCTGTGTCTTCCAACTGCGTCAATTTCATCCATAAATATTATAGATGGCTGATTCGCCTTAGCCTGACTAAAGAGATCCCTGACTCTGGAAGCTCCCACACCGACAAACATCTCAACAAATTCAGAACCGCTAATGCTAAAGAATGGTACACCGGCTTCACCTGCAACCGCTCTTGCCAGAAGAGTCTTCCCGGTTCCAGGAGGCCCGTATAATAGAACACCCTTGGGAATTTTTGCGCCCATAGCCTTAAATTTACTTGGATTTTCCAAAAACTCTTCAATTTCTCTTAGCTCTTCTACAGCTTCATCAACTCCTGCCACATCTTTAAAGGTAACTCCTTTTTTACCTTTACCTACAATTCTTGCTTTACTCTTTCCAAATTGAAGTACCTTGGAGCCCCCGCCCTGAAGCTGATTCATCATAAAGAAAATTAAGCCAAACATTATAACAAAAGGTATGGCACCTATTAAAATCTGAATCCATATAGATTGTTTCTGATTATCAACTTTAAAGGGTAAATCATTATCCAGTAACAATTGCGTCATATCGTAATCTACTAAAAATGAAACTTTAAATTTAGTCCCATCTTTTAATTCACCCTCAATTATTTTATCCTCTCCTTTAATCACCATTGGCGTAGAAGTGCTTATTTTATCCTGCTTTACTGCTTCAACAAATTCATTTAAATTAAACTCTTTAATTGCAGGTGCAAGAAAAAGAGGATTCCTGAAGATTAAGAACATAGCAATTATCAGCAGTATTATTATTGCTATATTTCTAAATCCTCTACTACTAGGACCTTTACTATTTTTTAAATTCAAAACAACTCCTTATCAAATTAATTTTTCATCTACCACTTACTAGATAATAATACAATTACTGTTCATTTTCAATATACCCTATAAAAGGGAAATTCCTGTATTTCTCTTCAAAATCAAGACCATATCCTACCACAAATTTATTAGGAATATCAAATCCTTTATATTTAACCTTATTTTCTGTTTTCCTTGGAACATCTTTATCTAAAAGTGCGCAGACTTCAATATTTTTTGGATTTCTTGCCTGTAAATTCTTTATTAAATAATTTAAAGTTCTCCCGGAATCAACTATGTCCTCTATAATAATTACTTCTTTATTCTCTATGCTGAATTCTAAGTCTTTGGTTATTCTTACAATTCCGGAACTTGCCTTAGAATTTCCATAGCTTGAAACAGCCATAAAATCAAAAGTAACCGGTATTTTGATCTCCCTGCAAATATCAGCAACAAAAATAAAAGAACCCCTCAAAACTGAGACTAAAACAGGATTCCTATCTTCATAATCCCTGGTGATTTCCTGTCCCAATTCTCTGACTCTCCTGCGCAGCTTCTTTTCATCTATAAGTACTTTTATTTTCATATTGTTATATATTAAGACCTTTCCACCATTAATTTTTTTAAGCTTATATAATCCCATTAATTACTCCAATAAAAACACAATTTTATTAAATCATATATGAATTATTTTTAAAATAACTTTAAATGCAAAGCTTCTTTAGTATCTTCAGTTATTCTCACCCGGTTATCAATCCTATATTTCCCCACCCATATTATTTTTTCCCTGTCTATAAATACCGGGACCAGTTTTCTCAAATGTATGGGAATCTTGCTATCAATAAAAAAATCCTGTAGTTTTTTCTCTTTCTGCATACCGAGGGGGTAAAACTTATCCCCTCTTTTCCAGGTTCTTACTCTTATTGGAGGTTTAATTTTTTCATAATCCAGAAAAGCCTCGGTATTTTTAACTTCATTAAATTTTATTTTATCCTTACTTATTTTTAATAACTCTGAAGACAGCCCCAGATTAAAATCCCTTAGCTTTACTTTTGTTCCAACTTTTATCTCCTTCCCGCTCTTTTCTGTGTCTACCTTCCCATTACTTTTAAGAAACTGCTTGAACTCATCTGGCAGAAGCCTGATATAATCAACATTCATAAAATAAATATAGCTGCCTATTTTAAAAACCCTTATTTTCTCTTCTGGCTGGATGATCTTGCTTTCCCCTCCCAAACTACATATCCTTAAAATATCATCTATATTTTTAAAGCTTATATTTTCTAGAGTACCACTTGTCATCTCTATTGCTGACAGTACAATTCTTCTCTGCACAGCCCTGGCTTCTCCTTTAATTTTCAGTACAGGGATTTCAATCAAGGCAGCATATTTACCAGTTTCACTTCTTTTTATAGAAGCTATCTCAGCCAGTTTAGCTACCGAGTACCTTCTTAAAAATTCATCTTCACATTTTAATATATTTATAGACCTCAATACATTAGATTTGAAAGACTTCAAAAAATGTTTGCTTATAAACGGAATGAGAATATTCCTTACTCTGTTTCTAAAATATATATTCTCAATATTGGTCCTGTCCACACAGTAAGATATTTTCTTATTATCTAAATAAGCAATAATATCTTTCCTGAAGATATCAATAAGTGGCCTTATGAATTTCCCGCTGACAGGTTTTATACCAGAAAGACCCCTTGCCCCCGCACCCCTCATAAGGTACATAAGAAAAGTTTCTATATTATCATCGGCATTATGACCGGTAGCAATTCTTTCTATATTGTTTTCTTTAGAAATTTCCAGTAATTTTTCCATTCTTAGTTTTCTTGCTCCTTCCTGGAAAGAAAAAATATTTGACCTGCACCATTTCTGTACATCTATTTTTTGCCTGAATAATTCAATGTCCAATTCTCTGCATAATTTCTCTACAAACAAAGCATCTTTTGCAGACTCCCCATTTCTTGTCATATGGTCCAGACAGAAGCCGAAAAGAGTTAAATTTAAAACTGGCCGCATCAGGTAAAGTAAGTGTGTTAAAAACGTAGAATCAGGTCCACCTGAGATAGAAATTAATATCCTATCCCCGCTTTTTATCATACTGGAGAATTCTATAGTTTTTAAAGCTTTGATTATAATTTTATCTCTGGCAAACTTGCAGCTATATATTTCTTTCATTTCAGAGCTCATACTACTGGTCACAAGTTAATTACTTTCAACTACAAAATTTATTCTTCTAATGTCATTTGCTTTACCGATTCTTTCATCAATATCAATCACAACTGCATTAATCATATAATCATCTTCTGCCACTGTAAATTTCTGCGGCATTACCTTTAAAAATCTTTCAATTATATTTTCTTTCTTTACTCCGATAACCGAATCCCTTGGCCCTACCATACCCACATCGGTGATGTATGCGGTTCCGCCAGGGAGTATTCTCTCATCAGCAGTTTGAACATGGGTATGTGTACCAACCACCGCACTTACCCTGCCATCCAGGTACCATCCCATAGCAACTTTTTCAGAAGTAACCTCAGCGTGAAAATCTACAACTATTACTGGCGTCTCTTCTTTTATATTTTCCAGAATTCTATCAATACATCTAAAAGGACAGTCCAGATTTTCTATAAAGACCCTTCCGCAAATATTTATTACAGCAATTTTGTTATTTCTTTTATCAGACATAACGCAGTATCCTCTGCCGGGAGTCCCTGGAGGATAATTTGCGGGTTTTAGTAACCGGGGCTGCTGAACGATATAATCATATATTTCTTTCTTCTTGTAAATGTGATTTCCTGATGTCACAACATCTATTCCCATATTAAATAATGTTTTGCAAATTTCCGGAGTAATTCCTATTCCTCCTGCTGCATTTTCCCCATTGGCAATAACTATATCTACCTCATTTTCCTTTATAACTGTCAACAGTTCCTTTTTTAAGATTTCTCTTCCTGGCTTTCCAAAAACATCTCCTAAAAATAATACTTTCAATTTTTACCTTTCTAGTTTTAATTTTTATAAATTCCAGAATACTATCTTCCAGTCTCCCTCTTCTTCTTTTATAAGAGATACTTCAATATCTTTGAATACCTTTTCTTCTCCGTCATAGGAATCGGTCAAATTCATTCCCACCACAGCTATATTGTTTTTAACTTCAACCCATTTAACATTTATAGAGACAATATCTGTAACATTTTTAAATTCACCAGAAAAATCCTCCAGATTACCCCTGGATTTATCCTTATTGCTTATATACCCATATGCCCCTTCATAGTCTTTATCTACAAGCAAATTAAAAAATATTTTTACAATTCCAACTACCTCATCCTTTTCAGACTCATCTGAAAATTTCCCTTCAAAGAAGCTTTTTATATCAGAAGAGAGGGTACAACCAGAAAAATTAATGCATAAAAAAAGGATTAAGACCAGTAATAAACCTATGACAGGTAAAGTTGTATATTTAAATTTTGAAAACATATGTAAATTATAATTTAAAATCAATATTAATAAAAATATCCCATAAAATAAAAAGATCTGTCTTATCACCAGTTGAAAAACATTGAAGAAATAGCAGACCGCAGGATTTATGGTATAGTTAATCTTAAAATTTGGTAGCGGGGATAGGATTTGAACCTATGACCTTCGGGTTATGAGCCCGACGAGCTACCAGACTGCTCCACCCCGCGTTGTTTTAGAAAATTTGCCATTATCTTTCTTACCGCAGAAACCTATTATAATGATTTTTCATTTTTTTTCAAACATTATCACAATAGGTGCCATAGCAAAGTAGAAATGCCCTATTCCTGGCAAAGCAGGCAACGTATAGGCTCTCAGATACTTTTTTAGGTTAGGCAATAGGACATTACCAAAAAGCATTATAATACAAGATACCACATGTTTTCCTATAAGGTTAATTTTTTGGATTATTTTTTTTAGTGTTTTATATTTACCTATGTTTCAATAATCAGAATACGGTCTCTCTGATTATGATCCTTCTCTACTATTATTGCTTTCGGGCTTATGATATCTTCTGACATTTCTTTCAAGGGGATGCTTACTTTAGGATCAATTTCAAATAAAATATAGCATAAGTCAGGGGACGGGTAGGACTTGATTTTGGAAAGAATTTTTTCATATACTTCCAGTCCAGTCTTACCTGCCAGAAGAGCAGATTTTGGTTCATACTCTTTTACTTCCCGGGGTAGATTCCCATAATCTTCTTCAGAAATATAGGGGGGATTTGAAATTATAAGGTTAATTTTTTTTTGGTACTGTTTAAAAAAATCAGAATCCTTCTCCGGTACCAGATCACACTCGATAAATTTTATGTTCTCAAATTTGCTGCTATCAAGAATGCTTTTAGCATTTTTTTCTGCTATCTCCAGTACATCAGTATTGTTTTCAGTTGCTATTATCTGCCAGGAGGAGTCAGATATTTTTAATTCATTGCCAATCTCATAAGCAATACTTATAGCAATAGCGCCACTTCCAGTACCAATTTCTAAAATATTGATTTTCCCCCGGTCTAAATTGCCCTTTAAAAGTTGAAATGCCATCTCCACTATAAGTTCGGTTTCAGGCCTGGGTATAAGTACACCCCTTTCTACATATAATTTTATTTTTCTAAAATATGCTTCTTTTAAAATATATTGGATAGGAACATGTTCAAGTCTCTTAAGGATATATTTCTTGTATATTCCCAGTTCTTGCTGGTTTAAGATACGGTTATAATTTAAATATAAGTTGATTCTGTTTAGATTAAGTGCTGAACTAAGCAATAATTCTGCAGACAACCTGGGCTGGGGAATATTTTTGTTTTTAAAATAATTTATAGCCCATTCTAAAACACTTTTTACATTCCATGTTTGCAAATAAACTAAGCCCCTATCTTTTCTATTTTCTTTTCATTATCCGCACTTTTCAATGGATCTATTAACCGGTCGAGATCACCTTCCAGGATTTCATTAAGTTTGTATAAAGTCAAATTTATCCTGTGGTCAGTCACTCTGCCCTGCGGATAGTTATAGGTTCTTATTCTTTCGCTTCTATCCCCGGTTCCAATCTGAATTCTTCTTCTTTCAATCTGCTCACTCATCTGCTTCTGTTCTTCTGCTTCTTTAAGCCTGGCTCTTAGAATTCTTAAAGCCCTTTCTTTGTTCTGCAGCTGTGATTTTTCATCCTGACAGGTTACTACCATAGCGGTAGGAACATGAGTTACCCTTACCGCTGAATCTGTAGTGTTTACAGACTGCCCTCCGGGTCCACTTGAACGGAAAACATCTATTCTTAAATCAGATAGGTCTATTTCAACATCCACTTCCTCAGCTTCAGGAAGTACAGCCACTGTGGCAGTAGAGGTATGGATTCTTCCCTGTGACTCAGTAGTGGGAACTCTCTGAACCCTGTGCACTCCGGATTCATATTTCATCGTTCCATAGGCTCCTTCTCCACCAATTTCAAATATGATTTCTTTAAATCCACCAATTCCCAGACTGCTGGAGCTGAGCACAGAATATTTCCATTTCCTGCTTTCTGCATATCTGGTATATAACCTATAAAGAACCTCTGCGAACAATGCTGCCTCGTCTCCCCCTGCGCCGGCTCTTATTTCAACTATAACATTTTTCTTATCATTGAGGTCTTTTGGAGTAAGAAGCAACTTTATCTTTTTCTCAAGCTTTTGTTTTTTGTCCTTATTTTCCTTAAGCTCGTCTTTCAGGAAACTTTTCATTTCCTCCTCTTTTTCTATCTTGAGCATTTCTTCTGCCTCTTTAATGGAAGAAAGAACTTCCCTGTATTTTCTGCCAATAGCTACTATCTCTTCAATTTCAGCTATTCTCTTCCCGTATTCCTTTAATTTTTCAGGATTGGAAGAGACATCCGGACTTGAGAGTTTTTCCGCTAGTTTTATATAATTATCTTCATATAATTTTAATTTATCCAATAATGCTGTCATATTTAACCTGCCTTCAGCGCTTCCTCTGCTTCAATAACCTTTTTAAAAGAACTTATAGCTACCTCTATCTGGTCATTATCGGGTTCTTTGGTGGTAATCTTTTGGAGCAGGAGCCCCGGGTAAAAAAGTATATTTACCACTTTATACTTGCTGAATTTACCTGCAAGCCTTATAAGCTCGTATGAAATACCTGCAATTACCGGTAATAGAAGTATCCTTGATATAATCCGCCAAATCATTGGTTGCTTTCCAAGAAGTGCAAAAATCAATATAGCTACTATCATCACAATAATCAAAAAGCTGGTCCCACATCTTACATGTATAGTACTATACTTCCTGACATTTTCAGGTTTTAGCTCTTCATCATTTTCATAAGCCTGAATAGTTTTATGCTCTGCACCATGGTATTGAAAAATTCTTTTTATATCCTTTATCTGCGAGACTAATAATATATATATCAGGAAAAATCCAATTCTAATCAATCCTTCAAGAAGATTATAGACTATAGCATTGGGGAAAAATTCAGAAAAACTTCTGCCAATAATTGTGGGAAGTATAAAAAAAACACCTACAGCAAATACCACCGCTATTATTACAGATATTGTCATTTCCCTTTTGGAGAATTTTATCTCTTCTTCCGTGGCTTCATTGACAGAATAGCTTAAAGCTTTAAAACCCAGTGCCATGCTCTCAATAAGTGTTACTATTCCCCGTATAAACATAAAACCCAGTACTTTATTCTTATTGGTTAAGGAAACATCATTAAAAAGTTTTGTATATATGGTCATGTCAGGCTTTCTTACCGCTAGAGCCCAGAAGTGCTTGCTGCGCATCATAACACCTTCAATAACTGCCTGACCCCCCACCCGATACCTTTTATAAGCCTCATGCATCAAAATCACTCGCTTTAGGAGGATTTTCGCACTTAAATTTGCCTTCCGGACATGGGCCTCTCAGACAATTTGGACCAGCTTCTTCAAAAACTATCGGAGCAACCTTCCTGACCAGTTTCAGCATCTTTTTTGCCAGTTCTCTTATCTCCCATTGCGCCCTGCTGCAGCATCTCACTGTAAAAAAATGTAAAAGCTCCCTGCCATTCATAGTTACAATTATTTTTGTTTCTGATGCGTTAGGTAAAATATACCTTGCATCTTCAGCTTCAACACCACTATCCAGCAACTCTTTATAGAGGTTGTGTATATTTGAAATCAAACTATCAAACTTTTTTTTGGAATCTTTATCCTTTTCTATAGAAGGTGGGGTAATATATTCAAAATTATCCTTAAATTTCACATACCTTTGAGACTGCTGATTATATGAAGCAATTCTGTGCCTTACTAGCTGGTGGGTTAAAGCTCTTGATACACCTTCTATAGCAAATGTAAAATATATATGTTCTGTAGTGCTGTGATGACCACTTTTTATTACAAATCTGACTAATTTTTCGACATCTTCATCACCAAGTTCATCCATAAGTTCATCTACACCAACAGGCGAGTAACACAGCCTGGCAGCTACTGCTACCATTTTTTCTGGTTCCCGGGTGTATTTAATTAAATTTACTTTCATAGAAGAGCCCTTCTTTATTTTTTAGATTTCATAAGCCTCTTTTTAAATCTTTCCACCCTTCCGCCAGAGTCAACAAGCTTTTGCTTGCCAGTATAAAAAGGATGACAATTTGAGCATATCTCAACTTTTATCTCTTTTTTAGTTGATCTGGTTTTAAAAGTATTGCCGCAAGAACATGTAACAGTGCAATCAAAATATTCAGGATGTATTCCTTTTTTCATATTCTTAGATCCTTACTTCCTTCCTTACTTCCTTACTAATATTTACTTATTATTCCACATCTTAATTATTTCAAATCCTAAATACTAACATAAATATTACCAGCCGTAAATATAACCAGGTAAAATACCAGGTAAAAATAAAGAGCTAAAAAATATCATAAAATCTATATGTAATTATAATTATTTAATTGGATTTTTATAGATTAAGAAATGTTATTTACTTTATTTTTTTTTCTTTATCAAAACTGGCTTTGATGGCTTTAAGAAAATCATCGTTGGATTTTGTATTCCTGATGTAGTCTATTAACTGCTCCAATGCTACTTCAGGCTCTTTTTCATAGATTAATCTTCTAAGTTTCCATACTATCCTTGCTTCTTCTTTTTCCATAAGTAATTCTTCTTTTCTGGTCCCGGACCTGGTTATATCAATTGCAGGGAAAATTCTCTTATCTGCCAGCTTCCTGTCAAGGTTAATCTCCATATTGCCGGTACCCTTAAATTCCTCAAATATAACATCATCCATTCTGCTCCCGGTCTCAATTAATGCAGTGGCAAGTATAGTAAGACTTCCGCCATCTTCAATATTTCTGGCTGCGCCAAAGAATCGTTTTGGTGGGAACAACGCAGAAGAATCCACTCCACCGGATAAAACTCTGCCGCTGGCAGGGATTGACAGATTATATGCTCTGGCAAGACGGGTTATACTATCCAGAAGTATTAGAACATCTCTACCATGTTCAACCAGTCTTTTTGCCCGCTGAAGCACCAGCTCGGCAACCTGGATATGATTATCTGGTGGTTGATCGAACGTTGAGCTTATAACTTCTCCTTTTACGGATCTCTCCATATCGGTTACTTCTTCAGGCCTTTCATCAACCAGTAGAACCATAATATACACTTCAGGATTATTAGTAGAAACACTATTTGCGAGATCTTTTAGTATAGTTGTTTTACCCGCTTTGGGAGGAGATACAATTAGACCTCTTTGACCCTTTCCTATGGGAGTAATCAAGTCCATTATTCTTGGAGTAATATTATCTGACTGACTTGTTTCTAATTTTAACTGCTCCATAGGATATACAGGAGTTAATTTTACAAATGGTATTCGGGTGCGTATAAATTCCGGATCTTCTCCATTTACTTTTTCTATTCTAAGCAGTGCATTGTACTTTTCACTTTCTTTTGGCGGCCGCACCTGACCATATACTTCATCTCCCTGTCTTAAACGAAATCTTCTTATCTGAGATTGAGAAACATATATATCATGCGAACCAGCCAGGTATCCGGACGTCCTCAGGAAACCATAGCCATCAGCTAATATATCAAGTATCCCTTTCATTCTTTCCTTATATAACTCAAATTCTGGCTTTTTTTGGGCTTCCCTTTTTTTCCTTTCTTTCTCTTCCGCTACTCTTGCTTCCGCAATAGTTTCTTCTTTAGTTTCCTCTTTTTCTTTCTCTGTAACTTCAACATCTTCTTCAGCTATAGTTCTGCCTTTCAATGAAGACTCCATACCGTCATTAGATACTTCTTTCAATATCTTTTCTACCAGTTCATCTTTTTTTAACTTAGTAATTCCTTGAATATTTAATTGTCTGGCAATAACTCTCAGGTCAGCTAAAACTTTCCCATCAAGAAATCCCTTATTTAATTCTTTCAACTCAGTCATTAATAGATACTCCTTTCATCCCTGGGCTCTTTTTATTTAAATTTTCACCTCTTATGATAATTTCTTTTTCTGGTCTATTTAAAACTCCTAAATAGTCCAAATAACAATGGATTATGTTTAAAAATTGTTATTTTGAAGTTTCTGGAATTAATTGTTAATCTCTTATAACTTTTAAATATATTTTAAAAAGGATTTTAACTATTTGCTCAGGCTAATAGACTGCTTAAAATATATATATGCTTATAAACCAATATTTTTAGAAATTTAAGACATGATTATTTTGAAGAAACCCCTATCACAAATGCCATTATTAATACAATATGAAATTTTCTCATATAATATATAGACTAATCAAAAAAAAATCAAGTAGAAATTTTTCACCTGCGAAATTTTTAGTATTCAAGTCAGTTCAATTGTGCTAACCAAAAGTATTATTTTTGAAAAAGATTTTTTAAAGAAGAGGAGGGATTTTAAAATTAAAATCCCTCCAAAAATAGAATGCGGGCTTCACTAAACTTTTGGTAGCTTACTTAAAGCTTCATCTATCTTTTCTTTAGGATACTCATAATCTTTTAGTTTACCCGAAAGATATGCATCATAAGCAGCCATGTCAACATGCCCATGTCCACTATGAGCTATAAGGATAGTTTTTGCTTCTCCCGACTCCTTACACTTTAAAGCTTCATCAATGGCTGCCTTGATACAATGATTTGTCTCCGGAGCACTGATAATACCTTCAGCTCGAGCAAAGGTTACTCCTGCCTTAAAAGTAGCAATCTGATGTTCAGCCCTTGCTTCAACAAGACCGAGTTCACCAAGGTGACAGATAATAGGCGCCATTCCATGATAGCGAAGGCCGCCAGCATGAATTGGAGGCGGGATAAAATCATGTCCCAGGGTATACATCTTAATAAGTGGTGCAAGTTTTGCCGTATCACCATAATCATAGGTATAAGGTCCCCTGGTCATGCTTGGAGCCGCTGTTGGTTCTACATTGATTATGCGCAAGTCCGGTTTTGTCCCATTGATTTTATCTCTGATAAAAGGCAGAAAAAGCCCTGCAAAGTTTGAGCCACCACCAATACAGCCAACTATAATATCCGGATAAGCATCTGCCTTCTCCATCAGCTTTTTCGCTTCCAATCCATTTACCGTTTGATGCAAAAGAACATGATTAAGCACACTACCAAGGGCATAATGAGTGTCATCACGAGAAACAGCATCCTCTACAGCCTCGCTGATAGCCAATCCCAGACTGCCAGGACAGTCGGGGTCTTTAGCCAGCATATCCCGTCCCACCCTGGTATCTTTACTGGGGCTGGGTACACACTCAGCTCCCCATGTTTCCATCATTACCCTACGATAGGGTTTTTGCCTGTAGCTAATAGCCACCATATAGACTTTAATTTTAATCCCAAAGCATGCACCTCCAAAAGATAGGGCGCTTCCCCATTGTCCAGCTCCTGTCTCGGTAGTAATACGATTGATACCTTCTTTCTTATTATAGTAAGCCTGAGCTACTGCAGTATTAGGTTTGTGGCTCCCAGGAGGACTTGACCCCTCATATTTGTAGAAAATCTTAGCTGGTGTATCCAGAGCTTTTTCTAATCTATGTGCTCGAAACAAGGTAGTAGGCCTCCATAATCTATAAATATCTCTTACCTCCTCGGGAATTTCAATCCAGCGTTCAGTGCTTACCTCCTGTTTTATCAGCTCCATAGGAAATAATGGAGTCAGATCATCGGGAGTTAGAGGTTTCCCTGTGGCTGGGTGCAAAGGTGGTGGAAGAGGTTTTGGTAAATCTGCCTGGATATTATACCATTGCTCTGGTATCTCCTCCTCATCCAGTACAAACTTCGTTCTTTTATCCATTTTATTCTCCTTTCAATCGTGTTAATGTTAAAAATAAAAACTAAAGAATTTATGATTATAAAGTGGTTACCTGTTCCTTATAATTATAGGACTTCTTACTTCTTTTTTTAAAGCCATTTTACCAAGCAATGTTTTACTTTCTGCAAAATCCCTTACTATGCTTTTTAAATCCAGCCTTAAAAGAGGAAAAAGAGGATCATTTTTCTTTATACAAAATCCATTTTTTATGAGAAATTTAAATGGAATAAGTGGGCTGTTCTCATATTCCTCTCCATCTATATCATCATTTAATCTCTTGCCAATAGATTCTATTGATTTCACCTTATCTTTTATTAAATCCTTTTCAATCTCAACCAGTAGTCTTTTTGCCACACCTATTCCCCTGTATTCGGAAATTACATAAATACAGCCTAAAAAAACACTGTCAAAATCCGGAGGAAAAATGTTAAAATTCCTGAGCCTGGGAAAAAGATAGTAATTCCCCGCCAGAATAATTCCGATACACTTCCCCCTGACAAAGGCAGCTTTGATTCTCCCCCCGTGTTCTTTAAAGGAAATAATTTCTTTTCTTTTATCTTTCCTGGTGCTTTCTTCAAACAACCTGCCCTTGAGGAAGCTACTTAATTCACGGATACTTTGAACTTTAGATAATTCTTTTAAAAAACTGGTCTTTTCACAATCAAACCAATAACTGCATTCAATACATTTAAATTCTATTTTCCCCAGTTGTTCGTAAGAAAGATCTTTTATCATTAAATTCAGATCCATAGCTACAGAAAAAAATATAAAATCTTATAATGCAATAATTATAGCACTATAAAGAATTGTTTGAACTTTTAAAAACTTTTTTGAACTTTTAGAGTTTTTAATATATATTACATATTTACAAACAATAAGAGCATTAAAACGCTGGCAGGTCTGATTTCTTATGAGTAAAAAAATTACATTTGATTACTGGGAACACTTATATTCAAATAGAACTGAAAATATGTTCTCTTCTGAGATAAGGGATTTGCTTTCACTTTCTGCAAGACCGGATATCATCTCTTTTGCCGGGGGACTGCCTGAAGTAAGAGCGCTAAGTTTTCAAAAATTAGAGAGGTATATTAAAAGAATCCTAAAAGCAGATGGGGATATAAGTCTGCAATATGGCGGTTCTGATGGTTATTATCCGCTTAGAACCAAATTAATAGAAGTAATGAAACTGGAAGGTCTGGACGTAGTAGAAGAAGACATAATCACTACTACCGGCGGTCAGCAAGCCCTGGATCTACTTGCTAAAGTTTTCATCAACACTGGTGATACTATTATTGTAGAGTCGCCTGCCTATACCGGAGCACTAAACTCATTCAACTCATATGAAGCAAAAATAATTGAAATACCTGTAGATGATAATGGTATCAATATTTTAATTTTAGAGGAAAGGCTAAAGGAACTGGAAAAGAAAAAAATTCAGGTAAAATTTATATATTTAGTACCCAACTTCTCTAATCCATCAGGAATAACTTTAAGTCTTCTGCGCAGAAAAAAGATACTGGAACTTGCAAAAAAATACAGGACTATAATACTTGAGGATAATCCTTATGGAATGCTTAGATATGAAGGCAAGCCTCTGCCTACAATAAAGGAACTTGACACTAAAGGCGATAACCAGAATGTAATTTATCTGAGCACACTTTCAAAACTTCTTGCCCCCGGATTCAGGATAGGCTGGATTGTGGCTCCCCACCCCATACTGGAAAAAATAATGCTGGGGGTTCAATCCACAATCCTCTGCGTGAGCGCTTTTACACAGAGAATTGCCTATGAATATTTTTCAGATCCGTCATGGTATGAGAATATAGATCAGTTTATAAGCATATATTCCAGGAGAAGAGATATTATGATAAAGACCCTGGAAGACACTTTTCCTAAAAGCGCCAGCTGGTCTAAACCGAAAGGTGGTTTTTTTATATGGCTAAAACTGCCTGAGTATCTTAACACCAAAGAAATTCTGGCTGATGCTGTGAGAAATAAAGTAGCTTATGTTCCAGGAAGCGGTTTTTATGCAGATGATAGAGGACTAAGTGAGGCGAGACTTGCTTTCTGCACTGAAAATACTGAAAGAATAGAAAAAGGTATTAAAATTTTATCCAGGATAGTAAAAGAGAAAATTAAATTATATAAAAGTTTTAAATAAAAATATCAATTTAATAAAAGAGTGATAAAAATGAAAAAAAATATTGCTGTACTTATGGGAGGAAGATCTCTTGAAAGAGAATTTTCCATAAAAAGCGGCCAGAGAGTTTCAAATGCTCTAAGAAAACTGGGCCATAATGTTATAAAATTAGATGTTGACGAATCTATAGTAGATAACCTGAATTCGGAAAAAATAGACCTTGCCTATATTGCTCTTCACGGAAAAGACGGGGAAGACGGCACCATACAGGAGATTTTAGAAGTGCTAAATATCCCTTATACCGGTCCGGGTGTTTATCCTAATGTTTTAAGCTTTGATAAGATAATTTCAAAACAGATATTTATAAGTCATAACATACCCACACCCCCCTTTTATTTTTTAAATGCAAGTTCGTTCAGGGAATTAGGTTCATCAAAGCTTCTGCCTTTCATAGTAAAAAAAATAGGTCTGCCGCTGGTGGTAAAACCATCTGCGCAGGGATCTGCACTCGGAATAAAACTGGTAAATAATGCAGAGGATTTACCCGATGCTATAATTTCCGCTCTGGGTTATAGTAAAAAAGTAATACTGGAAAAATTTATTGACGGGATAGAACTCGCAGTAAGCATTATTGGAAAAGAAAAACCAAAGGCACTTCCAATTGTAGAAATAGTACCAAAAAAGAAATTCTTCGATTTTGAATCAAGGTCTAAAATTGGAGAAACAGATTACTTTGCTCCAGCAAGAATATCTTCCTCTCTAGATAAAAAAGTAAAAGAGGTAGCTATTGCAGTTCATAATTCTCTTAAATGCACCAAACTATCCAGGGTTGATATTATGCTGGACAGGAAAGAGAAAATTCCCTACGTCCTGGAACTGAACACTTCTCCCGGCATGACGGATACAAGCCTTCTTCCAATGGCAGCAGAAGAAGCAGGTATATCCTTTGAGGAGCTGGTAGATGAGATTATAAAGATGTCTTTAAGTGACTGATTGAATAAACTTACGTTCTCATTTTTTCACCGTGTCCCTGTAGCTCAGATGGATAGAGCACAGGATTCCTAATCCTGGTGTCGGCAGTTCGAATCTGCCCAGGGACACCATGTTACTTATATTAATACTTATATCAACATATTTAGTAATAAATTATTTGTGGTTCGAATCCTTCCTCCCCAGCCATAAGACACATTTGTCAAAGATATCTTAATTTAATAGTAGTATAATATTTTAGAGTAAAGTTATATGTGAATGTTTTCAATGAATTATATTTTCTAAACTATAATTATAATCATCAATATTAAACAAACATTTATATAATGGTAAAAGTTATAATTTTTGCATTTCTTACAGGTTTTTCATTAATTCTGGGTGTAATTGTCGGCACCTCTTTTAAAATAAGCCAAAGAATAATAGCTTCAATTCTGGCATTTGGTTCAGGTGTTATGATATGCGCTTTAACTTTTGGTTTAATGGAAGAAGCTTTCAAATATGGAGGATTTGATGCAGTAGTTATTGGATTTTTATTAGGTGGGGTTATATTTATATTTGGTGATTTTCTAATCCACCGCTTTGGCGGAAGACATTATAAAAAAAAGAAGCATTTTAAGGCAATTCGGGAAACAAATGGAAAAGCAATTGTTTTGGGGGCACTACTTGATGGAGTACCGGAATCAATTGCTTTAGGTGTAGCTTTGTTTAGTCAAAATGGTATAGGTATGCTGATGGTGGGTGCTATATTTTTGTCAAATTTACCTGAAAGTCTAACTTCTATAAGTGACCTTAAAAAAGAGGGGTTATCAAAAAAACAAATTTATATTATATGGTTGATAGTTAGTGTAATTGTAATAATTACAACTATACTGAGCTTTTTATTTTTAAAAAGTTTAAAATTAAATACATTAGGAATTATTTTATCATTTGCTTCCGGAGCTATTCTTGCAATGCTTGCGGATAGTATGATTCCTGAAGCATATGAGGAGGGCGGATACCTTATAGGGATCTTGACTATTCTTGGTTTTCTAACAGCTTTTATTCTATATAAGTTGTGATTATTAAATGACAATAAGGTCCTTCTAGTTATTTCTTGTTAAGTATATTCTTTAGATTTATTAATGATTTCAAAATATGATTCGAAATTTCACACTTTGGGGCAGGTGCCTTGCAGCTTGTGCAGTGGTATTACCCTGACTGAGAAGTACCTCTGTTTCTCTAAGGGAGCTAATGATCTGTTCCGGGGTATAGCGTTTTTTTGGCATAGTCCTTTCCTCCTGTTCTTTATTTTACTGGCCTGTTTACTAACTTTCAACTTGGACTAGTTTTTGGGGGAAAGGTTACCTTTAAAAAGTATAAATACGACCTATCAAAATTTGTTTTATTGTTATATAGCTGGCATGCTGAGACTAATTCATTTAAATCCATATTTAATCTTAATATTAATTTTGTTATTAATTTTATATTTTAACATAAGCTATAAATCTGAACAAAAAAACTTACTATATAGATTTTGTTGTAGAAAGAATAACTATTAGCTAAAATAACGTTTAACTGAAAACATTTATCTTTGAACTAAAAAAAACATTTTTGATTATTATGATTGAAATATGTTTTAGAAAAGTCTATATAGTAAATGGTGCTAAAACCCAAACCGTAAATATTTGTTCAAAACAAAACAAGCAAGGTCTTTACGATTATACAGTAAGAATTCAAAAACCAAACTCTTATGTTAGTGAATATCAATTATCAGGTTTAAAGTTCAATTCATTAAATGAATTTATTGTATTATTAACCGGTAAATATAAAGGTATATTAGAAAAAAAACCTATAGATTATGGAAATATTGAAATAGACAAGACAAATTTAAAAGAAAAGAGTTTTAATAAAAAAATTTTTAATTCTGATTTATGGTTAGCAAAAGCGATACCTATTGTTGAACTTACAATAAATGATTTTATAAAACTATTTACAGAAAATCCCTTTTTACATAGGTGTGAACACTCCATACATTGTGAGTTGTATTATATGCTTCTTCAAAACAAACTTCTAAATGAATATGCCGTAGTAGATGATTTTAAAATTAGGTTAATACATAAAGAATGGCCAGAATATAATATAAGATCTGATAAAAATAAAAGAGGAGAAACAGATATTGCAATTTTATCTCCAACAAATCTAAAGGAATATAGTATCAATGATTATAAGAATGGAACTATTGAAGCACCTATAGCAATTGAGTTGGGTTTGGATTATAAATATAATCATTTTGAGAAAGACATAAGTAAGCTAATCAACAGCAATATCTATATGGGATATATAATCCATCTTGTTAGGGAAACTGAAGTTACTGAAGATTTTATTTTTCTTGAAAATGCCATTTTAGAAGCAGAAAACAATTACCCAAATATAAAAATAGCTTATGCTCGTTTTGGATTAGATAAAAGAATTTATAAAAAATCAGTCGGGGACAAGACCATTATTACTCTAAACAAGGTATAAAATTGGTAAATCTATGGATATTGATGAACTAAGACAAAAACAGGCTAATTTTGAGGGAATAAGGCAAGATAGGCTTAGAAATTATAAAAAGCTTGAGGAATTTCAAAAGAAATTTGTAAAGACTTTCCCGTTATCTCGCATTTCTGATTTACATATTGATGATTATGTTGAGGGCAAGCTCAATAAAAATTCATTTTGTTATTGGGTAGAGTGCAAGACAAAAACATTGGGTGGAATGCAGGGGGCAACAGCGTGATTGCTTTAACTCATAAGCTTTTTTGTTATATTTGCTTTGAATAATGCCTTAGACAGACCATAATCATTGTATCTTTGATTTACAAATTTATTAATTAAAATTCTGTTTTTTTAATCCTAGGATAATATTCCTGCCCTGATACCTTTAGTTTTTGAGTTGTTTCAGGTGAAACACCTTTTTCAATTTAAAGATAATATAAAAAGCATTTTATATATTTTTTAATTCTTGTATTAAGTAAAAATATTAATTTTGCTTAGGATAGTAGTATAATGTAGTAAAATCAAGGGTTTATGATAATTAAGACATAATAGCAAAATCTAATAGCAATCTTTTTTAGAAAGAAGGTAAAAATGGAATATTTAGAAGTTGGAAAAACAGGCGAGATACCTGAAGGAACAATGAAAGCTTATATAGTTCAGGGCAATAATATACTGGTTGTTAACTATAATGGGAACTACTATGCAATTGGAGGAAAGTGTACTCATATGGGTGGAGACCTTTCAAAGGGTAAATTGGATGGGAAAATAGTTACATGTCCAAGGCATGGTTCAAAATTTGATATTACAACAGGTGAAAGCATTTCAGGACCAAAAATAGGCTTCTTAAAACTTAAAACAAAGAAAGAGCCTTCTTATGGAGTTAAAATTGAGGGTGGCACCATAAAAGTCAATATTTAGAAAAATATTTAAAATATTGAATTATTATAATATTAAAAAAACAATATTATTATAACATTGCCTTAATTGAGAGAAATAATAAAAATTTTAAAACTTGGAAGAATTTATTTTATAATACCTGGGTTTTTAATATATTTAAGCGGTTCTTTATTCTCAGTTTTAACAGGTTCGGATTTTGAAATTAAGAAATTCATCTTAGGATATTTTCCATTATTTCTTGCCCAACTTTCTGTATCATATAGCAATGATTATTATGATATGGAGTCTGACAAGAAAAGTAAGCCTACAATTTTTTCTGGTGGGAGCAAGGTTCTTGTTGATAATCCCGAACTTAAATATATATCCAAATGGATAGCAATAAGTTTAATAATACTATCATTAATCTTAGCATCTACTTTTACCTTAATTTTTAAAATAAATTATATTTTTTTGATAATAATAGTATTGGTCAATACAATTGGATGGTTTTATAGCGCCCCACCAATAAAATTTTCCTATAGAAACTTGGGTGAATTAGCAATAATTATTTGTCTGGGTATTGCCCTACCTGTCATCGGCTATATTGTTTTATCAAATAATATAAGCTTTAGTTTGTTTATTTTTACTATGCCTTTTGCAATCTATAGTTTTGTATTTGCATTAAATGTCGAAATACCAGATTTTGAAGCAGATAGATATGCAAATAAGAAAAATTTAATTTCAAACTTCGGACGAAAGCCAGGTTATTTTATGATATTAATTACCAGTTTGATAGGTACTGTGTATTTATTTGTTATTTCTTTTGTGGAAATTATCAGTAAATTTATTGATTATAAAATTTATGGATATTTTTCCCTTTTACCATTTATGACTATTCTTATAACTTTAATTTACTATATAAACATAAAAAAAATTTCTGCAAAACTAATTATGTTCAATATATCAAGTTTACTTTTATTTTTAGTATTCAATAATATTTATATGTACATATTAATCAGATTAAGCAGGAGGTTTTGATTCAAACGGAATGTTTAATAATTGGTGGGGATATTTTACAAAGTTTTATAAAGGTTATTGATTTTCTAAGAACTAAATCTATACATCTAAAAAAATTGTATTTATTTTATCACAACATTAAACACATCTTTTAAGCATTTTTAGTTTATAACTCGGCAACTAAAACAAGAGATCAATCCATATTCAAGTATTTATATAAAAAATAGATTATTGATTTTGAATCATCTTTTCAACTTAAAAAACCCCAATAAATAATCCAAATATTTTTTCATATTATTATAATTATTTTTGTTGGAGAGAATAGTATATAATTTAGCCTACTCTAGAGTTTGAATAAAAAAAATTAAAAAGGTAGGTTGTCTATGAAATTTAAAAAATCAGTAATTGATTTAATAAAAATAAGAAAATCTATAAGAAGTTATGATAGCAATAAACTCAAACTGGAAGACAAAAAAGGGATTATTGATTTTATAAAAAAAGAGCATAATACAGTTTTTGGCTGTGGACTGAGATTTGAATTTATTGATGCTTCAGATCTAAACCCTGATGATCTAAAGAATCTAGGTACCTATGGATTGATTACGGGAGCCAAATATTTTTTAGCTGGAACAATTAAAAAGAATAATAAGAATTATTGTCTGGTAGATTTTGGATATGTTTTTGAAAAAATAATTTTATTTATAACAGATTTAGGCTTGGGTACTTGTTGGCTTGGAGGTACATTTAATAAAAAAGGTTTCTCAAAAAAGGTTCTTCTAGAAAAAGATGAAGTTATACCGGGGGTTAGCCCGGTTGGTATTATTTCAAAGAAAAGAAACCTAAAAAGTACTATTATCAGGACGCTTGCAGGTTCCAAGAATAGAAGACCATGGGATAAATTATTTTTTAATGATGGTTTTTTAAATCAATTGGACGAATCTGATTCTGGATCTTACAAGGAACCATTGGAGATGGTAAGGATTGCGCCCTCGGCTTCAAATATACAACCATGGAGAATAATAAAGGAAAAAAATAAAAATATTTTTCATTTCTTTATTAAAAAATCAAAATATTATCAAAGAAAACCAGGTCTAAATTTACAATATATAGATATGGGAATTTCACTTTGCCACTTTGAACTTGTAGCTTCAGAACTAAATCTGAAAGGAAAATGGGAAGTAAAAGATGGTATTCAGGAAAATAAAAAGTATGACATACCTTCAAATGTTGATTATATAATTTCATGGAATGGATCTTAATATTCCAATGTTTTATCTGGCACTAATTAATTGGAAAGGATAGATTGTGAAAAACGGTAGTAATCATAATGATTATAAAAAGAATATAGAGATAGCTATAGTAAATATGGGTTTTGTTAACTCTTATATAATTATAGGTGAAAAAAGAATAATTCTTGTAGATACAGGACTTCCTGGAAATGAAAAAAAATAATTAAACAAATAAAAGATATGGGGTATAAAGCTGGACAGGTTTCATTGATTATTTTAACTCATGCACATTTTGATTATTACGGCAGCATAAAAGAATTAAAAGATATAACAGGTGCAAAGATCGCAGTTCATAAAAATGATTCACAATATTTGATTCAAGGGAAAAGTGCAGAAGTCACTCCTGTTTCTGCTATAGGGAGATTTGTAATGCTGATTGCAAAAAATAGGTCTCAGAAAAAAAAGCAGGGAGTCAGACCCGATATTTTAATCGAAGATGAAATGGATTTAAATAGATTTGGTGTAAAAGGAAAGGTTATTTCCACCCCGGGACATACGGAGGGTTCTGTATCGATATTACTGGATAGTGGAAAATGTATAGTAGGTGATACAATAGGGTCCACATTTGGAAGACTAAACTATGGAGCTTTTTGTAATGATATAAATATGCTTAAGGAAAGCATCATCAAAATCAAAGACTCAAATGCTAAAGAAATTTATCTTTCTCATGATGGGATATGTAGTATAGATAAAATGAGGAAAGCATTTTAAATAATCAAACATCTAATTAAAAGATAAACTTAAATGGTCACAAGTTTAAACACATCTTTTAAGCATTTTTAGTTTATAACTCGGCAACTGTCACAATTAATCAAGCCAAATTTCCTTCGTTTCCTATATATATGCAGCACCTTTTTCTGTTTGTAAGTAGTTTAAGAAATAATCAATATATTCGTTCATAATAATAATTTTGAATTATTAATTGTAGGGAGGGTAGTAGTATAATGTAGTAGAATCAAGGGTTTTTAAAAGAAAAATTTTCGTTCTATATGAGCAAGAAAAGGGTATAAAAACATTGTATTTCAAAACAGGTTCAGCAAGTATTCGAAAGTATTTTACCAAGAGATAATATAATTGATTTAATATTTATGCCTGTTCCACAACAGGATGATTATAGAATTGATGGAAGTATACAACTGTATCTTTAAAATTAATTAATTCCTTTATAATCTGGTTCGAAATTTCACATCTTGAGGCAGCCGCCTCAAACATATTTATCGTGTATATCTTATTTACACTAATTCGGTATTATGGAATAAAGCTCACAAATAGAGAATTATAAACTTTAGTTTTTTCCTTTTTATATCAAATAACTCAAAGCATATTGCTACAGGATTTTTTCTATTAAGCTGTTATTGATTACTAATTTGTAATAAAATGGATATATAAATAAAGAAATTAAGTATTATGAGGTGATATTATGCCAAGAGCATTAAGAGAAGCATATTTAGCCAGTTTGGGTATTATAGCACTAACTTACGATAAAGCTCGACAGCTATCCAATGAACTGATAAAAAAAGGAGAGCTTACTAAAGAAAAGCAGCAGAAATTTATTACTGACTTGATGAAAAAGGCCAGGAAAAATACTGCAGAGACATTAAAAATAGTAAATGAAAAGATAAAATATCTGGCTTCAAAAGGAGAACCTCTTAAACAAAAACAGGATAAATTGGTTAAAGATTTACAGGATAAGGCTAAAAAAACAGGAGCTATTACTGAAGAGAAAATAAAAGAGTTGGTAAAGGAAATCGTGGCTAAAAGTAAAGATATAGGAGAAAAACCACAAAAAATAGTAGAGGAATTAAAAGAAAAAGCTGCAAGAAGTGATGAAGCAAAAATAGAAGAGATGCTAAAAAAATTAGACATACCTACAAAAGAGGATTTATATGAGATTAATGCCAAGCTTGACGAATTAATTAAAAAATTAGAAAAGGCAGGTGATAATAATGAACATATTCAATAGAATAATAATGGTAATACTTATGCTGTGCCTAATAGTATTTTCAATAGTAGCTATAGTTAATGTCTTTGCAGGCCTGTTTGAGTGGTCTACTGTAGCAGATAGAATTATAAACTACACCACAAACCTAAAACCTTATATTTTAGCAGCTATTCTTTTTTCAGTTTTAGTTATTGCTCTAATAATACTTATCTTTGAGTTTTACAGAAGAAAAATAAAACTGGCCAATATATCTACTGACCAGTCAGGAAAAACTATGGTTACCCTAAAAACTGCAGCAAAGCAAATTAGAGAAAGTCTAAACAACATTGAAGATATGATAGACCCAAAAGTTAAAGTGATTCCCAGACATGATGGGATAATCATTAACACTTTTTCCAAACTTGCTATAGGTGTAAATGTAACAGATAAAACAAAAGAGATTAGAGATGCTGCAAGTAATTTTGCCTCAAATAACTTAGGATTTAAGGTGCTGCAATCAAATTATACAGCAACTGGATTTATTACTAAAAAAGTAAAAGAGGCAAAGTTAACAAAAGAGGAAGAACCAGAAGAGATTAAAATAGAAAAAGAAGAACAGGCAGAAAATAAAGTAAAGTAACTATTTAAACTTAATAATAAAGTTAGGAAAGAGCAGTTACTATTTCTTATAGAAATATTTATACGAGAAATAAAATATTTAATATCTATGAATGGAAAAAAACTGCGTATTACAACAGGTTATGATATGAAACAGGTTATTACAAATGATATTGCAAAACTCATTATAGATAATGTAATTGTTCCAAAATTCAAGGAATCTAATTATAACGAAGGTATATATCAGGGAGTTAAGAAAATCTCAGAATTCATAACCGGAGAAGGAATTGTTTTAGAAACAGAGGAGCTAGAAACCTTTATTTTACCTGATGAAGAATAAAAGTTATTTTTATAATAAAAAATATCTTTTCACAAGTTTAAATACATCTTTTAAGCATTTTTAGTTTATAACTCGGCTTATAGACTTAAAAAATTAATTATTTATATATTTGTGTATATATATAATTTAAAAACTTTTAAAGCTAGACACT
>Ga0209979_1001436_pt1 | contig 26081 bp, 22 predicted proteins | sample AnhtaG_FD_183114 | JGI IMG/M metagenome (GOLD analysis project Ga0209979, IMG submission 183114) | Deep subsurface microbial communities from Anholt, Denmark to uncover new lineages of life (NeLLi) - Anholt_01485 metaG (SPAdes) (version 2) | ecosystem: Environmental > Aquatic > Marine > Oceanic...
AGAACTCCTCCATCAACTTGCGGGCAACCGCCTGACGTTGGAATTCGGGATGAACCCCGATGGTGTCGATTGTGGCGGTGGACTCGGGAATCCCGAACTCTCCCAGATAGACCTCCCCCATGATGAAGCCAATGATTCTGTCTTCGACTTCTGCAACTAAAGAGGTGACCATCCGTCCAGTCTTCTCCAGGGCGGTGTGAATCTTTCTTTCGTAATACTCTGGGCGCCGAGTCCCAAAAACTTGGGCGTCTATCTCCACCAGAGCATCGAAGTCCTCCGGGCGAATTACCCGGACATTTATATCTTCCGGTGCAATCTGTGGCATCTCTCTCTCCTTAAAAAAGATCCTCCAAGTCTAGGTTCCCCTCCGGCATCTCCCCGTGCAGTTGAACGTATTGCTGAATCAGCTCCGTTTCGCGCTTGGTGAACATGGGGTCTAATTCGTAGAAGAAGAAACTGGCGCTGTCGTTAGCGCTCAACTGCTCCTCTAAGGCTTGACGCAGATTGGCGGAGCCAGAGATCAAGATCACTTTCTTCTCCTTATTCGACAGCTGAAATGCGCCCTCTTTCTCGGGAACATCTTTGACGGCTTCGGTATCAAAGGCTATCCATTTTTCGGGAGGCAAAACTACTGGCTGAAGGTGCAGCCGGAGATCACACTGCAAACATCTTTTAGCCTCGGACACCGCAGTCTCTTCGTCCAGACCCAGCTCTATTACGGAGAAATCCTCGGTTCGCTCCGAGACCGGAAGAGTCTGAATCTCCACCCGTGCTTTAGAGGCGAAACCCTCCTCTCTTCCAATCCAGACGGGAGCCTTGGTCTCATCGATGAGAGACTCAGTTAAATCGCCGTTACCACCGAGGAATCTGTCGATCGACTCTGCCGCTTTTCGTCCGGAGGCAATCGCCTCCACGACAGACTTCGGTCCCGTCACCACATCACCACCGGCGAAGACTCCTGAAAGGCTGGTTTCCAAACTCTCCTCGTTAACCCAGATGCTTCCGTCGGGACTGGTCTTGATTTCGGCGTCGCGCCCTAAAAAGGAGAGGTCCGGAGTTTGCCCGATAGCCAAGATGACCATATCCGTCTCTATTTTTATACTCTCGCTTTCATCCAGAGCCGGGTTGAACTTCCCCTCCTCGTCGAAAACGCTGGTGCAGCGGACAAGTTCCACACCGGAGACGCTTCTCCCCTCACCGAGGATCCTTTTCGGTCCCCAGGAAGTGTTAATCTCAACTCCCTCTTCGAGCGCCCTTTCAATCTCCCAGTTGTAAGCGGGCATTTCGTCTTTTGATTCCAGGCAGGCTAATTTGACTTCATCTGCTCCCAGACGGATCGCCGAGAGCGCCACATCAAGGGCAACATTGCCGCCGCCAATGACCAACACTCTCCTTTTCACCTCCGGTTTTCGATCGGAATTCAACTCCTTGAGGAAATCCAATCCCCAGAGGACCCCCTCCAGCTCTGCGCCCTCCAGTTTTATCTTCTTGCTGAGGGGAGTTCCCGTCGAAAGAAACAAAGCCGAATATCCTTGAGATTGCAGATTGCTGAAAGAAGAATCGCCGTTTACCGGGCTGTTATTTATGATCTCGACGCCGAGCGCTTTAATCTCATCTATCTCTTTCTTCAAGACTTCCGTGGGAAGGCGATATTCGGGGATACCATAACGCATCATTCCCCCCGCTTCTGCTTCGGCTTCGAAGACCGTGACGGAGTGACCTTTTCGGGCCAAGTAGTATGCGGCGGTCAACCCAGTCGGACCCGCGCCGATTATTGCCACTTTCTTCCCGGTGGGAGCAGCAGTCTTCGAATTCTCTCTCGAGGAACCATTGTCCCTCTCGATCGCGGAACGTTTCAGGGCGCAGATGGATATTGGCTCGTTCACCTCCCCCCGTCGGCAGACCTCCTCGCAAGGATGAAAGCAGACGTATCCTAACACCCCTGGAAAGGGCACCTTCTCACGTATGGCTGCAGTGGCCTCGGCAAATTCTCCCTGCGAAATCAAGCGAAGATAACGGGGGACGTCGATTCCTGCGGGGCAACTCGAACGACAGGGAACTAAAGCATCCTCTTTCTCACCCTTTAGGTCTTTGTCTGTCAAAGCCCCGGTGGGGCAGACCTCCACACAGGCGGTGCAATAGCGACATTCAGATTCATTGAGAGTCGGTTTCAGCGTACCAACGATGATTTCCCCATCGGTGTATGCAAATCCCAGGGCCTCGACCCCGCGCAGTTCTGTGCAGGCGCGGACACAGCGGGTGCAGCCGATACAGAGGTTATAATCCCGTTTGAATAGTGGGTCCTGCTCGATAACAGGATACTTCGTTGGAATCCAGCGAGGGGTGTCCTCCTTTACCCCGATGTATTCAGCAACCATTTGAAGCTCGCAATGACCGAACTCGGGACAGCACCTCTCCTCCCAGGGAACATTCGGGGGACAGGGCTCTCGGCTACAACCTTCCCGCTGGGCACAAACCAGGCAGGTGTGCGGGTGTTTAGACAGGATTTGGCTGAGGCTCTTCTCGCGAAGCTCGCGGAGTTTTGGAGTGTCAGTCTCTATCACCATGCCCTCTTCCACCTCGAGAACGCAAGCTCTCTGGGGTTGACTCGCCCCTTCGATCTCGACGAGACATAGACGGCAACCTTCCTGCTCCTCAGGCACCGACGTTAAAGAGGACGATTTCCTGATCTCCTTTCCCCAGTAAACAACCTCCGATGGCTTTTGATCTTTCCAAGGAGGCAAATCTGGATGGTAACAGAGGTGGGGAACATAGACCTCAGCCTCTAAGATGGCCTTGAGGAGATTCCCTCCCCTCTCGGCATTGACTGTATCTCCATTTAGCGTGATTTCTGCCATCTCGATTGTGAATTGATGTTCCGTGCTCGCTGCCAGAGGTCGATCCGCGATTGGCTCGGTCATTGAGCTCTCACCATCAACCTTCATCATCACCACGAGTGTGTGATCGCGTTAGGTTCACATGCCGATATGCAGGGCAACTTCTCTCGACCGGATGTCGGTTTGCAGGGGGCACAGCTGTATTTTATCTTCTTTCGATGCTCCTCGCTGACGGCAGCGATCTCTCCACCTTCCAGGGGATCGAACTCGTTCTCGACCATCTCCAGTACTCCGTATGGACACGCACTGATACATTCTCCACACCCATCGCATTTTCCGGTGTCGATGGTTATGAAGTAATCGCCGGAACCGTCTTTGTAACCGTAATTTGCTAACATGGTTTACTCCAACTAGGAAATAGGAAATAGTAGATAGGAGTTAGGACGATAGTGACTTCTGCAGAGCCATGAGCATCCTGGGAACCTCATCAGCAATTTCCCACTCCTTCTTGAGATTTCTCAAATACCTCAAGTCCTTAGCGAGGATAAGATAGTACTTTACCTCCTCCAAAGAACCATGTGCAATATTATAGTAATTGGCTTTGTCTTTCCTGGTTCGCTTTCTGAAACCCTCGGCGATGTTTGCACTAACCGAAATAGCCGCTCTTCGAAGCTGTGATGTCAAACCGAACTTCTCGCCCGAGGGGAATTCTCTAGTGATCTTATAGACGTCCAACACCAACTGGTGCGATTTCTTCCACACGACTAGATCCCAGAAATTCCTCAACTTTTCCAAAGCCCTAATCCCTATCTACTATCCCCTAATTCCTTCTACTTTCTGCCTTTCTCAAGCAAAGCTTTTGCGAACAACGCAGCTCCGATGGCACCCGCAATCTGGGTATCATACTTGGAGGTCAAAGGCTTCATTCCTACTTCTTTCTCCAACCTTCTCACCACTCCGACATTTTTGGCAATGCCTCCAGTGATAGCAAAGTCTCTTTCCACCCCGATTCTCTCCAGGAGGGTATAAACTCGGTGAGCCATTGCGGAGCAATAGGCAGCCAAAACCTTGCTTTTAGGCCAGCCCTGCCTCAAAAGAGCGGTTGCCTCAGATTTGGCGAAGACCACACAGGTGCTGCTGACGGGTTCGGGCTCTTCGTCCACCTCGAAGGAAAGCTCCCCGACATCCTCAATCGGGACTGCCAAAAGGTCTGCGAATACCTCCATGCCCCTTCCAGTTCCGGCGGCACATTTGTCGTTCATCAGGAAATTGGTAACCTTGCCGCGCTCATCACAGTGGATAGCCTTGCAGTCCTGACCACCCATATCCAGGATGGTGCGCACCGTGGGTCCGTACATCATGTTGCCGCCACGAGCGTGACAGGCGATTTCGGTAATGGCCTTCTGAGCGAAGGGGACATTCACCCGTCCGTATCCGGTTCCGACGACATATTTTATATGCTCCAGCTTCATGCCGGTCCCTTCCAGAGCCCAGTCCATGGCGTTTCTGGCACTGTCGGGAGAATCGGAGCCGGTCCTCATGTTGCTGTAAGCGAAGAGCTTCCCATCGGTCATGACCACCGCCTGGGAGCTCACGGAGCCGACATCCACCCCGGCGGTGATGGTGTTTGCCGCCTTCCAGTCGATCTTTTCATCTCTCCAGTTATATTCTTTCCATCTCCAGTATTCTTGACTCATCGTTCACCTCAGAGAAATCGTCAACCCCGTTTGCTACCTGTTTTCAGCCGCCGCTATGGCTGCTCCCAACGCCGCGACAAATTCGGGGTCTTCAGGAACCAGCATCTCCAGTTCTAAGTCGTCCTTCATGGATTTGACGAAGCCGACGTTTCTGGCTACACCGCCCACTAGAGCAACTTCTTTTTCAATTCCCACCCGCCTGACCATGGAGGTGATTCTGCTGGCAATGGCATCGTGGACCGCCCGGACGATGTCCTCCTTGGGGGTTTTGGCGTGAATCAGGGAGACCACCTCGGACTCGGCGAATATGGCGCATTGGGCGTTCATGGGAACTGCATTCTGGGATTTCAGAGAGAACTCTCCCATCTTCTCCAACGGCACTTCCAGGGCTCTGGCCATGGCCTCCGTGAAGGCGCCAGCCCCGGCAGCGCATTTCTCGTTGATGGCGAAGTCTATAACTTTGCCGGTACCGTCGGCTCTTATGGCTCGCCCCTCCTCGGCGCCCACGTCTATCACTGTCCTGGCGTTGGGGAAGAGGAATACCGTCCCCTTAGCGACAGAGCCAACCTCCGTTATGGTGTCATCGGCAAAGGGTGCTTCCTTCATCCCAACACCGGTGGCAGTGATATGCTCGATGTCCTTCTTCGAGAGGTTCGCTTCCTTCAATGCCATCTCAAGGGCTTCTTCGGCGGCCGCCTTCTGGTCGAAGCCACTCAAAACCAAGCTCTTTGCTATCACTTCTCCATCTTTTCGAATGACAACTTTAGTATTTTTGGCTCCACAATCGATTCCGGCTGTAATCATCTTAAGTCTCCAACATGACCTCTCCGTCACTACGGTTCTAACTGCTTCAACTCTAAGGTTTCCATGAAGGCGTCGATTCTCGACATGGTTCTGGTGAGATCGAACTCCCGCTCATCACCCATGTTCCCCTCGAAAACCATAACCGGAAAACCAGCCTCTTGGAGGGCTAGGCGATTCTCCGCAATCCCCAGACTCAATCCCTCGCAACCGCGATTGTAGTGCAGCATCACCCCGTCGAGCTTCCACTCCTTGGCGATCCGAATCATCATATCACTTTTGAGCTGGGGGTCGTAGAAATGCTGCCATTCTGGCTTGGAGAGATTCCAGTCAGCCAAGATCCTCAAGGCTTGGTCTCGGGTTTCAATCTTGACTCCCTGTTCCTGGGGAGTAGTTCTCGGACCCCAGCTGCCATCCGGTTTGTCCTCCCAGATTCCGATCAATCCGAAGGTGTAAAGAGAACCGACCGAGAGGGCCCCGAATTTCTCCAAATATCTGAAGACGCTGAGGAAACCCCACGGAGGCTGGGTGTCCGACATCAGACGGCACCTCTCCGTGGCAACGGCAGCGATTTGATTCTCGACCCGATATTTGACCTCGTCCCGGAGCTCCTCGTAGAAATCCGCCACCTCCTTGGAGGCTTTCTGAAGAGTCCCGAAGACGTAGAGGGAATACATGGTCTTCTCCTCCAGAGGCGCGGGAATATTCCTGTTCAGACAACAGATCTCCGCCCACAGAGAGGTAGCGCGACATTCGTTGTAGACCGCTTGAATCAGTTTCTCATCGTCGTATTCCCTGCCGGTGGTCTTCTCCAGCCACTCGATGGCCTCGTGCAATTGATTGACCAAGTAAACCAGGCGATTCTCGTCCAGCTCGCTGTATGGGCCAACAGTGACGTCAAAGCAGAAGTAAGGAATCTTCTCGTATTCGGCGACGTGCTGATACCACTTGGCATGACTGCAGCAGATGTGATTTTGAAAAGCAAAATCGGGCTTGGGATACTTTCCCCCGAAGGCGAACTTGTTAAGATACATCGAGCCCCAGTAGTTTCGCATGTAAGAACAGAGATCTCGAGCCCATCCCCTCTTCTCAGTAGCCTCCAAACACTCCGTGGAGAAAGGCTTGTTGAAAGCGCAGGAAGCCGCATAGGGCTCACCGGTGATGGGATAGACGTCGTCTCCCAAACCAGCGGGGATGGCATCGAAACACCACGCTCCCCCGGTCCATCTTAAACCTCCCCTCTCGTGAGCAGTGGCATAATCTTGATAGTACTTCTGCCTCAGCTCCTTGGCCTTCTGCCATGTTTTGAGAGCTTCGGTCTTGTATTTCTTAACCTCGGACATTGCTAACTCCAGATTTCAAAAGAGGTCTTCTTCTCCAATCATCTCTAAGAAAGCTTCCACCCTGACTCGAAACTGACCCACCGGAACGGTGACATCGAACTCCAAAGTCAAAGAGGGGATGCCGTTCTCATTCAGGAAATCCCTCAAGGGAGGAATGTCGCACTCGTGGGGATCGCAGAATTTCTGCTGAATCAAGATGGCACCCTGGACATTGTAATCCTTCGCCAATTTGAGAATGTGCGGGAAGCGGGTGCGTTCCTCCCAATCCTTGCTGGGACAGGCGGGGCGCTCGATGTAACGATCGGCGATGGCCTGCAACAAATCGGCGTTGGACTTCACTTCGTTCCAGAAATAGCGCGTGCCGGTGCAGTGGTCATCGACCACCACGGTGGCACCGATGGATTCCACCACCTCGACGAATTGGGTGTCATCATTCTCGCTGCCGATGAGCATCAATCGGGCGCCGGTTTCACGGTTTAACTGACGGTCGGGGAGTTCTTTTAAGACCCGTTCGAGTTCTCGGTTGTGCTCTTTCTTGTCTACCCACATGCTGGAGGTGGTCATCCACATCGCCTCCAAGCCTGTCAGAGGAGGATTGTCCTGTTTGCGCAGTTCGTAAACCTGATGCATCAACCGGCGGTTGGTGTTTAGAAGATCGATTGATTCCTTGAGAGCACCGTCGGTGATCGCTTCACCGGTGAAGTCCTCAAGTGATTTCTTAAACTTCTCCAGTTCACCTCGAAGATACGGTTTAGCATGGGGAGTCTGGACCTTGTTGGGCATGTAAAGGTAGTAGTTGTAATCGATGGGAATGTGCAACCTCCAGCTGGTGAAGGATTGCCGCAGGTGCAGACAGGATTGCGAAAGGATAATCCCGTCTAAGTAATCGTATCTCCCCTTCAGTCCCTGAGCTAAGACATCCCGGCAGAAGGGACAGAACATCCCGAAGATATATGGCTCGGTGACATCCTGGGGCTCGTGGCTTCCTAAGACTCTCACCGGTAGAGCCCCAGCGGCGCAAAGCAGCTCTTCGGGGACGTAGCTGCAAAAACACGCCATCACCTTGCCGCCGTTTTTGTCTTTCCACCCTTTGGCGTATTGGTGACGCTCCTCATACCATTTGCGGAAAATATCCATTGGAGTGAAAACCTCCTTTAGCTTGCTGTATGGGATTCAAAACGCACTATTGATCACTCTTGTCAATTCAACGGTTCTTCCAGACAGGCTTCCTTTTCTGTAGGAATGCCTTCAATCCCTCGTTGGCGTCCTCGGTTTTCATTAACTCATCGAGATAGATCTTGTTGGCGACCTTAATGGCGTCGAGGACAGGTAGATACAGACCCTTGTCCACCGCCTTTTTGGTTAGCGCTAAAGCAATGGCGCTTTGAGAGGTGAATCTGGCGATGAACTTCTGAAGTGACCCCTGGTAACCTTCCTGGGAATAGACCTGATTGATGAGTCCAATTCGATGTGCCTCTTTAGCGTCAATTGTATCACCCGACAGGAGAAGCTCCAAAGCTTTGTGGCGACCGATCAGACGGGGGAAGATAGGCGCTGCTACCGGAGGGAAAACCGCTAACTTGATTTCTGGTTGGCCGAATTTGGCATTCTCGGAGGCGACGATAAGGTCACAGAAGGTGGCGACTTCGCAGCCACCACCCAGAGCCATCCCCTCGACCGAAGCAAGAGTTATGACCGGTATGGAATTGATGGCCTCGAAGAGCTTCCCGAAAACTTCAATCATCTCCTCTACCTTCTCAGCGGTGTGCTCGCCCACATCCACGCCGGCGGAGAAAGCTTTCTGGTTTCCCTGAAAAAGGACGGTTTTCAGATCCTTCTCCTTCGCCAACTCACCGAGGAGATCGATAATCTCCCGCATCATCTCGATGTTGAGGATGTTCACTGGCGGACGATTGAAGGTTATCTTTGCAACCCCCTCCTCTTTTTCTAATACGATATGTTTAGGCATTTGTGCTCTCCCGATCGATTTTGAGGTTCATGATCTCCCTTTCGCCGGGTTGAGACAACCCGGCCTACGCATACATTGCACGATACACGGGGGCGGGATTGTTCCTGTTCCCTGTCCCCTGTTACCTTTCTCTTCTAATGACCATTGCCATGCTCACACCTCCACCTCCGCAAATACCCGCAAGACCGAGCTCCTTGTCTTGCTGCTCAAGAGCGTAATAGAGTGTCACCAGGATTCTGGCGCCTGAGATTCCGGTCGGATGCCCCAGGGCGATGGCACCACCGTGAACGTTCAGTTTGGTGCGGTCCCATTTCAGAACCTTTTCGTTGGCCAAGACCTGCACTGCAAAGGCCTCGTTGACCTCGATGAGATCGATGTTATCTATGGTCGTCTTAGCTCTCTTCAGAGCCTCGGGTATGGACACTCCGGGACCTTCGCCCATGGTCTTGGGGTCAACGGCGACGCTGGAATATGAGATCACAGAAAAAAGAGGCTTGGCTTGGAGGCTTTTCGCCTTCTCCCTGGAGGTGATGACCAGCGCGCAGGCACCATCCGACATACTGCAGGCATTGCCGGCGGTGACAGTGCCATCTTTCTTGAATACCGGTCGGAGCTTGCCCAGTCTCGCCAGGGAGGTGTCCGGTCTTATGGTCTCGTCCTTTTCGAAGAGGAACTCCTCCTTCCTGGTTTTGACCAGGACAGGGACGATCTCTTCATCGAACCAGCCGTTGTCCTGAGCTTTGGCAGCCTTCTGGTGGCTCTCTAAAGCGAACTGGTCTTGCTCTCCTCTGGGGATATTGTATTTCTCCTGCAAGGCCTCGGCGGTCTGTCCCATCCCCATGTTGCAGACCGGATCGATTGAGTCCGCCCAGCCATCAAGCAAGGTCTTATCCCCCATCTTGAAGCCTTCCCAGCGGGCATCTTTCAGAAGATAGGGGATGGTGCTCATAGAGTCGAAACCACCGACCATCACGATTTCGGAATCGCCCAGCCTGATGGCCTGAGAGGCCAAGGCAACCGCCCTCATCCCGGAGGGGCAGGCCATATTGATAGTCTGGACAGGAACCGTGAAAGGTATTCCGCCCCTGACGGAGGCAGTTCTGGCGGGATTGGGACCGTTCCCCGCTTGACGACAGGAACCTAAGATGACATCGTCTATCTGCTCTCCCGAGAGATTGGCTCTCTTCAAAGCCTCCTTCACTGCGACCGCCCCCAAGTCGTAGGCGGCGACAGTTTTCAAAGTCCCGCCGAATCTTCCCATCGGGGTTCGGCAGGCAGAAATTGCGACTATGTCTGAAAGCTGCATTTTATCCTTTTCCTCTTCTTCTGTATTTGACTTCCACGCTTGGAAGGCTGAAGCCTTCCGCTACTATATGTACTGGCCTCCGTCGACTTTGATTATCTCGCCGGTGATATGTCTGGCGGCTTCACTGCAGAGGAAGGTCACCACGGTGGCGACCTCCTCTGGGGTTGCCAATCTCTTAAGGACCGTCTCCTCTTTGGCGGTATTGATGACATCTTCGGGTAGACCTTTCATCATGTCGGTCAAGACCATCCCCGGGGCCACGGCGTTGACATTTACATTGTACCTGCCCAGCTCCTTGGCAACCGCTTTGGTCAGACCGATGATGCCAGCCTTCGCCGCCGAATAGTTGGCCTGGCCGAACTTTCCTCTCAGGCCGTTAATAGAGGTGAGATTGATAATCTTGCCGGATTTTTGCTCCCGGAAGATCGGAGAGACCGCTCGGATGTAGTTGAAGTATCCTTTGAGGTCAACATCGATCACCTTGTCCCACATCTCCTCAGTCATCTTCCAGATGACGCCATCCCAGTTGATGCCGGCATTACTGACCAGGATGTCGAGTTTCCCGAACTCCTTAATGACGGTGTCCACCATTTTCTGGGCATCGTCGAAGGAGGAGACATCCGCCTTCACTGCCAGGCCCTTGCGCCCCATGGACTCGATTTTGGACGCAACCTCCTTCGCCTCTGTGTCGTGTTTACGATAATTGATGGCGACATCGCAGCCGCTTTTCGCCAGATTCAAGGCGATAGCGGTGCCGATTCCCAGACTGCCGCCAGTGACAATTGCGCTCTTACCCTCAAGCTCATACATATCCGTTACCTCGGTTTTTTGCCCACTATGAAAAGCATGCGGGAGTCAAAGGTCAAAGGAGAGAAGTCAATGCCTCCGTATGCAGTGACCTCTTCGAATCCCGCTTTTCTGAAATATCCCCTCAGCTCGTGGAAACAGTAATGTCTGAGGGAGATTTCTTTCTGAACCTGCTCCCCCTTCCTGATGAAAGTGAGAGTAGAATTTATCCGGCCAGTGTAAAAATCGAATTCCCTTTCCTTCAAGATTTTATAGTCGCCTGCCTCCACCCAATCCTTTCCAGAGTGGTATCGGGCAAGCCAGTCACGATTCATGGTCTCAAGCAGAAAACCTCCCCCTGGTTTCGTTGCCTCGTAAGCGTTCTTTATCATCTTGAAGTTGTCAGTCTCCCTTTCGAAATAACCTATGGAGGTCGCCATATTGATAACCCCAGAGAATTTGCCGTTCAATCTGATCTTTCTGGCGTCCTCACAGATCAGGTTCAGCTTGACTCTGGCCTTTTTTGCCTTCTGTTCTGCCTCTTGAAGATATTCAGGACAGATATCAACTCCGGTGGTTTTGATTCCTCTTTTGGCCAGAGGAATGAGGTGCCGTCCAAACCCACAACAGATGTCAAGCAGGGAGTCACCCCTTTCCAGGTCGAGAGCCTTTATTATGAATCTTGCCTCTGCTAGAGTTCGCTTAGCCGGAATGGTACCCAACATCTCGCGAAGATACCTGGCAATGAAAAGGTCCTGCCACCAGGGAACCGTCCCGGTCGAGGATCGGGCGATTTTTGTCTTCACTTGTTTCCTTCAGGTTTGGCCAGGACTGCCTCCATCAGCTCCTCATTGACGGGGTGACCTTCCGCCAAGAGCTGGCGATACTTGATGAAATCGATGACATCCTTTCCGGTGAGCTTTCGGGTGTTGAAGGCGTGGAAGCCCATGTAAGCCTCGGTCATCATATTCTGGGCCAGCCAGTGGCGATTGGCCAACTTGCACTGATCCCAGAAGAACTTCTTCTTGAGCCTGATGCCATCGATGGACTTGATCAGGCAGCCGGGCATGAGGTTGGTGAAGGTCCAGATGATGTCGTTTACGGCCTTGTCCAGAAGTTCGAAGTCAATAGTTGCGGTTTTCAAAAGCGCCCGGGCCTTCTTGCCAGCCTCTCCGGTCAGAAATTCACCGTAGACGATTTCTCCATCTTCCACATATTTGTCAGTGATGACCGCAGGGTTGCGGATGAACTCCCCGTCCTCCTTGATGACTGGAACGACCTTACTGATCAGCCCCAGCCTCTTCATTTTGTATGCGCTCCAGAGCTCGCAGGAGACGCAGTTCCACATGGCGTCTTCTATGGAGAGATACCAGGGGAGAAAATCGGTGGAGCCGCCATCGGGAGCGGAGCCGTGCCTCGGTCCCGCTTGCCCGAAGGGGGCGGTGTCGGCGGAGACCGTCAAATCGGATGCCATTCCGATCTCCTGCCCACCGGCGACCCGCATCCCGTTCACCCGACAGATGACCGGCTTTTTGCATCCCAGGATAGCATCCACCATCCCGTTGAATAGATCCATATAGGCGCCATACTCCTCTGGTTTTCCGGTGTAGTATTCAGCATACTCCTTGGTGTTCCCCCCGGTGCAGAAGGCTTTGTTACCGACCGCGGTGAACACCACCGCCACCACATTCCTCTCCATAGAGGCTCGGTGGAATCCGGCGATGATGGCCTTGACCATGCCGGTGGTGTAAGAATTATATTGGGCGGGATTGTTCAGGATCACCCAGGCAGAGAAAAGTCCCTCGACCGGGTTCCCTTTGGGGTCCACCACCGGCTTGAGTTCATAGATCACTCCCGGAGGCTCGGTGCTGAAGAGCTCCTTCCCCCAGAGGTGGTGGTCCTTCAGCTTTTCATCCTTAGGCAACCAATCTAAAGTCATCTTCTTCTCCATCTAAGATCTGTTATGCTATTTCCCAGACTCGTAAGCTTCAATTATCTCGTAAATCTCCAGGTCGGTAAGGGTGTGGTCAGACTTCTTAGCGATATCGAATATTTTCTGTACCAGTTCCGGTTTGGGCTTATACCCTCTTCTTTCCAACCAGTAGATGACATTCGACTCCCCGCTCATGGGACCGATCTCGATAATCTGTTCCATACCGAACATGCCCGCCGGAACCCCGGAATAGACCCGGTCCGCCAGCCAGGCGTGTCCCTTTCTCTCCGCCTTAATGACCGCAGCAGCATGCACTCCGGTGCCGGTTCTGAAGGCATCTTTCCCGACAACGGGATAGCTCGGCGGGATCGGCACCCTGCAGGCCCTTGACACCAGATGACAGTATTCCGCCAGCTTGGAGAGGTCGTTGTCTATCCACCCCAACAGTCTCAGATTCATGATGATAATATCCATGGCGGCATTTCCGACGCGCTCCCCGATACCGAGGGCAGTGGCGTGAATCCTGTCTGCCCCCGCGGTCAGGGCCGCGATGGCATTGTTCACGGAGAAACCACGGTCCCGATGCCCGTGCCAATCGATCTGGACGTCGGCTTGATGAGTTTCCTTCACAACTTGCACGACATAGGATATGAGTTGGCCGACACCGTGGGGGGTAGCATGTCCGACGGTGTCACAAACGCAGATGCGCCTGGCACCGCAGCCAATGGCGGTGGAGTACAACTGCTTGACAGCATCGGGGAGAGACCTGGTCGTGTCCTCGGTAACGTACATGACCGGCAGGTCGTGCTCCACCACGTAAGTGACCGCCTCCTCGGTCAGCTTCAACAGCTTATCCAGAGTCCATCCCTCCGTATACTGACGGATCGGGGAGGAGCCGATGAAGGTGGCGACCTCAATGGGGATGCCAACCTTCTGGCTGACCTCGATAACGGGGTCAATATCCTGCTTCAAGGTTCTGGCGGCGCAGTTAGGCTTAATCTTGAGTTTGCAATTTGCGATCTCTCGGGCCAGAGCCAAGACATCGGAGCGCTGTCTCTCCCCTGCTCCCGGCAGACCCAAGTTCACTCCCCGTATTCCCAATTCCTCCATCAAGTGCAGAATCTGGATTTTCTGCTCGATTTTGGGGTCGGTAATCGATGGGGACTGGATGCCGTCCCTGAGGGTCTCATCGTTTAGCTCAATGCTCTTTGAAGGGGGTTTTGGGACCTCCCCCTGAAGGTTCCAGTCGTAAATGAGCTCGTGGCCGTCGGGGATCGTCATCTACTCTTCAACCTCTCTTTGACGAAGTTGACCATCCCCCCCAACCGGATTATTTCCTGTATCGCCTCTGGAAAGGGCGCCGAAGAGAAAGATCTGCCCTTGGTCAGGCTCTCAATTGCCCCTGTGTCGAGGTCAACTCGGAGCTCGTCACCGGAATCGATAGAATCGACCGCCTCCTCCGATTCCAGAATGGGCAAGCCGATATTTATGGAGTTGCGATAGAAGATGCGAGCGAAAGATTTGGCAATGACGCAGGAAACTCCGGCGCCTCTGATGGCCAAAGGAGCGTTCTCGCGGGAACTGCCGCAGCCGAAGTTCTTGCCGGCGACAATTATGTCACCCTCCTTCACTCTCTTGACAAACTCTCGATCCAGGTCTTCCAGACAGTGAGGTCCCAGTTCCTCGAGGGTATAAGCGGTGCAATACCTGGCGGGGATGATGACGTCGGTATCGACGTTGTCCCCGTATCTGAAAGCTCGACCTTGGATTATGCTGCCCATCACTCAAAAGGGATAACGCCGGCGAAATGCCGGAAATCCTCGACTCATAAGGGCTTCCAGACCGATCAGAGCATCGGGATGTTTGAAAGTTGAAATCAGGTGTTCTTCCAATTCGTATTGTGCCAAGCTTTCGTTGTCCACACCTTTCAGGAAACCGTCGAACCCTTTGCTTATGAGCCAGTTGGCAGTCCAGACCGCATTCGGAGAGCAAGCCGCTACCCGCCGCGCGATCCGCAGACCGTGGGATTTCATTCTCCCGGAGAAGAAGAGCTCTGCGCCGCCGCGAGCGTAAGCGTAAAGAGCCGGAATCAGATCGTCTTCGAGAAACAGGTCGGTCATGCTGTTGAGCTCTTCGTGCTCATCCAAAGTGAGGTTCCCCTGAAGCCGTTCCAACTCCAACTTGGCCAACTCCTCCCTGGAGGGTATCCTCCCGCCATTTTCGATGATGGCTCCCGCGATCGTTTGAGCGACCTCATCGCGACGGTGAGCGGGAACCACAAAGTCGGCGAAACCGAGATATGAGAGGACCTGAGGCGAGGTAATAGTGGTGCCACCGGCGAGAATGTAGTATCGAGAAAGCGCAACTGCTTTCTCCTCATCATCCAACTTGCGATGAATGATCTGAGGCAAAAGCAGCGTCCCACGCAGACCTGGATAGATCCCCAGGCGAGTCTCCGGAAGCGTGAAGGAGGTCCGATTCGTGATTAAGACCACCGAATTCGCGTCGACGGCAAAGGCTGAAGCGACCTCCACGCCTCCACCGAGAGTTTGACCGTCAACAATTGCAATCTTGGGTTTGTCGGTGCCGGTCATATAGTGGAAGATGACCTCCTGCCACATAGCGGTGTCACGTTTGATCTGCTCAAAATTGCCCTCCCTGATGCGCTCGATGAAGCTGGGAACGTGCGCCCCCGCGATGAAAGTCTTTATCGGGGCGGTGTCAAAGATAATCACCTTGCATTCGGGATCTTCGTTAGCTTCTCCAAACTGCCTTTTCCATTCCTCGAAGACAGTATTGTCCATGGCGTTGGCGGCTTGAGGATTGGAGAGGGTGATCCGCCTCACGGCTCCACCTATCTCCTTTGTCGAGAAGACCGGAGGGAGTTGGAAGTCCCACCTCTCTGCCTTCGCGAACTTCTTCTCCAGGGTTTTAGGACGAGGGAAGTCTTGACCCAGTTCCTTGGCCAGACGAACCCGCCTCTCCACTACCTCCTTCACCTTCTCCATCCCCAACCTGTTCATAAGGGTAAAAGGCCCCTGCCTCCAGATGAAAGCGTTCTGAGTGAGCCGTTCCAGATCCTCGATCGTGATCAATCCGGCGTCGACAACCTCGCAGGCGGTAGTGAAACCGATCGCAAGGAAACGATCCTTCAGTTCCTCGACGACCTTTTCACCCTTGGCTTTCTGCGCCTTGTGCTCCTCCCTCACCCAGCGAACCGATGATTTATCTTCAGCCTTATCGAATTCCTGCACGAGCTTGATGTAGTTCTGGCGAGGCGCGAAGAAATTGCCGTAGACCTTGAATAAGGGATCATCGGGATTGGAGCTGTCGGAGAAAGACCTCATCGAGAACAGTCCGACCGGTAGGCCGGTGTTGTCCATCAACTCCAGAAAGCCGATCGGCATCCCGTAAGCCCTGCGACCTGCGGCTTCGATCGTGGGGATATCGTAGCCCTCCTCCAGCATGCGGGTAGCCTCCAAAAGTAGGGCTACGAAGATAATGTCAGCGACTCCACCCTTCCGGCTGCCTCGGATGTGAGTCGGGATCTTCCCTCCCAGCTTCATATACCTCTCTGCAAGCGCGATGCTTTCCTCGGAGGCGCTATCAGTTCCGGCGAACTCCCCGGCGCGGTTGCGGTGCGGGAGATAGAAGTAGTGCATCCAGACGACCTTGTCGGGACGCTTGGTCGCTCGGGCGAGGATGTTGGTGTCTAAAGAGGAGGAATTTGTTGCCAAAACCGCAGAGGGGCAGCAGAGCTCGTCTAAGGTTTTGAAAATCTTCTCCTTGATATCTAATCGCTCGGTGGCGGCTTCGACCACCAATCGCAAGTTGGGGCCCGGACAGGCCTCTTTGTAGTCGATCCCTCCCACAATCCTTCCCCGGATGGCCTCGATCTCTGAATCGGAAAATATCCGCCCCTGGGCGGATTCCAGTTCAGAGTCTATGATTCCGAAGGCGCTCTGGATAATGGCATCATTTACATCAAGCATCCCGACTTTGAAACCGTTCTGGGCATATGTCTGAGCCAGGCTCGCCCCCATCGTTCCGGCACCCACAATCAAAATCTCAATCTCGTTCCAACTGCATTGCGGTAACTGATTCCTTGAGCTCATCTTGTCCACCTGCAAAGACTAACTTGCGTAACCTTCGACTATCAAGGCGCCTCCCTGACCTCCGCCGATGCAGGCGGAGGCCAATCCCAGACCTCCCAATTTCAGAAGCGAGGTGACCAACCGGGCACCGGTTGCACCTAAGGGGTGACCCAGGGCGATGGCACCACCTTTGACGTTCACTTTGTCTCTATCCAGACCCATCTCCTTTTCAACCGCCAGATACTGTCCCCCGAAGGCCTCGTTGATCTCGATATACTTCATATCTTTCAGGCTCAACCCGGCCCTCCTGAGAGCGATTTGACAGGCCGGCACTGGGCCGATCCCCATGTAATGGGGATCCACAGCGGCAACTCCCCAGGAGACGATCTCCCCGATTGGTTCGATTCCCAGCTCCTTTGCCTTCCCGTATGTGGTCATAACCACCGCCGCCCCCCCATCGACGATTCCGCTGGAGTTTCCTCCAGTTTGGACGCCGTTAGGTTTGACGGCGTGCAGCCGCGCCAACCTCTCCAGGGTGGTGTCCGGTCGAGGGTTCTCGTCTTTGTCGATTATTACCTCCCCCCTTCTGGTCTCGATCTTGACCGGGGTGATCTCTTTGGCCAAAGAGCCATCCTCCATGGCTTTCTTCGTTTTCATCTGGCAGGAGTATGCGAACTCATCGACCTCTTCCCGGGTGATGCCGTAGCGGCGGACGAGGTTTTCAGCGGTGCCCATCATGTCGAGATTGGTGTAAGTATCATAAAGACCATCTTTGAAGAGGAAATAGGTCCTGGGACCCTGCATGTAAGGGAATCCCCAGGCGGAGCCGTAGGTGACCGTAGGTGACCAACTGGTGCTCTCGTAACCTCCCGCCAGGATGAGATCCAACTCTCCCGTCAGAAGCTCCTTGGCCGCAATCGTAATAGCCTCCCCCCCAGACCAGCAAATGCGGTTCACGGTCAGCGCCGGAGTGTAAGGGCTCAACCCGGACCTCAGACCCACATGCCGAGCTCCATAGTGAGAGTCGATGCTGGTGTGCATGGCATTCCCGAAGATCACGTGGTCAAACAGCTCGGTACGATCTGCAAGACCGGCCTGCTCAACGGCCGCCCTGGCGGCCAAAACCCCGAGGTCGATCGGGGAGAAATCCTTCAAACATCCCCCCACGGTTCCAAACGGTGTGCGCGTGGCCGAGAGGAAAACGACTTTCTTAGTGCGGTCTTTGAGAATGGCCGGAGCCCTCTTTTCAACATCGGGAGGAACCCTAAATATCTCTTTCATAGCTCTACCCGTTAATGCTGCTGTTCATCCTTTCCCAAATAGAGTTCAAGGAGGCGATGAATTGCTCTATTTCTGATTTGCTCCATCCGGCGACGGCGGTGTGGTTGATCTCCTCCGCAGTTTTTGTCAATGACGCTTTTAGCCTCTTCCCCTCCCTGGCCAAATACACTCTCACGACTCTTCTATCTTCAGTATCTCTGCTTCTTGCAACAAGGCTCACCTTCTCCATCCGGTCCACAACGCCGGTAATGGTGGGGTTATCGAAATAGAGCCGATGGCCAAGCTCGGAGAGGGGAAGCCCGTCTTCGTCCCAGAGACACTGGAGAACAATATACTGAGTGGAGGTGATGTTCGATCCCACCAACTTTGCGTCCAAGGCTCGCTTCATGCTGCGAGCGGTGCGTGCCACCAGGAAGCCAATGCTTTTATCCAGAGTGCTCATAGCTCAGCGGGAACTCACAACTACTTAGCACGCTAATATATTGCATGCGAAATAAAAATACGGAAGTGGAATTCTCGTGTCAAGAAAAAAACACTGTTGAGGGAGACTCAGTGGGTCGCGGTAACCTCAGGGCGGACTCTGTTACGTGGGTTTCAAAACGATTCGGGGCGGGAGTTCAACTCCCGCCCCAGCTTGTTGTTCCCAATTTGGCTCTCGCTGCCAAACTACCTAAGCAGGTTCATCTTCTTGGTGCAAGAATAGTCAGCGGTGCTGAGCTTGTAGAAGTAAACTCCGCTGGAGATGTCACTTGCATCCCAGGTTAGGTTGTAACTACCAGCATCCTGATGCTCATCAACCAAGGTCTCAACCAAACGACCGGAGATGTCGTAGATCTTCAGAGTCACATTCCCCGCAGTCGCCAAGTCGTAACCGATCTTGGTGGTGGCATTGAAGGGGTTAGGGTAGTTCTGACCCAAGCTGGTGAGCGACGGCAAAGCCGCCTCCTCGCGGCTGACCTCCACTAACTCCCACTCGGTGTTGTCTCCGATCTTCCAACCCTGACACTGGATAATGTCCACGTCCATGCAGCAGTAAACATCGTGACCGCTAAGGCTACCAGAAACCGAAGCGCTGTACGCACCCGGAACAGCAGCGTTCGGAACCTTGAAGAAGTAATGTGTCTCGGTCACGCCGGAAGTATAGCTCTTATTCGCCGGGACCTGGACCAAAACGTTCCCAGGATCACAACCGGAACCGGAATAACCCGAAAAGGTCAAAGTGCCAGAAATGTCACCGCCGGTGTTGTTGGTAATCGTGGTCGTGAAATAGAAGTTCTTGCCACGGCAGAAGGTCGGTGTCATAGCCTCGCAGCTTATCTCCACCTGCTGTTGACTAACCTCGCCCCACTCCCACTCATAGTTCAGCCCGCTCGTCCAGCGCTGACACTGAATCGCAGTGGTGTTCATGCAGCAGAACTGCGTACCCTGATAGTCAAACTCAAGCGAAGCGCTGAGATCTCCGCTGATAGCACTTGGAACTTTCAAGAAATAGTAGTAGGTGTTGGTGCCAATCGGGATGGTGCGGTTCTTGGGGATGGTGATCAAGATGTTCCCAGGGTCGCAATCCCATCCAGCATAACCCCTCAAGGTGACCACCGTGTTGATGGGAGATTGGGTGGCGTTGTTGTATGTCACCGCGAAGTAGAAGTTCTTCCCCCGGCAGAAGGTCGGACTCAGTGTCTCACAGCTCATCGATACCTCAGCTGCAACCCACTCCACCAGCATTCTAATGGCAACATCGGAGGTCTCACGATGCCGGTCTGCTGCTAAGATTCCGGTAAATTCGAAACCGCGATTGCTGCGGGGCGAGGTGTAAGTCTCGTCGGAGCAGAAATAGAAGGTCCCTTGGTTCTCGTGGATTCCGACCGCCCAGACCTTGAAGTCGGGCTCCACCACTATGTTCTCGTTCCTGAAGTCGACGATCACCCACTGGAAGAACTCAGACCACGGGATGAAAACAGTCTTCTCTGCAACCACGTTGCCGGGGTTGCCGAACTCGTCCTGCTCCACTATCTGGACTATGAGGTTGCCGTCCGAGCCGCCGCTAGCACCCTGTATGGGCATATGCACTTCCTTGATCTTGAAGGACTCTGGAGCTTCGAACTCGTTGGCGTAGCCACTGTAGTCTCCGGTCCAGCCCCGGCAGGTTTCCAGAGTGGTATCATCCCACAGAAAGAGAGCCTCAGTCCCCGCACCACCATACTCGACAACCCGAAGCTCTGCGATCTTGCGGTTGTTGTTGGCAACCTCGTCCACTACGTAAAGCCGGAACTCTACCGCATACTCCCCGGTCATGGTGGTGGTCAGGTTCCGCGAATACTCCACCCAGACTGATTGCTGGCGATCCAGAGAGGCGATGATAACAGTATCCCGCATCAACTCCGTCCCCTCAGGATCCCGCACTATCACCCGGGTTTCAATATCGTATTGGGGGTGGGTGCCATTGTTCCTGTACTCCGCTGTCAGAACTACCTCATCGCCGGGGAAACAGACCTGTGCCGCCGAGCCCTCCACCATGGCGTTCTGCACCCCGAGATCGTAGAACTCGAAGGCCGGATCCGGCTCCGCATACCAGCGGGTGGCCAGATCAGCGTGGGGCGTGTTGCCGAAGGGCAAACCACTCCGGCAGTACTGCAATCCCACGGTGCCACTGACATCCTCAATGCCGATCGAGTAGTTGGTCGCCCCCGAGCCTCCCTGGTAGTGACCGATCTGCTCCCCATACATGAAGTAAAAGTTGCTGTCGGGCCTGGTGAGAATCAGCTGGAAGGTGTGGATGCTGTCGTCGTTCAGTGGATCGGGGAGATACTCTGGAACCTCTATCCAGGAGACCACGAAGCTATCCGAACCATCAGACCAATACCAGAGCTGCCCATCACCACGGCTGTAGTCGATGTCGCCGGCCAAAGGACACACCAGGTTATTGGGCCTGGCCTCGCTGGGGAGATCAGAGAAGGGGTGGGAGTAATTGTCGTTGTCGGTGAAGGAGATGTAGCCATTGGACCCGATGTAGCAGTGATCCACTGGATACCAGTAGTAGGTGAAATCGAAGCCGATGTCGAAGGGGCCGACGACGTTGTCGTCCCCCATCAGATCCGTTATCTCCACCGCTCCAGGCTTGGCTGTAATGTCTACCCAGTTAAACTGCGGACCGCCAGCGGAGTCGTTGTCAATCCAGTAGTAGCCGAAGCGGTCAGGACCTCCCATCCCGGTGACAAAGGAGCCCGGTTCTGACTCCTCCCCGACAATACTGGCCGCCCTGACGCAGACAGCTGATAGGAATAGTAACGTGAGACTGATTACTAAGACGCGCTTACTCATAACTCTACCTCTGAATAGCTGTTTTTGAAGGTTTTGTTGAGGATTTGACTAAGTATCTCTAAATCGATAGCATCACCTCCCCGGATCTGAAACCTATGGAAGTTGCTTGAGAAGTTCAGTCCATCACTGTAAATATAACCACATTGAAGATCTCTGTAAAGCGAATTGTGTAGCCACACTGGGGCGGGAGTTCAACTCCCGCCCCAGCTTGTTGTTCCCAATTTGGCTCTCGCTGCCAAACTACCTAAGCAGGTTCATCTTCTTGGTGCAAGAATAGTCAGCGGTGCTGAGCTTGTAGAAGTAAACTCCGCTGGAGATGTCACTTGCATCCCAGGTTAGGTTGTAACTACCAGCATCCTGATGCTCATCAACCAAGGTCTCAACCAAACGACCGGAGATGTCGTAGATCTTCAGAGTCACATTCCCCGCAGTCGCCAAGTCGTAACCGATCTTGGTGGTGGCATTGAAGGGGTTAGGGTAGTTCTGACCCAAGCTGGTGAGCGACGGCAAAGCCGCCTCCTCGCGGCTGACCTCCACTAACTCCCACTCGGTGTTGTCTCCGATCTTCCAACCCTGACACTGGATAATGTCCACGTCCATGCAGCAGTAAACATCGTGACCGCTAAGGCTACCAGAAACCGAAGCGCTGTACGCACCCGGAACAGCAGCGTTCGGAACCTTGAAGAAGTAATGTGTCTCGGTCACGCCGGAAGTATAGCTCTTATTCGCCGGGACCTGGACCAAAACGTTCCCAGGATCACAACCGGAACCGGAATAACCCGAAAAGGTCAAAGTGCCAGAAATGTCACCGCCGGTGTTGTTGGTAATCGTGGTCGTGAAATAGAAGTTCTTGCCACGGCAGAAGGTCGGTGTCATAGCCTCGCAGCTTATCTCCACCTGCTGTTGACTAACCTCGCCCCACTCCCACTCATAGTTCAGCCCGCTCGTCCAGCGCTGACACTGAATCGCAGTGGTGTTCATGCAGCAGAACTGCGTACCCTGATAGTCAAACTCAAGCGAAGCGCTGAGATCTCCGCTGATAGCACTTGGAACTTTCAAGAAATAGTAGTAGGTGTTGGTGCCAATCGGGATGGTGCGGTTCTTGGGGATGGTGATCAAGATGTTCCCAGGGTCGCAATCCCATCCAGCATAACCCCTCAAGGTGACCACCGTGTTGATGGGAGATTGGGTGGCGTTGTTGTATGTCACCGCGAAGTAGAAGTTCTTCCCCCGGCAGAAGGTCGGACTCAGTGTCTCACAGCTCATCGATACCTCAGCTGCAACCCACTCCACCAGAATGCGAATAGCAACGTCCTGGGTCTCGCGGTTGCGGTCCGGAGCCACCATTCCGGTGTACTCGAAACCGCGGTTGCTGCGCGGCGAGGTGTAAGTGGCGTCGTGACAGAAAGCGAAAGTGGTTTCGGTCGCGTGAATACCGGCTATCCAGACCTTGGTACCGTCCACGACGATGTTCTGATTGCTCAAATCGACCGTTATCCACTGCAAGTACTGATTCCACGGGATGTAAACGGTATCCCCTCCGATGATGTTACCGGGATTGCCGAACCCATCATCCTCATATACCCGGACGATCAAGTCGCCACCGGTACCACCCGCGGTCCCCTGTATCGGTATGTAAGCCTCCTTGATTTTGAAGGGCTCGGGAGCTTCAAACTCGTTGGCGTAACCGCCGGAATCACCCTGCCAGGAGCTGCAGCTTTCAAGGGTGGTATCGTCCCATAAAAGCAGGGTCTCAGTCCCCGCACCACCATACTCGACAATCCGAAGCTCTGCGATCTTGCGGTTGTTGTTTGCCACCTGGTCGACAACGTAAAGCCGGAACTCGATCCCATACTCCCCGGTCATGGCGGGTACCAAGGTCGGAGAATACTCCAACCAGACAGATTGCTGCGGCTCCAGAGAGGCGATGATGATCGTATCTCGCCACAACTCCGTCCCCTCAGGATCCCGCACTATCACCCGGGTTTCAATATCGTATTGGGCGTGGGTTCCGTTGTTTCTGTACTCCGCTGTCAGGAGTACGTCGTCGCCGGTGAAATGGACCGGCGCGATGGACTGCTCCGCCATGGCGCTCTGCACCCCGAGATCGTAGAACTCGAAGGCCGGGTCCGGAATCGCGTACCAGCGGATCGCTAAATCCGGATGGAACACGTTCCCATAAGGCATTCCGTCTCTACAATACTGCAATCCCACGGTGCCGCTGACGTCCTCCATGCCGATGACGTAACTGCCCGCACCGGCCTCGTAATGGCCGCGCTGCTCACCGTACATGAAAAAGAAATTGCTGTCGGCGGCAGTGAGGATTAGCTGGAAGGTGTGGGTGCTGTCGGCCTGGAGGGGGTCCGGGTAGAACTCCGCAACATTTATCCAGGAGACGACGAAGCTGTCCTGGCCGTTGGACCAATACCAGCACTCCGGGTCACCACGATTGAAGTCGATATCACCCGCCAGGGGACAGACCAGGTTATTGGGCCTCGACTCGCTGGGAAGATTGGAAAAGGGGTGGGCGTAGTTATCACGGTCGGTAAAGGAGACATAACCGTTGGAGCCAATAATGACCTCGTCGACGGTGTACCAATAATAGGGGAAATCGAAGCCGATGGCGTAGGGGCCGGTGTTGTTGTCGTCCCCCAACCACTGGGTGACCTCGACTGCGGCCGGCTTGGTGGTGATGTCAATCCATTGATACTCTGGACCACCAGCTGAATCGCTGTCGATCCAGTAGTAGCCGAAGTCATCGGGACCACCCATGCCGGCGACGACGGGACCCGATCCAGTCTCACCAACTAGATTTGCCGCCCTGAGGGACACTGCCGACAAGAATAGAAACGCCAAGCTGATTACTAACACATGCTTTCGCATAATCCTACCTCTTAAAATAGCTCTTTTTTAAAGGTTTTGTTGAGGCTTGAGTTGAATGCTTTGGATCGGTGGCATCACCTCCCCGACTCTGAGAATTTTCGACGTTACCCTAAAAGTTCAGCTCACCAGGCCAAATATCATCGAAGCAAGTTGGGAATCATATACGTAACAAACATCGCCTGAAGTTCGGCTCTTTAAGATAACATCCAATTCCGAAAAGTCAACACCTTTGGGGCAGATTTTTCTTTCATGCCAACGGGGGCCAAAACCGAGGTACTCTTCGAGGGGTCAAAAAGAGGGAACAAAAAAGGCAGGGAGAACCCTGCCTTTAGATTGCCATACCGCCTCGGCGTCGGTCAGCGCCACTTCTTCCAACTCCTTCTGACACTGGGCTTGACGATCCTATACCGCCCATCCCCGACCCGCCAGGTGAAGACGTACTTGCAGGGGGAATTCTTGCGGTTCTTCTCCCCGGTGGCCAAGACCGAACCGATGTAATCCTTGGAGTGCTTTCTCCCGTATCGCTTCCACAGCATCCACGGGGTGACCACCTTACCAACACCATAGTCGTGCAGGATCCTCTCGCGCAGGGTGGGATACTGCTTTTTCTTCTTCGGCATATCCACCTCCTTTTTTTTACGCTTTTCGGTCAAAATGTCCAGAGCTTTAGAAGTTCAGGTCAATTTCTTTGGGGAAAACTGCCCGGCGTGAACCCTGAGGGCTGAATGGTAGACTGTCCCCCTCTCCCGAATGTATGATTCGCTATGACTTTTTGCTATTAACCGCTCGGGTCAGTTCTCGGGACCTGTGAAAGCGAAGACATCCACGATTATGCTCTGCCTCTCATCGAGTTTCAAAAGAGCGGTGTGGGGAATCACGATCCCGAAATCTGAAAGCAGGATGTCGAATCTTGCAACCAGGTGGAGAAGGTCACCTGGCTGTCGTGCTCGAGTCACCTCGCTCTCCCGGACATACGTGAGCCGAAGGGAGACCTTGACAGGTCTCTCGATCCCGTGGAGAAAGAATACTCCGGAGGCAACCAGCTCAAATTCCCTCTGGTCGACCAGCCTCCTGCTGCCGGTTTTGGTTATCCCCTCCAGCTTGAAGGTGGCTTTGGGGAAGCTGTCGACCTCCAAGAACTCCTCCCGCATCTTTCTATCTCGAGCCTCAATTCCGGTCTTGAGAGATCTCAAGTCGACCTCTATGTAGCAATCGGGGGAATCGAGAATGTCGTCGGGGTTGACTTCGATATAACCACCAACCTGGTTGGTTATCCCGACGATGGTCTCCAGGGTGGCACGGGAGGTGAATTCCACCAGGTTGCGACCGTAAACATCGTCCACGATGAATCTCTCAGCTCGGGCCCCGGTCACGGCAAGAAGGCCAAGCAGGAGAAACGCCTCCAACAACCGGAGAGAATTCATCGATCTCTTTTTGGTCCCTTGAGGATTCACTTTGTGTTCGGTGGGATCACAAAAAACGTGGCTTTACCACACCCCGGGATGGTCCTGTCGCCGTGAGCTCCCAGAGCAGTCCTACCAGCGAACGTTCCTCCTCCGCCAGCATTGTGAGCAGGTGTTTGAGCTCCCGGTCGTCGGTCCTTTTGGAGAGCTCCTGGTAGTAGTGGCGTATCTTCTCTTCAACTCCAATCACTGCCGCGAGGCGCGCCTCAATCTCCCCGGTGGTGTCGATCTCACCAAAGGAGACCGCCCCCTTCGGTGGCAGACCCTCCGGTTTCTCAAGGGTGACCATCACATACAGTCCTTCGAGGGTCGCCTTATGTTTGGTCTTCAAATGGGTAATTCTTCTCAGCTTCTGCCTCTGCTCCTC
>Ga0209979_1001437_pt1 | contig 26075 bp, 24 predicted proteins | sample AnhtaG_FD_183114 | JGI IMG/M metagenome (GOLD analysis project Ga0209979, IMG submission 183114) | Deep subsurface microbial communities from Anholt, Denmark to uncover new lineages of life (NeLLi) - Anholt_01485 metaG (SPAdes) (version 2) | ecosystem: Environmental > Aquatic > Marine > Oceanic...
ACCCTTCGCTTCGCTCAGGGTGACAGGGTAGCCCTGCTTTCTCATTCCGAGGCCGCTGCAAGCGGACGAAGAATCCAGATAGGCTGAGCCGCCGACTTCAGTCGGCGGGATACTGGCCCATGGGTTCTCTGATTTGAGGAGTGCGGGGCCGGGGCCAGCGGGGAGGCTACAGCGCTTCCTTCGTGCTGGGGACCTCGCCCGCCAAGCGCGGGTCGATCGTCACGGCCTGGCGCAGAGCCCGCGCCAGCGCCTTGAACGCGGCCTCCACCCGGTGGTGGTCGTTCTCCCCGGCCAGCTCCCGCACGTGCAGGTTGAGCCGGCCCTCGTGGGCGAAGGCGGCCAGGAAGTGGTGGATGTTCTCCGTGGGCAGCTGCCCCACCATCTCCCGCTCGAAGTCGAACTGGATGTTGGCGTGACCGCGACCGCCCAGGTCCACCGCCACCAGGGCCAGCGCCTCGTCCAGGGGGACGATGGCGTGGCCGAAGCGCGAGATGCCCCGCCGGTCACCCAGCGCCTCGTTCAGCGCCTGGCCCAGGACCAGCCCTACGTCCTCCACCGTGTGGTGCGGGTCGCGGCCGATGTCGCCGCTGGCCTCGATGGTTATGTCAAACAGGCCGTGCTTGGCCAGCTGCTCCATCATGTGATCCAGCATGCCGATGCCAGTGGACACCTCGTAGCGGCCGCTGCCGTCCAGCGCCAGCTCCACGGAGACGGTCGTCTCCCGTGTCTCCCTGCGCACACTGGCCCTGCGCGCTGCTCCCTTAGGCAACGGCGGCTCCGATCTCGGACAGCGCTGTCAGCAGGCGGTCCGTGTCGTGGGGCCGGCCCACGCTGATGCGCAGGCAGCCGCGCACGCCGGGCGAATTGAAGTAGCGCACCAGCACGCCCCGTTCTCGCAGTTGCGCCTGCACCTCCGTCGCCGGCCGGCCCTGCACCTGGCAGAGGAGGAAGTTCGCCCGCGAGGGGTAGACCCGCAGCCACGGGAACCCGGCCAGCGCCTTCGCCATGCGCTCCCGCTCGCTCACGATCATCTTGACGTTTTCGGCCAGCGCAGCCCTGTCCTCCAGGGAGGCCAGCACGGCCGCCTGCGCCGCCACGCTCATGTTGTAGGGCATCTTGATCTTGCGGATCGTCTCCGCCACGGCGGGGGGAAACACGCCGTATCCCGCCCTCAACCCAGCCAGCCCCGCCCACTTACTGAACGTCCGCGTCACGATTAGGTTATCGCGCTCCGCCGTCAGCGGTACGAAGCCCTGCCTGTCGGCAGGCAAGGTGCCGCCCGCGAACTCCGCGTACGCCTCGTCCACCACGACCGCGGCACCGTGCGACAGGAGCCGCTCCAGCTCCTCCGCAGAGGCGGCGTTGCCGGTCGGGTTGTTGGGAGAGGCGAGGAACATCAGCTTGGCGCCGGCCGCCAGCGCCCTCTCGGCGGCGTCCACATCCAGCGCGAAGTCCTCCCGGCGCGGTGCCTCCACGACCTCCGCCCCATAGGTGCGGATGACGAACTCGTAGATGCCGAAGGTGGGGGGCGCGTTCACCGCCTTGTCCCCCGGCGAGAGGAACAGCCGCCCCGTCAGGTCCAGCAGCTCGTCGGAGCCGTTGCCCACGACGATCTGCTCCGGACTGACCCCCACGTACTCGGCGATTGCCTCCCGCACCTGCCGCTGCTCCGGGTCGGGGTAGATGTGGTAGTGGGGGAAACGGGCCAGCGCCTCGCGCACCCTGGGCGAGGGGCCGTATGGGTTCTCGTTCCCGTCCAGCTTGGCGATGCGGTCCTCAGGGATGCCCAGCCGCTTGGCCAGGACGTCCAGCGGCACGATCGGCTCATAGGCGGGCATCTCCACCAAGTCCCGCCGCGCCAGCCGCAGGAGGCCTTCGTCGGGGGACGCACTCATCCTAGCGGCGCCTCCCCAGTCGTCGCTCCACCGCCCGTGCGTGGCCGCCGAACCCCTCGGCCCGCGCGATGGCGGCCGCCGCCGGGCCCAGCCTCTCCGCGGCCCTGCTGTCCAGGGCGACGACGCTGGTGGCCTTGAGGAAGTCCTGCACGCCCAGGGGCGAGGCGTAGCGGGCGCTGCCCCCGGTGGGCATAACGTGGCTCGGGCCCGCCGTAAAGTCACCGATGGACTCCACGGACGCAGCGCCGACGAACACCGCCCCCGCGTTGCGCACCTTGTCCAGCAGCCGCTCCGGCCGCCCCACGTGCAGGCTCAGGTGCTCCGGCGCGAACTCGTTGGCCAGCTCCAGCGCCTGCCCCAGGTTCTCCACCACGGCGATGCCGCCCCGTGCCTCCAGCGATGCCCGGGCGATGTCCTTGCGCTCAAGCCCGTCCATCTGCGACTGGAGCTCGCCCAGCGCCTTGCTGGCCAGCTCCTCGGAGGTGGAGATGAGGATCGCCGTCGCCAGCTCGTCGTGCTCCGCCCCCGCCAGGAGGTCGGCCGCCACCAGCTCCGGATCGGCCCCAGCATCGGCGATGACCAGCGTCTCCGAGGGCCCGAACACCCCGTCCAGCCCCACATCCCCGTAGACTCTCTTCTTGGCCTCCATCACAAAGACGTTACCCGGGCCGCAGATCTTGTCCACCCGGGGCACGGACCCCGTCCCGTAGGCCAGGGCGGCGATGCCCTGGACGCCCCCCGCCCGGAACACCCGGTCCACCCCCGCGATGTGCGCCGCCACCAGCTTCAGCGGCGATACACTGGCGTCCGGCAGGGCCGGCGTAACCATCACCAGCTCCCGCACCCCGGCCACCCTGGCCGGTACGGCGATCATCAGCACCGTGGATGGATAGACCGTCCGCGTACCGGGCACATACATCCCGATCCTGGCCAGGGGGCGGACCTGCTGGCCGACGCCGTCTTTCTGGAAGCCGTGCAGGGCATGCTCCAGCTGCCTCTGGTGGAAGTGTCGTATCTGGTCGGCCGCCTCCCGCAGGGCCCTCACCAGGCCGGCGTCCAGGCGGTCATAGGCAGCCTCCATCTCCTTGGCGGGCACCTCCAGGGCGTGTGCGCCCTCACCGTGCACGCCGTCGATCTCCTGGTTGTAGCGGGCCACCGCCGCATCGCCCCTCTCCCGCACGTCGCGCAGGATGCGGTCGACCACCTCTCCCACGCCTAGGTCCGCCCCGAACGTGCGGCGTATCGCCTCGCGCACGGCCGGCGGCAGCTCAGCCGCCTCCAGCGGCGCCCGGCGCAGGACGCTGCTTCTGGCTTCCCCCACTCCGTGAGCTATGCGCACTCCAGGTACTCCTTCACCGCTCTCATGCTCTCCTCTCGGGAGCGCTTCATGAACTTCCGCAACCGCTTTTCGCCCAGATACCGCAGCGTCTCGTCCACCAGGTCCGGCAGTGACTGCAGGAACTCCTGGAACTGCTCCGGCGATTCGATGCCCGCCGCCCGCAGGTGCCGGCTGGCGATGTAGCGGAACCGCTCCCAGTCCGGAGGGTGGTTCACCACGTCCAGGACAACCTCCTTCCAGCGGCCCAGCGTCTCGCCGTCGATGACTTTGATGTCCAGTGCCAGGTCCGAGCGGGCGATCTCATTCAGGACGTGCGCCATCAGCTCCCGGTCAATGCGCTTCTGGCGGTCCAGGGAGAACTGCAGCGCCCGGTCCATGATGTTGGCCCGCACACCCCCACTCAGTGGAGAGCGCTCCCCAAAGAAGGGGCGGTAGATGGTGTTGATCCACAGCTCGTCCATCACCAGGTGCGTCAGGTAGCCCGCCACGAACGCCCCCGTCGCCACGCTCAGATCGCCGGGCTGGCGCAGCCGCGGGTAGGCCTCGAACAGGCCGGCCATGCCGTTCTGCTCGTCGAAGTTGGACAGGTCGAAGAAGTGGGTGCGTCCGCGCTCCCAGCGGGTGATCACGCGAATGTCGGGAGCGGTGGAGCCCAGGTAGAGGTTTCCCCTCTCTTCCTCCAGGGTGCGGTGACGGAGCCGGTCCGCCACCTCCTTGGCGACGACCGTGTGCAGACCCAGCGGCGGCATCTCACTTCCCTGCCTACCGGCAGGCAGGCAGCCTCGCCGCCATTGTATCAGACTGACCGCGCCGCTTCTGCGGCGGACCGCAGGGCAGCCACTACCTGATCAAACATCCGCTGCCGGCGGCCCGACAGCTCCCGCCCCCTGCCGGCGATGAGACAGGTCGTGGAGCGGAACAGGAGGTCTATCAGCTTCAGCCTGTTCTCGGCCAGGGTCCTGCCTGTCTCGGTGCCCTCGATGAGCAGCTCGGCGTCCTCGGGCACGAAACCCTCGGAGGCCCCGGCGATGGGGATGACCCGATAGCGCCCCAGGTGCCGGCCCCGTGCGTAGGCATCAGCGATGCCCGGGAACTCCGAGGCGACGCGAATCACCTGCCGCCCCTGCCCCCGCCAGTGCTCCAGAGCACCCCCCAAGTCCGACGCCGGCACCTCCTCGCTTACCACAGCGGCCAGGTTGAATTGCCCCCGCCTCAGGTCCACCAACTCCTCCACCGGGCTGGACGGGAACCGGCTCAGGTGCTCCGTCAGGCAGTCACGGCCGGCTACCGCCAGGTCCATCTCCCCCGTAGCGACGAGCTGGGGCATGTCGTGCGGGCGGATTACCTTCATCTCCAGCCCCGGCAGCGGGCTCTTGGGGCGGCGCAGGCACTCCGATTCCCCGTAGCCCTCAGGAGGCAGGAGGCCGCCGGCGTCCCTCAGAGCGGCCACCGCGTGACGCTGCTGGTGGCCGTCCGGAAGCGCCATCCGCAGCGTGTCGCCGCGGCCCGGCAGCCCCGCTGCCCTGCCCGCCGCTGGCGGCAGCGGCGGCGGCAGGCGCAGCCGTGGCGCCTCGCCCTTGCCCGCGCCCTTCGTCAGCGGGCCCAGCAGCGGGCTCAGGTCTTTCTTGGCCAGGCTCTCCGCATTGGCGATGAGCCAGGCGGAGCCCTCCAGCAGACAGAACAGGGGTGATAGGCTCTGCGCTGACACCGCCTCCTCATCGGCCGCCGCTACCACTGCCAGGTCAGCGTCCTCCGGGGGATACGCCTCGGCGGCTCCCCACACGGCCTGCACCCGGTAGGCGGGCAGCCTCGCCGCCAGGGCGAACGTCTCCGCTATGTTCGGATACTCGCTGGCGATGCGGAGGCTCGGCCGGCCGCCCAGCGAGCCCAGCCCCGGGGCCCCGTCCGCGGCGGCTGCGACGTACAGCGCCGTGCGCCCGACGCCCAGGTCCCCCAGCGACATCACCGGGTGTTGGGGGAACCGCGCCCGCAGCTCCTCCACCCAGGCCAGGCCGCACACGCCGAGATCGTAGTTCCCCAGCGCGATCTGTATCGGGATATCCTTCTCGCGGAAGACCCGCACCACCACGCTTGTCCGTCCGGCAACGCTGAGGATGTAGGAGCGGGAACCCTCGCCGTATCCTTCGACCTTCAGGCCGGCCGAATCCAGGGCCCGAGCCACAGGGCCCCGCAGGTCACCGGCGGGCAGCGCCAGCTTAATCACGGCCGGACTCACGCAGCGCCTCCGCCACCGCCTCCACGCTGGCCAGACGGCGTTCTCTTCCTCCCGGCCCAGCGAGCACGTAGCCTTCGCCAGCGACCCTCACCACCGGGCTGCCCTGCGGCGGCTCCCCCGCCACCTGCACGGCAAGCCCCTGCGCCCGCAAGTCCGAGGCCAGACGAAACGCCGACGCCAGCGACCCGCTGTCGCGGGGCTCCAGGGCCACCGTAGCGATCCGCCGCTCCGCCGCCTCCGCCGCCAGCAGGCCCGCCAGGGCCCCGGCCTCGAGAGCGAAACCGGACGCCGGTACCTGCTCGCCGCCGATGAGCGAGATGAGGGCGTCGTAGCGTCCGCCGCCGCCCACCCTGCGGCCCGCCACCTCGAGCTGGAAAGCGGGCCCGGTGTAGTACTCGAAGTTGCGCACCATCGCCGCCGATATCAGACAGCGGTAGCCCAGCCCTTCCAGCGCCCCGACGACGACGGCCAGCTCGTCCAGCGGCCCCTCCATCTGAGGGACGCCTTTGGTGAAGGCGCTGCGCAGGTTGTTCAGGTAAGCCCCGCCTTCCCCTTCCACCCCCAGCAGCATCTCCAGCGAAGCCCCCAGCTCCGGCAGCCGTCCCTGGAGCTCTGCCAGCGCCGACGCATCGCCGTCAAGGATACGGTCGTACAGGGAAAGCTGCTCCGAGGCGTCCAGCCCGGCCTGCGCCAGCACCGCCCGCACCAGCCCCGGGTGGGAGAGCCTGACCGCGGCCTCCAGGCCGAGGCGGGCCAGCACCTCGCGGCTCAGCAGGGTCAGCTCCACATCGCCCTGGGGCTGGCTATCACCGATGAGCTCCACCCCGCACTGCCAGTCCTCTCGCGACTCATCGCCCTCGGCAAAGCGGAAAACGTTCTGCATGTAGAACAGCTTGACCACCCCGCCGCTGTCCAGGGACTCCGCGTACAGCCGTGCCGCCGGGATCGTCGAGTCGGGCCGAAGCACCACCCGCTCGCCGCTCCAGCCGTCCCAGTCCAGGAAGGAGTAGACGCGCTCCAGCATCTGGGGCGAGAGCGTCCCCGCGGTGGTGAACAGGTGCAGGTGCTCCATGACTGGGGTGCGGATCTCCTCGTAGCCCCAGCCCTGGCAGGCGGCGCGGAACGCCTCCTCCACCTGGCGAAAACGCCGCATCTCTTCTGGCAGCATGTCCCGCATGCCGCGACAGCGCAAAGGACGGTCCATAGCTTGCATCTCCTGCCGAGTGTGCCTCATTCTAGCGCAGCCCCGCCCTCCCATTCAATGAGCCGACACTATCCGCCCCGGCTCACGGTATAATGACCTTGCATTAGCCCGTGCCTATGCGAGGCCGCCCATGACTGTTCTCCGCACCGCAGCGCTTCTCCCTTTCCGCCCCCTGCGGCTGGCCATCGCGGCCGCGCTCCTCGTCCTCGGCGTGGTGGGCTTCGCCTGCGGCGGCGGGCCCGGGGCACCACCGGACGCCGTCCACGTCCTCACCGCCGACAGCGTCGTGGGGCCGGTGATGGAGCGCTACCTGGACCGCGGCATAGATGGCGCTGAAGACGAGGACGCCCAGGCTGTGGTCATCCGTCTGGACACGCCGGGCGGGCTCATCACCTCTATGAACGACATCGTGAAGCGCATTCTGTCGTCGGAGGTGCCGGTTATCGTTTATGTTAGCCCCCAGGGAGGCAAGGCCGCCTCCGCAGGCACCTTCATCACTATGGCGGCGCACGTGGCGGCGATGGCCCCCGCCACTACCATAGGGGCCGCCACCCCAGTAGGCAGCGGCGGCGAGGAGATTCAGGGCCCTCTGGCCGACAAGGTGACCAACGACGCCGCCGCCCAGATCAGAGGTCTGGCCGAGCTGAGAGGCCGCAACGCGGACTGGGCCGAGAGCGCCGTCCGCGATGCCGAATCCGCGAACGACACCCAGGCGCTGGAGTTGAACATCGTCGACCTGTTGGCCGACGACCTGGACGAGCTGCTGGACTCCGTGGACGGGCGCCAGGTGACGCTACACCCGGACCGTGAGGTCATCCTCCAGACGGCGGACGCTGAGGTGGTGTTCAACGACATGAACTTCATCGAGCGGTTTCTAGACATCATCGCCGATCCCAACATCGCTCTTCTGCTGCTGTCCTTGGGCACCCTGGCGATCTTCATCGAAATACTGCATCCCGGCGTGATCTTCCCCGGCGTGTTCGGGGTCATCGCCCTGATCCTGGGGTTCTTCGCCCTCAGCGTCGTGCCTTTCAACTGGGCCGGCGTGGCCCTGATCCTCTTTGCCTTCGTCCTGTTCGGGCTGGAGATCTTCGTGCCCAGCGGCGGGATATTAGGTGTGGGGGGAGTCGTCGCCCTCATCCTGGGCGGGCTCCTCCTCACCAGCGGCAACCCGCCGGAGTTCCAGGTGTCCCGCTGGCTGCTCATCGGGCTGGCCGCGGCCATGGGCGCGATGGTCCTTTTTGTGCTGGTCAATATCATGCGCATCCGCATGATGCCCGCCCAGATGGGGATGGAGAGCATCGTCGGGCGCGAGGCCGTCACCCGCTCGGCCCTGGACCCAGAGGGATTCGTTTTCTTCGACGGGGAGCGCTGGTCGGCTGAGTCGGAGGAGGGTACTATCGAACAGGGCGAGCGCGTGGTCGTTACCGAAGTCCACGGCCTCAAACTCAAGGTCAGGAAGCAGCAGCATCTGGAAGGAGACTAGCTATGTCTAGCGAATCGACGCCCACAGGGCAGGTGGGCCCCCGCTGGTTATCGAATATCCTCACGGCCCTGGGATATCTGCTTGTCGTCCCCCTCTTCCCCCTGGCGGTGAAGATCGTCCCCGAGTACCAGCGGGGCGTCATCTTCCGCCTGGGACGGCTGGTCGGCGCCCGCGGGCCGGGGCTGTTCCTTATCATCCCCATCGTGGAGCGGATGGTGACCGTGGACCTGCGCATCGTAACGATGGACGTACCGCGGCAGGACGTCATCACCAGGGACAACGTCACCGTAAAGGTGGACGCGGTCATCTACTTCCGCGTGACCGATCCGGACGCCTCCGTAGTCAAGGTGATGGACTACGTCCGGGCGACATCCCTGGTCGCCCAGACCACCCTGCGCAGCATCCTCGGCCAGTCCGAACTGGACGACCTGCTGACCAAGCGGGAGCAGCTCAACCAGCAGTTGCAGAAGATCATCGACGATGCCACCGAGCCCTGGGGAGTCAAGGTGTCGATCGTCGAGGTGCGAGACGTGGCTCTGGCGCCGGAGATGATCCGCGCCATGTCCCGCCAGGCGGAGGCCGAGCGCGAACGCCGGGCCAAGATCATCCACGCCGAGGGGGAGTTCCAGGCGGCCCAGAAGCTGGCGGACGCCGGCAAGATCATGGCCGCCACCCCCACCACCCTCCAGCTTCGCTACCTCCAGACCCTCACGGAGATCTCAACGGAGCAGCACAGCACGGTGATCTTCCCAGTGCCAATCGACATCCTCGGCATGTTCATGCGCGGCATGGCCGGCGACAGCGGCGGCCAGGGCGGCGGCCGCCAGGTGCCGGTGGAGGGAGAGAAGGAAAAGAAGAGCTAAGGGGCCGCGTCTACGCCCTGAGGGTAACGTCCCCCGCTTCCACGGTTACCAGGGAGCCGTCGTCGCGCCTGATGAGGAGGCTGCCCTCGGCGTCCACGTCCTCGGCCACGCCCTCCTCCACCCGCTCGGCCAGGGTGGCGCGCACCCGCTGGCCCAGCGTCTCCAGGCGGGAGCGCCAGGCGCGGAAGGTGGCGTCGCCCTCCAGCGCCTCCGTGTAGCGCGCCTCGAAGGCGTTGAGGAGCGCCGCCAGCACCTCCTCCCGTGAGCCGTCGCGGCCCAGCTCCCGGCGCACGCTGGTGGCGATGTCGGCGATCTCCGGCACCGCCTTCGCGTCAAAGTTCACGTTCACGCCCATGCCCACCAGGGCGTACTTCACCGCCTCACCTGCCAGGTCGGTCTCGATGAGCACCCCCGCGATCTTGCGGCCCCCTACGAGGATGTCGTTGGGCCACTTGATGCGGCAGGTCAGCCCCGCGGCCCCCTCCAGCGCCTCCGCCATGGCCAGCGGCGCCACGATGCTCAGTACCCGCAAGCGCCTGGCCGGCGGCCGCATGACCAGGGTGAGATACAGGTTCTTCCTTGCCGGCGATACCCAGGAGCGGCCCAGGCGGCCCCGGCCGCCCGTCTGCTCCTCGGCCAGCACGGCGGTGCCCTCGGGGGCGTTTCGCTCCGCTTCCGCCCGGGCGACGTCCTGAGTGGAGGTCGCGCGCGTGAGATACAGGAGGTTCCTGCCTACGTAGCGAGTCTTGAGCCGCTCCTCAACCAGCGTCAGGTCTAGCCAGACAGCCATCCAGCCGAGGATAGCGCAGGCAGGCAACAAAAAACCAGCCGCTGGGGCTGGTTTTTTGCGCTAGGCACGCAGACCTGTCCACGCGCCTTTCAGCTTCTACACCTGCACCTCGAAGAGGTGACGGTGCGAATGGACAGGCCTACGGCCATCGCTAGATCTATCGCCCATTCACATCACCTCCTTTCCTGCCCAGCATGGTAACACGCCCGTCAAGGCCCTACAAGCCTATGAGCCAACGGTGAAAAATATGGGAAGCCGTTACCGCGACGCCGCGAACAGCTCCCGCAGCACCCGACGCGCCACCTCGCGGTCCTCGCACTCGTAGGAGCCGCCGGCCAGGACCACCTCGCGTTCGTGGCCCTTCCCGGCCAGGAGCACTACGTCCTCGTCCACCGCCATCGCCAGCGCCTGGGCGATCGCCTCCCGCCGGTCCGGCACCACGGCGAAGTCGTGCCCATCTCTCCTGCCGGCCTCGCGCAGCCCGCGGGCGATCTCGGTCAGGATGGCATCTCGGTCCTCGGAGTAGGGGTTGTCGTCGGTCACGTACGTGTAGTCGGCCAGCTCCGCCGCCACCTGACCCATGGCGTAGCGCCGGTCCCGGTCCCGCTCGCCGATGCAGCCGAACACGGCGATGATGCGGCCGCGGCTGCTCGCCCGCAGCTCCTTGAGCACCCGCCGCAGCGACTGTGGGGCGTGGGCGAAATCCACCACGACCTCGAACGGCTGTCCTTCGTCCACTCGCTCCATGCGGCCGGGCGCCCCCGGCCAGGACTCCAGCCCGCCCGCGATGGACGCCAGCTCCAGCCCCAGCGCCAAGCCAGCCGCGGTGGCGGCCAGGGCGTTGGCCACGTTGAACGCCCCCGGCCGGCCCAGCTGGACCTCCACTTCCCCGGCCGGCGTCCGCAGCCGGAACCGCGTCCCCCAACTCTCCGGCCGCACATCCACGGCCGTGATGTTCGCTTCCGCGTCAAGCCCGTAGGTCACCACCCGCGCCCGGGTGAGCGAGCGGAAGTGGCGATGGGCGGGGTCGTCGGCGTTGAGCACGGCCGTCTTGGCCACATCCTTGTCCACAGCCGCGTCCAGCATCTGGAACAGGCGGCCCTTGGCCGCCACGTACTCCTCCTGTGAGCGGTGGAAGTCCATGTGGTCCCTGCCCACGTTGGTCATCACTGCCAGATCGAACTCGCAGCCGGCCAGCCGGTGCTGGGCCAGCCCGTGGGAGGTCGCCTCCAGCACGGCGTAGCGGCAGCCTGCCTCCACCATCTGGGCCAGCAGCGACTGCACCTCCGGCGGCTCCGGCGTGGTGAAGCGGCCGCTGTCCGCCAGCAGGCGCCCGGCCGCCCGGTTCTCGGCGGTGCTCATCAGGCCAACGCTCTCCCCCGCCGACTCCAAGAGATGGGCGATGAGATGGCAGAGGCTGGTCTTGCCATCGGTGCCGGTGACGCCGATGACGGTGAGCTTTCGGGCGGGCCGCTTGAAGAAGGCGGCTGCGGCCCCCGCCAGCGCCCGGCGGGTGTCGGGCACGGCCAGGCCCGGCAGCGGCAGCCCCGCCCATTTGGGGCGGCGGTCCGCCTGCACCAGGACAGCCGCCGCGCCTGCCTCCACGGCCTGGCTCAGGTAGTCGTGCCCGTCGTGGCGAGCCCCCGGCACCGCCACGAACAGCGCCCCCGGCTTGACCCGTCGCGAGTCATGCTCGACGGCGTTGAACTCCGCCTCGCCGGAGCCGATGACCTCCGCCGCGGGGAGATGAGTCGCCAGCTCGTCTAATCGCATCGCCAAAGATAAAAACGGCCTCGCGGCCGTTCCGTTTCCTTCCACGGCCCAGCAGACCTATAGGCCGAGTTCTGTAGTCCGCCTTAGGCGGACCGGTGACCATCAATCTAGCCCCGCCGTCGCCGACGGGGTCCAGCAGCCAACCCGAGAGCATCGGGCCGGGCACCCTTCCGCCCGCCGGAGGCGGGCGAGCCCTCCTATTTGGCCTTGCTCCGCGCGGGGTTTAGCCGGCCTCCAGCTCACGCCGGAGCCGGTGGGCTCTTACCCCACCATTTCACCCTTACCCGCCTGAGGCGGGCGGTATGTTTCTGTGCCACTTTCCGTCGGGTCACCCCGCCTGGGCGTTACCCAGCGCGCTGCCCGGTGGAGCTCGGACCTTCCTCCCGTCCGCCAGAAGCGGACCGGCGGTCACCCGGTCTACTGGGCCAGTCCCAGTATACCATCACCACCGTACCTGAAACTGGGCCTCAGCCCGTCGCCGAAAGCCGTAACAGCGATGCCGCTGCGGCATCCTAAGCTTGTTCGCCCTTGGGCGATGGCTGAGGAGGTGGTTGAGGTGGAGTGCCCCCTGTGCCGCGGTCCAGCGCCTCGTTGGCCAGCCTGTCGGCACGGCGGTTCTGCTCCCGCCTCACGTGCCGCACCTGGAACGAGGCGAACCGCCACTGCAGGTCCTTGACCCGCCCGAACAGCCGCCGCAGGGAAGGGTTGCGCACCTTGTACCGCGAGTCTAGCTGCCGCACTACCAGCTCGGAGTCCATCCGCAGCTCTACGTCGCGGGCTCCGACGGCCAGTGCTGCCTCCAGCCCGGCGATGGCGGCGCGGTACTCCGCCTCGTTGTTGGTCGCCCGGCCGATGCGCCGGGACACCGTGTGCGCCTCCCGGCCAGAGTCGTCATAGATAACCGCCCCAATGGAGGCCGGACCGGGGTTCCCGCGCGAGGCGCCGTCAGCGTAGACTACCCACTTGCTGCCAGCCACTCCCACTACGGCCTCAGCGAGACCTGGACGCTCTCGTCCCGCACCACCACCCGCTCCAGCACTTCCCGCAGCAGGTCGTGCCGCTCCGGGAACGTGAGCTGGTCCCACTGCTCCCGGCAGCGGGCCAGGGCATCACGCCGGCGCTGCCGCCGCTCCGCCTCCGTAACCCGCAGCTGCGCCCGACGCTGTCGCTCGGCCAGAGCCTCTTCCGTGGCCAGCCGCTGGCTGGCCACCTCCACGCCCAGGGAGCGCAACCGCTCGCTGTTGATACGACCACTGGTGGCGGCGTCCAGGTACTGCTCCAGCCGGCGGTCCAGCCGCCGCATCTTGTCGCGGAGCTGCCTTCCCTGCACCTCGAGGGGGGGCTCCTCAGCCGCCGCCGCAGCGACCTCCTCCGCCGGGCCGTCCAGCAGTGCTTGGCGCACCTCCTCGTCCAGCGCTTCGGCACGGCGTGTGTGGTAGTCGCACAGGCTACGGTTCGTCCGCGATTCGCACTGGTAATACCGGTAGAGAGCGGAGCGCATCTCCCCATCGCTGCGGCGCTGCCAGTGCTGCCGACGGGTCACACCCATCATCTTGTTTCCGCAGTAACCGCAGTAGGCCAGGCCGGACAGCAGGAAGCGGGCGGCCTGGCGCCCAGAGGACTTCGGCCGCCGCTGGTCCAGCCGCTCCTGCACCCGACGAAAATCCTCCGGCGAGATGAGGGGCGGATGACTAGCTGGCACCCGCACGCCGAACCGGCTGTAGGTGCCTAAATAGGCCCGGTTACGCAACAGGTCCCGCGCCGTCACCATGCTCCATAACTGGCCGCGGCGGGTGCGTATCTCCTCCTCATTCAGCCGCCGGGCGATGCGCCGTATTCCCAGGTCGTCCTTCAGGTACAGCCGGAAGATGTACCGCACCACCGATCCCTCTTCCGGCATCACTTGGAGCCGCCCTCGGGGCCCTACCCGGTAGCCGTAGGGAGGGCGCCCCAGCGCCTCGCCCTTTACCGCCTTCTTGCGCATCGCCGCCCGCACCCGCTCGCCGAGGCGGCCGTTCTTGCGCGTCGCCGCCCACTGCTTCAGCAACTCATCCTCGAGATCGGCGCTGCCATCCATAGCTACCACGCCCACGCCCAGGCTGGAGAGCTGGAAGTACCGCTGCGCCGACTCCCTCAGGTTGTCCCCCAGGCCGCCCAGATCGGGCACGGCGACCAGCAGGAACCCCCGCTGACGCTGGTTGCGGAGGAACTCCATCATCTGCCGGAAGCCGCCGACGTCATCGGGTGCCGGCGACGTGTCCAGGAAGACCGCGGCCGCCTCATAGCCGTTGCTGCGGCAGAACTCCAGGAACGCCTTGTTCTGCTCCGCGAGGGACTCCTCGCCCTTTCGCTCTCGGAAGTAGCCTACAGCACGCATACTAGCTCACCAGCAGAATCCGCTCACAGCTAACGCACTGCACCAGGCCGGCCCCGGTCCGCGCTTTCTGAACGATGGACATGGGTAGGCTGATGCGACAACCCTGGCAGAGGCCCCGCTCCACCACCGCCACCGCCGTGCCTTGGCGGTGCTCCCGCAGCGCCTGGTACAGGCTCAGCACCGCCGCGTCCATCCCATCCACCTGGCGGGTGCGCTTCGCCTCCAGCCCCTCGATCTCCTCTTTGAGCTTCGCCCGGGTCTCCTTGAGGGAAGCTTGCTGGGCTTTCCAGGACTCCTCCACCTCGGCCAGCGTCGCCTCCGCCTCCCTCTCGTCCGCCTCCGCGTCCTCCAGCTCCAGCATCACCTCCAGGAGTGCGTCCTCGCGCTTGCTCAACTGCCCGCGCAAGGAAGTGAGGTCAGCCTGAAAGTCCTCCAGTTCCTTGGGATTGCGCACAGTACCACCGTACAACTTGTTCTCGATGGCGGCGGCCTTTCCCCGCACCTCCTCCGTCTCCCAGTCCAATCCCTTCTGGCGCTCCTGTAAGGGACGGACCCGCTCCCGACACTGATCCACCCGCTGGCGAGCCTCTATCAGCTCTTCCGTCTCGCCCAGTTGGGACTCCACCTCGGTTAGTCTTGCCATGGTGCTGTCGATAGCTAGGTCAGTCTCCTGGAGGGCAAACAGTTCAGCAGCGGTGGTCATCACGTAAGAGCATGGGCACTCTCTCGGGGCGGTTGCATGGGGTGGACAATGCCTGCGACGGGATTATAGACTTAGCTCTGGGCGTTGACAAGGCGAAAACAGCGGGTTTCCCGTGAACATCTCGGTTCAGTTTTGACCCGCACCGGACCAGCCTTCGAGGCCCGCGACCATGCGATTCCGTGTCTCCCAAGAGCTGCGCCAATCCGTCGGCACCGAGTTCTCCATGGAACTGCGGCAGCGCAGCCTCTTCCTGGACGACGCCGCCGCCCTCTCTGACCTGCAGGGGAGCGCCCACATGCTGAGAACCGACCGCGGCCTTCTCCTCACCATTCACGCCCGCGCCTGCATCCAGGGCACGTGCAGCCGCTGCCTCGCCACCGTGCAGTCGCCCATCGAGGTCGACTTCCAGGAGGAGTTCATCCCGGTGGTGGACCCGGTCTCCAGTGCCCACATCAGCGCCGCCGAGGCAGAGGACAGCTTCGTCATCGACGCCGACCTGATGCTGGACTTGGGGGAGGCCCTCCGCCAGTACGTCCTCATGTCCTCCCCCAGCAAGCCGCTCTGCTGGCCGGACTGCGCTGGCCTCTGCCCCACCTGCGGCGCCAACCTCAACCAAGGCCCCTGCTTCTGCCAATCTTCTAGCGACGAGCGATGGCGAGCGCTGGCTGCCCTCAAGCGCGAAAACCAGGAAGGGAGCTGACCGATGTCTCCAGTACCGAAGAAGAAGACCTCCAAGTCCCGCCAGGGCCGGAGGCGCGCCCATCTGGCTGTGGCCACGCCCAACCTGGTTGTCTGTCCCCAGTGCCGCTCGCCGCGCCCCGCCCACCAAGCCTGCCCCGTCTGCGGAACCTACCGCGGCCGAGAGGTCCTAGACGTCGCGGCTCGCGCCGCCCGCCGCGCTGGCGGCCGGTGACTGGCCGCTTCTCCCCGCCCAGGGCTCATGCTATACTTCGCCTGGCCGCACGGATCGGAGCTTGCATATGCGACGTAGACTAGCCATCATCCTCCTACCTCTGAGCCTCATACTGGCCGGGGCTGCCGCCGTCACCTACTTCGTCTGGTGGGACGCCACCCATTGCACGTTCTGCCGTGAGCGGCTGGATGAATTCGGCCGCTGTCCCAACCCGGACTGCCACCTGGGCCAGCTCACCAAAGAGCTGGAGGGCCAGGAGGCCTAAAGACCGCCTATGGCCCAGGCATCGGCCCTCTCCGCCCACCTCCACGGAAAACTCTGCGCCGCAGCCCCAGACGCCAGCCTGGCCATGCTTTTCCCCGGCCAGGGCTCCCACCAAGTGGGCGCCGGCCGCGATCTCTGCGACAGCTTCCCCCTGGCCAGGGAGGTCTTCCAGCGCTGCGATGAGGCCCTGCGCCTCCCGCTGAGCCAGATCTGCTTTCAGGGCCCCGAGGAGCTGCTGCGGGACACCGCCAACGCCCAGCCGGCCATCCTGGCCGTCTCCCTGGCCTGCCTGGCCGCTGGTCTGGAGAGCGGCGCCCTCCAGCGCCGGCCGGCGTTCGTGGCAGGCCATAGCCTCGGCGAGTTCACCGCCCTCGTGGCCGCCGGCGCCCTCGAACTGGAGGATGCCGTCTCCCTGGTGGCCACCCGCGGCCGCCTGATGGCAGAAGCCTCTCGGCGGCAGCCCGGGACCATGACCGCCATCATCGGCCTCAACGGCGAGGCGCTGGACGAGGTCTGCCGACGGTCCGGCGTCCAGCCCTGCAACTACAACTCCCCCTCTCAGGCCGTCGTGGGCGGCCCTCTGCCCGCCGTGGAGGAAGCCTCGCGCCTGGCCAGGGAGCAGGGCGGGCGCGCCCTCCCCCTTAACGTCTCCGGTGCCTTCCACACCTCCCTCATGGCGCCCGCCGCCGAGGAGTTCGCTGCCGCCGTCGACGCCTACTCCATCAGCGACCCGTCCATCCCCATCATCGCCAACTCCACCGCCGAATCCCTGACCACCGCCGCCGCCATTCGCCAGGAACTGCGCCACCAGATCATACGCCCCGTCCTCTGGCACCAGTCCATGCTAAGGATGATCTCCGCCGGCGTCACCAGCTTCATCGAGACCGGCCCCGGACGCGTCCTCAGCGGCCTGGTGAAGCGGGCCGGGCCCGGCCTCACCGCCGTAAGCCTGGACAGCGTTGACTCCCTGGACGCCCTGCGCCATGTTTGACCTCACCGGCCGCGCCGCCCTCATCACCGGCTCCTCTCGCGGCATCGGCCGCGCCATCGCCCTCCAGCTCGCCAGACAGGGGGCGTCCATCGCCGTCAACTACCTTCGAAATGAGGAAGCGGCCAAGCAGGTCCAGGAGACCATCCGCTCCTATGAGGGACAGGCCGTCCTCCTCCAGGGCGACATCAGCGTGCCTGAACAGGCGGAGCGAGTGGTGGGCATGGCTCAGGAAGCGTTCGGGCGGCTGGACGTCCTGGTGAACAACGCCGGGTTCAACCGAGACACCCTCCTCCTGCGCATGTCGGTGCAGGACTGGGACGAGGTGATGGCCGTCAACCTGCGGGCCGTCTTCCTGTGCACCAAGGCGGCCCTGCGGTATATGTTGCGCCAGCGCTGGGGCCGTATAATCAACATCGGCAGCGTGGCCGGCATCGCCGGCAACGCCGGCCAGGCCAACTACGCTGCGGCCAAGGCCGGGCTCACTGGCTTCACCAAGGCCGTGGCCCGCGAGATGGGCTCCCGCGGCATCACCGCCAACGTGGTCGCCCCCGGCCTGGTCAAGACCGAACTGACGGAGGAGATACCCCCAGAGGTGATCGATCTGGCCATGCAGCGCATCTTCGTGGGACGGCTGGGCACCCCGGAAGACATCGCCGCCTGCGTCGCCTTCCTCGCCTCGGAGGAGGCCTCCTACATATCCGGTCAGGTGCTGCCAGTGGACGGGGGGCTGGGCAACTAGCCATGGCTGGCAAGAGGCGCAAGGCCCGCATCGCGGCCCTCAAGGTCCTGTTCGAGGTGGACTCCGTGCGCCACCCGCCGGACCAGATCATGGAACGGCTGCTGGAGGAATCGCCCCTGCCCGAAGGCGCCGCCGATTTCGCCGGCCACCTCGTGCGCGGGGTCCTCGCCAACCGCCGACGCCTGGACGAGATCATCCGCAAGAACGCCCCCGCCTGGCCCCTGGAGCAGGTGGCCGCCGTGGACCGCAGCATCCTCAGGCTTGCCATCTTCGAGATCGTCATCGATAATATGGTGCCGATGCGGGCAGCCATCAACGAAGCCGTCGAGCTGGCCAAGGAGTTCGGCGGCGAGGCTTCGCCCAAATTCGTCAACGGGGTTCTCGGTTCCGTCGCCGCGACGGGCACAAGGAGGTGACAGGTGGCAACCGTCTTCGAGCGGGTACGCAAGATCATCGTGGAGCAACTGGGCGTGGAGGAGGGTGATGTCACCCCGCAGACCTCCTTCGTTGACGACCTGAACGCCGACTCCCTGGACCTGGTGGAGCTCATCATGGCGATGGAGGAGGAGTTCAGCCAGGAAGGGAAGGGCATGGAGATCTCCGACGAGGACGCCGAGAAGCTCGGCACCGTCCAGGACGCCGTCAGCTACATCATTGAGCACGGCATCGCCGAGGACGAACCCTAGCCGCCGCGCCTCGATCCGGACAGCGCCCTACCTGAGTGGGGCCTTTCCCTTCTCTCCCGTATAATGAAAATGACAGCCCTCGCCAGGGCCGGAGTAGCATGGACTTTCTTGGGATCGGACTGCCGGAGATCATCCTCATACTCATCGTTGCCCTCATCGTAGTCGGCCCCAAACGCCTGCCCGAGGTCGCCGTCCAGGTCGCCCGCGTCATCCGCCAACTGCGCGGCTACGCCACCGACGTCACGGCCCAGATGCGGACCGAGCTGGACGAACTCACCCGCGAGTACGAGCAGGTGCGAAAGGAGCTCCGGGAGTTCCGCCAGGTCGCCGTCAAAGACTTGGACTCCGTCTCCCGCGAGGTCGACCGCGCCGTTCGCGAGGCGCCGGCCATCATCGAGTCCAGCGCCGAGCCGGAGCCGGAGAAGCGTTCCCCTCCGTCTGGGGAGGAGACCACCCGGAATGACGACTCCTAGCGCCGCCTTCCCACACTTCCCTCCCCGGGCAAAGCCGACATGACCCGCGCTCCCCCGCAGCCCCCGAGCGAAGCGCCCGAAGAGCAGCCCAGCGAGCGCTATATGTCGGTGCTGGAGCACATAGAGGAGCTCCGCTTCCGTCTGTTCATCTCCGGGATCTTCGTGGTCATCGGGCTGGGCGTGTCCGTGTTCTTCGGCGGGGAGATCATCGACTTCCTGAAGAAGCCCGCCGAGGCGCGCGGCCGCGGCGAGTTGGAACTCCAGTTCATCGAACCGTTCGAGCTGTTCGTGACCTACTTCCGCGTCTCGCTGCTGGGGGGCCTCATCCTGGGCATGCCCATGATCGTCTACCAAGGGCTGCGCTTCGTCTCCCCTGGCCTCAAGCCGAACGAGCGCTGGTGGCTCTATGTCACCACGTTCGGCACGTTCGTCCTGTTCCTGGGCGGCGTCGCCTTCGCCTACTACATAGCCCTGCCGCCGGCGCTGGACTTCCTGCTGGACTTCGGCGGCGGCGAGATCGCCAAGGCCAACCTCCGGGTCGGCAGCTACGTGGACTTCGTCACCCGCCTGCTGTTCTGGACCGGCGTGTCGTTCCAGACGCCCCTGGTAGTGATGTACCTCTCCCGCTTCGGCATCGTCAGCGCCGGCCAGCTCCTGCGCTGGTGGCGGTTCGCCGTCGTCGCCGCCTTCGTCGTCGCCGCCATCGTCACACCGACCATCGACCCCGTGACCCAATCGCTGGTGGCCGGGCCCATCATCGTTCTCTACTTCCTGGGCATCGTCCTGGCCGTCCTCGTGCGGCCGAGACGGTAGAACGGCCCCTCGTTGACCCTCCGCGCGCCCGCTGCTATCATCATGCCAACGTGAGCGAGCTCGAAGAACTACACCGACGCATCGCTTCCTGCCCCGACTGCGACCTCTGCCGCACCCGCAGCCACACCGTCCCCGGTGAAGGCCCCCCCAACGCCGAAGTGCTTTTCGTGGGCGAGGCGCCGGGTTTCTACGAGGACCAGCAGGCCCGCCCCTTCGTCGGCCCCGCCGGCCGCTTCCTGGACGAACTCATCGCCTCCATCGCCCTGCGGCGGGACCAGGTGTTCATCACCAACGTCGTCAAGTGCCGCCCGCCCGACAACCGTGACCCGCTCCCTGGGGAGATCGAGGCCTGCCGTAAGTACCTCCAGCGCCAGATCGAACTCATCCGGCCCAAGGTCATCGTCAGCCTGGGCCGCTACTCCCTGGCCTGGTTCTCCCCCCGCGACGCCATCAGCAAGGCTCACGGCCAGGCCAGGGTGAGGGACGGCGCCTACTTCATCCCCATGTACCACCCGGCCGCCGCCCTGCACGCCGGCAACATGCGCCGCATCATCGAAGAAGACTTCCGCACGATACCCGCGATCCTGGAACAGGCCCGCCAGGCACCCCCGCAGCAGGCCGCTCCGGAGCCTGAGCCGGAGCAGATGCGCCTCTTCTAACCAGATGACTGACAAGCTCCGCTTTGTCCCCCTGGGCGGCCTGGGGGAGATCGGCAAGAACATGATGGTCTTCGAGCTGGGCGAAGACCTCATCATCGTCGATGTCGGCCTCATGTTCCCCGAGGAGGACATGCTGGGAGTGGACCTGGTCATCCCCGACATCTCCTACGTGGTCAACCGTATCAAGAAGCTGCGCGGCATCATCATCACCCACGGGCACGAGGATCACACCGGCGCCCTTCCCTACATCCTCCCCCAGCTCTGTCTGCCCAAAGGCAAGAGCCCGCCCATCTACTGCACACGCCTCACCCACGGCCTGGTCTCCGTTAAGCTTCAGGAGCACGAGCTCCACAAGGACGCCGACCTGCGCCTGATCCAGGCGGGAGAATCCGTCCGCCTGGGGAAGTTCCAGGTGGAGTTCGTGCGCGTCACCCACAGCATCCCGGACTCCGTCGGCCTGGCCATCCGAACCCCCATCGGTAACATCTTCCACACCGGCGACTTCAAGCTGGACCACACTCCCATAATGGGCGAGCCCACCGATCTCCACCGCATCTCGGAACTGGGGCGCGAAGGAGTCCTCCTTATGCTCTCCGACTCGACGTACGCGGAGACGCCCGGCTATACGCCATCCGAATACGTGGTGGGCGACGCCCTGGAGCAGATCATGGCCCACTCCCCGGGGCGGGTCATCGTCGCCACCTTCGCCTCCCTCATCTCCCGCGTCCAGCAGATCATCGACGCCTCCTACGCCAACGGCCGCCATGTGTTCGTCACCGGCCGCAGCATGATGGACAACGTCAAGATGGCCCTCAAGCAGAAGTACCTGGAGGCCTCGGAGGACATCCTAGTCCCCCTGGAGCGGATGCGCGGCCTGCCGCCGGAGCAGATCACCATCATCACCACCGGCGCCCAGGGCGAGCCCACCTCCGCCCTGGTGCGCATGGCCAACCGCGACCACCGCTACATCGAGATCCAGGATGGGGACACCGTGATCCTCTCCTCTTCGCCCATCCCCGGCAACGAGCTCCTCATCAACCGCACCATCGATAACCTGTACCGCCTGGGAGCGCGCGTCCTCTACAGCCGCATCGCCAACGTCCACGTCCGCGGCCACGCCGCCCAGGAGGAGCTCAAAGTCATGTTGAGCCTGGTGCAGCCCCGCCACTTCGTGCCCGTCCACGGCGAGTACCGCAACCTGGTGATGCACGCCGGCCTCGCCCGCGCCATGGGGGTGGAGGAGGAGAACGCCTTCGTGCTGGAGGATGGCGATATCCTGGAGATCGACCACCGCGGTGCGAAAGTAGTGGGCCGCGTCCCGGCCGACTACGTCTACGTGGACGGCTTGGCCGTGGGCGTCGACAGGGTGGTCCTGCGCGACCGCCGCCACCTGGCTACCGACGGCATCTTCGTGGCCATCGTCACCATCGACAAGCACACGGGTAAACCTATCGGCCGCCCCGACGTTGTATCTAGGGGATTTATCGAGGCGGAGATGTCGGACAGCCTTATGGAAAGAGCGGGAGAGGTCATCCTGGCGTCCCTCGCTGGCGCCGAGCACGTGGCCGAGAGGAGCGACTTCAACGCCCGCGTCCACGACGCCCTCTCGCGCTTCCTGTATGACGAGACCCGCCGCCATCCGATGGTTCTCCCCCTGTGCGTCGAGGTGTAGCCGAAGCTAAATGCCCGTAAACACTCGCTCCCGTCCCAGGACACGCCCCATTAGCTACCGGCCCCGTCGGCCGGCGGCGCGACGCCGCTTGCCGTCCCGGTCAGGACTCAGGCTACCCGCGGCCCGCGGGCAGCCCCTGGCCCCCTGGCTGGCGTTCATCGCTGTGGCCGGCCTGGCCGTCTCCATGCTCTGGCTCGCTCCCCTCATCGTGGACGCCTTCGAGGAAGTCCTCTTCCTGTTCGGCCTCGGCCTGGCCCTCCTCGTCGCCGCCGTCCTCGCCGATGTCAGATTCGCCCTCAAGCGCAACCTCTCCGTTGACCGCACCTTCCTGCGTATCTGGGGCGGCCTGCACCTCATGCTGCTGTTTGCCTTTGGCCTCCTCGGCTTCGTCCGGCCCGAATGGGAAGTCGGCGACGTCTCCCTGGCCGAGGTGAGCGTCGGCGGCGATCTGGGCCGGCTGTTCGCGGGCAGCCCCCTCGGCATCCTCGCCTGGGTGGCGCTATCGCTGACTGGGCTGGGCCTGCTCTGGCCGCCAGGCGCCCGGGCGGTGGGACAAGCCGGGCTGGCCTTCCTGCGCGGCCTGGCCAGCCTGGAGATCCCCCAGCGCATCGGCGACGCCCTGCGCTCCTTCTTCACGGCCCTCCTCCCTGAGGCCGAGGAAGAGCAGGAAGAGGGCCAGCAGGCGGAAACCTACGTCCCAACCTTGGACGAGGAGTGGTCCGGCCCCCCGCAGGTGACCGCGGAGGCCCCAGGCACACCCCCGGCTGCCTCCGAGGCCGAGCAGGAGGCGGAGGACGAGGGACAGCCGCCGCCTGCGCCCGCAGCACCGACCGAGGACGAGGATGGAGTCCTCGTCACCTCCCAGCCGGAGGAGACACCCTCCTCCTACCAGCGCCGCTTGCCCATGGGCCGCCCCGCCGGCCGCGGCTGGGAACTGCCGCCCGTCGACCTCCTGGTGGAGACGGTTGAGAAGGACCTGCGGCCCGTGGACAACGAGGCACGAGCCCAGCTCATCGTGGACACCCTGGCCTCCTTCGGCGTCAACGTCCGTGTCGTCAGCATCAACCAGGGGCCCACCGTCACCCAGTTCGGCATCGAGCCCGGATGGGAGACCAAGACCCGCACCGTCATCGCCCGCGACGAAACGGGGAAGCCTACCTACGATAAGGACGGCAAGCCCCAGTACCGCACCGAAGTCGTCTCCAGAACCAGGGTGCGGGTGAACCGCATAACCACCCTGGCCAACGATCTGACTCTGGCCTTGGCGGCATCTACCATCCGCATCGAGGCGCCGGTGCCCGGCCGCCCCGTCATCGGCATCGAAGTGCCCAACCAGAGCACCTCGCTGGTCGCCCTGCGCAGCGTCATCGAAAGCACCGCTTTCCAGCGGGTGGCCGCCCGCTCCCACCTGGCCCTGGCCCTGGGCAAAGGGGTCTCCGGCGAACCCGTCGCCGCCGACCTGGCCAAGATGCCGCACCTGCTCATCGCTGGCACCACCGGCAGCGGCAAGAGCGTCTGCATCAACTCCATCATCGGCTGCCTGCTCATGCACAACGCCCCGGAGGACGTCCGTATCGTCCTCATCGACCCCAAGCGGGTGGAGCTAGCCCACTTCGCCCACATCCCCCACCTGGTGTTCTCCAAGATCATCACCGACGTTGAGGACGTGCTGGGCACCCTCCAGGCGGTCATCCACGAGATGGAGAGCCGTTACCGCCGCTTCGCCTCCATCGGCGTGCGCAACATCGACGCTTACAACAAGAGCCCCCGCGCCACCTACAAGCTCCCCTACTGGGTGATGATCATCGACGAGCTGGCCGACCTGATGATGGCCGCGCCCATTCAGGTGGAGCGCCAAATATGCCGCCTGGCCCAGCTGGCCCGCGCCACCGGCATCCACCTGGTCATCGCCACCCAGAGGCCGTCCGTGGACGTGGTCACCGGCCTCATCAAGGCGAACTTCCCTACCCGCATCGCCTTCGCCGTCTCCTCCCAGGTCGACTCCCGCACCATCCTCGACGGCGGCGGCGCCGAGAAACTCCTGGGCCGCGGCGACATGCTGTTCATGCCCACCGACGCCTCCAAGCCCAAGCGCCTCCAGGGCTCCTTCGTGTCCGACGCCGAGCTGGACCGCGTCGTCGCCTGGTGGACCAACGAGCGCTTCCGCCACCTCAAGCCCGACGCCCTGGACCACCTCATCGCCGAGGCCAGCGAAGCCACCGGCGAGGAGGTGGAGCACGACGGGGAGGAAGACCCGCTGTACGAGGCCGCCAAGGAGCTGGCCCTCCAGCACACCCGCGTCTCCACGTCCCTCCTCCAGCGCCGGCTGCGCATCGGCTACCCGCGCGGCGCCCGCCTCATCGACCTGCTGGAGGAGGAAGGCATCGTCGGCCCGGCCGAAGGCGGCCAGTCCCGCCAGGTCCTCGTCGCCCATACCGACGACATGGAGCAGACGGAATAGCCCGCCTCCCTCTGAACCGAACCTGAACTCAGATTCCTCACTCATAGTTCCCGCTACGGCTTGACACGCTACCTCCCGGTGCTATACTTAGATGCAGCCAAGACGACTGGAGGTGATAGCCGCTGATTAGAGTCCATGCTCGATTTGCGGTGCTCCAGGTGGAGGCCGCAAGCTCCCCGTAACGGAAGCGCGGGGAGAGGTGAGAACCGCTTCCTGGTCCGTAGCAAAAGGCCGAAGCGCCCAAGGCTGGCCTATCGAGCGGGTAATCCGCCGAAGGATAGGACCGGGTGCGGGACGAAAGACAGAAAGAGGACGGGCCCCGGCTTAGTGCCGGGGCCTTCCCATTTCGCTATCGCCGCCGCCGCGGCCGCGCGTAGGAGGCCCGCCGCATCTCCGAGATGACGCTCAGCCCCTCCTCGTCCCCCACCAACTCCCGCCGCAGCTCCACGACCCGGTCCCGCAGGAGGGCTGCCTTCTCGAACTCCAGGTTCCTGGCCGCGTCCTTCATCTGCTTCTCGAGATCTTTGATCAGCCGGACGATCTCGTCCTTGGGGATGGGGCCGGTGATGTAGACCGGCTTCTCCTCCGCCACCTGCTTGACCCTGTCCGTTATGTCACGTATCGTCTTGCGGATCCCCTCCGGCTCAATGCCGTGACCACGGTTGTACTCCTCCTGGATGCCACGCCTGCGCTCCGTCTCCTCGATGGCCAGGCGCATGGACTCCGTCATCGTATCGGCGTACATGATCACCTTGCCGCTGATGTGGCGGGCTGCCCGACCCATCGTCTGGACCAGTGACCACCGGGAGCGCAGGTAGCCCTCCTTGTCGGCGTCCAGGATCGCCACCAGGCTCACCTCCGGCAGGTCCAGCCCCTCCCGCAGCAGGTTGATGCCCACCACCACGTCGTACACGCCCAGGCGCAGGTCGCGCAGGATCTCCACCCGCTCCAGCGTCTGTATCTCCGAGTGCAGGTAGTGGGTCTTCACCCCCATCTCGGCCAGGTAGTCGGCCAGGTCCTCCGCCATCTTCTTGGTCAGCGTCGTCACCAGCGCCCGCTCGCCACGATCCACTCGCGCCCTGATCTCGTCGATGAGGTCGTCCACCTGGCCTTTCGTGGGCCGCACCTCCACCTCAGGGTCCAGCAGGCCGGTGGGCCGGATGATCTGCTCCACCACCTGCTCGCTGTGCTCGTACTCCCAGGGCCCCGGCGTGGCCGACACGTAGATCACCTGATTGACGTGCGACAGGAACTCCTGGAAGTTCAGCGGCCGGTTGTCCAGCGCTGAGGGTAGGCGGAACCCGTAGTCCGACAGCGTCTGCTTGCGGGAGATGTCGCCGTGGTACATCCCCCGGATCTGGGGCACCGCCATGTGCGACTCGTCGATGAACAGGAGGAAGTCGTCCGGGAAGTAGTCGAGAAGCGTCCAGGGCTGGGAGCCGCACGCTTGGGCGAGGCTGTCCTGAGGGCGGTGGCGGCGGGCCAGATGGCAGGCGTAGTTCTCGATGCCGGAGCAGTATCCCTGCTCCCGCAGGCACTCGACATCGTAGCGGGTGCGCTCCAGCAGCCGCTGGGCCTCCAGGTGCTTCCCCCGCTGGAGGAACCACTCGTAGCGCTCGGCCAGCTCCGCCTCGATGTCGGCGATGGCCACCTCCAGCTTGTCCCCGCTGGTCACGAAGTGCTTCGCCGGGTAGATGTCGATGGAGTCCAGCTCCCCCAGCACCTCGCCGGTCAGGGG
>Ga0209979_1001438_pt1 | contig 26067 bp, 18 predicted proteins | sample AnhtaG_FD_183114 | JGI IMG/M metagenome (GOLD analysis project Ga0209979, IMG submission 183114) | Deep subsurface microbial communities from Anholt, Denmark to uncover new lineages of life (NeLLi) - Anholt_01485 metaG (SPAdes) (version 2) | ecosystem: Environmental > Aquatic > Marine > Oceanic...
TATATAAAAAATTAACAATTTATTTTTAAATTTTTTAGGATTTTTATGATTTTATATAAAGTGTAATTTAAGATATGGGGAGTATGATTATTAAAAATTTAAGAATTTTCATCAGTAATACTATTTAAAAAATCTTTACCAAGCTTACCTTGCGACCAGATTGAAAGGGAGACTCTAGGATTATCAATTGTTACCTGATTTTCAAACTTCAATCCTATAGGCACTTTTTTCCAAATCATTGTCTGCCACCGGATCCCTGGTTCCCACTCATTATCTGTTGATGGAAAATGATCTGGTTTGTGTATAGTAGAATCAAAATTAAATGGAGCTTTTGGAAAAAGCTCTATTACCTGCTTAATTTCCAAAAATATGGGTTTGCTCACTAGCCACCTCATAATTTTTTAACATATGAAAAAAACTTATATTTTAGAACTTTAAATTCTATTAATGATATATTATCAGATCAGTCTAATACAATTGTTTTTGCAGTTCCTTTAGAAGTATTAAGAGCAGTAGAAGGTTTAGGAAAAAAGTTTTTAAAATCTAAAAAAACAGAGTAGAATAATGATTGGTAGTTTCCATTGAGAACTGCTTTATCGTCTAAATAATGAATGGAAGTATCGTTAATATTACAGAAATGAAAAAAATAAAAAGCAAGACAAATGTTCAAGAAAAAAGGGTCCCTTCTCTGAAATCTTGGAGTACTGGAGAAGAAGTCGCGAACAGTATTACTCATGGTATCGGAGTAGCTTTAGGCATTGCAGCTCTTGTGCTTCTTGTGGTTTTTGCCAGTATCCGAGGGGATGCCTGGCAGGTTGTGAGTTTTAGCATATATGGTACTACACTTATTTTACTTTATTTGGCATCTACTCTTTACCACAGCTTTACAGGACAACGAGTAAAACGTTTTTTCAGAATTTTGGATCATTCTTCGATCTATCTGCTTATTGCAGGAACATATACACCTGTGACACTTGTTTTAATGCGAGGTCCATGGGGTTGGACTCTTTTTGGACTTATCTGGGCTATGGCTATAGGAGGGATTGTTTTCAAAGTGTTCCTTTTGGAAAAACTTGAAATTTTGTCGATTTTATTTTATGTTGCCATGGGATGGCTCTGTATCATTGCTTTAAAACCAATAATACAAATGGTCCCAAAAGGAATGATCATCTGGTTTTTAATTGGCGGTGCATGCTATACCCTTGGAGTGATATTTTATGTATGGGAGAAGATACCATATCATCATGCCATCTGGCATCTTTTTGTTTTAGGAGGAAGTATCTCACATTTTTTTGGCTTTTTATTCTATTTAGCCTTATAAACAAATTAAAATGCTTTTAAATATCCTTTTCCCCACTATAACTTGATTGAACATAAAAACAAATTTCAATCTTATGTTCTTAAAGGAGTTAAGGATTTTCATTTTCTATTTGCCAGAATAATCATGGAAACAGGAGATATGAACCTGTTTCATTGCCTGATGTTACTCATATTATCAAACCAATTTATACCTTTACTATAAAGTAGAGTTATTATTCATAGTCTACAATTTCGTCTAACATTCCGATTTTATCTGAAGTCCAGCCGTAAGACTGGATTTTTGCGGAGCAAAGTGAAGCCAGATACACTCTGTTAAGTGAGTGCGATAGCACCGAGCAATCCGAAGGATTGCGAAGAGTCGTAGACAAAGGAGCATTTCTGTTCACTGCTTCATTTTTCTCTATGTATCCTTAAACGAACTTTGCTTTAGCCAGTTTTTAACCAGCATGGTTGCTCTACAATCATCTTCATTATAGTCTATAACTTTCTGCATTTTATCCTTGTTTTTATCCGGATTCTCTAGATACTGGAAATATATTGCAATGGACTCCAAGGCGTTGACATCTGGGTGTTTCCATTTGTATCCCATGTAACTTGCGACTTCTTTCAGACCATTACCATAGGTTGGAAAAGCAAAACAAGAAACAGCGTCCCTATAGAGATCCCTCATATTCCCGGATATTACCTTCTGTATTTTATCTTTTAGTCCGTATCGGTCAGAGAGCCTTTCAAGATGAACCCTCTCATAATGATGCCAATGATATATTATGAAATCATCCTGTTTTAGGAGCCATTTTACAAACTGGCGAAACATCTCCCCCTCTTTATCCAACTCATGGGCAATAAAAGGTATGTACTCCTCCTTTTCATTCTTCCTAGTGAGCACACCTATGAGATAATCTATCGCTATTAATTCCTCGTCCCCTACCTGCTCTCCTGTTCCTTCTAAATCCAAAAATATCTCTGTTTGCTTTTCGGGAAACTCACACATACTCATGCAGATGTAATCCCCAGAAACAAGAGCCCTTGAATTGAATGAAAATTTTTTTGCATTTTTTGTACCAATTCCCTTGATTTTAACCAAGTCCTCTATCTGGATTTTCGCTAGATCATCAATAGTACATATCCCCTCCTCTACTAGCTTCTGCTTGAACGACAGACCTATACCGCCAACCAGAGATATGTCCCTTCTCCTTATAGCCTCCTCGTTATTATAACTCTCCCAAGGCCATTCGCAAGAACCATAAGTCGGATCCACTTTCTTTCCTTTCAATATCTCTCGAATATCCTCTAATATTCCCAATAGCCCAGTTTCGTCATAACCTACCACAGATTCCTCGTAGTCCCTATTAATTACATAGAAAGCAGACGGTGTGTATCCCTGAATTTTTCCCAGCATATAATTATAAAACACCACCTGATAGATGTGATGCTTTTGAATATTCTTTGCAAGTTTGATTTCCTTAACAATGTAATGGTAATGACCAAATATTGATGGATTCGTGTCCTTTCTCTCCAAAATATCAAATCTTCCCATAAGACCTTCCGGCAAATAAAATGCTGGTAAACCGCAAAGAACCTTTACTCCTTCATTCATTCCTTCTAAAAGCATTCTGAAGCCTTCTTCTGGAGTTTCGTATTCTAGTTTCTCGGCTTCAGGGTACTTGGTTTCTATTACTTGCAACTCATGCGCCCTTCCTTGGTCGAATAGCATTCTCTGATATTGTGTTAAGGCATCTTTTTTGTCCTCAGGTCTGAACTTCTCACAATAAACCATGAACGGTGAGATGCAGTAGTTATAAATGGTTCTAGCCGTAATTCTATCTTCTGTAGTAGGAAGTATGCATCTTTTATATATTTTATCAATATCTGAAAGCATCAACGCCATTGTTCACCACCTCCATTTTTGTTGTTCTTGAAGTCTACGATCTCATGTAACGGAATTAAAATATACGAATTTTTGCGGTAGCAAAATTTCCCGCAGGGCAAGGCGAAGCCGCAGCGTATATTCTGTGTTATGTGATCGTTGCCCATTTATTTCAAACCCATTTCCCTTATTTTTAAAATTACTTTCTCTACGATATTAATAAACTGTTTAACTTCATTTTCCGAATAATCTTTATCAATTACCCATTTTAGATTTGATTTTGCTTTTACAAAATAACCAAGATTTTCAAGCTGTTCTTTATAGAACTCAATAATATCCTCTGGATTGTTAACCTTTTTTGTGATCTCTTCAAATCCCGTATAAATACTCTGTTTGAATACAGAATTGGGTGGATATCCAAAAAACAGAGCAACGAACCCCGCATCCAATTCAACATTTAACGAAAATCCTTTTGATCCCCATCTGAACATTAAGCCGTTTTGTTTTCCAAATTCAAATATTTGCCGAAAAACTTCCAATCCATTTTTATTCAAAGAACTTAAGAATTCTTTTTCATCAACTTTGGGAAGTGAAGCGGATTGAACTTTTTGGCGTATAAATTCTTCTTCACCAACAATAAAGTCACTTGAGATTATCTTTTCCCCAGATTTAGTTTCAAAATACTTGAATTCCATACAATAAATATCAACACCCTTTTTCCTCAAAAATAGTGCTGTTTGTCTGATTTCTTTTGAAATTTCTTGAGCTACTATGATAAGTCTTGTTGACTTGTTAAATGAAACCTTTTCGTCTGAATCGCTTTGGAAATATTGCTGATGATAATCTTCTAAGCTACTTTCCTCTCCAGAATAGTCTTGATAAATATCATTTAATTGAGAATAGTCTAAGCTCTCAACAAAAGATGCATATTCCAATAGCTGAGCAATTGTTTCTCGAGAGGTCTTCCCCCTCTTTAATTCTATAACTACAGTATTACCGGCTTTATCGATCCCCAATAAATCTACAAAAGTATTTAGGTTTGTAGTAACCTGATGCCCAATTATAAGAACTTTGCTTCCTTCAAAAAAATATTCAGGATTATTCTCAAGCAAGACTTCTAAATCCGCTTCCTGCTTGATTTTCTCGAAGTCATGTTCTTTATACGGAATAAATTTTCCATTTTTATCTATAGTAAACAGTTTCATTTTCTTACATCTCCTAAATTGGGCAATGTCATATAACTCGTTTTTATACGAAATGTTTTCATAAAAATATACTTTTATTGCATATTATACGAAATATTTAATATAAAGTTTTTAATATCATTCCAAAAAAGAAATAAAGTATTAAAACAGAGGTTTTACTGTCTAAATCTATTCCTTATTTTATTATTTTTAATCTTTCCAAACTTCTATTTATATAATTATCCAACTCTTTTCTTCTAATTCTCCTGGGACTTCTTATTTCATCTCTTAATCTAATTCCCCTTAGATGTACTTCTTCTATGAGTTTTCAGACTTCATCGACATTAGTATATATTAAAATTTTTATTGATTAGGACTATATTTTTTCAATTCTTTCTTTTGTTGAGTTCTAAAGTAGTTTTTTAGACATTTTTATATTTTTATTAATCTTTTAACTTTTTTATTTTAGATTTCAGTTAATATCTTCATCCTTTGCGAAGCTACCAAAGTCGGTTTTGGCAAACACAGAGCTGCAAAACATATGGTAGATGATTTTATGCTCTAACTCATTATCATTTTGTCTGTGTCTCGATCTTCTCTATACTGACCAAGAACTCGGCGTATTTGTCATAGCCTTCGAGGAACATGTTTAGCCCTTCTTGATCGAGGATGTACACATTTTGAACTGGATTTTCAACGTACGGAATAAATGTAGTCACTCGATATGTAGCATCCCTATAAGCGCTAACATCAGCTTGTGAAAGTGGTTGAGTCTCCCTTGGCTTATCTACGAAACCCTCAATAAATGAATCAATCTCTTCCAGAATACGGATTCCAATGTCTAGAATATTTCTGGCATCAACAATACGGACATGCTCACCATGGACTGCTCTATTACATAAGTATAGTACTTCTCGAATTGGGCTAGACAGCTGCGATGGTAATATATTAGATTGAACTAGATCACTGACAACATGATTAAGGCTCACAAATCGTCGGTGCTTAGTAGTGGGAGTCGCTAAGAGATGAAGTCGAGTTAATACTTGTTCAAGTTCCATGCGTAGCTTCGCAAGTGCGAGAACATGATCTCTGTTAAGCAAATCTAGTAAACTATCTCTGATAGAAGGGACTTCAGATGTGACTGATTCTCTGGCCTCACTTGGGCCCAGGCGCTTCTCTACCTCTAATTTGACCTTTTCCACCTCACTGGGAGCTATCTCAGCCTCGAATCCCCCCACCTTGATTTTTCTCAATTGTTCAATAAAGGGGCAGACTAAAAGGATAGCAAGGAGCAGCAACCCGGTAGTGTCAACTGTAATCTGTTTCCATCCTACTACATGGCATATTAACAACACTATAGCTATTAAAAAAACGATCCATGATATATTACGTGGTAGAAATTGGCGCATTCTTATCATCCTCAGCAATGTCATTTAACTAACTTTTATACTAAATGTTTTCGTTAAAATATACCTTTCTTATATATTATATAAAAAAAGTAATGATTCATTTTTAAATTTTTAGAATTTTATATACACAGTGATCTAATAGATGGGTAGAAAGATTATTAAAAATTTAATAATTTTAAAAAAGTTAATGCTTTTATATAGCGTCTTGCGTATTTGTGAAGTATGAAGCATCTAAGCAAACGCAGTTAGTCGCAAAGCCTGTATTATGTGCTATGCTTGATAGCCAAAGCAGAGACAATGTAGGCCAGTTCATCTTTGGTTTAAACCACAAGTGAATAGACACCCTGTCCCTGACCATAATACGAGTTATAGATATGCTCATACACCGTGTCACACTTCCATCGATACAATTCCTGTGTATAGCACTGTGGCAGTTTATCCAAAGTTTCTTCTATAGACAACCTCACCCCTGCCTGGGATTGTTGGCGCTTTCGATAGTCCATGATAAGTTTTTCCCATTTAGTGTCTCAAGCATTTCATGAGCTACCTTCTTGATTTGTCACTGTTCTTGCCAGTACAGCTGCATGTTCAGCTTGGTAAAGAGGCAGAAGATGGCCAATTCTTCGTCGGAGAGTTGCTTGGTGTTACTCTACTGCTCCTCCTCACTAAGACTTTGTACTAAGGAAACTAGCTGCTTGAAGAACTTGTCAACATCATACTTCCTCCATTGTACTCGTCGACCATCCTTCGTAACTGTTTCAGATAATTCATTAGTGTGCTTCCGCCCACCTACTCGAACTCATGAAAGTAGTTGACTGTCTCCTATCTGAGTTGCGAGAACAACTCAATTGCTGGTCTCTAAGCAAGGATAGCCTCGGAATAGTCATTCACCTTGGCCTCCTCACTTATAAACACCACTGATCATATTTAACGCGCGCTCGACATACGTCCTTAGTTCAGTGCCACTGACGGAGTGGCTGTCTGCATCTGGATTCTGATCATGATGGAAATGCTTTGAGTACTCATTAATTTCAGATAATTCCTGTAGAGATGGTTCTAAACAGCTAAGCGGATCTCGCTCCTCAGATTCTCGTATTTTGCGTAACATATCACCTAGCCACTCATTTACTTTAAACTGCCCAGGAAACCGCAACCTTAGATTTTCTTCAATTAGTGGCCTTATACAACGCGCAACAGCTCGTAGATCTTCGCTTGAACCTTCATCAAGGTATTCTTTCAAGGTAAAGTAATCCTTATAATATTCAGCTTGCGTTGCTCTTTCTATATCCCACTCAGATATAACATTACCTTGACCGGTTCTCGTAATACATAATGTCTTGATATTCGACTTATCAGAACCATTCCATACCAGTCGAAGAAAATAGGGATCATGGGATAAAAGGATCACTTGCTTTGCTAGGTTGCTGAATCGTGCTATCTGCTGTTGCGTGCATGTCCTACGATGTAAATCGAGACTTGATATAGGATCATCGAATAAAATAACTTTTTCCTTTAGATTTTGATTCTGGTTGAGTTTTGCTAGGAAAAACGCAAGGGCTAATGTACTTTTGTCACCGCTACTCAATGTGTTCTTGAAACATGGAATTGCTTCCGAAGTCTCAGGAGCTTCTAAATTAACAGCCACCTCATTGATTGAAATGCAGTAACTCAAACTAGGCTTTCCGCCCAAGTAGCGCTCCTTAGTTTCAACGATTTGAAAACCTGCTCCAAACTTTTTTAAATACTCATTAATCTGCTCCTGATATCGACCTACTACACTCGATGTATACTCCTGTAAATTGTTCCTAGCTTTAGCTTTCTCCTGTTCGAGGACTGTTTTTTTCTGTTGTAGTCTCTGGTAATCAGTGCAAAGCTGATCGACCTCTTTGGAAAAACGCTTTTTTGTGATTTGTAGCAGTTGTAGTTTGTTTTGTGCTGTATCAAGGTCCGCAGCACCTACTTCCTCCTTCTTCACCATAATTTTCAGGTTCACTTCATCGATAGATTGGTTGCACTTCTCAATCGCCACTCGAGTATTATTGTACTCTGTCATCACTTGATGAAATTCTTCAATTGGTACCATCTTTTCCAACAGAGCAGTAGCCTTTCTTTCTAAGTGCTTAGCAAGGAGTTGGTGAGTGTTGTTCCATAGCGATTTGATGTAGTCAAACTGGATGTCTGGGAAGTCCGCCTCTATGTATTCTTTCCAGAAATCTGAAAGTGATCTGTTGAATTCGATGTTTTTCTGCAGTGACAAGATTTTATCCTGTGACAGCATCCTCTCGATAGATTTGGACATTCCAGTGATCTCTTCCTTAAGATTGGTGTATGCCACACTGAAATAAGTGCGATATGCCATGATAAGTTTAACGCTTTGAATATCTTCCCCACAGAAGGGACACTGATCATCCTTGATATATTGTATTCCTTGACTGATCCAGCTTTCACCTCGCTCATCCATACAGCGTAAGATGTGCTCATTCACCATCTGCTCAGCATCAGCAGAAACATCCTCAAGCCCTTTGGATAGCAAGTTCTCAATCTCTGGAAATGGCAGTACGGGTAGTGTAAGTGTGAACAGCAGAGGTTTTTTGGCAATAGTATCAGCCTTCAGCAGGGCTTCAATCTCCTTCTCATTGGAAGTTATCCTACAGTCGATATTGTCAAGTTGCTTTAGGTTTACAAAGATATCAATATCCATCACACCTGCAATCTCCTTTTCGAGCTCTTCTCTCTTCGAATTGATACTCGAGTTGGTCTCACGAATATCGTCGTCGAGCTCTGCAACTAGTTTTGTAAGTCGGACACCCTCTTCACCTATCGCAAAGTGGTGAAGGTTTTTCTTGTGCTTGTGATCAACGGTGTCACCAGCGTACACATTCTCGTTGACAAATGTTGGATCAAAGATCTCCATCGTTGGTAGCGTTGTATTCCACACACCATCAATGAATTTAGCGGTAGAGCCACTGAGACGGAGAGCCACACAAGGCACCTCATCCTGCCCTAATGTACACCTTTCCTTAATGTATTTTCCTTCTCCAGTGAATAGAGAGCGAAAGATTGCAGATAGCATCGTTTTACCCTGCCCATTTTCAGCGTGGATGAGGGTCAGCCGACGGAAGCTCATATTACCAGCACAGGAGTAGTTTACGAATTTACCTACATTTTTAATGCGTAGAATCTTCTCAATCATGTCTCCATTCCTCCTATGTTAATTTTGATTGCTCTTTAATTTCTTTACTTACCATTGGTTTTTTTTTATAATCTTTCAGTTGCCAATAAGGTGGAGAAGTAATAATAAGATGAACAGATTCATTCGGAATTTCTTTCATGCACCTTGAATCACTGATGATTATTTTATGTTTTGTTTTCATTCTATATCCCCCATTGTCTTAGGATACATTCTCCTAAGTTACCTTGTACTGAAGAATTTTTCATTATATTTAAAATCAAAGTCTTTGTATTCCTTTTTTAAAAACGAAATGCATTCTTTCAGTACTTCTTTAGCATTTTTTTCAGTCTTTGCTTTTTTGCCTAAGCTATTCATCCTTCGTGCCCAGTAAAGCATTCTCAATTCTCCTTGAGGATCTGGCCAGTCAGGAATATGTTTTAACTCTTCCAGAACCATTTTTCTCATTTGCTTTAATTTTTGTAATTTCATAATTTCTCCTATCTCTTTTTGCATACTATAAAATTATATATGTATATATTTATATATTTATTAATATATTATAATTTTGACAAAATATTTTGTCAAGAATTAAAATAAAACATTTTATTATAATAACAAAATGTTAAAAATAGTTACTAAATTAAAATTTTCCTGGTGAGAAGATAAGGTGAAATAAATAAGAAAATTATGAAAGGATGAGTGGTTGAAAAGGCGTGGAGAAGAAAGAAATGACTAACAATGATGTAGATATTAAAAATTTTAATTGAGTAGGAAAAAATTATTTAGATTTATGAAAATATATATAAGTCATCCTGTTTTATTAAGAGAAATGAAATTTTTTTATTAATTGAATATATTTGAGATATTTTTTCGTTGTCTGATGCTTTAATTTTACGTACTTGACTTAATATCATTTTTAAATATTGTCAATTATCCTTATAATATCCCTTAAGGGATGGGGGGAAATATATATTAAAATATTTTTTAATTGTATAAATTATTAAAGAAAAATATAAAAGATTTATAAGAAAAATATTACATCTTTTATCCTGAATTTTGTGTCATTAAATCACTTTTACAATCATCCAACTATTTTCCCCTTTAAGGTACTAGTACATATTATGACTATATGCATCTTGATAATCTTTCATAATTTCATTTACCACAAGCCTTTCAGTTTCAGCAAAATCATTTATATATGGAATTTTATAAAATTTTAACTGACTTTCATATTATATAGAAAATAGAATTCTTTTTTAATTTTGAGTCTTATAAAAGCTGATTAAATATGTGGTAAGGCTGATTAAAAAAATTAGGAAGTTTAAAAATAATTTAATATTTTACATAATATTCTGAACACAAAAGGAATTTTTTTGAAAGTAAAAATTGATAAATTATATAAAAATAAAACTATCATCTCATATTTTGAGAAGTAAACATTTTATAAGATTTTAATCTCTATTATGAAACTAATCTTCCTTGTTTATTATACCTACCTGCTTCAATTTTTCATTAAGATATTGTTCACCCTTCTTAAGTGTTCCATTAAAATGTCTCCTAACAACTATATCGAATACGGAAGATATTTGATTTTCCAAATCCTTCATTCGGTATCGCCTTAATTTCTCAATCAAAACATTTCCTATTGGGATTTTATCTAAGGGGATTTTTGCAAATATCCAGTCTTCAAGAGGAGATAAACGTAATACAGCAATGATTGGTAAATATCCATCTTTGGTGCGATCATGAAGTGCATCCACATTATCAGATGATAAAAATAATGATAATTTTTCAGTAGTTTTTACCTCTAATGCAAACTTTTGGTTTAAGGCTCCAGTTACGTCTATATCGACACCTTGCACAGCTCGTTCTACAATATTGGTAAACCCTATTTCATAGAAACTAAGTGCAAGTAGTTTTTGCACAATTTTACCAAAAGGACCAGAAGGTCTGCCTTTGACACCGAACTTTTTTTGTAACTTCTTTAAAAGATTAAGTGTTTCCATCTTCATAATTATATTTCCTCTGATATTTTTGGTCCTGAATCTGGCAGCCAATCAGAAAACATGTATACAGTTTTAGCTTTAGTAATATTATCTTTCAAAAGCTCTTTGAATTCACCATCCATTGTAGAGACAATTATATTTTTAATCTCACAGAGTTCATTAATAACTTTTACAAGACGTGCTTTCTGCTGAGAGTCCAAACTTTGTGAGGAGTCATCCATTAAAATAAAACCGAGAGGATGAAAATCTCCGACTGTTTTAGCTAATCCTAAGAAAATTGATAGGGCAAGGCTATTTAAGTCTCCTAAACTAAGAATAGGGATAAGCTCTTTACTATTTTGATCTTCGAAAGTGTAAATATTTACACCAGTTCTTCTATCTTCATCTACTCTAATACTTAGTGCTTGGAAAGCTGGATTTTGGGTTATTCTACAGAAGTAGACATCAATTGCATCCCTAGCTGAAGATATCTTTTCTTCTGCTTCTTTTTTCATACATTCTTTGATAATTTCAGTAAGTTCTTCAACTTCTCCGACTAAATTTGAAACATAAACTTTGATTTTTTCTTGTTGTTTGTACTCATCGGTTTTTTGAATTTTGTTTATTTCTTCAAGTTTGTTCTTCAATATTAAAATCTCGAAAAGCGAATTTATTGTATCTGTTTTTTCAATAATAGCATCAATCTTATCTCGTTTGCTCCTAATAGCACCTTTAATCTCCTCTAATCGTGTATTAATGTTCTTTATTTCTATTAATAATATTGCAACAGGGTCATCCCTGTCACTTAATTCCTTATGTAGAAATTTTGAAATATTACCAATTATCTTGTTTAATCTGTCTTTCTCTCCCTGAATATCTTGAGAGAGGATATTGTGTTCCTTTTTCAATCTTTCCAAATCGGTTTTCTTTTTGTTTAATTCTTCCTGCTGTTCTTTTAATTCATTCACTTGAGCATTGATTTTCTCTTCCCATTCCTTTTGTAAATGCTCAAGCAAATTGGGTACAGATTTCCCACATAAAGGACAGATATTAACATCATCGAAAGCAGCTGATTTCAAAATGGAAATACCTTCTTCCACTAATTTTGCTTTCGAATTTATTCGCTTGATTTCCTTATCAATATCTTCAATCTTTTTGGTCGTTTTTATTATTTTATTGTCAATTTCATCTACATTGCCATTTTCTTGTTCAAAATCTTGAAGTTCTTTCTCCTTTAATTTAAGATCCTTGTATTGCCTTTCATACTGACTTTTAAGAGAATTTACTTCAGCTCTCTTCTCCAGCTTTTCTGATTGTTCTTTTACATCAGGAGATTCTGCCCAAAGACGTTCACACTCCTTCTTAATATTTGTAATGAATGACTCGGTATCTTTCCAATCAGAAATAGAAGAGATCGCGGTAGTTATAAGTCCCAATTGTCGAGCCAAGTCACCAATATCTCCTTTAGTTGATTCTGCAAGTTTAAGCAGTTTTTCCTCATTCAATTCTTCATCTCTCAGTCCACTCTCTCTAGCTTTATTTATCCTATTATCGATGTCCTTTTGTCTTATCTTTATTGCCTCTTCTATGCGAACTTGTAAATTGTTAAATTCTTCAGCAATTTCCTTCTGAATCTTTGAAATATCAGATTTTTTAATTCCATCAAGAATATTTCGATAATCAGACAGACCTAAAAGACGATCCATTGCATCACTTCTTTCACCTGGTTTTTGGATTACAAAGTCACGAATTATCTCCTGATGCTGATATATTGTAGTAGTGAAATCTTTAAACGAAATATGAAGAAATTTTGCTATTTCCTGTTTGGCTTCTTCTCCCTCTTTCTCTTTTCCATCTGGATAAGTGAGTTTCAAAGTTTTTCCCCTTTTACCTTTTCCTTTAACTTCAACTCGCTTAATTATATAGATACCTTTGTCACTTTCAATTTCCATCTTTATTTGGGACTTTTCAGTATTATCATTCACAATCCTCCAAGCGCTCTCGCCTGTACCCACCCGTTCGCGAATTCCAGATTTTTCACCTATGCATTCATCTCCGTATAAACACCACTCAATAGCATTTAATACACTACTTTTCCCCTGATGATTTCCTCCGTATAAAAGAACAACAGGTGCACTTAAGTCAATATGTGTATTTTTAGTAAATCCTCTGAATCCTTCTATTTCAATTGTATTAATCTTTAACATCATATAATTTCCTTATAATATTTTCTCAAGTTTCTCAATCAATTTCTTATAATCCTGTTTAACGCTACTTATCAACTCATTTAAAGTTAATTTGATTTGTTCCACTCCACCTTGTTCATATGATTCAAAAATATTTTCCCAAAGAATTCTCAATTCGTCTTTTTTTATTTTATTTTGAACCTTTTCTTTATAAGTCATAGTTCCTCATTATTTTTACTCTCTTTAATTCATAACATTGAAAATTATCGGCGATTTCATATATACTCCCCAGCATATACGGAGTTTCAGCAAATCTGAAATTTTGGTGAACGAAGTAAGCTATAAATACTATGTTATACAAAACCAGCCTTCTCTTTTTTTTCACTACTGCATAATTGCGTGACTTCTTCAATAATTTCTTCAAGTTTTGGTATTTGATATTCCTGTTTGTATGCAAGTTCTATAAAGCGTGCAGCACCCTCAATATTTTTGTTTACACGACCTAGATCTTCATATCCAAATTCAGAAGCTATCTTCTCTCGAATAGATTGAAAGGTGTCATTACCCAGTGCTTCTCTTAATATTCCTTCAAGATTCTTATTAAATACTGCCCAATTTTCATGAACCTGAGTTTTTGGGAAATCCTCTATTTGTACACCAGCTAATCTAAGATATCTATGATTGCGATTTTTTGCTTCTCCCTCTCCCCTTTTGCCAATAAATTGTGAATCTGCATCAAAGATGAAGTATGTAGGAATAGAAAGTCCTCGGAAAATTACCGTAGGACGGTCTATATTATTCTTTCCACCTGCTGGGACTATAACTATTCCAAGTTTAGACCAATCCTTTTCCATTATCTCTTGTAGTTTCCATAATGTGCCTACTTCAGACATTCCCTCTACCACTACAACTACATCTGCAAAAAAACCTTCATTCACAATTGTGTTCATAACAGGTATTGCATGTGCTATGAAGCTATCCCTCGTGAAGTTGTTGGGATCAGCATTACACACTATCGCTATTTCCTCTGCAGCTTGGTTTAGAGAAAAATGCGTAACAACGCTCTGCGGCACAAGTGAGTCTGATGAAGGCACTTTTCTCACCATTCGAATTTGATCAAAATGGTGGAGATCTTCTATGAAATATGGAGAATGAGTTGTATAGATAATTTGGTTGCTGGCACCGAGGCCGACTCCCGGTCTCTCAGCAAGTTGAAGTAAGAGGTTAGATAGGTAACGACAACGTGATGGATGGAGATATAGCTCTGGTTCCTCAATAGCTAAAATGAGATCGGGCCCTTGTGATGATTTAAGGTCTTTAGATTCTGAAGTGGTAGTTTCTTCGTTAACCGAGTCCTCAACAGTTACCTCTACAGGAACAGTCATGGCTAAATGTTGGAGTAAGGTGACAATTAACGCTCTTTGCAGACCATGACCTTTGCGAGTTATTTCACCCTCAAAACTATCCTCGATTAGAGTTGCCCTTGCTGCAGGAAGCGGGACCTCAGGAGGTTTAACCTCATCCCATCCTAAGTTTAACTGGGAACCGGGCGCAAACTTTTCAAGTGTTTTGGAAATTGAATTACCAAGCTCGGGTAGTTCTGTAAGATTTTCAGAACTATATAGTTCTTTAACCCTTTCCTCAAATTCGGATTTGAATTTTTGTATATCTTCTCTAGCGTTAATCCTTCTTAAAACTATCATATCCAAAATCTGATAGATTGCTCCCTTTTTACCTGTTGCTTCTTCGGAAGCCTCACGCACTGCGGGAACTAAAACGTATTTTGTGAATTTGTCAAGTTTACCACCGCCAAAAGTCCTAGCCCCAAAGAATTGCTCTTCTCGTTCAATTGGTTTCTTGAGTTCTGGATGATTAGCTTCGTATTCAGTCATAAGTCGTTCAACTTCATCCGCACTTCGAACCCGTCCACCTAAATTGGCTAACTTACCACTATCAACTAGTTCGTTCCAAGCATTAACACGGTCTCTTTTACCAGATTTTGCCCTTATCTCAGCGAACTGTGGTATCTGTAAAGCTGCAGCATAATAGCGCTGCATTATCCGACCATTTTCGCTTGAAAGGCGTTTTGTAACAATCAATCTATTTCCCCTTATGTAGTGCTGAAATTCTTCTTTTTCATCATCACGAAGGTCACCATAAGTTACACGGATTTCTATGGGAGAGTCTGTATCTCGATCAAAAAAATCTTCTTCTGTTATCTGCGCTGCGATATCATAGAAAGCATCTATGGCATAAAGAAAAGAGGATTTTCCAGCGCCATTTCGTCCTACAATTACTGTAAGATTATCGCAATCTAAACGGGCTTCCCGAATCGATCGGAAATTCTTCACCTCAATACTTTTTATGATCATATTATTCAACCTCCACTATTATGTAATCAAGCTGTTTTTAGAGTAAAAAGTTTTTACAAAGGATCTTTTCATTAAAATATAATTTTCTTAAATATTATATACACTATTAATTAGATAGGTTTATAATGGTGTGAACCCCAAAAGTTAGACACAATGTTAACTAAGTTAAACCAACTGACGGACTTCATTTTTTTTAATTTTACTATATTTAATTATACTTGCAAATTCTTCAGGAGGTATATAGCCAAGTGAAGAATGTAATCTCTTTTTATTATAAACTTCTTCAATAAAATAGGGTATTCTTTTAATAACATCTCTGCATGTTTCATAGTTAAACATATATACTTCTTCAACCTTAAGTGACCTAAAAAATGATTCTATTATGCTGTTATCATAGGGACTTGCTTTAGATGACATTGATATTTTTATATGATTTTCATTTAATATATTTACATATCTATTTGAACAATACTGAATACCTTGATCTGAATGATGAATAAGATCTGACACGTCTCTTTTTAAAATAGCATCCTTTAATGCTTCTATTGTAAGATTAGCTGATAGGGTTTTACCTAGTCCGTATCCTACTATCTTTCTTGAATATGCATCAATTATTGCTGCTAGATATACAAATGATGTTAGTATTTTTATATAGGTTATATCAGCATGCCATACCTCATTTATGCGTTGTGGTATTATATTTTTTATCAGATTTTTATATTTTTTGTAGTTATGAGCTGAATTGGTGGTTTTCTTAAAGGATCTTTTAATCTTACATAGTATATTATTATCCTTCATTATCCTGTGTACCTTCTTATGATTTATCACTATATTTTGCAAGCTTGCAAAGTTCATCAAACTCAGAGTAGTTCTGACTTTCTTTATCAAATAAATCACCAGCAATAACCAGGATTTTTATATTTTCGGTAATCATTTGATCAAGTATATTTACTAATGCATTATAACGCTCAGAATATTCTTCTTTTTAACACATATGGACATCTGCAGTAATAGCTATTTTCATTTTATTTTACTCCTATAATAGTCAGATAAACTTAAGGCAGTATTCCTATTCGGTAATTTATCATATATTTCTTCAAATTCATTACCCCATACAGATTTCTCTACAATTTTAATTTCTTCTTCGGTTAATTCATAGAGATTATAGACCATTCTATCTATAACACGGTCGATTCTTTCTATTTCATCTTCGGTCTTCAATATTTCTATTTTATGTTCTTCCCACTCTTTTAAAATCTTATCCACAGTTTTAATACTTACATCAGGGAATGATAACTTTTTTAATTTATCCTTTATAGTATATTCCGGATGCTTTTCATTCAATAAATCAACTTCTTCGGAAGTCATCTCCCTAAGAAAAGTCTCGATAAACTGAACCAATTCTCTATCCTTAGGAATTAAAGATATTTTCTTTGTCCCTACGGTAAGAACAAGTTTTTCTCCGTTACTTTCTAAATTAGTAAAATATTTTTTATCCAATTTTTTAGCATTGGAAGAAGTAGTAATTTGAACTATTTTATTAAAAGATATTGCGTTGGTAATATTCTTCTTAACAATGTTATTAAAACTTATCTTTTCTAACTCATCATGGAGATATTTTTTTAAAAATGAAATATTTCTAGCAAACCTGATTATTTTAGTATATTCTTCGTCTTCATTCATAGGCAAAGGAAGTTGTTTTAAATGAGGAGAATTCACAGAAAAATATTCTCCACTAACTTTTATTGATGGGTTCTTATATTTAAAAAACCATTGAATTAAAGTAGAATTAATAATTGAAGATAGAAAATAGACATCGAACTCGTCTTGATTAATTCCATATATCCCAACGAATACAAAACCCTCTTCATCAACAGCTGCTGTTAATCTATTGTCATTACCCCTAACCAATACCTTCGGTTTGGTTGAAAAATTATCCATTCTTTTTTGAGTCATAGCACCCTTTTTTAAAAGAAACCAGGGATGTTTATATCTCTTTCCTAATGAGTTAACCCCTATTCCCCAGAGGATGTTATGTGGTGTAATATTTCTACATACTATATATTTCAGAAATTTGCCTTTAGATGGTTTGCTATCAGATAAGTATTTAATCCATTTATAGTAATCTTTAGCTCTTGGAGTTCCACAAAATATATTAATGTTCTTTATTTTTCCAATCTTTTTATATGAATCAAGTTTCTTAATAATTGTTTCTGTTTCCATCTGATATCCAGGTATTTGGATTCTACCGTCTGCTTGTGATGAGAATATTTTTTGATTTTCTTTAAATAAAGTTATTCCTGGATACTTTTTATTAATAGTCATGATTAAGGGTACTAATTCTTTACCAAGACCTTCCACTTTTATTATTCTTACAATATTATCAAAGTAATTTTTAATCTCTTTAGCTGTTATTATACCTTGCACTACTACTTTAAGCCTAAAAATAAGTGGATAAGTACTGCCTTCAAAAATATCAGGACAGCGAGAAACATCCATTAACTCCTCAATTAATGTGTTGTTTAAAATAATATATCTGAGGTACATTCCATAATCTCTTGTTAAAAATTTATCGGGGGTTATAAAGCTTAAATAGCCATCTTTTTTCAGGGCTATTAAAGATAATTCTATGAAACATATGTAAATATCGAAGTCTCCACGAGGTGATATATATCTATCTCTTAGATAGTTTTTTTCTTCCTCTTCTTGTTTGTGAACTCTCACATATGGTGGATTCCCAATAACTACATCAAATCCAGGATTTTCTTTTTTTCTATCCCCTTCATAAAAAATTTCAGGGAATTCAAGTTCCCAATGAAAAAATCTTTTTTCTTTATAAATATTAAGTCCTCTTTCGAACCACTCTTCATTTATAATTTTTTGCCATTCTTCTTCTGATGATTCTAATTTATCCTGTACCGTAATATAATTTTCCCATGAAATTTCATTACTAAAATAAATACTTGTCCATAAATCTGCAATTTGTTTAAAACGTTCAATTTTTTTCCTAAATTCTTCCTCATATTTTTCTTTTTCTCTAATCTGTTCTACTTTTTCAGATGGTAATTCTTCTATAAATTTCCTATTATTTAACAATACCTCTATCTTTTTATTGAATAAAATTTCATATGTAGAAATTTGACCAAGCATTTTTTTCTTCTTTTTACTTTTAATATCAGGAAGCTCAGCTAAATCTTCAATCCTTACTCCAATTAAGCTATTTCCACATTTAAGATGGTGATCTAAAAAGGACAGTGGTTTATCTTTCGATACAGTAGATAACCAAAGTGAGAGTTTTGCCAGTTCTACCGCTAATGGATTCAAATCAACCCCATAGATACATTTTTCTACTACTTCCCTTCTTGCCCACCTAATATCCTCTTCTTCAATCTCTTTTGGACTTGCACCTAATGCTTCTACAAGACTTCTTGCAATAAAATCTGTAGTTTCTACTAAAAAATGACCTGATCCCATTGCTGGATCTAATATTTTTAACGATAAAATTTCATCAATTAAGTCCTCTTCTTTTTCTACCTTATTTTTTTTCTCTTCAATTAATGGTCCTATAGTATTTTCTACCATATATTTAACAATATAATCAGGAGTATAATAGGATCCTGTTACCTTTCTTTCTCCTTTATCAGTAACTGGATAAAGTTCTCCCTTTGATACTTTATCTATTGCTTTTTTATTACCCAACTCTTCAGGTTCTATCCATATTTCTTTTTTGCCTTTCTTTATAGCTAACATATCCTCTTGAGCTACTTTTAGTTTATTTTCTAATAATCCTTCATATATAGAGCCCAAATGTCTTATATCAAGACTTGAATAATCAACAAATGCTTTTCCACCTTCATTTTTAATAGTAGATCTTGATAACAAATCAATAACTTTAGCTATGAAGGGATCTGAAACCTGATTTTTTTCTAAAAATATATTTTTGCCTGGATTAAATAAACCACCATTGTAAGATGGAACAATAAATTCATCTTTAGAAATTCCAAAAGATTCACTTCCATCATTAATAAGGTTAAATAAAACCTTTATTTTACTCCAATAACCTTTATGCAAAATAGGTATAGATTCATTGCTATCAATTTTTTCTGATATCTCTTTTTTAATAGTATAAAGACTATAAGATTCTCTATACATTGATTTTTGTAAGGGTAAAAGTTCTCCAGATTCTGCATAAAGAATAAATAATAATCTATATAAAAAGATTAAAGAGTTATCATGTATTTCTTGAAGGTTATCTATAGATAAATTATTTCCAGGAGTTTTTAAAAATCCATTTGCTAAGATTCTAATTGCTTTATAAACATTGCTTTTTAAATCCTTACTAACAGCTTTTGCATAATCTACACTTTCTTCATAAACTTTGTTTAAAAAATTTGGGAAAGCTTCTTTTCTAAAGAATAAATAAAAATATTTAAAGCTTTCCAAATCTCTGTTTTCTAAAATTTTTATTAAATCAACTTCATAATAAATATCTAATTTACTAGATGTGTTTCTCTCATAAATTCTCCAAAACCTGCCATCAGTTAGAATTCCCCACTTAACTTCGGTTCTCCATAAATACATCTCCATTTGTAGAGAAGGGGTATAAACTTCAAATCTATTGGCTTCTCCTTTTAATTTTCTATCAAGAGACCTTCCCCATCTTTTTACTTCCCCTATTGCAATTGCATTTCCGAAATAATCTTCTGATAATTCTGCAGCAACTTTTTCTTCCTCAACTTCATAAAAAGAGTAATCAGGTTTTTTTAAACTTCTAAGACTTGGCTCCACTTCCCATATATGACCGAGAACTCTTAAAATTGGTCTAATAAATTGATCTTCTAATGGTCGCTCTTTTAAGATCGCAACTACGTCTTTTTTACTTTCATAAATATCTTTTATTTTTCTGAAATCTTCACTTACATCAATATCCCAAATTAGATCTTTTGGAAGTAACTCTTCTAAATAATAATCAGAAAATAATCTATTATTTTTTAAAAAATCTTTTTCCTTCATTTTTTCTCCATAATTAAGTTCGAATAATTACAGCAGCTGATAAAAGCTCTGGCATCTCTTCTATAACCTGCTTTTCAATATTAAGTTTTTCTAAATAAGATTCATACTTTTCTTTTAAGTCTTTTAATCTTGCTTGCTCTCCTCGTATAGCTATCTCCATATTCTCACCTTTTATTAATCTCTGCTTATAATCAGCAATCCTTTTTTTAATTTGAACTATTCGAGGATTAAAATAAGCACTAGCATCATTCCTTTTAATTTTTATTTCTCTATTTTTCTTTTTTTCAACTTTTGATGAATAGTTAATTACTTCATCAATAACCTTCTCTTCTGCTATATCATATAAACTTAGACAATCTCTGCAAATATCTTTAATTAATTGTGAGTGAGCTTCTTTATCCTCAATATTTTTTAATTCTAACACTTTATCTATCTTGAATATCTCGTGTTTCTTTTCTATATCAACATAAATAGGAAGTAATTTTTCACTTAATGTTTTCCCTGTTCCATCATTAAATTTCATTATAAAGTTAAAAAGAATTCCAGGAAATTTCAATTTGTTAGTCCCTTTTAATGTTAATCTTCCTCCAAAATCAAATGTTTTATCCTTACAATATTCTATTATCTCTTCTAAAAGAGGATGTCCAAATACCATAAATTCTACATCTGAACCTTTTTTCTTTGCTACTTCTTTTGAAAATGTAATTTTTTCATATTTGGTTTTAATTCCAGTTTTTAAAACTTCTTTCGGGGACGTAATTCTATAAACTTCTTTAAACCTAGTGGGCTCTATTCTACTTTCGGTATTATCAAGAAATGTTCTTACGAAATTTTCTATATCTTTTTCTGATGCTGATTTTTTATAGCTATCTTTTATCAATTTTAAAGTATTTTCTAAATCAAACTTTCTTAAATCCATTAAAAAGGTCTCTTCTATTTTCTTATAAGCAGATTTTCTTTCTCTTATAGCCAATTCTATATCTTTCATAGTTGCTTCAATAGGTTTATTTTCAGCTATTGCATTCATTATTAGATCTTGAAGATTAACTCCCTCTAATATAAAACCAATAATCTCTGATATCTTTCCACCAAGTTCAGATTCAATCAATCTTACTTTCTCCATAAGTCTTATAAGTATTAATCCCTCTCTAGTGTCCGATATAAAAAAATTATGTACTTTAACATCTCTCTTTTGACCATAACGATGTAATCTTCCAATTCTTTGGTCTATACGATTTGGATTCCAAGGAAGATCATAATTTACCATGATATGACAAAATTGTAGGTTTATTCCTTCACCTGCTGCATCTGTTGCTACCAATATATTTGTACTTTCTGATTTAAATGTTTCTTCTTTCAATTCTCTTTCTTCCATTGGCATTGAACCATGAATAGTAACATACTTAAATCCTTTTTCTTTTATCAAATTTACTAGATAATTGAGTGTATCAACATATTCAGTAAATATAAGTATTTTTTCTTTTGGATCTTTTTTTAAGATACCATCTATAAGACCGATTAATTTTTCAGCTTTTGAGTCAATTTTTATACCCTCTGAAATTTCAATTAATGTTTTTAAGGATCCTATTTCTAATTTCAGTTCTTTGGGTGTAGTTGGTAAGTTTAAAATCTCCAGTTTCCTCTCAAATCTTTCCTTTTCCCAATCATCTAAAGAATCTGGGTCCTTTATATAGTCCTTTAATCTTGCCTTCTCTTCTATTGTAAGGGTTGGAACAGATTCTTTAATTAAATTTGAAAGTCTATTTTTTAAAGAAGATCTTATAGCTGCAATTGAGGAAACCATTCTTTTTTGTAAAATAATCATTGCAAAACCAACAGCTCTATTGTTTACTGATTTTGCAATGTTATATATTCTACTTACATAATCTGTTACAGCTATATATAAATTCCTTTCTTCCTCTGTAAAACTAATAGGAATTGTCATAACCTCTCTTCCTTTAAAAACTGGTTTTCCATTTTCATCTCTAATTCCATCCTTTCCTCTTCTTATCATAATTTTATTTAGTTTTATAGAATCTATGTTATCCTCATCAAAAAATATATAAGGATCTATTAGAGAAATTATGGAATAAAAGGCATATGAGTCGCCTTTATGAGGAGTAGCAGTTAGAAGTAAAAAACTTTCACAATTATTACATAGTGCTCCAGCAAGTCTATATCGTTGAGTTCTTTTAATAGTATTTCCTGATTTTGAAGCTGAAAGCTTATGAGCCTCATCAAAGAGAATAATATCCCATTTAGTTCTTTCAAGTTCTGGTAAAACATTTTCTTTTTTTACATAATCTATAGAGGTTATAATCTTATCATTATATTCCCAAACATTTGCTTCTTTAGGAAGTGACCTATTAAGGCTATTGACATAAGATGAATCGTAAATCATGAAATTTTCATCAAATCTTTTACCCATCTCTCTCTGCCATTGATATTTAAGCGGTGCAGGTACTATTATCAATATCCTCTTTGCTCTTCCTCTAAGTGCGATTTCTTTAATTATCATTCCAGCTTCTATTGTTTTCCCTAATCCTACATCATCAGCCAATAAATATCTTTGTTTATATGAATTAAGAACCCTCCAAACCACCTCTATTTGATAAGGTTCAAGATTTGTTCTTGTTGCAGAAAGGGATAATAAATGATCATATTCATAAGCCAAACTAAGCCTATTAGCACTAAAATTTAAATCAAATTTAGTTGGAGAATAAAAATTTCCTGATAAAATAAGTTCAATTGGAGATGGAATTTTCTTTATTTCCGTTGGTGGAGATAGATAAGTCTTTGGTGGACCCTCAGTAAAAGCTATTGTTATCTTGTCTACTTTACTAGAAAGAGAACCTTCAACTTTTATAACTTCTCCAATTTGGTCAAATACCTTGACTCTATCCCTAACACTTAATGATTCTTTCATAGATATATATTTTTAAAAAGTAAAAATAAAGAACCTAGCTTTAATTAAACTTGAGATTTTATATATATAAATTATTTATAATATCTCTTAATTTTGAGAAAACAATTTATATCTTTTTATTTTTTTTTATTTTTTTATTCCTTATTTAATTTTATAGATCAAGCTATTTTATTGATAAAAGATTAGGATTTTATTTCATTAGTATTTCAGTTTAAATTCTTCTAATTCCTTTGTTGTGGGCAAATACCAAAATACATCGGGCTTTGCTTTTTCAATAAAGGTTTTTGCAGGGATACAATAATGTTTTATTGATTTAGTCCCTACTCCTAAAACTATGTGGACTTCATATATTAATTTTTTTCTAATGCATTCCTTGGCCTTCTCATACTCTGCATTTGTAAACATACTAAACATAACATCAGATAATTTACTTTTTGATGACCCTTTCACTTCAATAAAAATTTCAGAATCTTCATTGCGAAAATCAAACCCTATTTCCCCTTTATATGGTTTTACCAATTCGATTCTTTCCTTATTTTTGAAATATTGTTTTATATAATTCTCTGCTTCTCTTGCAATGTTCATTATTTTATTATTAAATAAAAATTTATAAATTATGATTTACATTTTTCATTTTAGTAATTTTCTAGTCCTTTTAATTAATAAATTCCTAGATTTTGTTCTAATGTTTTAAGTTCTCTTTTCTTATTAAATAATTGAATAATCAGATCTGGTTCATACATCTTAAACTGCTGAGAAAAATTTCTACCCTCTGTAGCAATAACATTGTTTACTTTCTTAAAGAATTTTTGAGGAATTACTACTCTTGGTCTTGAATTCCATTGCATATAAGCAAATTTTAATCTAGATATTGCTCTTTCAATCCCACCAGATAATTCTATTTCAAATGCAATTGTAGGAACACCAGAAAGCTCTCTTTTCCAAACCACATCTATATTTTTACTTTCACCGGGAAGATCAATAGGATATTCTATTTGAGTGTGATAAAATTGTAACTTTCCTATTTCAGCTAATATCTCTTGTAGCTTTCGATGGTTAATATGAGGTTCTTCAATTATTTTTTTTCCTTTATAAACTTGTAACTTTTCTTTAACAACTAACGGTTGAGTAATTGTAGCACCAGTGTAAATATCTTCTGAAATGAAGATGCCAAATGTATTTTCAAACCTTTTAATTAATATCGTCAAATGTTCATCTTTTAATATTTGGAATCCACGTTGCAAAAAGAGGTTGAAATCACTTATATCAATATTATCAGTATTCCAGTGTTCCGGGATGATTACTTTTAATACCTGAATTCTAAAGCGTAATGGCCAAATTACTTCTTTTTTACTTAATTCTTCTTCCCAAACCAAATTTCTATTATCAATATACCTATCTCTTACCACTCCTAAACCAATAACTCCTTTTATTGGTGAAGTTGCATAGAACCAAACAATATCTCCAACATTTAAGAATTGAAATTCGTGCTCATATGTTTTTCTTAATCCCCAAATAGGAACAGGTTGAGACAAAGCAGTTAACCAATTTTTGGGAATACCAATTACAAGCCAGTTTTTAATACTTTTCATCATATTAAATTTTTTAAACTTTTTGCTTATAAAAAATAATGAGTTAAAAACAATTTTATCAGAAAAAATAGAAAGATTAAATCTTGTTGAGGAGATTCTGGATGTGAGTTTGAAGTGTATTAGCACACTTTTTGTAGTCATCAATGCTTCCTCCATATGGATCATATATATTCCATGAGATAATCTTACTTGATTCAATTGGGTAACCTTTTCTAATATATGCATCAATATATGAATTGTACTATCTAAGCTTTGTATTTACAGTTTACTCCTCCAGGCATAATTTTTTATTTTTTTCTAATGCTTCATAACCCTTAACTCTGTAATATAGTTTTCATAATATATTTCTTAAGAATCAATTCCTATATATCTTACCTTGTATTACTCCCCTTCCATGTCTAAAACAATAGCAGTATCATTAATAATACTAATAACTTTATCTTTAACTCTACAATGCTTAGGAGAAAAATGTCTATATATTAGATTCTAAAAAATTGTTTTTTAAAAAAAATCATTATAAAATGTAGTTGTATTAAATTAAATCACAATAAGATTTGGGAGGTGAAAACATGCCTAAGAAAGTATTTGGATATGTAAGAGCTATTGTAAGTAGAGACCCCCGTCATACAGCACCACCTTTTGTGGTAGAAATATATTCTCCAAAAGCAAAACCTAGCGAACGCACTAAGAGATTTAATCTAAAAGAGGTATGCGACAATAGAGAGTTAGTTTTAGTATCTATATTAAGAGATGCGATGATACATTCACTTCCAGTGGAATTAAGTTGTGATGATGAAGGATTTATTGACAGTATTGATATGCGATCTACAACATTTTATGAAGAATGGAAAATTGAAACTATTACTGGAAAAATAAAAATGATTTCAGTAGATGAATTCGGATTAGGAAAGGCAAATCAGGAAAATCCTGATTTAGCGACAGTAGTTATATCCTCTAAATCAGATATAAAACTGTATCTGAATCTACAAAGACCAATAATAGAGACTAAAATAGCCCAGTTATCATTACTACAACATGCAT
>Ga0209979_1001439_pt1 | contig 26061 bp, 22 predicted proteins | sample AnhtaG_FD_183114 | JGI IMG/M metagenome (GOLD analysis project Ga0209979, IMG submission 183114) | Deep subsurface microbial communities from Anholt, Denmark to uncover new lineages of life (NeLLi) - Anholt_01485 metaG (SPAdes) (version 2) | ecosystem: Environmental > Aquatic > Marine > Oceanic...
TGGACGGATAGGACTTAAATCCAACATCTCGAATAACAATTTAGGAGAGCCAGTCTCTTTCATGTTCCATCTTGATGAAGATTGGTTCTCCAAATAAACATTGCAGAATTATTTAATTCCCCCGCGCGCGCTTGAATATAAAGAATCGCGCCCGTCATGTGCAGCCTGATTCGACCATTGTTGTGTGATTTGGTTTTTTGATTAGGAATCTTTTGTTGCTCAGTTCTTTGATGATGTTCCATCCATCTTCCATGTATGGTACTAATTCATTTTCGGTGATGATTCTGCTTTTGTAGGGTTTGCCATTAGTGTTGTGTTGTGGGTTTGTCAGCTTTTTTATTTCTATTGTTAGGAGTTTCAGTTCTTCATCGAGAGATAACCCTTTTCCTAGTTTCTTTTCTTTCTCGATCTTCACTTTCATGGGGTCTATTCCGAACATTTTAGCCTGTTCTCTCCACATGGTCAGAAGCATCTCCTTCTTTGCTTCTTCTCGGAGGGTTGCGCCTAATCTTGAGAAGTTGCATCTTGCGTATTTTTGTGCTATCTCCTCTGTATCATGAGAGTCAAAATAGCTTCCTCTCGAACCCGGCAACCTGTGTCCCATCAATGCTTCTCTGGTGTCGTCATCGATGTTGCTGTTGTTGAGGACTTTACGGAAGGCCTTTCTCAAGCAGTGAGTCCATACCCCCTTGGAATCTAGACCAGCATCCTTTGCACAACGCTTAATCACACTCCTCACAGAACCTGTACGTAGCCTTTTACCCCTTACGGTTGTAGCGTGCGAGACGAAAATAGGGGTTTCACGCAATAATTTTTTTCCCTGTTTCATGCGCCACCGCAAATAGTCCCTGAGGGCTTCAGCGGCTTCTCTTCCCAGAAATGTATAGTAGTACCCCATATCGAAACTTCTAAGCTTTGTGTCGACGTTCTCAGTTATCCTGAGATGGACCGGAAGCCTCATGGACGCTCCAGTTTTCTGGAAAAGCTGGTCTGCAACTAGCTCATAGTTCCATCTTACCAGGCAACCGACCCTTACGCCTGACTGCCACAAACACAGAATGATTGCCCTATCCCTTAGATTACCCGCTGAGTCTGCCATTCGGTAAATCTGTTCTTTGGTAGGTATAATCTCAATGTCTATCCTTTTTCTGCCAGCCCGAATCCTCTCGCTTCTTCGAAGCTTCAACTCCACACCGTGGTGCCTATAAAAACTCTTTACACTCTTGGTCACGGCTAAAGCCCAAGCCGACTTACCCCGATCCCTAATGTTTCTCGCCAACGTTACCATAACACGCTTGGCTTCAGAAGGCTTCAAACTAAGTAGTTGATCTGGAGACCTGCCGGAATGCTGAACGAACAAATGAAAAGTTCTGAGAAACTGATCTCTCGTGAAATGACTTTCATAACCCTCAACCCAATCACGAACACAATCATACTTCAACAAGTAATCATAAACCTTGGGCCCGCCGACGAAGAATCCCAAATTCGACCGTCTAGTCAACTCAGACAACCGACTATATCTTCTCAGAACTAGTATTTAAACGGTACTATTAGCCACCACCGACCATACCCAAACTGAACTACCGGCCCACTTGCATTTTCGTTAAAGAACTCGCCAGCTTTAAGATTTCTGTTAATCGCTTTCTGATCAACATGGTCAACGTTTCCTTTCCGCTCCAACAACTTAAGAATGTACGAAGATTCAAGGGAATTTTTAAACATAATTAGCTTTAGAAAAGGCGGAAGTGTATTCGTGCGTAGAAGCTATTCTCCTTTCTCCTAACATCATCAGGCTAGGTATGGCTTTTACGGATCAATCCAATCCTGAGTGATTCGCCATCGATCTTGTAGTCTGCAACATACGCCTCTTCGGGGAATTCAGCTTTACGTATCGATATTGACAAGGTCTCTGAAGCAATGTAGTCCCCATGTGTAATGAAAACCTCGCACAGTCTTGGTCCTGCTTCATAATAAACCTCAATTTGATCAGCTATATCGAAACCCGCATCTTTACGTTGATTCTGTATACGACGCACGATCTCACGTGCCAAGCCTTCTTCTTTGAGTCCTTCAGTAACGATTGTGTACACTCCAACAATGATGCCTTGTTCTTCTTCCACAGTATAGCCCTCTTTTGGTTGAGTGCGAACTTCAACTTCTTGTCGCAGCAAAGTAATGGCATGACCATCCACTTCAATTCCAACACTCTGGTTTTTCTTGAGTGTTTGGAGGAGAGCATCAGCATCCATACTGGCCACCGTTGCACATAACTTTGGCAAGAGTTTTCCATACTTTTTGCCGAGCAAATGCGGCAACAGCAATATCTCATAATTAACCAGCTCCCTTTCTTGTGTGGTTAAGGCTACTTCTTTTACGTTGAGTTCATCTTTGACCAAATCTGTGAAACCTTTCAGTCGCTTGAGCATAGCTTCTTCTGCTACAACCTTTACCCCTTTCAACGGCTGCCTTAGCTTTATTCCCGCCTTGTTACGGGCTGAACGGGCTAGACCACAGATTTTGACAGCTAAATCCATGTCTACCATTATTTTTTCATCGACAAGAGATATGTCGGCTAGTGGCCAATCGTTATGATGCACACTCTTCGGAGCGTTAGGTTTTACACTGCATACCAGATTCTGGTACATTTCTTCGGCGAGAAAAGGAAGGAATGGTGCTAGAAGTTTGATAATTGTTGTCAAACAGGTGTATAATGTCGTGTATCCAGTTTTTTTATCCGTGTCTGCTTCGCTCTTCCAGAATCTTCGACGTGAACGACGAACGTACCATTTAGACAGTTCATCTACAAATTGCTCAAAGCTTGCAGTTGCCCTAAACGCATCATATTTTTCTAGGCAATCGGTGACGTCTTGAACAAGCACCTGAAGCTTTGATAGTATCCAACGATCCAAAAGTGAGTACTCAGTCGTAACATCCTTCGGAGTCCACTTGTCCAAGTTAGCGTATGTGACGAAGAAGCTGTAAACATTCCATAACGGGATCAAGAACCGCCGCTTAACTTCCTCCGCTAATGTATAGCCGAAAAGCAGGTTCTTTTCCGGTCTGCTCCTGCAGTAGATCCACCGCATAATGTCTGCACCTGTAGTTTCGGCAGCGTCGTCAAACTCGATCATATTGCCTGAAGACTTATGCATTTCCTGCCCCTTCTCGTCCTGCACCTGGCCGTGACCAAAGCAAGTGCGAAAAGGTGGTCGCCGCTCTAGGATTGTGCTCATGGCTAGCATGGAGTAGAACCAGTTTCGAAACTGGCCTGGTAAGGATTCGCAGATGAGATCGGCTGGAAACCATTTTTCCCAGTAATCCCTGTCGTGTCGATAATTCAGCGTCGAATAGGCAACAATGCCAGCGTCTAGCCACGGGTTGCCCACATCTAGGATACGAGAAATAACTGCTCCACACTTCGAACATTTAATTTTAACCATATCTATCCACGGTCGATGAGGCGTGTGGCCTTCGAAATCCTTCCAACCCTCGATTGCTCGCGATTTTAGCTCTTCCTTACTGCCTATGACGTCGAAGTTTCCACACTTCGGGCACTCCCATATCGGCAAGGCTAAGCCCCAATATCTCTTCTTGGAAATCATCCAATCGTCCATATTTCGTAGCCAATCTAACTCCTGGTGTAGACCAAAATCTGGGATCCAACGAACCTGTTTGGTAACTTCCATGATTTGATAACGGAGATTTTCTTTCTTCTCTTGTTCAGTGATTTGTTCAAGAGGCTTGTCAAGTTTCGTTCCCATAGAGATGAACCACTCATCGACAAGGCGGAAGACCAACTCGCTGTCACAACGCCAGCAAACAGGGTAACGATGCGTGTAATTTTCTGCCTTGAAAAGCAAGTTTTTCTCTTTCAAGTTCTTTATGATTGGTTGAGCCGACTCGTAAACATGGGTTCCTGTAAGCCAACCGAAATCGTTAACAAAGACTCCGAACTCGTTTAGCGGAGCCACAGCAGGCAGGTCATATTGATTGCCAAGCTCCAGGTCTTCTTTTCCACAGCCAGGTGCGATGTGGACGATGCCAGTTCCCTCGACTTCGCTTACTTCTTCCCAAGGTATAACACGGTGAGCATCAACTGCCCCCAAGTTTTGCTCAGCGGGAAGTTCGTCGAATGGGCCGACGTATGTCCAGTTCAGCATGTCCGATCCCACAAGTTCTTCAATTATCTCGTAGTTTTCTTTTGCAAAAACGCGATCTAGAGCCGCCTTGGCTAGATACAATATTTCATTTTTGTAGCGAACTTTTGCGTAGGTCATGCTCGGATGAACTGCTACTGCAACGTTGGAGGAGAGCGTCCACGGAGTTGTTGTCCAGACTAATAAGGCTTCGTTTGGTCGTCCACGAAGAGGAAACTTAAGGGTAACTGCAACATGCGTGATTTCCCGATAGCCTTCAGTGACGATCTCGTGTTGAGAAAGAGCTGTGGAGCAACGGGGACACCAAGGCATCACGTCTCTCCCTTTGTATATCCATCCGCGCTCGTGACAACTTTTGAGAACGGCCCAGATGGTGTAATTGTTCTCGCCTGAGAAGGTAAAGTAGGAGCCGCCGAGTTGAGGTGTACCCAGTCTACTGACAATATTCTCCACAGTATCAGACACTGGACCTGTCGAACCTTGAACAGTTATGACTTCTTGATTTTCCATGCCGTCAGCTAACTCACGTAAAAGTTGAGGATCATCCCAGTTCATCCAATACCCCAGTCGAATTGACTGCTCGACTTGCACGGCAGCGTAACGTAAAGCTCGCTGCTTGCATCTCTTAACAAACTCAGCGATTCCATAGGATTCGATGTCGCGTTTAGATTTGAAGCCAAGATTTCGCTCCACTTCAACCTCTATCCAAAGTCCCTGACAGTCGAAGCCATTCTGGTAGCGAAGTTCAAACCCATTCATAGCCCGATAGCGTTGGAATACATCCTTGTATGTACGTCCCCAAGCATGGTGGACACCCATTGGATTGTTTGCAGTGATCGGCCCGTCTATGAAGGACCAATGCTTCTTGCCTCGGTTTAGGGCCACACGTTTCTCAAAGGCATTTGTGTCTTTCCAGAATTTTAGGATTCGATGCTCCAGCTTTGGAAGATTAGCTGTAGACTTTACTTCCTTGAACATCCTTCATCCTCCAGATAATCAAAATTCATATAGGTCTTATCTTGTAATTTTTTAAAAGCTCCGCATTCTCTTGTGATTTTGAACGGCCGTAGTCTAAATGTCATCAAAGGTCTCGAATTAGCCTTGAATTTGACAGTCACCTTTCATCTCAGACATCCGCCAATACACGAAAATACCATCAGAGACATATAACCTTTTTGAATTACCAATTAACTCGCATGCCTTATCCAATGTCGACGGGTTCCAACGGAATCTTACCTACTTCGAAAAAGAACGAGTCGTTCAATTAGATGTCAAGTTCTCCCCTGATCTTGTTGGCGTACCTACAGTGGTTGTAGGCGACCACGGCTGTCTGTATGCATGTTTGGCTTGAACCAAAATCTTTCCTAAAAAAATCCCAGCAATCAACGAGGGCCTATCCCTTTTGCCATCGCTGTTTCTCTCGCTGCCTTCCTTCTCATCCAAACTCTGATAGTGCCGCAGCAAGCTAGGGGTTCTCAGCAAATATCTGGCGGGCCCGTCGGGAATTGAACCCGAGACCCCCGGGTTTCTGTGCAATGCTATCTTGGCTTTGCTTAAAAGCCCGGTGCTCTATCCTTGCTGAGCTACGGGCCCTCTAGGCTTTTCATTTCGCTTTAGAGATTTGAGAAGGTGCTTTTTAGTATTTCGATTATCTCTGCGTATAAAAAATTAGGTTGCTTGAACTTTCAGGATGTTTGTTATGAAGCTTTTGATGCTATCATTTGCGGTTAGTATTGTTTCAATTTTTTTTCATGCCTTTTTCGGTGGGTTTATATACTCTTTTTCTTTCGTTCCATGTTCCTGTGATTAACCCGTTTCTTTCGAGTGAATAGAGAAGTGAGTAGACTGTACCTGAGCTTACTAGGAGACGAAATTTGTTGTGAATAAAAGAGATAACGTCGTATCCGCTCATGGTTTATTTCTCAGTTCGGCTAGAATTATTATGTCCATAAAATTTTTTATTATTCTTTCATGCATTTTCTCAAGTATTCTTCCTTCCAATTTTCCGCCGCCAACTATAATTGTTAACGCCGTCATGTTTATTCACGTTTTAATGACGCAAGTTTCTGCGGTCGATGAAGGGAACATTTCAATTTTAAGCGCTATGAACGGTCTACGGAACGTTTGATTTTTAAAGCTTGATTTTCTATTTAAACAATGGAAGCTGCTGTTTTTAATACTTAGCGATATATCTGCATGTCCAAAAGTGTTATTTCCTTCTTTTAGGGATAACTGTTGGACGGTGTTAAAATTGATTTCGTGGAAGCACTCTTTTGAGAGTTTAGCCGAAGAATTTGAAATGACGAAGAAAAAGAAAGAAGCTTTGGACAATTTATTAGATGCTGGCAAGATTTCGCAGCCCACATATGACTCCTTTAACGAGAAGATAGATGAGGCAGTTGTAGAAATTGAAAAGCAACAAAGAGCTTTGCTAGAGAAAATGCATTCCGAAGTAGGAGAACTTGAGGATCATACTAAAACTTTGGAGATGCTCCTTGTAAACTTCGAAATTAAACATGTGACAGGTGAAATAGACGAAGAGGTTTATCAACGTGAAATCAGTCTTTTATCTACAGGGCTTGAAGTTGCAAGGCAGGAACTAGATACTGCCAAGGAAGCCATAGATCAGCTTTCAAGCAGCCTACCGATTCCGCTAACTGATATAGTTGTGCCTCAAGAAGTGGAACTGCAAACCACGGAAGGTGTCGAAGCTGCTGAACCTGAAATTGCAGGTGTGGAAGAAACTGTTTCGGTAGTTGAGTCTGAGGAGACTCCTGAAGAAAATATAGAGCAGAATCTGCCTGAACCATCTGTTGAGTCTATAGAAGGCGGCGACGTGGGAACAATACGAAGTCCACAGGAACCGGAGGAAAATTCACAAGAAACGTGGCAAAACACAGAAGAAACACAAGAAACGGAGCAGAGCACGGAAGAGGAAATGCAATCAACGGAAACGGTAGCTGAAGGAGAAGAAACACAAGAGTAAACATTTCTCTCCCTTTTTTCTATAATAAAATGAAGTAGGTGTAGTGTAGAGTTTTATATTAGCTGTTTTCTTGTTCTAACTTGAGAGTGCCAATGATTGCCTAAAAAAACAGTTATGACCTTTCATGAAAAGTTTAAACAGTACGATTTGGGAGAAGGACATCCTTTTAGGGGAGATAGGTTTGCAAATGTTAGAAAGTTTTTTGAAGAACAAGGTTTACTCAGTCTTTCTGAAGTGATTCTTGTTGAACCTCACCCAGCCTCAAAGGAAGATTTATTACGGGTTCATGAAGAGAGTTATGTCGATTTGATTTTCCGTTTGGCTGAAGAAAATAAGCCTTACGATGTTGAAACACCTGTTTCTGAAGAGATTCTTGAAGCTGCATTACTTATTGTTGGCGGTGCAATTACTTGCGGCGAATCGATTTACAAGGGAAAGGCAAAACATGGAATTTCTTTGGGTGGGGGTTATCATCATGCTGGAAGAAGTTATGGTGGCGGATTCTGCCTATTCAACGATGTGGCAGTTTTGGTTGAGTATTTGAGAAGTGAATATGATGTGAAACGTTTTTTGGTTTTGGACTATGACGTTCACTTTGGAAATGGTACAAGCGACATTTACTACAAGGATCCTACAGTGCTGTATATTTCATTGCATCAAGACCCGCGTACGATTTATCCTGGGACAGGGTTTGCTTGCCAGATTGGGGAGGGAAAAGGAGAAGGCTACAATGTTAATGTGCCTTTGCCGCCTGGGACAGGTGACAGCACTTATATCTATGCTTTAGATGAGGTTTTTGTTCCTTTGGCTGAGGAGTTTAAACCTGAAATAATTATTGCCAATGGTGGAAGTGATCCTCATTTTGCGGATACGCTTGGAAATTTGAGGTTGACTGTCAAAGGGTTTTTTAGCTTGTCATCCAAGATTAGGAAAATTGCAGAGAAGGTTTGCGATGGAAAACTTGTTTTGATGCCTGGAAGTGGATATAACCCTGTGATTTTGCCGCTTTGTTGGTATGCACTTGCTGCTGGTGTTGTTGGTTTAGAAGAAATTCACATTAGAGATCCGTATGCTCCTCCAAAGGAATCGCCTAGTTGCCGTGGAAAGGTTGAAAACACGATTAGTGAATTGAAAAGGCTACTGAAAAAACGTTGGCGGTGCTTTCGGTAAAAACGATGCGATCGAGCCTTGAGTTTTTGTGTATGTTTATAAGCTTTTACATTGTTTATTTGCAGACATGTTGACTGAAACTGTTGTGGCTGTTTTTCTTCTCTTTTGGTTAGGGTGTTTCTTTTCAGTTAACTTGCATAACATAGTGAAAGGTCAAAAGCTTACGAAGGGTGAAAAGGTTTGTGCAGAGGTTGAACGTCCCTTAGGTTCTACTATTGGCTTGGCGGCTGTTGGAACACTGATCTACTTTGCAGAAGTGTTCTCTTATCTTTTTCTTGTTTTTACAGGTCTCATATTTGGGTTATGTGATTTTCCTTTTTTCTTCCGATTTCCATTCACGTTTTCCATTCGAATTCTCGGCTTAGTTCTCACATCAGTCGGCTATTTTGTTTTTATCTGGAGCGTGGTTGTTCGGGGTAGATATGCTGTTTCGTGGGCGATGCCAAAAAACCAGACGCTTGTCACTTGGGGTCCGTACCGCTATGTTAGGCATCCCTCTTATCTGGGCTATTTCTTTATGTTTTTCGGTTTCTTCTTTTTGTGGCCCAATTTGTTTACGCTTTTTCCGTTAGTCGCTATTCCCGGATATTTTCGAGTTACTTTTGAGGAGGAAAGGCTTTTGGTTCGGCGTTTCGGTGATGAATATGTGGAGTATCAGAGGAAGACGGGACGGTTTGTTCCAAGGTTTCGATCATAAACAAAACCGCAAATCTGAAAAAGACTGTTGCCTAAAATCTTGACGATTTCATATCCTTGCAACTTTGGCGTTGTGACAACTACTGCTTCGTCCGTTTTCGCAAACGTTGAAATTTTAATAATTGGTGCTACTAATATAGTCTGCCAAAAAACGAAGGGAATTCTTGAATGGAAAATATGGAGAAGATTCGTGAACAATTTCCTGTAACCAAGAATAAGGTGTTTCTGAATCATGCTGGACAGTCTCCGCTTCCAAAACAGGTTGCAGATGTTGTCCGCAAATTTGTTGACGATTTCTCGAATTTCGGAACTACTTCGATTGAATGGAATGATGGTGGAAAACCATTGTTTGCAAAACTCATCGGTGCAAAGCCTGAAGAAATCGCTTTTGTCGAGAACACTTCAGTAGGCTTAAACATAGCTGCAAACATGTTGAGTTATCCACCAGGCTCAAATATCGTTACAACCGATTTAGAATATCCTTCAGTGGTTTATCCTTGGCTACGTAAAAGTCTAGGTGTAAAAGTTCATTACGTGAAGAACGTAGATGGAAAAATTTTGCTCGAAGATATTGAGAAGGATGTTGATGACAGCACTGTCGCTGTTGCAGTAAGCCATGTCGAATATGTTAATGGTTTTCGACACAATTTGCGAGCTTTGAGCGAAATAGCCCACGAACACGGAGCATACCTGATTGTTGACGCAATCCAGTCGGCTGGCGCCATGCAAATAGACGCAAAAAGAGACAATGTTGATTTTCTTGCATCCGCATGTTACAAGTGGTTGCTAAGCCCACCCGGAGCAGGCTACTTTTACGTTAAAAATGAGCTTATCGAAAAGTTTGAGCCACCCTTTGTTGGTTGGGCAAGCGTGAAGGATGAGGTTTTCGAGACGATAGATTTTTGGGACATTTGGAGTCTAAAGCTTTCGGAAACTGCAAGCCGCTTTGAGGTTGGTTCACCAAGCTTCATAAGCCTAGTAGGAGCCACGGAAGCCCTGAAAATGTTGCTGAATTTTGGAATTAAAAACATTGAAAAGAGAATACTGAAGCTAACAGGTTACTTGATAGATGCTGTCAAAGGTTTGGGGTTGAAACTTCAGACGCCGGAAGAACTGCATTATCGTTCGGGAATAGTCAATTTCAAAATAGACAAACCTCAGGAAGTGGCTGAAAAGCTAAAGAACAAAGGAATCGTTATCTCTGCCAGATCCCATGGAATAAGGGTTTCACCACACTTTTACAACACAGAAGAGGAAATTGACAAACTTATAGAAGAAATCAAACAATGTGGCTAAACCCCAATGCTCCGAATAGAGAAAGTAAAAGAAAACAACAAACAGCGCGTAATAGATTCTCTTCAGTTAGATGTTATAAGGCATGTTTTCGCATTCTATGACATTCAACATGAACCTGACTACACAACAATGTATGCTGCCTTTGAAAATGGAAGTCTAAAAGGATACGTTCTTACTTACACTGCTCTTGACTTCCCAAGCGTAATCCTAGAATGCGACAGCAATACAGCTGAGAAGCTAATTGATTATACGCCTGAGAACCGTTTTATTATGCATGTCCCACCAAATCTTCTGCCAATTATAAACAGAAAAATTCCACATGCGAAGTGTTACGTTGAAGATTGGATGCTTGTTAAAAAGGATGAACCCAGTTTGTTCAAATCGAAACTTCTGCGTAGATTGCACACTGAGGATGACGCTTCAAAGCTTGCAATGCTTCTCTCAAGTCGAAAGAACCGTACCACAGCCACAGTTAAGAAATACATTGAACTGATAAGTAAGCAACCAATTTACGGAGTTTTCGTAAACGACGAACTGATTTCTTACGCTGGCTCTTTCATTCAGTTACGACAGGTTTGGATGATAGGCGGGGTCTACACACATCCAAAACATAGAAACAAAGGATATGCAACATTAGCCACGTCAGCAGTAACGGAAGAGGCTTTAAAAAACGCGGAGGCAGCAGCGCTGTTTGTGAGGTCAGACAATTACTCAGCAATCAGAGTTTACGAAAAAATCGGTTACAAAAAGATAGGCGAAAAACTCTGGATAGACGCAGGAACGGGAATGAAGCCCTAAAGCTAGATGTTTTCCTAAAATCTAATTGACATATTTACAACGCTCTGCCAGAACATGCAAAGCTCCCGACAAATACTTTAGCGAACTCTTGTGTAGGCGCAGATAGACCCGCATTGTATATGGAACAACGTCAGGTCATGTTCTTGTTATATACTGTCTCTAGGGTTTGTTTTAGTAAGTTTATTGCGGACCATGCTGCGAGTGCGCTTGTCTTTGGGTTTTCTGGATGCGGATCATTTGCGAATTTTAGAAACATGTTGCCGTGTTTCCATTTGATTTTGATTTCATGGACGTTTCTGTGCACCTTTGGGTCTGAAATTATCTTCACCTTCACCTTTTCTGGTTGAGTCGTTAAAGCCAATGTGGCTGCGACGTTCATACCTCTAGGAAAAAGTCTAACAGCTTCTTCAGCAGTTCCCTCATAAACTGTTTTTTCTTCGCTATTATCCATTTCTAAAGCCTTAGGATTCTTTCTAGAAGTTAAAATGACTTCATCTACTCCTGTTAGTACTGCACTAGAAATGGCGTCTAAACCGCCGATGGCTCCTGATGGTATGTGGATCTTTTTGCTTTTTACATCTAAATCCAGAAGGGCTCCTACACTCATGACTATTAGTTCAATGTTTTCCGCCAAGATTTTGTTTATATAATCTCTAACTGCTTGCTGTGATGCTGCCTCCACGACCACTGCAGGTTTAAGCTTAATCAGTTCTTCAAGGCTCTTAACAACCGTGACGGGAAAGTGCAGCGACTTCTTGAGCTTTTCAGATTTCTCCATATTCCGATCATAAAGAACTAACTCGTCACATTCAACTATTCCTCTTTCAACCGCTCTTGCGATTACGGTGCCAATTGCACCGCATCCGATTATTCCAACCTTTCTCACTTTTTGTCGCTTCCAGAGTTCACTTAATATTCAGCAAGAAATTGGATATCGCTGTAGGGCTTAATTTCTCTACCTTCCCCATTCTTAGGCAGAACTTCAATGTTTGCAACTTTGCATGTGCCAGATATATCCTCTCTGCCTTCCATAATTATTTCTGCCGTGTCTTTTCCTCCAGCGTATATTATCAGTTTTTTAATTTGCGTGTTCAATGGCATACGTTTTTCGGCTTTTTCCCTTCTAATTTCGGTTATTACTGCCATTATTAAGTCTCCACGCTTTTCTGCTTCTTCATCTACGAGTTTTTCATCCGGAGTTGGCCAAGGAGAGAGATGAATGCTCTTGTGGCTTTTATCCTCGGCATACATTATCTGGTAAATTTCCTCTGTTACGTGCGGCGTTATTGGTGCCAGAAGCTGCAGAATCCTATACAAAACTGTGTATAGCGTGTATTGTACTGCTCCTCTCTTCTCTTTTCCGTAGAAATCTGGCCTGTACAACCTGTCTTTCACAGCTTCTATGTAGCAATCGCAGAAAACATGCCACGTGAAGTTGCGAATTTCCTCCATAGCAATGTTGAACTGACACGTCTCCAGAGCATCAGTCACTTTCTTCGTCAGCTTTTCAACCTTGCTTAAAATCCACTTGTCCAGAGGCTGGAGTACATACTCCACATTTTCCTTTGACTCGTAGTCTTTCAACTGGTTGCATACAAAACGTGCAGCATTCCACAGTTTAATCAGGAAGCGCCAGCCGTATTCGACATCTGGCCAGCGAAAGGGTATGTCTGAACCTGTTGCACCGCCCGATGCAGCCCACTGCCTAGAAGCGTCAGCCCCATACTTGTCTAGAACCTCTGGAGTGGCAACGTAATTTTTCAGGGATTTGCTCATTTTTCTGCCGTCTGCACCTAGAACCATTCCGTTGATCAAGCAGCTTTTGTACGGCTTCTCGTTAAACAGTGCTAGATGTCTAACCATAAGGTAGTATGCCCATGTACGTATAATGTCTATGCCTGACGGATGCATATCAGCTGGAAACAGTCTTCTCCAATCTTCACGGTTCGGCCACCCAGCGTGTACAGCACACGTGATGGACGAGTCCATCCATGTGTCAAAAACATCTGTTTCTGAAATGAAATCTATGCCTCCGCATTTCGGGCATTTTTCTATTTTTGGTTTTTCCAGTTTTGGATCTATTGGAACCCAGTTTTCTTCGGCTAGAATCATTTCGCCGCAGTTTTTGCAGTACCACATTGGTATTGGTGTGCCGAAAACTCTTTGGCGGCTTATTACCCAGTCCCAGTCAAGGGAGCGAGCCCAGTCTATTAGGCGCCTTTTCATGTAATCAGGATACCACGTGATTTCGTTTGCAGCTTCCACAACTTTGTCTGTTAGTATGCGTGTTTTCAGAAACCATTGTTCACGTTCAAGAATCTCTACTGGTGTCCCACATCTGTGACATACACCAATTTCTTGTTGAAGACTCTTGGTTTTCTCTAACAGACCAGCAGCCTCAAGGTCTTTCACTATGGCTTTTCTTGCTTCTGCCGTTGATAATCCAGCGTATTTCCCGCCTTTCTCGTTTATCTCTCCGTTTTCAGTTAATATCATAATCACTGGAAGCTTATTTTTTAACACTGTTTTTACATCTGCTTTGTCTCCGTACGTGCATATCATCACAACACCAGTGCCGAAGGAAGGTTCAACCATTTCGTCTGGTATTATTTCAACTGCGCGATTAGCAATTGGCACGTATATTTTTCTGCTTATGTACTTTCTATAGCGGTCATCCGTCGGGTATACGGCAACGGCGACGCATGCTGGTAAAAGTTCTGGACGCGTTGTCGCCATGAGCAAGTGTTCTTCGCTATTTTCTAAGGGAAACCTAATGTAGTGTAATGTGCCTTTCCGCTGTTCGTAATCCACTTCAGCATCTGCGATTGCTGTTTCACAACGGGGACACCAATTCACCGGATGCGTGCCTTGATAAATGAAGCCTTTCTTATATGACATTATAAAGCTTAGTTGTGTAAGCTTCCAGTAGTCTGGGCTCATTGTGCGGTATTCTGTTGACCAGTCCACGCTGCAGCCTAAACGAATTATGCTATTCTTCATCATGGCTATGTATTTTTCAATTGTTTGTTCACACCATTTTCGAAACTTGTCTGGAGGCACATCTCTTTTCCTAATGTTATGTGTTCGTTCAACTTCAACTTCTATGCTTAACCCGTGGCAGTCCCATCCTTGGGGGAAGAAAACGTTGCAGCCCCTCATGCGTTTATATCTAGCCACTACGTCGAAGTACGTCCAGTTCAACACGTTGCCCATGTGGAACTCGCCTGACGGATAAGGCGGCGGCGTGTCAATACTAAACGTTAGGCGTGTCTTGTCATCCCGGTCAAAACGGTAAACACCCATCTCTTCCCATTTCTTCTGCCACTTCTCTTCAACTTCAAGAATATCAAATTTCTTAGGCAGCGGCTGTTTCATTTATTGTAACATCCTGAACATGCTTAGACCTTAGGAAAAATAAATATACAGCTAAATAACAGTTACCCTCGGAAGGTTTGGGGGAGCTGGGATTTGTGACCCGGCTGAGAGGACGGTTGAACACTGTCGACCCTTAGAACCTGATCCAGATAATACTGGCGGAGGGAAAAATAAAGAATGGAAAAACAAGCACCGTTTATGGGTGTTGCAGATACTAAAATACTTGCGGAAGCTATTGTTTTCATCGCCCTGGCAAACGCGCTCTATATTATAAGCAAGCTGTATCTTCCTTTCTTGAAACTGCCGCAAGGTGGTAGCATAACTCTAGCAAGCATGGTGCCTTTACTGTGGTTTGCGTTAAGGCGAGGTCCTCGATGGGGAGTAGAAGCTGGATTAGTCTACGGACTGGTGCATATGGCTATTTCCGGCGAGATCTACTATCCTACCCAAGTTGTGTTGGATTATCCTCTGGCTTTTGGTGCGTTGGGTCTTGCTGGCGCATTTAAAAAGCATCCAATTGTGGGAGTAGGAGTAGGGATTGCTGGACGATTTATCTGTCATTTCACATCCGGCGTAATCTTCTTCGGGCAATATGCATGGGAAGGCTGGAATGTTATTGCTTACTCTGCTGCTTACAATGCGACTTATCTTGTTCCAGAATTCATTGTCAGTGCCATCGTAATGTACATACTGCTAAAAAGAGATTTACTCGAAATCTATATGTAGCTTCCACTTTCTATCCTTTTTTTTCTTTTTTTAGCTGAAGCATTGACTTTTACAAATTTTAATCTTCACTATAACTGGCTTCCAGAAATGACTTACTTTTGCAATTCTGAAAGGATGAAACTTACGATTTCGTCGGCAACATTGAAACTTGTAACTGACTGCAAGCCTTTCCATCCCGGTTGACTGTTAACCTCAACAAAAAGAGGCCCTTTAGAGCTTTCAAGGATGTCTACACCAGCAATTTTGCATTCAACGACACTTGCCGATTTCACAGCCATCTTCTCAAGTGCAGTGTCAAGCTTTATTGAAATTGGTTTGGCTCCTTGACTGTAATTTGTTTTCCAAGTATTTGCAACACGTTTCATTGCTGCAACAACACGGTTGCCTACGACAAAGGCGCGAACGTCAGAAAAGCCGTGGGGAACAAACTCTTGAAGGTAGACTACGCCGTGATAGAATGTTATTGCTTTGAAAATTGTGGCGGCAACTTCTGAATTCGTAACTCTTGTTGACCCTATTCCTCTTGAACCGAAAATCGGTTTAACAATGACGTCTCCGCCTAATTCATGAAAAGCCTTTAATGATTCGCCAACGTTTTCGGTTACTGCTGTACGTGGAACAGGTATGCCATTATCTTCCAAAATTGCCAAAATAGCGTATTTGTCAACACAGTGCTCAATGGCTTCAGGCGGATTTATAACATATAAGCCTAAACGTTCAACGCGGTGTAGGAGGTCCATTCTAAAAACTATTTCTTCCAAAGAGCCGCGACCAATAGGGCGAATTATTAAGGCATCCAGCCCTTCCACAATTCTGATGTTGCCAACATTCAAGTATGGTTTGTAGCCGACACGAGCAATCAGCTGTGGGAACCCAAAGCAAACATGTGAAATATTACGTTTAGCCAGTGCTTCTCGAAGCTGAGTTGAACTCCAAGAGTCTTCATTCCGTGTTAAGATCCCAATTTTCAAAAACAAACCTTCCGTCTTTGTCTGTGAAAAATGCTTAGGATTATGTTCTTAAAGTTTCTGGGTGAAGCCATCCTAAAACGTGTGAATGAAGGGTATCAGCTTCTCTGCGTTTTCGAATTTTTGGGAAAGCTCAACATTCAAATAAGCACCGTGAACATTGGAGTAGGGCGGTCCTTTCCGTGAAAATAAAGTTAAGATTTTGCCTCTGTGGTTGATTTTGAAGCCGTCTCTGCAGGGCTCGTGTCCCCTTATCAAAATTTTAACATTGAATCTCCTTAACACTTGATTTGTTATGTTTTCACCGAAGAGTTTTCCAGCACCCCTTGGGGATTCACATACTCCCTTAATCATTTCGGTCGGGTCGCTCCAAAGCATATCTTCAAACAGTCTTTGCGTTGGATGTTTGATGTGAGCGTAGGCTAAGTCTTCTAATGTTCTTGCTTGTGGTGGTAAGCCTCCATGAATCATTAGATAACGCTCTTCTACAACCACTGCGTTATAGAGATGTTTGAATAGCTCTCGGATTTTTGAGTAGGCGTCCCTCCACTTTCCTCCGAATCTTGCTTGAAACTGCATCGGTAAATCGTGTGGAGAAGCCAGAAGGTCTTCTGGGCCTTCATGGTTCCCACGCATCAAAATCACTTGCTCTGGAAATAGAAGCTTCAGCTTTAAGACAACGTAATAGACTTCTGCGGAGTAAATGCCGCGATCACCATAATCGCCAAGAAAGATTAGAATTGCCTTGCTGTTTTGGTTCATTTTCAGCAGAAAATTTGTTTCTTTGAGAATTTGAATTAGGCTTTCCAAGTCTCCATGTAAATCGCTGATTACCACCGCTTGGCCCAAAGGTTTGATTTCAGCAAGTCTACCTATAACGTTGAAGCTTCCAACTTGGCCATTTTCTTTGGCAAGTAATTGCACAGTTTCTTCAACCGATCGAGTGAAATCTTCGCTTTGAGCTTCTAGGGCTTCTTTGATGATTTGCGAGAGGTCTGTCTGCAACTATTGCACCTTAGACTTCGATAAGGATTCTTTTGCTCATAAAATCGAAAACGTTTTCCTCTATTTCCTTTTTCCGACTCTGAATTCTGTCCAGTGTTTCCTGTAATTTTTGTTCTGTGGTATTTTCTTCCAATTCGATCCGCTTCTTTCCTTTTTTCAATTTTTTAATCTCTTCTTGAAGCTTCGAGATGTTTTCTTTTATTTTTGCTGTTTCGGTTAAGGTTGAAATTTGCTTTTTTCGAATTATTGTCTCACGGCATTTTTGATGAAGACCATCTAAAGAGTTCTTGTTAAAAATTTGGTTTATGTCTTGTTGTGCTTTTCGTTTTCTGTCACGCTTCAGTTTCAGTTTTCCCTCAGACATGGAGCTAGCAAGTTTTTTGAGAATTTGCTTTAAAATGGGGTATCCTGCTTCTTCAGCTGCAAAAGCATCGAAAGGATCTTCACTGTAGTGATTAAGTTTCTCTAACTGTTCTGGTGTTAAACCGCCTTTACGGAAGACTTGTGATTGAAATTTTATGAATGGTTTTCGTAGATGTCGCAGATTATGTTTTACTTCCTTCCGCAGCTTTTCTATTTCTATACTTATTTGATTCAGTTGAGTCAAGCTCTCTCTATTTTTTAAATTCGCTATTTTTTGTTGTGTTTCAGCTATTTCCTTTTGAATTGAAGCCTTTTCGGTTTCGTTTTTCTTTCTATGGACTTCTAAATCTGCCAGTTGCCCTTGAAGAACTAAAAGATTGTCGATAATTTGGAATGTTTCTTCTAAGGTTTTAGTTTTAACATACTCTTTTGTTAGAAAACTTTGAAGCTCCTTCAAGGATTCCTTTGCTTTTTCGAAAACTCCTAGAAATTTTCTTCTGTCCATGATGAAGAAAGGTGATATTCTCGGAAACCAGTTTCTAATGTCAACTTCTGTCACTGTAAACGCTTTTTGAGTTTCTTGGATGAAATCGTGGAAGCTGTCGTAGGAGACTTTGTCTCGAACTTCAATCTGCTGTATTCTTTTAAGGAATAGACGCGCCAGCTTGTTTAATGCTCTAGCTTTGCCATAGGTCTTCCTGCTCCTTTTCTCAATCTCTTCTCTGCTATTCTCTAACAACACTTTACAAACATCTGTGACATTATCAAGAACCTTTTTCATTTCATCAATTAGTTTTTGAGCTTTTTCATGAACTGGAATAAAAATCGAACCAGTTTCTCTTTCAAGCCACCCTTTAACTTCCTTTGAAGAAAATTTTAGAGGTTCCGACAATGAGCTCCCCAACAAAGAAATATATCTAAGATATATTTATTTTAAGTTTTTCTTGCAATAACTATACTCTTTTTTGAGTAGTTACTCTTAAATAATTAGTAGGGAATTTCGTATGTCTGACCGATATTATAAGGTGAAAACATGGTTCGTCTAGATGCAAAACAAACTTCGTTTATTGCGATGATGAGTGCTTTGGGCACTCTTCTCTCGGGAATCTCACTAAATATTGCGCCCATATTAAGGGCAGTCTCTGGTGAAGGTGGAGCAGCTTTAGATCTTTCTCACATTGCAACTTTCATAGCCGCTATTTCCGGTGGACCTTATATAGGCGCAATAGTGGGTCTTCTAAGCGGAATTTACTCAGGCTATTATTTCGGCTATGTAATGGGTTCACTTGGATTACTTTCTCTTATAGGAATACCTTTTGGGAAAGCCTTAACTGGCTTAACTGTGGGTTTTCTCTATAAAAAATTGAAAGTAAGCAACAGCTCTCGACCTTCCATTTTAACTGTTCCCATAACACTTATGTCATATATTCCAGAATGCATTTTCACCATTCTCTATTTTCTATATATAGTCCGGTATGTCTATGGATTCACAATGGAGTTCATGCTACCCATAGTTATTCCAAAGGCATGGATCGAAATAGTCCTAATGAGCTTTCTTATGGGTGGACTTGTGGGGAACACAGGTTTCAAGGAATTCATCTTCAGATATTTTCATCCTCTAAAGTTAAAAAGACCAATCAGGGCAAGTAAAAAATAAATGAGAACTAGATTCCAAAACCACTGATAGTTTTAAACCCAAACGATTCTACTAACATTTCGACGCAAATTTCTCCAGCCTTAAAGAGCTTACCAGTCTTCACATTGTTAACGATCAAAACGGCTGGTGCAAAAAAGTTTGGGTCTATTTTGTAGAAATCATAATTTGCTTCTTTGAAAATCTCTATGAAGGGCTTCCCGTAGGCTTCAGAAGCTTTGGAAGGTGCTTTACTAACTATTTGCTTTAATTTTTCTTCATCGTCGCATTCAACAACATAGTAGACCACTCCGCCATAGAGAATTGCGTCGTTTGTCCTCGCCATTGCTTCTATAAACTTTGGGTGAATGGGAGGGATTGGTGCACATCCCCAAGCATATAATATTGCTTTTGGATTTAATCCAAGCTTGTCAAGTTTGTGAATTCCAGTTTCAACTATTCTACCTGAAACTTGTGTTGCGCCAGCTATGCTGGCTGTGGGAGTCAAAATCACTGCCAAGTTTTCCGGGGAAACGTTACATTCCTTTTTGAAGCGTTCCAACAGTTTTGTTGGGGGATGCTTATCTGTTTCTAGAACGACGACTGCTTTGTCAGAAACATCGCTGTATCCAATTTTATCGTAGATTTCCTTAGGCTTTAGTGCAAGAGCTCTTGCTGGTCCAGAACCTATTGCGAAATAGTCTCCCTCTTTTATTTGCCAGCCTGCATACTGCGAACCCAATGTTGCGATTACTGGATGGTCTGTGTAAACGAATATTGATGGAAGTTCAAGTTTTCCGTATTTTCTGTAGGTTATTTCTGCTTTTCCACATCCGCCCATGCATATTTCCGTTATGATTTTTCCAGCTTGAAATCCACCTTTAGCCTTTATCCCAGCATCCACAATGGTTGTTCCAGAACTTGTTTTTTCAACAATAATTCCATAATAATCTGGTCTTTCAACCATTTCTTCTAGTAGCTTCCACCCTAAACTGTTTACGCTTAATCCATCTTTCAATAGGTTTTCTCTCCAGCTCACCCGTTAGAGAAACTTTTCATAATTAGTTAATTGGGGATTTTCCTCTTTTAAGACATACAGTCTGCCTTTTCCATTTTCTGTTAAGTCTCCAAGAAAAAGGTAGAAGGGACCTTTAACGATTTTTTCTTCAATTTTGACTTTCTTTTTGACGCTTTCAATTGTAAAGGTTGGTAGAACTGACTCCAAGAACCCTCCGACAACTATTTTTCCGCCAGTCATGCATGCTCCTGCTCTTTCGTCACAATCTCCTTGAACGTAAATTGTTCCACTGCGCATTCTCAAACCAGCAAATTGGCCTGCATTGCCGTAAATTTTTATCAAGCCCTTCCTCATGTAAGTTCCTGCTTCGTTTCCAACGTTTCCGTAGACGATTATTTCTCCTCCACGCATGCCTCTGTTGCTTCCGCGGTATGGTGCACCTAGATAGTGACTAGTGTTTCCGTGGATTTCGATTGTGCCGCCCTTCATCGTTGAGCCAGCCCATCCTGCAACGTTTCCGTGCACGGTTATTTTTCCGCCTTTCATTTCCTCGCCAAGGTGCATGCCTGCATCTCCTTGAATTATTATCTCTCCGTCTGTCATGTATGCTCCTATTCTTCTAACCTTGCTTACGTCTCCATAGATTGCTATGATTGTCTTTTCTTGCTGTTGTTCTTTTCTGTTTTCCTCAACCTTGAAGAGTTCTCCAAGTCTTTTCTGTTTGTTTCCTTCCCAAATTTCCAGATCTTCTATTTCTTTCTGGTTTTTGTCTTGGAAAACATCTGGGCTTACACACTCAGCTATTACTGGAAACGTAAATTTTCTTAGGGGATAAAGGTTCATCATTTTAAACATCTGCTTTTACGGTTATTGGATGTGAGACTTCAAGGTAGTTTTCTGTTACTGGATAATTTTCATATTCAACAGTCCAGTATTCTCTGAATCTCTTTTTCATTTCATCGGTTATTTCTATGGGGTTGGAGACTTGCACGTCAAGCCACATGGTGGCGCCTTCAACAGGCTTTAGTATTTCTCCGTTCTTGGCAACTATTTCTCCGCTTTTAATGGTGTAAGCGGCCTGTTTGAATGCTTTCCTTAGGGTCTTATACTTTCGAGAAGGGTCTGTCGTCTCTGGATTCAAGTCGTATATGGCTATGTCCGCGTCTGCCCCTATGCCTAAGTGCCCCTTACCTTTAAGTCCCAAGGCTTTTGCTTGTCCAGCCCTCGTCATTATCGCAAGTTCGTGAAAGGTCAATTCACGTTCTATTGATGGAAGAAGACTTCTGCTCTTTGCCCGTGGGTTAATGCGTTTCAGGGTTGCTTCTCTGGCTTTTTTACTCATGAGCCAAGCAATGATTCTTGGATACGAAGTGAACGGACCTCCGTTTGGATGGTCTGTCGTCATGAAGATTTTCCACGGGTCCTTAACTAGTAAGGCCAGTTCTAATCCTATAGACCATTGGATTGCGTTAGCGTAGCTTTTGCGGCGATAACGGAAAGGCACGATCCCCGAGGTTGTTTCGGTTTCCACGTCGTGATTTACCCATTTGTTTCCGTTTAGCTCATGAAGTTTGTACTGGAATGGACCGTCAGCAGTCATTGTTGTTGTGTCCGTGAATATCACTTGACCCATGTCCAAAGTTACGTGAGAATGGTTGTTGACGTATTTTGCGATTTCCTCTGCTCCGGACCTCAGAGTTCTCCAGTCTGAACCTTTGAAAGCGGAGAACTGGCAATGGGTTATGTGAATCGCCGGTCTGCCATCAAAAGCTAAATCCTCAACGCACTTCATCGTGTCCAAAGCTGTCAAATAGTTTCCAGGTTTTCCAAGGTTGTTTGTGTGGACGTGAATTGTGTGGGGCAAGTTCAGAAGCTTGTTGACTTTAAGTAATCCGCGAAGGATTTCACGTGGAGTTATGTCGAAATACGGAACTTGGTCGTCTATGCTGCTCAGATTACGTCCAGAACCCCAAGCTTCTAGGCCTCCTGGGTTAACGATTTTTATGGCGTAACCCTTGGTTGAGGTCATCATCCACGCCACGTATCTGGCACATTCCTTGATTTCACCTTTTTTCAGATATTCCAGTACGAACCACCAGTCGCCTAGAAGCGGGTAAGTTCCTTTATCAACCATTGGAGTGTCATTCAACTCTTCATGAGTATGTTTTGCCTCCAATGGAGGCATGGAAGGATTCATTATTGTAGTGTAGCCCATTCTGGCGTAACGATAACCAGTTGTGAAGGTAGAAGGAACGGAATAGCCAACGCCAGACCTTGTTTTAGGCGTTTTTCGCTCAAAATCCTTAAAATGATCTTCAGGCCGTAGAAGCCTTCCAGTGTTCACTTCAGAACCAGCAATGTGGCAGTGGATGTCCACTCCGCCTGGCATGACAATCATTCCAGAAGCATCAACTTTCTCTGCTCTAAGTTCATCTACTTTTTCAACGATTTTTCCATCTTTGATGGCAATGTCCATTTTTTCGCCGTTAACGCCGTTGATAGGGTCGTAGACGAAACCGTTCTTTATTAGAAGCTCCGTTTATGCTGCCTCCGCCAGTCTTTTTTCTTTGAGTTTTTTAACCTCTACGAGAATTTTCTTCAAAATTTCCTCGTCTGGAAGAACACCATTCGGTGCGTTAACAACTTTTTTGAGCGGGAGTGGCACATGGTCCATGCGGTAGGCTGTTCCGCTTGCTTCTATCCCAACGAATGCTGAGGGAAAAACAACATCTGCCATCCGAGTAGTTGCGCTGATGTGAGGATCTATAACTATCAACGGGTTCTTAACAAGCTGTTCCACAACTTTCTTTGGGAAGCTTGCAACAGGGTCAGAAGCAACTATTAAGGCTGCATCTGACTCCCCACGTAAAAGAATGTCTACGACAGACGTTTCTCCAGGATTATACTGCGGATAGCCCAGTGAAAAGTCTACAGCATAAGGATAACCAGTCTGCCAAGTGAAAACAGTGTCCGCGCCAGTAACGTTGAAGTGTCCCCTCATAGGCATTATCACAAATTTTGTCCGCATATTCAAGTCACGAACCAAACAAAGCGCAGCATCAATATTTCTGAGCTTGCCTTTGCTCATTGATAATCCAACCCCAAAAAATAAGACTCCAAAGCTGCATCCAATCATCAAATCTGCAATTTCTTCAAGGTATTCCACTGGAATCCCTGCAACTTCGTCAACATCAATTTCTTCATCTCGAATTAGTGCTCTTAAGGCTTGGAGCAACTCGTAATCCTTGTTTGGCTCAACCTGTATAAACAGGTCAGCTATTTCGGCGGATTTCGTCTTCCTCGCGTCGACAACTATTAATTTTCTCCCTTTCCTAAACATCGTGGGAGGAAGACTTTTTTTAAGCTGCATAGGAGAAGAAGACTTTTTCTTGGAGAAAACTCTTCTGAGAGCGCTTTCAACTTTTTTCTTAACTGTTGAAGCTTTAATCTTTGTTAAGTATCCTTTCCAAGCGCTTTTTTGGAACCTTCCTTCTGGAAAGGCTGTGTATCTTTCAATGTGTCTCGGGTGGGCACTCCATGGGTTGCTGCCCCAGTAAATGATAAGATCTGCTCTGTGCCTGATCTGTCCGAGCGTACATGATGAAATGCCTACGTCTTGGATGCCTAAAATTGAGGGTCCGTGACAGACTACTGCTGTGTTGTCGATTACTCCTCCAATTTCCTCTGCTAATTCAATGCCTACGCGTGTGGCTTCGCAGCTTGTTGAACTCCAACCATACAAGATTGGATAGTTTGCTTCAGCCAATATCCTGGCAGCTCTTTCAATGGCTTCTTCAAGTGATGTTTCAACGAGCCTTCCGTTCTTTCTTATCAGCGGCTTCAAAATTCTATGTTCATTGTTGTAGCCTAGAAATTTTGATTCACACATTGCGCAACCGTTTTTGACCTTCACAACTTTTCCGTTTTCAATTGTTAATTCTATGTCGTCGCATAAGCATCCGCAAACTGGACATGTTACAGCCTTAACAACGGACAATCTGCGTTTAACACACCCCACTTTTTGATTCTTAACCTTCTCAGACTAACCATTAAATCTTTTTGGTTTTCTGCACAGCATGATGCCGTTTTTCTCTGTGATGTAGTCGAAGCCTACAGCCAAGAGCGCGGGCGAATTAAATAAATGGTTTAAAATGGTTTTTATTCTCCTTTCGCCGATTTATGATTAATGTTGGCTTCTTTGTTGAGGCATCTTGGCTTTGGTGAGAGACGATTACACGGGTGGTGAATGATATAAATGTGTTTGCTCATATGTTGTGTGGTGGTGGGGTGAAAACCTACATCTTCAAGGTTAAATTAAAGTATGATAAGCGTGTTTGGCGTAAGGTTGAAATTCTCGGCAGCCAGACCTTGGACGATCTGCACATGGCGATTCAGGAGGCATTCAACTTTGACGGTGACCCGACCCACCTTTACTCCTTCTTCATGAGCGGTAAGGCCTGGGACAGGGATTCCCCGAAGTATTGCCATCCAGAGGCAGATGGGCCTCCAGCAACAAGAGTGAGAATAAAATCGCTGAACCTTAGACCGAAACAGAAGTTCCTTTACCTCTTCGACTATGGAGACCAATGGGAATTTGAGGTCGAGTTCTTAAAGGAAGGAATCCCGGAGAAAGCAGCCTACCCACGCATCATCGATTCGAGAGGAAGAGCCCCAGAACAATACCCAGAATATGAAGAATAAAGTTCCAAAATGACAGCATCTCGTCGCCCAAAAACGTCCCAAAACCCCAAAAAAAATTAAATTTTAACAAAGGTCAGAGTACCCTGAAAGATTAATGACATAGCGAGGATTTTTTTTCGGACTCGGTTTTTGGGAAAAGCAATCATCCTCTGTCGAGTCAAAGTACCTCGATCACGTCATTGTCCAAACATTGTATGTGCTCTGCACTAGTTTAGGTTTCTTCTGTTTACGCCTTGTGAATGTCTAATATGGCAAAGTAGAAATGATAGTTCTCCTACTATTCACTTGGGTTCGGTAAGATGGATTCTCGTGAAAGAGTTAAGCACGAGAGATCTTCGGTGGTCGGGTTATGGGGTTGAATCGGTTTATGTCAGGAAAGGAGATGTTAATAGATGACGCTGGATGGGGAGACCTTATCTTAGGCGTAGTAATAGGCGCCCTCAAACCTCCAGACCGTCGGTATATGGAACGCAGGATTCCAGTCTCATCCTTCCAGCCGCCAAACTTCGAGAATAAAAAGTATTTGGATGACGCGATGAAGATTGCCGATGAGATCATTGAGGTTATGCAGCCTGATGTGGAAACCAGCTTCAAGGTCTGCTCAGGATACGTTCTCTCCAGCATACGCAGACACTTGCAAGACCGAGGATTCAAAGTCGAAAAAGTCGAAATCACAGGCGAACTTCAAGAGATGGTTGAAAGAAGCTACGTAAGATGGTGTATTGAAGTTGGAGTACCAGCAGAAAGGCTGGAAGACAAGAGACGCTTCTGGACACTTCTAGAATGGGTTGCGGAAAGACCTGAACTAAGAGAAAAACTCGTAAAGACGGGATGGAAAAGCTGGAAGAAGAAGTGGCGAGAAAAAGCATTCGAAAAGCGCGCGCTTCATGTGTGACCTTATTTTTAACAGAAAACATAATAAAAATTTTTTCGCGCGTGGTTTGGATGTTTACGCATGTATCAACATGACAGCATCTCTTTTGTGTTGATATCCCGATGTCGGACACTGCACAGCGACGGTTTTTCCATCTTCACTTATCCAGCGCGGGGGAATTAAATAATTGATGTGGAACGTTTTTGTTCCTTCTTTTTAGGGATGGTTGTGCTGTCTGTGGATGGCGTTACTGTTAGTTTCAGGCTTCTTTCTGGATGGTGAAGGCTTGTGCACC
>Ga0209979_1001440_pt1 | contig 26036 bp, 22 predicted proteins | sample AnhtaG_FD_183114 | JGI IMG/M metagenome (GOLD analysis project Ga0209979, IMG submission 183114) | Deep subsurface microbial communities from Anholt, Denmark to uncover new lineages of life (NeLLi) - Anholt_01485 metaG (SPAdes) (version 2) | ecosystem: Environmental > Aquatic > Marine > Oceanic...
TACTGGCGACCTGTCATCAGAGAGCGGTCCCCATCCTGGACTTCCTGGTCAAGCTACAGCGTGCCTCGGGAAACCCGCCGCCGCTAGGCCCTCCACAACCTGCCCCCACCTGACGCTAAACAAGTACCTCTGTGTTAATCTGTGTCCCTTCATGAATGATAATGACTGACATCGCGATTAGAGTCGAAAACCTCTCCAAGCAATACCGCATCGGCGGCCCGCAGGCTCACTATAGCTATAGGTCACTTAGGGAGTCGCTGACCGAGGCGGTGGGGGCACCTTTCCGCCGCCTATCCTCCGTCGTCCGTGGTCAGTCGTCCGCCGTCTCCAACGAGACCATCTGGGCGCTGAAGGACGTCTCCTTCGAGGTGAAGCGCGGTGAGGTGCTGGGCATCATTGGGCGCAACGGGGCCGGGAAGACGACGCTCTTGAAGATTCTCTCCCGCATCACCGAGCCGACGGAGGGCTATGCCGAGATACACGGGCGGGTGGGCAGCCTGCTGGAGGTGGGCACGGGCTTTCACCCCGAGCTGACCGGGCGGGAGAACATAACCCTGAACGGCGCCATCCTGGGCATGAAGCGGGCGGAGATTGAGCGCAAGTTTGACGAGATCGTGGCCTTCTCCGGCGTAGAGAAGTTCATTGACACGCCGGTGAAGCACTACTCCAGCGGCATGCACGTGCGCCTGGCCTTTGCCGTGGCCGCCCACCTGGAGCCAGAGATCCTGCTGGTGGACGAGGTGCTGGCAGTGGGGGATGTGGCGTTTCAGAAGAAGTGTCTAGGCAAGATGGGGGAGGTAGCTGGGGAAGGGCGGACGGTGCTGTTTGTGAGTCATAATATGACGGCTGTAAAAGCACTTTGTAGTAGAAGTGTTTTATTACAATCCGGTCAAATTGTTTTTAATGGTTTGGCATCATCCTGTGTAGAAGAATATCTATCTCGAGTCTCTCCCTCTATTAGTAAGAACATACCAATATCACAAAGAGAAAGAGAAAAAAGATTGTCTTTACGAGCTAAAATAGTTGGTATAACTATTGTGACTGAACAAGGCGAAACCCAGGAGGTTTTGCATAGTGACAAGCCTTTTGTTATACGATTGACGATTCGATCTTTTTCGGACACGCGGTGCGGTATCCATCTCGGTATTCGGGACCGGCAGGATCAAGTTTTGATTTGGCTTAATTCGGCGTGTCTCCAGAACAAGCTATTTCTTTTCGAGAAAGGAACTAGTCAAGTCGATTGCAAGATAGACCCTACTTATCTCGCGAGTGGTGACTACACAATTACGTGCGGTCTTACAATTCCGAATCAAGAGTGGATTGATTTTGTTCGAGAGGCTTACTTTTTTTCAATCAAGGAGTTTGACCCCTATGGTACAGGCTATGATTTGTCACAAAAATGTGGTAGGTATCATGTTAATCATAGATGGGAGGATGTAAGGGTAATTACCAGAGGTGATGAATAGCAGGTTTAATTTGCTGCCGTGCTCTGTGTTGACACCCTGGCACATATCTACACACACCAAGATTACATGAGATTGCTTCTTGCTTTTCAACTTAGTGCTAAGGAGGACATTGTTGAAGATAGTCTTCTACATTCATAAGAGACAGAAACTCAATTCCCAGACTATACTCACAACCCCTGTGCCGGGAACACAATCGGCTCTGGTTTGGGTGGCCGATGGTTTGGCGAAGCTAGGCTGTGAGGTGATAGTTCTCAATAACAGCAAAACCGGGGGCTTCAGTGGTGTACAGTATATCAATGTGGCTAGCGAAAATGACGCCATAGAGAAGGCCAGGGGGATGAAGGGTATTGATTTCTTAGTGGCCTGCTCAGGAACAGGGAGCTTGCTGACGGAACATGATTATCCTGATGTGAGATTCAAAGTGTATTGGATGCAGAATCCCCAGATTGGTCAAGTGCACTTTACAGCAATGAATAAAGGCCAAATTGACAAAATTGTCTGTGTCAGTGAATTCCACCAGGATTTGTATATGCGCTACAGGCAGTATAAAGACATTACCTTTGTTCACAATGGAGTAAAGGTTGACTTTTTCCCTGATGAATTGCTGCATCTACCGAAAAAGAATCGAATCATCTTTGCAGGCAGCATCTGCAAACAAAAGGGGGTACACCACTTACTGCGCGTTATGCCTCTCGTTCGGACAGTTTATCCCGACGTACGGCTGGCCATCGCAGGTTCATACTCTTTATACTATGACAATTACGACTCTGGGGCTTTTGGAATTGCCGAACGGGATTATGAAGAACAGTACCTTCGTCCCTACTTGTACAATGACAAGGCCAAGGTCAGGGCCTACATTGAGTTGCTTGGCGCATTGCCTATTGGCAAACTAGCGTCCGAACTCGCCCAATCTCTGTTATGCGTGGTGAATCCGAATTGGACCGGAAGCCTGGAGACGTGCTGCAATGTAGCGCTAGAGGCCCAGGCGGCAGGTATACCTGTTGTTGGTGTCAATAGAGGAGCGCTTCCGGAAGTGATTCTGGATGGAGTGACGGGTGTCATTGTTAAGCAAAGATCAGATAGGGCCTTGGCGGATGCGATTGTTGGTCTGTTGCAGGACGAGGAAACCAGGTTGAGATTGGGCAGAAATGGACGCGAGAGAATCCTGAGAGAATTTACATACGATCTTCTGGTTCGGAAGTGGCTCTCGCTTTTCAAGGCGATGCTCGACGGCAAACCGATTCAAAAAAAGAGAGTTTTCCAAGAGCGGGGGAATTTGATGCGCAATTTGACTCTGACAGGCCTTAGAACTCTAGGGTTGGCAGAGCCTGCCGCCAGGGTGCGGCGCCGCTTGAAGGCCGTGTTGAAATAATGAGGCTTCGATTTCCTCGCTGGGCAGACTTTGCTGGGGCGCAATGAGATCATGGGAGTGAGAGGTGTTTCCATGAAGGCTTATCGAAACCTCCTCAGGAGATTCCTGATCAAGGTGAATTGGTGGAGGAACGTTAGATTTGGGTACAATCCCAAAGGATATTGGAAAGGAGAGCTTGGATATCTTGGATTCTGGGCGGAGGCTGCATTATCCGCGAAGGCAGATAATCTCAAACTAGCGCAGAGCGTTGTAGTGCCGCTATTGATTCGCTTGGGGGGAGGGGAGACGATACTTGATGCCGGTTGTGGAGCAGGGTGGAAAACCTACTCGTTTGCATCAATATATCGCTTGGCTGTAGGTGTGGATTTTCAGCGGCATAGATTGAGTTTTGCAAAGCAACACTTCTCCAGGCCCAATGTTCATTATCAAGAAGCAGAGTTGCAGGGTTTGCCTTTTGCGAACGACTCTTTCGATACTATATGGACTGGAACTGTCTTGTCCCATATTCCGATGGAGGCAAAGACCAAGGCGGTTGAGGAATTCAAGAGGGTCTTGAGTCCCAGTGGTTTCTGCCTTTTCTCCGAGGTCATTTTGGACGGAGAGGGGATGGCTTTTGAGAGTCGTGGGCATATGATAGTCGTTACCCTGGATTGGTTGAGAGCGCGGTTCGCACCATTTCGAGTGGAGGTTCTTGACCCCGCTGTTACTGGCTATCCTGGGCCCCTCTTATACGTACATTCCTAAATAATCGTATGTTGGGGCATGGATAAATTGCTGTCTATGAAGTGTATCAACTGCGAGGGAGGGTAACATGAGTAGAATACTCATCACGGGAGGAGCTGGTTTCATCGGATCCTACATTGCCAGGGAATTGGTCGAAAAGGGAGAAGATGTCTTCCTCTTTGACTCCTTTGTTCGGTATTCCTATCCTTTGGACAGGAATGAGTTTGACTACCGCAGGATCAGGCTAAGTGGTCTTCAAGACCGCGTTAGAATCTTCAGGGGCGATACAAGGCACCTGGGAGTATTTAGAAGGGCGGTTTTGAAATGCAAGCCGGAGATCATTGTTCATACTGCCGCCCTTCCAATTGCTGCGATCTCTGACTATCACGCAGAAGAAGCTGTGGATAGCACAGTGAAGGGAACTGTGAATGTTTTGGAGGTTATCAGGGACGTTGGTTTTGTGAAGAGACTTGTGTACACGTCCTCAAGCATGGTCTATGGGGATTTTCAATACGATCCGGCCGACGAAGAACATCCGAAAAATCCAACAGGAGTTTATGGTGGTGCAAAGCTGGCGGGGGAGATCTTGACGCAGGCTTACAGCCGGCGCTTTGGCACCCAATACACTATCATCCGGCCCTCGGCGGTCTATGGCCCTACTGATAGCAATAGGCGAGTCAGTCAGATTTTCGTTGAGAAGGCTTTGCGAGGAGTTCCCCTGCGACTGGACGGTGGGGGAAAGGACCGCTTGGATTTCTCATACGTCAAAGACGTTGCTCGTGGATTTGTCCTGGCAATGTTCTCACCACGTGCAGTGAATGAGGTCTTTAACATCACAAGAGGCGAGGGACGGTCTCTCAGAGAATTCGCTCAGATATTGAGTGAGATGATACCCGGTGTTACTATGGAAATAGGGCCTGCAGATGAGCATAGACCCAAGCGCGGAGCCCTGGACATCTCCAAAGCCAGGGAATTGTTGGGATACAATCCTGAATACTCGCTGGAGAAGGGCCTTGAAGAGTATGTGGCGTTCGTACGTGAGCACATGATGCATGAGAGGAGGGGCTCATGAAGATTCCGCTGTGTATACCCTGTGTAGGTGAGGAGGAACTTGATGCTATCCGAAGCGTACTAGAGTCCGGATGGCTGACGCATGGTCCGAAGAACAGAGAGTTTGCTGCAAGGTTTGCAGAGTACATCGGCGTCAAGCACGCAATTCCCATGAACTCCTGTACTTCTGCGTTGCAACTCGCTCTTGAGGCACAAGGTATCACAGGAGAAGTGATTCTGCCGAGCTTTACCTTTGTGGCTTCCGCCAACGCAATTGTCAATGCCGGAGCACAGCCGGTGTTCGCCGATATCGAATACGACACCTGCAACATTGATCCGAGCAGCATCAAGGCATCTGTCACCAGCCGTACGGAAGCGATCATGGTGGTTCACTTTGGTGGGCAGAGTTGCAGGATGGATGCTGTGATGCAGATTGCCGAAAGACATGGTCTAGCAGTTATCGAAGATTCGGCCGAGACGATAGGTGGGGAGTTCAGAGGCCAGAAGGCTGGATCCTTCGCAACGGGCTGCTTCTCCTTCTATCCCACCAAGAATATTACCACGGGGGACGGCGGAATGCTGACGACCGACAATGATGAACTCGGCGGCAAAGTGAGAGCACTGATAGCTCATGGAATCTCTAGCATTGCTCATGAGCGAGAAGGGCAAGCAAAGCCTTGGTTTCGCTCCGCAATGTATGCTGGCTACAACTTCCGGATGAGCGATATCTTGGCTGCCATCGGTGTGGAGCAAATGAAGAAGATTGATGGAATGAACGAGGCCAGACGAGAGCATGCTGCATATCTATCGGAGCGGCTGGCCGGGCTAGATCAGATAGACCTGCCCGTAGAGCTTCCGGAGTGCAAGCATGTATATCAGATGTACACGATAAAGGTGAAAGATGTGAACAGAGACGAATTCGTAGGCAGGCTCAGGAATAGGGGCATCAGTGCGTCGGTCCATTTCGATCCGTCTGTTCATCTACAAGAGTACTACCGAACGCTAGGAACAAGCCCAGTTCCTCTTCCTGTCACAGAGAGGGTATCTCGTTCCATAGTGACATTGCCGATGTATCCTCAATTGAATACGGTGGAATTGGACTACATGGTAAAGGTGATCAAGGAAACTCTAGCGATCATGGAGACAGTCTGATGGGCTCCGATCGCAGACCGTTGGAAAGCGTATATACTTTGTTGGAATGGGACTCGGCTTTCTTTGGATTCAACGTAGCCCGTCTGCTTTTTCACCATGTTGGTGAAGCCCTGTTGACGAGAGTTTTGGAGAAATGCGACGAGGATGCTGTCAGGGTGTTGTTCTTCCTAGCGGATAGCTGTGATGCCCAAAGCATTCACCTGGCCGAGTCGAATGGATTCAGGTTTGTAGATGATAGGATCACTTTGACTCTGGGGTTGGGAAGTATCGATGTTGATGAGCTCGCATCAGATCATCTCTTTGAAATAAGGCAAGTGGCTGAGGAAGACATAGATGCGGTGGCCGAGATTGCCAGAGACTCATTCAAGTACGATAGGTTCCATTTCGACCCAGGTTTTTCGAAGAGCAAAGCCGATGAAATGCGAGCTGAGTGGGCGAGAAATTTGTGCAAAGGTTTGGGTGACATAGTTTTCGTGGCGAAAGTAGGCCAACAAGTAGGTGGATTCATTGGCTGCGAAGTGAAGAGCGATGGAAGGGGCCACATAATTCTGACTGGAGTAGCTCCTTTTGCTCAAGGACAAGGGCTTGGCAGAATCTTGACTCTTCATGCTCTAAAGTGGTTTCAGGATGCTAATGTAGAGTGGGTGGATGTAGTCACTCAGAGTCGCAACATAGCAGCTCAGCGATTATATCAGGGCTGCGGGTTCAAGACATCCCATTCTGCAATTTGGCTGCACAGGTGGTTTGATTTGAAAGAACAAGGATAAGACATGAGAGCCCCGGTTGCTGTCGTGGTCACGATCAACCAGAAATGAAACCATCCCCTAAAGGGGACCAGAGTATGCCGAAATTCTCTTTTTGCTTCAATATCTATCGTGAGGAAGAGTATATTGAGTACTCTCTGCGCTCTGTTTATGACTTCGCAGATGAGATAATAATCTGTTATGGTCCGGTTGATGTCATGGCAGACATTGGCGAACCGGATAGGACTCTGGAGATAGTCCGGGCATTCCCAGATCCAGCCAATAAAATCAAACACATTGAGGTACGAGAGAGATGGCGAAGCATGATACAGATGAGAAACGTCGCTCTTTCGGTAGCGAGCGGTGACTACATGTGGATTATTGATGGCGACGAAGTGTATACCCCTGAGACACTGGCACTCATTCGCGATGAAATTGTCAACTTCCCAGAAGTAATGACCTTTCTCGTGCCCTGTTACCTGTTTTGGCAAGACTTCTACACTATTATGCCCAATAAGTCGTTCGAGAGGATTCATAAAATCACTCCTGGGTGTGTGATGGTCATACCAAGTCTCGGTGCTGCAACAGCTATAGGAAGACGTTATAGAACCATCTCCTACATTGATCTGGGTGACAAGTATGATGCTCTGTTCTGGCACTATGCATACGTGAGAAGTGATGAGTATATGCGAGTCAAACTAGAGTATTATGCAAGAAGACATGACAATTATGGTGTCACAAAGGGGGTCCCTAACTGGTATGAAGGCGTTTGGCTTGCGTCGAGAACTGACATGCAGGCAGTCATGAGCAAACATGGTGGCTTACACCCAGTGTTGCCCACGCAATGGAATCGAGTATATCGGTATGAAGGTACACATCCCTCAGTGATGGAAAATCATCCCTACTGGTCGAAGAGATATATTGACGGGTACAATATGCCTATCCCTGTGTGGCGTCCTAACCGGGGAGGAACTTTGCAGATCAGACAGGAACCATTTCGGTCAAAGCAGGAACTGGTGAGATACATTCGGTTCTTGAACACCCGGATCAGACACTGTAGATAGATGTGAAATGGATGATAATGAATTCTCTCCGGTTCTCTCCATCGGCATTGTCAACTGGAACACCAGGAGGCTGCTTCAGCACTGCCTTGAATCCGTATATATGCACATCAAGGGAATCCCCTTCGAGGTCTGGGTAGTGGACAATGGCTCAGATGATGGTAGCGTCGAGATGATAGAGTCTCAATTTCCTCAGGTACAACTGATTCGCAATTCGCGGAATCAAGGTTTTGCGAAAGCGAACAACCAGATATTGGAGGGGTGTCAAGGGAAGTACTTTCTCATGCTAAATTCGGATATTGTTCTGGAAGAAGACACGGCCTCTAGCATGGTTCGCTTCCTGCGGGAGCATAACGACGATGGCATCGTGGGATGTCGTTTCTATTTTCCCGACCGATCTCCCCAAGCTTCCATTGGGCCATTTCCTTCCGTAGTTGACTATCTCATCCGCCTGTATCGTGGTCTTGGCTTGCGCAAGAACAAATGGACACACAAGTATGCTGTTGAATACTGGGACTACAGCGATTCCAGGCTTCTCGACAGGGAGTACCCTTCTGGAGCATGCCTGCTGATCCCTCGCAGGATCATTGAGACTGTGGGGCCGATGGACGAGCATTTTTCGCCAGCTTACCTGGAGGAAACAGAGTGGTGCTATCGCATTCATAAGGCAGGATTCAAGCTGTACTACTGTGCGGACACCTACGTGTTGCATTGGTTGGGCTCAACCGTCCGCAAGCTGAGCGAAGCCGAACAGCGCAGGATTGGGTTCATCTGGACAATCAACTATCACTATTTCCTTTCGAAACATGGGAATACGTTTTCCAGACTTGCGGTGCGGGGCGTCGGGGTCATTCGGGCGGTTGGATTTGGCTTATGGCATTTGGGCGGTGTGTTGATCGGGAAGGCGGAGGTTTCTTCTCTGAAGTGGGACCTTATCGCATTCAAGATTGCACTGGGCCTGGTGCGGTGTGCGGAGGAACCCACCCTTTGAAATGGCTACTGTGAGATTGAATCGTGGCTTTCAGCTATTGCTTGCCGCTTTGGCTGCTGTGAGCTTGCTGACTATCTCTACTTTGGACAGCAGGTTGGTGGCTGCAGCCTACAACAACTTGGGATGCGTTGCTTTCACGCACGCTACGATCGAAGCTGCTCCCCGCCAGCTTGAGATGGCTGAGGATAGGTTTCTGCACGCGATCAGATGGGCGCCCAGTCTTTCACAGGCGCTCAGAAACCGTGGACGAGTCTATTTGGTCAAGGGAGAATTCAACAATGCGGTAGAGGTACTACGGCAGTCAATAAAGTACGAGCCGCTTAATCGTATGGGCTACCTCGAGTTGGGTAACGCACAACTATCGGGAGGAAACAGAATAGACGCGCTACATACATGGCGTTTGGGTCACGTGAGACCAACATACTTCTGGGGCGTCGGCGAGCAATACTACCGGAAGGGTGACATTGACCAGGCACTGGTCTACTACCGCCTGGCCAATGAGATAGACCCTGACTACGCCAAAGCCTACCTTGGCCTGGGCCGCTGTTATCAGGCGATCGGTGCTCTGGACGATGCGGTCGCTGCCTTTGAGACAGCGGTTGAGTTGGACCCAACGGATTGTGATATGCATTTTGCTCTCGCTGATGCGCTGCGCCAACGGAAGCGTGATGGCGATTGGAGCGAGGCAACGATTCATTTCCGAGAGGCCATTGGCCACGGTTATCAGTCCATCCTGGCCTACATTGATCTCGGCTCCCTTCTCGAAGGGCTAGGACGAGACGATGAGGCCCTCGCTGTTTTGAAAGAGGCGACTGAACGGTGGCCTCATCGGGGCTTGTCACTAGAAGCGATGGGTCGTATCTATCGAAAGAAGGGGAACCTGGACCTGGCTAAGTCATTTCTGCAATCAGCAGTAGACAAGGAGCCAAGCTATGCTCCAACCCATTTTCAACTGGCACTTGTGTACTCCCAGCTTGGTGCGTTGGATCTAGCCATTAGGCATTACGAGGAAGCCGTAAGATTGCGGCCTACTATCCCGAGTTACCGTCTCAGTTTGGCAGATGCTTATATGTCAGCGGGGGACGCAGCCCGCGCTGTGGCTGAGTATCGCCAGGTACTCGCTCTGGATCCGGATAATGATGCAGCGCGCCGGGCCTTGGAATCAATGGAGGGTGTTAATCGTTGAAGATATGCATGGTATCCAGCGATTTTCCACCCTTTGTTGGAGGCGTGGCTTCTCACATATTCGAGCTCTCGCGAGAACTCGTGTGTCAAGGACACGAGGTACACGTCCTGACTCGTAAGTTGGCAACCCGATTTAATGGCGATTATGCGTTGACGGCTGTTTACCGCGTTCCGATGTGGGATGTTCCGCGTACGCGGAATATGCAGTTGCTGCTACAGTACGTATACCAGCTCTGGCGTTTAGAGCGCCAGTTCGACTTTGATGTCGTTCATTCCCATGGGTTCTACCCAGATGTCGTAGCAACCAAGGCGGTTGGGAGCAGAGTACCTGTGGTCCTCACCAATCACACCTCGTGGTTTCTGAAAAAGGCTGCCAACCCTCGTACTCGCCGGCGATTGCGGTGGGAACTCTCACATGTGCAAAAGGTCATCGGACCAAGCGAGGAATTGGTGCAGCGTACGATAGATATTGGGGTGCCAGCGGAGCGAGTCGTCTATATCCCTAACGGCGTCGATCCAGATCGCTTTTCACCCACGGTGTCAGGAGAAGCAGTGCGCGCGGAATATGGCTTTAACCGAAACCATCTGCTGGTTCTGTCTCCCCGTCGTATGGCACCGAAGAATGGTGTGATCTATCTGGCTCGGGCAGTTGCTGCTGTAGCATCCGCAATTCCAGGGGTGCGCTTTCTCTTCGTGGGCGATGGGCCGGAGAAGGAACACGTTGTGCGAGTGCTCAATGAGACAGGGGGGAATTCTTACGCCAGATTGGTGGGCTCTGTGCCCAATCATGAAATGCCCGCGTATTTTGCAGCGGCCGACGTGGTGGTGCTTCCTTCTTTGATAGAAGCCACCAGCATCGCCGGGCTGGAGGCCATGGCCAGCGGCAAGCCGCTTGTGGGCACCCGAGTAGGGGGCATCCCCGCCATAATTGAGGATCAAGTGACGGGCCTGCTTGTCGAGCCTGCATCGCCACCCGCCCTCGCGGACGCGCTTGTTGCGCTCCTTCGAGATGGCGCGCGACGTAGGGCGATGGGACAGGCTGCTCGCACTCGAGTGTTACAAGAGTTTTCGTGGACAGTGATCGCCCGGCGCACTATTGCGGTATACGAATCCGTGATCACGGGCAATTTGGCTTATCCATGCATGCTTCAGTAACGCATCTGCAGTTACCCACGCGTTGCCAACAGGTTGACTTTCGATTGGATGGTTAGCGTCACGTGTCTCTAATAGCCGATTCACACAACCGACATCAGGCTTTCCCAGCCTCACTTAGGGTCTTGCTCATCATCGGGGCTTTGCTGCTTGCTGTCGTATCCGGTTGGCTGGTGGGGAACGGTATGTCCGTCGCACGACTACTTGTTGCCAGCCTGATTCTCTGTACCGTGCTCGTTGCACTGGTTCGTCCCCTGTGGTTATTGGTGGTATTGATTGCCCTCTCACCGTTTCATTCTTATTTTCGGTCGCTGTTCCCAGATGCTATCACGATCATTGTGTGGCGTGACGTAGTCAGTTGGCTGATCGTGGCTGGGGTGGCTGCACGACTGGCTATACGACGCGAACGTGTGCTTTCTCATCCGCTCAATGCCCTTGTCCTGGCATACATCGGCTGGGGTCTCTTTCAGATCATCAATACGGGAGACCTGGTGACAGGCATATATGGTTTCGGCACGGTCATTCGATATGCTCCACTCTTCTTCGCCACGCTTGCCCTGGTACAAAGCGAGCGTGACGTGGAAGTGCTTCTCAAGCCAATGATTCTTGCTGGCAGCGTTATTGCGATCTTTGCCATCGTTGAGCTGTTGTTTCCTGACAGTTCTATCTTCGCGCTAGTAACAAGGGAACAGGGCAGCAGGCCGATTCTCGGATTTCGAACTGAACGGCTTAGTTCCATCTTCGGCCAAGGCCCCAATGGCCTTGCTATCTATCTGGCTTTCATCGCATGTCTTCTCGTGCCGCAAGGATTTGGCCCAAAGGGCAGTGGAGTCCCTGGCCGTTTGTACCGTTGGTTATTCTGGCTATATGTCATTGTCATTGCCTTGACCACCTCTCGGCTGGCATGGCTTGGCCTTGGCGCTGCGCTTTTCCTCTTCGTCGTTCTGAGTCATCGTAGCGCTGGTTCGAAGAGGATGATTCCCGCCTGGATTGCTGTGAGTGCGGTTGCTTTGGGTGTTTACGCCATCTTTCTTCCCGGCCAGGCGGGCCAGAGTTTTATCCAGATGATTCCATCCCTGCTCGCTATGCGGGGGTGGCTGCTACCCACGAACGTGGTAAGCACCCTGATCGGCACCGGCTATTATTTCGATGGGACCAAGGAATTTCTACCGCTGGCACTTCAGCCGCGCACGCTTGCATCTGGTGCAGTGGACATCCTTTACCTGCACTCGATTTACATCATTGGCCTGGTCGGCCTACTGCTCGAACTGGCCATCCTGGGTAAGTTCCTATGTACTGCTGTACATGGGTATGTAACACATGCTCAAGCTGAACTGGCGTGGCTGCCCTTGGCACTTGCGATGGCGTTTGTTGTCATGGCAGTGGCGACGTTTCACTCGACACCCTGGGACTATGCTGGGTTGGACGTGAACTACTATGTGTTGGGAGCGATTGCTGTTTGGTATCAACTCGGGCTGAGGCAGTCGCGAAGATAAATGACTGTGATGGGTTCAATGGGCAACTAAGCATGATGCGCAAGGTGCTTGTTCTGACGCACGGTTTCCTGCCGTGGGGTGGGGCTGCGTCAGAGCGCATCGCTATGTTCTGTCGTCATCTGCCGACATTCGGCTGGCATCCCCTGGTCCTTTGCGCCTCTGAGAATAGCCGACATTTGTTCGATGAGCCAGAGGCGGCATTGTCGGCAGATGGCTATCAGTGTTGGCGCGTGCCCGATCATACGACGTGGCCTCTGTTGAGGTCAACTGGTAAGGCTGCGGTTGCATGGGCAAGAATCTCTCAAATCCTTTTGTCAGCCTGTACCGGGTTCCCTGATGCCTATCGGCTGTGGAGTGAGCGGTGCAAACCCGTTGCGTCCGAGATCTGTCAAAAAGAACAACCTGACGTCTTACTCTCGACATCGCCTCCTCACTCAATTCATCTCCTGGCCCACTATCTTCACCACCGATATGGAATTCCGTGGGTCATGGACTTGCGTGATGCCTGGCTAGGAAACCGCCGCGCTCGTTTCCCGACACCGTTGCATTGCTTGATTTCGACCCTTCAATACCGCCGTATGATCCGTGAGACTGATGCCATTGTGGCCAATTCGGATGTCCTTGGCCAAATGGTTGCAAGCCATTTGGATAAGAGTGCGAGAAAGGTCACGGTGATTACCAATGGCTTCGAAGAGTCTTTCTTTGACGGAATTACCCCTTGGAGGCTTGCCGAGCCTCCGACCTGTGTGGTTCTATACAGTGGCGGCACTTATGGTGGATTCGCAACTCGCACCATGACCGTAATAGGACATGCATTGGAGAAATTGACCCAACCTGGCGAAGTGATGTTATTTGCGGCAGGTGAACTAGAAGGGGTCCCCGATGGTGCTGGACGCTGCGGGCCTATCGGTATAGGCCATCAGTCTTTGACGATGGTACCACGTCTGCTGGTAGGGGCGGACATACTGCTGCTTGTGATGCCAAGCCCTGAGCGCGAGAAAGGCTCGGGAACCGTATTCCTCAAATCCTATGGGTATCTTCGCAGCGGTAAGCCAATCATTTACATTGGCCCAGAGAATGCCAGTTGGGACCTTTTGGTCCGTTTTCCGGGTACCTATCGTCATGACTGGGGGGAGTGGTCAGCAATTGCCAACACGCTGGTACGGCTATGTCGAGATCGAGTAGATTGGACGCGTGACAGGATAAAACAAGTGAGCGCATTCTCCTGGTTTGAATTGACGCGTCGTCTGGTTGACTTATTCAATGCGATGACCGCAAGCAAGTGACACTGATGAGATCTCAGTTTCCCATCCAATGGTTATGTTCCCAACCAACATCATACAAGGATTACCCTTTCCAATCTTTGGCCTCGGACGCGGACATCGACCTGACAGTTCACTTGGTTAACTTTTCCCTTCCTTTTCATCCCTGGCAGTCAGCGATGGGCCAGAGTTTACCGTCACAGGCTTGTCATCGCGTGCTGGGGCTGGGCTGGCACCTGATACGTCTTGCTCTTACCGAGCTGTTCGAGTTTCCGTACTTTGTCGATTTGCAGGCCCTCGGGCCTCAAGCCCGTGAAACCAGATCAGGTGGTCTTATCCGCTTCTTGCCGTCAGGCCGCCTAGTCAATTCCATAAAGGGGTATGATTTGGCATTGGTTGGCCTATATAGGGCCGTGAGTGAGTCGGGCATCGTCAATTGTGAGATGACGATTCTGAGCGTGGCCTTGGATTTATGACCAAGCCTTGGTTAGTTGAACACAAGGTTGGGCTTACGAAAATATGATTCAAGATACCCGATTAAGGATTGTTTTTCTTTATGCTGAGGTAGTTGGTTATGTTGTTGGCATGCTGAAGGCATTGGCCAAATGTAAACCTGTTAGAGGGATTGATGTTGTCTTTTGGGACAAAAAGCATATCAACAGCAGCCGCTTCGAAATCAAAGAAGAAATCGATCTGGTCAAATTTCATGCACGGTCATCATTTACCGATAACGGACTTATTGACCTGCTTCATACCAGAAATCCTGAAATTGTTTTTGTATCCGGGTGGATGGACAAGGGCTACCTGCGGGCAATCCGAAGTTATCGGTCTGAGGGTGGCGTGGCACAGGTCGTCTGTGGGATCGATGATCAGTGGGAAAGTACACTGCGCCAGCATTTGGGAAGGATCTATTTCCGGTTACGTTATTCAAGACTTTTCGATTTCATGTGGGTATCGGGGAAGCCACAATACCACTACGCGCAGCGCCTTGGCTACGACCGTGAGCGGATCATCACCAATTTATATTCAGCAGATAATGAGGTATTTTTCAAAAAATCGACTTTCTCCAAGCGCTTTGTTTTTATCGGCCGTTTTGACCCCGTTAAGGCGGTTGATCAATTACTGGACGCCTATCTTTCATTGCCTGGGGATGTGCAGACCGAATGGCCGCTTGTGTTAATTGGGGATGGTCAGCTAAAGGAATACATAGAGGGGAGAAAGACAAAAAGCATACATGTGAAGCCGTTTATGCAACCACATGCACTAATGGAAGAACTGATGATTGGCGGCGTTGCCTGTATACCTAGCCAACATGAACAATGGGGGGTGGCAATTCATGAAATGGCGATTCTTGGATTTCCATTGGTATTGAGTTCTGCCTGTGGCGCTGCAACAGAGTTCTTGATTAGCGGATACAATGGCTTCTTGTTCAGACGCGGCAACACGTCTTCTGTCCGCGATGCCCTACTCAGGATTACGATGCTCAGCGGTCAAGAGTTGGAGTTATTCTCGCAAAGAAGTCACTCCCTGGGTAAGCGTATCACTTCAGAGCATACCGCATATTCACTGCTTTCCGTAATTCCGCTTTCAAGAATATGAGGGCATAGTGTCTTGCGCCTATGCAAAGTACCACCGGGCGTGTTCCTGAGTAGCGACAGTAAAGGTAAGCATGGCAAAAGGGCTTGTTGTTGGTGTTGACTCCTCTCGCAATCGCTCCGGCGGTGCCAAGGCTCATCTGATCGGAATCACCACGGAGGGCGATCCTCCCAAACATGGTATTCGAGAAGTGCATATATGGACATTTCGGTCGTTACTTGACTGCATTCCGGATCGCCCTTGGCTGGTCAAGCATAACCCAAACGAATTGGAACGGTCTTTACTGAAGCAGTTATGGTGGCAAGCAACCAAGCTTTCTGGTGAAGCTGCAGCGGCGGGTTGCGACATTTTATTCACTACTGACGCTAGCACCCTTTGCCGCTACAAGCCAATGGTTGTGATGGGTCAGGATATGCTTTCCTACGAACCAAGCGTGATGAACTATTTTGGGTATACAAAAGCGAGGCTGCGTCTACTGGCAATTCTGTTTCTCCAAAATCGTGCATTTAGGCATGCAGAGAGTGTCATTTTTCTCACAAAATACGCAGCCAAAGTCATTCAGAAATCTTGCGGGCCACTTTCCCGTATTGCCTATATTCCACATGGTGTGGGGGAAGATTTCAAACGGGCTCAGCCAGTCCACGACTGGCCAACAACCAATGATCGCCCTATTCGCTGCCTGTACGTTTCCAATGCTGCGATGCACAAGCATCAGTGGGTGGTTGTTCAAGCCATTGCAGCGCTGCGCAAGCGCGGTTATGACGTCAGCCTCTCTCTTGTTGGGGGCGGCTTAGGCCGAGCACAACAGCTACTGGAGGAACAAATCGCTGTCTCTGATCCTAACAGGGTTTTTGTGAAACAGAAGGGCTTTGTACCTCACAAGGATTTGCCAGCAATCCTTGCGAACGCGTACCTGTTTATTTTCGCCTCAAGCTGCGAAAACATGCCCAACACACTTATTGAAGCCATGGCTGTGGGATTACCTATCGCCTGCTCAAATCGCGGGCCTATGCCGGAAGTTCTCATGGACGGCGGTGTTTATTTTGATCCTGAAAATGCTGATTCTATTGCAGGCGCTGTAGAGCAACTTATCACCGACCAGGCACTCCGTGCACGTGTCGCAAAGCGGGCCAAAGAACTCGCCGGGCAATATTCCTGGTCGCGATGCGCCGACGAAACCTTCGCATTCATTGTTGATACCTACAAAGGAGTTAAAGCATGAGCAACCGACCATACCAAATCTGCTCAAACTGCGTCATGGACACAACTGATTCAAGGATCACGTTTGACAGCGATGGGGTCTGTGATCACTGCGCCAATTTCTATGAGAATATAGAGCCCCATTGGCATACGGACGAACGCGGAAGGGCTGAACTTGAAGCGATTGCAGAACAAATCAAGAAGGCGGGTCAAGGCAAGGACTATGACTGCATTTTGGGATTAAGTGGTGGTATGGATAGCTCTTACATGTTACATATTGCCGTTAAAGAGTTCGGACTGCGTCCACTGGTTTTTCACGTGGATGGGGGATGGAATTCGGAGCTTGCTGTCCACAACATAGAGGTCATGATAGACAAACTTGGCCTTGACCTTTACACCGAAGTAATTGATTGGGAAGAAATGAGGGATCTCCAGCTTGCTTTTTTTAAGGCAGGTGTGCCTCATATTGACCTACCTCAGGATCATGCCTTTATTGCGACTTTATACAATTACGCATATCAACATAATGTCAAGTACATTTTGAACGGTGGCAACTTCTCAACCGAGTGTATCCGAAATCCAATGGAGTGGATCTACTATGGATCCGATGTGGCTCAGATTAAGGATATTCACCAAAGATTCGGCACCATCCCTTTAAAAAATTACCCGTTGAGTCCCATTCTAAAACATCAGTTCTACCTGAGGTATATCAAAGGGATAAAAGTGGTAAAGCCATTGAATTATATCCCCTATACAAAAAAAGATGCCGCTAAATTGTTATCGGAAACATACGGATGGAGAGAATATGGGCAGAAACACTTCGAATCGAGGTTTACAAAATTCTATGAAGGATACTGGCTGCCGGTGAGATTTGGTTACGACACAAGGAAAGTGCAATACTCAAGCCTGATACTCACAGGGCAAATGACTCGGGAAGAAGCCATGGAGAGGCTTAAGGTTTCGCCTTATGACCATGAAACCATTGCTAATGAGTTCAAGTACATTGCCACAAAACTCAACATCACGGAAGAAGAGCTATCGTCCTACATGAATGCACCGAAGAAGACTTACAAAGATTATAAAAACCAGGAAAGCATGTTTATACTGGGAGCGAGAATATTACAAGCTATCGGTCGCGAGAGATCCATAAAGAGATGATGACGGTAGTCAATTTATGCAAGGTGAAGGCCACTAGGTTGTCTGATAAGCGATGAAGCAGCTCCTCCAAAACTTGAAAACTGGAGCAACGGCGATTGTGGACGTGCCGCCGCCTGCGCTCAGGCCCGGCGGCGTGCCGGTGCAGAACAGGGCCTCATTGGTCAGCGCCGGCACGGAGGGCACTACGGTCCCTCTGGCCCAAAACAGCTTGGTGGCGATTCGATGGCCTGTGGGCAGAAGCCTTGCTGTCCGCGCAGGGATGGCAAGCAAAATATAAGGAGGAGAAAATGGTCAAAGTAGCTATAGCGGGCTGTGGCCTAGTCTCGACCCAGAAGTATATACCCATCCTTCAGAGGTTGAAAGACAAAGCAGCAATCGTGGGGCTTTGCGATCTGAATGAGGATGTCCTTAAGAAAGTTGCTGCAAGGTTTGGAGTGCCCAATGCCTACAAGGATTTCTCTGAGATGCTTTCCGAGCAGAGGCCTGACCTTGTCATTATATGCACTCCACCTAGAACGCACGCAGGGCTGGCAGTCAAGGCCATGCAGGAGGGGGCTCATGTCCTCGTCGAGAAGCCCATGGCTACAAGCACGGCAGATTGCGATAGCATGATTGATGCCTCCATACAGTACGGTAAGAAGTTAGGAGTTATGCACAACCAGATATTCAATCCCGCTGTTGAGCAAGCCAGGCATATCGTCTCTACCGACAGCTTTGGCCAATTCCTGGGCATGAGAGTATTCCTTGTGACTGCGGTGGACTACATGACTTCAAGTCAAGACCACTGGGCTCACAAACTGCCCGGCGGGGTAGTCGGCGAGACAGGGCCACACGCTGTCTACTTATCTTTGGCATTTCTCGAAAACGTCAAAGATGTACAAGTGCGCTACAAGAAGCATCTTCCAGAGTACCCATGGTCTGTAGGTGAGGACATTAGAATTGACTTGATCGCAGATAACGGTATGAGTTCCATTACGCTAGTCTATGGCAGCATGCAATGGGGTGCCGAAATGGATATTGTGAGCACTAGAGGATTGCTCAAGCTGGATTTGCAAAGCAGGACATTAATCAAACATAACCGCCCTGATTTCACCGCAGGCGTCGTAGGAAGATCGGTGCTGAGCACAGCCTGCCAGATGACAAAGGCCCTGGTGCTCAATGGAGCCCGTTATGCCTTCTCAAGAAACCTGGATCCTCATTACCGAGGCATCAACAAGTTTCTGGATTATCTATCAGGTGGGGCAGACTATCCGGCAACCGGCGAAGACGGGAGGCAAGTTATTGCGGTGATGGAGAGGATCGTCGAGAGAATGCAGGAGAACGCCACAATCTGACCCACAATGGAGCAAGTATCCCAACCCTACAACAGAGACAGAAGGAGAACCGAGAATGCGAATCCTACTGATTGCTCCCCCGTTCAAGAGATTTACCGGCCTGGTAAGCAATTATTTCCCTTTAGGCCTGGCCTATCTGGCCGCTGTGGTGAAGCGAGATGGCCATAAGGTCAGAATATTTGAGGCCGATGCGGCCGTCAAACCGACCAGTTTGGACTTCACTGACGAATATCGGCGCTACGACCTGTACCTCAGGGGGGTTAATGACCTCAACCATCCCGTATGGGCAGAAATCCGCCAGCTACTCACGGACTACAGGCCGGACCTGATTGGCATAAGCTCTATGACCCCCCAGATCGCCTCAGCCTTGAGGGTAGCGGACCTGTGCAAGGAATACGATCCTGACTGCTGTGTCGTCATGGGGAGCGCCCACCCCACCGTGAGCCCTGAACAAAGCATCGCCTATCCCGCTATTGACTTTATCGTCAGGGGAGAGGGTGAAATAGCGTTCTCGGAGTTGATCAAGACTATTGATGCCGGGGCCAGGGATTTCAGCCGCATCAAAGGCGTTTCCTACGAACAGAACGGCCAGGGGGTCCACAATCCGCCCAGTGAATTCATCAAGGAACTGGACACCGTGCCCTTTCCTGCCAGGGAAGAGCTAATGAACATCCAGAATTACACGTCCGAGGACATGGGCGTGCTCTTGACCTCGCGGGGCTGCCCCTATCGCTGCACGTATTGCTATCACCCCTGGAAAGGGAAAATGCATTTTCGCTCGATTGACAACGTGGTGGAGGAGATCAAGCAAGTTAAGAGGGACTACGGAACCCGACAGTTTGCCATCAAAGACGACACCTTCACCGTCAATCGCCGCCACGTCACCGAGTTCTGCGAAAGGTTGATCGAAGAGAACCTGGACATCAACTGGGACTGCACCACCCGCGTGGATCGGGTTGACGAAAAGCTCCTGAAGCTGATGCTCAGAGCAGGTTGCAACGTCATCAAGGTAGGCATAGAGACAGGCAGCCAGAAGATACTTGAGGAGACGCACAAAGGTACCACCCTTGAGCAGGCACGTCAGGCGGCTAAACTGTTCAATAAGCACGGCATCTTCTGGAGCGGCTATTTCATGATAGGGTTGCCTCAGGAGACAGAAGAGGACATCCTCAAGACCTATGAGTTCATGAAAGAGATCAACCCCTTCTACGCAGGGCTGGGCGTGTATGAGGCCTTTCGCTTCACCGAGTTGTTTGACTTAGGTGTCCAGATGGGCTTGCTCTACCCTGAAGTAGAGATAGAACACTTCTACAAAACTCGGCCAAAGGACTATTATTTCATCAACCCCCGGAAGCGGTGTGAAGCCATCACCCCTGAGCGGTTCGAAGAGTTAGTTGACTTCATGACACGAGCTTTCCACAAGCACAATACGCACTGGACGAGGATGGCTCGCAGGGGCTGGGCTCGACGAAAGGCCTATTTGAGCGATTGGCGGCTATTGCTCGGCGATTCTCGGAAGGCCATCAATTGGATCCTGGGTCGCTAGCCGAGGTTGTTGTTATGAAGCATGTTGTTCAAAGCTACAGAAGCGGTGAACTTCAACTTGTCAATACACCCACTCCGGCCCTTCGTGCTTCCCACATTCTGGTTCGCACCATTTGCTCGCTGGTCAGCGCTGGCACCGAGAAGTACATGCTCGAACTGGCCAAGAAGAGCCTGCTGGGCAAAGCCTTGCCTCGGCCGGACCTAGTGCGCTAGGTGATTGACAGGACGCTTCGAGCGTACGGAGAATGTCTTAGCAAGATCGCCAATGGAGCATAAAATGAGTAATCGACAAAAGCGACTTAAAGCCGAGATTGCGTGGCACGGCGGGCGTGTTCCACGTGGGTCTGCGGCACTAGCCACTGTGAGGCAAATCCTTAATTCTCGCCTATTCTTTGATGTCAAACGTCACAAGTATGCCTACAGTCTGACAAATGATTGTTTGAAGGTCGTTCTGCGAGAGCGCACTAAAGATGGGGATTTAATTCTGGTTTGTCCCTCAGGGCATGGACGTGATTATGATGTCATCCCGCATACGGTTCATACCTTTGGGGTAGATATTGCCGAATCGGCAGTGAAGGATAGTAGCAGAAATTATCCCCAAGTTGCTCATTCGGCTGGTGATGCCTTATCTTTGCCTTACGTGAGCGATGTGTTCGACATCATTCTATGCAATCTGTTTCTACACCATGTGGTGGATGATGGTTGGAAGCCCTACCTGAATGAGTTCCGAAGGGTGCTGAAGCCGGGGGGATACCTCATCGTTCAGGAGCCAAGCGTGTTTTATCCGATTTCATGGGTGACTTGGCCGCTCAGAATGCTCCTCAGAGCTGTATTTCGCAGCGAAGTTGTCGGTCATGTTCCGCACGAGCATCCTATAAATACGTCCGAGCTTGCGCGTACTATGGTTAACGCTGGATTCCTACAGGTTGAATCTCAAGGCTCGAGCTGGGTCCACAATAGATTATACTTGCCTGTAGCTCGCGCAGTGGCTCGTTACCAGCATGTTCTCTCCCATGTGCCCTTCATCAAACACACCGCATGGATGGTAATTCTAGTTGCAAGGAAAGCCCGATGAAGCAATTGCTTCAATCCTACCGCTCTGGAGAACTTGAACTAGCCGAAGTAGCTACGCCGACTCGCACTCGCGCTGGATGGGTGTTGGTCCGCACCGCCGCCTCGCTGGTGAGCGTCGGCACTGAGAAATACATGCTCGAACTGGCCCGCAAGTCCCTTCTGGGCAAGGCTCTGGCTCGGCCAGACCTGGTCCGCCAAGTCATCGCCAAAGCCCAGGGCGAGGGCATCCTGGAAGCCTGGCGTCAAACTATGGGCCGGCTGGACACTCCCGTGCCCCTGGGCTACTCCTCGGCTGGTGTGGTTATAGACGTAGGACCGAATGTGGAAGGTTTCGTTGTGGGCGACCGAGTGGCTTGCGCCGGCTCTGGCTACGCCGGGCATGCCGAGGTCGTCTCCGTGCCTACTAATGTGTGCGTGAAAATCCCAGGTGGTACGACCAACGACCAACGACCAACGACCAATGACCAACGATGGATCTGGCGATGCGTTTGTCGTTTGTCGTTCGTCAGCTTCGAAGAAGCCGCTTTCGTCGCCCTGGGAGGCATCGCTTTGGAGGCGGTGCGCATGGCACGCGTCTCCTTGGGTGAGACGGTCGTCGTCATCGGCCTGGGACTGCTGGGTCAGATCGCCGTCCAACTCCTCAACGCCGCCGGTTGCCACGTCATTGGCATGGACATCAACCCCCAGAAGGCTGAAATGGCCCTGCAAGACGGCGCCGAAGCCGTCGCCACCGATTACCCCACGCTATCCTCCATCTGCCGCCAGCGAACGGCCAACCACGGTGCCGATGCCGTCATCATCCTGGCCGCCACCCCCAGCAACGAACCCCTGGAACAGGCCGCCGAACTGTGCCGGGAACGGGGGCGCATCGTCGCCACTGGGCTGGTGGGGCTGGAGATACCCCGCAAACCCTTCTACGACAAAGAGCTAGAACTCGTTGTCTCTCGCGCCTGGGGGCCGGGCCTCTACGACCCCCACTACACTGAAAAGGGCCTGGACTACCCCCTAGCCTACGCCCGTTGGACGGCCAAACGCAACATGGAAGAATTCCTGGCCCAACTGGCCAAAGGCACCGTCCAGGTCAAACACCTCATCACCCACCGCTTCCCCTTCGACCGCGCCCTCGAAGCCTACGAACTCATCCTCGAAGGCAAGGAGCCGTACATCGGCGTTCTGCTGGAGTATGGAAGATGGAAAGGGGAGGGGGGAAAGGGGAAGAAGGAAGGAGGAAAGTGGAAGGGGGAAAAGGGAGAACTACTGACGCAGAGGAAGGTCTGGCTGAAGGAGCCGGTGGATAGCGACACCGCTCCAGCCGATCAGCCTCCAAAGTCCATTGTCCATTCTCTGTTCTCCATTCTCTGTTCTCCATTCTCCATCTTCCATTCTCCATCCTCCACCGTCCATTCTCCAGTTGGCATTGGCTTGATCGGCGCTGGGCAATATGCCCGAGGGACGCTTCTCCCGGCTCTACAGAAGGTGAAGGGCGTGCGCTATATAGGGGTGGCCACAGCCACCGGCCTCAGCGGACGGCACGTAGGCGATAAGTACGGCTTCGAGTATTGCACTACAGACTACCGGGAGCCTCTGGAAGACGAGGGCATCAAGGCGGTCTTCGTCCTCACCCGCCACGGCCTGCACGCCCGCTTCACCACCGAGGCGCTGCGGGCAGGAAAGGCCGTCTTTGTGGAAAAGCCCCTCGCCCTCAACGAGGAGCAACTGAGCGCCATTGTCCGGGCCTACTGGCAGGCAGCGGGCCCTTCGGTGGCGAAGCCGGCAGACAGTGAGATTGAGGCGTCAAATCCGCAATCCGCAACTTGTACTGAGCCGAGTCGAAGTATCCCCAATCCGCCATTCCTGATGGTAGGGTTCAACCGCCGCTTCGCGCCTACAACGAGGTTCGTTCAAGAGCACTTGCGGGGCGGCACGGGGCTGCTGGTGGCCCACTGCCGCTGTAACGCTGGCTACATCCCACCCGATAGCTGGGTTCATGACCCCACGCAGGGCGGAGGGCGCATCATCGGGGAGGTCTGCCACTTCGTGGATCTGATTCAGGCGCTTACAGGCGGCTTGCCTGTGCAGGTGTATGTCGCGGCGGCCGGGGGATCCCACGCCGACTTGCACGATAACATCACAGTCAGCCTGAAACTTGACAATGGCTCAGTGGGATCCATCGTCTACACGGCCGGGGGCGATAAGTCGTTTCCGCGGGAGTACGTGGAGGTCTTCGGGGACGGTGCTGTAGCCACCGTTGATAACTTTAAGTCGGCCAGCTTCACCCAGGCTGGTAGAACGTCCAGAAAGCGCGGATGGTTCAGTGTGGATCGAGGGCATGTGAACGAGCTTAGGACTTTCTTCCGCCATCTGCGCGAAGGCAGGCCACAGCCGGTTCCGATGCGCGAGTACGTGGCGACGACACTGGCCACGTTTGCCATGGAACGATCCATACGAGAGGGAAAACCGGTAAAAGTGGACGTTGATTCATTTCTGCGCGAGTGTGAGGTAGAGTAATGCACATGCTGCTCCTCACCGCCTACTTTCCTCCGGACGTGGGTTCAGCCAGCCATCTTTTTTACGAATTGGGAAAAGCCTTGGTGGAACGAGGGCATGATGTTACAGTGGTAACCGGTTTCCCCAGCTATCATGCTCAAGGTGATCTGTCGCAATACCAAGGCAAACTTTGGCTTAATGAAACGATTGACGGAATGGAAGTGGCCAGGATGACCGTGCCACAACTCTTTCGAGATACGCCAGTGGGCCGTGGGTTTTGGCAATTCAACTGTGCGGGATCGCTTTTCTTTCGCGGGCTTTCCCTCTCCAAACCAGATGTGGTCTTGATCTACTCACCACCGCTACCATTGGGCCTGAGCGGTTGGGTATTTAAAAAGCTGCACAAAGTGCCCTTTATTTTAAACATTCAGGACCTAGTTCCTCAAAGCCTTGTTGACCTGGGAATACTGCGTAGCGAGGCTTTGATCAACTTCTTCGAGAGCCTGGAGGGCTTTATCTACCACAAGGCCGATCATATCACTGTGCATTCGGAGGGAAACAAAGTGCATGTCCTCTCCAGAGGCATTAATCCTGAGGATGTAAGCATTATACCGAATTGGGTTGATACGGACTTCATTCGTCCAGGCGAACGGTTGAACAGTTTCCGCCGCGAACACAATCTGGGAGATCGGTTCATCGTTTCTTTCGCCGGGGTGCTTGGTTACTCCCAGGACCTGGATATCGTTCTTGAGAGTGCCACTATGCTGCAGGAATATAAGGATATCCTGTTCCTCGTAGTCGGCGATGGGGTGGAGAAGGAGCGTCTGCAGCGGAAAGCCGAAGAGAGGCGGTTAGCTAACGTTCGGTTTCTGCCCATGCAGCCGCGAGATAAATATCCTGCTGTCCTCGAGGCGTCGGATATCTCACTGGCTACGCTGCACAAGGAAGTGGAAACGCCGGTTGTCCCCTCGAAGATCCTGAGCATTATGGCTAGTGGACGGCCGGTGGTAGCAGCGATGAGCTTGAATGGGGATGCTCCCAGACTGATCAATGAAGCAGGGTGCGGATATTGTGCACAAGCCGAGCATGCCAACCAATTAAGCGACGCGATTTTGAAACTTCACCGAGATCCCTCTCTGTGCCAGAAGCTAGGCGCAAATGGACGACGATATGCAGTTAATCGCCTTTCGCTGCAGGTTTGTGCTGAAAGATATGAAGCCTTGTTCCAGAGAGTTACCGAACGTCAAAAGGAGACAAGTGATGGATTATCGTGAAGCATACGACGGGAAGAAGACTCTGATCACCGGCGGCGCTGGGGCCATCGGGAGCAATCTCACTCGAACCCTGGCCGAATTGGGGGCGGAGGTCGTCATTCTCGACGACTTATCCTCGTCCGCACGGTGGAACGTGCCCTCGCTGCCTGGCATCCTCTTCGTCGAAGGAGACATCCTGGACGAGGTCAAACTCAAGCGCATCTTCTTTGAGCGCCCTCAGATCGTGTTCCACCTGGCGGCCTTCTTTGCCAACCAGAACTCGGTGGACCATCCCGAACGGGACCTGATGATCAATGGGCTGGGGACGCTGCGGGTGCTGCAGTACGCTGCTATGGCCCGCGTAGATCGTTTCATCTATGCCTCTTCTGGCTGTTCCATCTACGGCAGCAATGCACCTCTGCCACTGCGCGAAGAGTTCATGTCCATGCACCTGAGCACGCCCTACCAGATCACCAAGATGCTGGGCGAGCTCTATTGCAACTTCTTCTACAACCACTACGGGCTTAAGGTGGTCAAGCCTCGCTCTTTCAACTCTTATGGTCCCGGTGAAGTGCCCGGCCAATACCGCAACGTCATCCCCAATTTCATCTACTGGGCCATGAAGGGACTACCCCTGCCTATCACCGGCACCGGAGAGGAGACCCGCGACTTCACCTACGTGGGCGACATTGTGGACGGCCTGTTGCGGGCCGCTGTCTTCGAGAGCGCAGTAGGG
>Ga0209979_1001443_pt1 | contig 26013 bp, 35 predicted proteins | sample AnhtaG_FD_183114 | JGI IMG/M metagenome (GOLD analysis project Ga0209979, IMG submission 183114) | Deep subsurface microbial communities from Anholt, Denmark to uncover new lineages of life (NeLLi) - Anholt_01485 metaG (SPAdes) (version 2) | ecosystem: Environmental > Aquatic > Marine > Oceanic...
TCGTGTTCGTGAGACAAGATGGCAATGCACTGTTTATTATTTGCTTATGATAACCTAAAATCTAACCGAGTGCGATTTTATCTTTCCAAAAGTGCGGTTTTATCTTTCTCCTAACAAACAGTCAACTGCCACTTGACACTTTGAAAAATTTGTATATAATGATGTTAGTTCCAAGAAAAAATCAGTGGCTTAAAATTGAAGTTCATAAAGTCAGGTCAATTGGCAAAAAAAGCTGGGGTTTTGCGTTCTACTGTTGATTTTTATACCAGACATGGACTTTTAAAGGTTTCAGGCCATACTCAAGGCGGTTATAGACTTTATAATGAAGCTGAAGCTCTTAAACGAATCAAAGAAATCAAGAAACTCCAAGGGGAAAAACGTCTAACAATAGAAGAAATAAAGAAAGAACTGGGAATAAAATAGTCCAGTTCTTTTTAATTGCTCTTTAATGAACTAATCAGGTGTTGCGGTCTTTTCCTTAAAGAAGACTTGTCTTCTAACAGCCAGATAGGGAAAGACTGTAGCCCTTTTTGTTGTGCTTAGGCACGATAGAGGGGTGCAGTCTGAACCAGATTTATCTGGCTGTTGCTGGGGAAGATTCGCACCCCTTTTTGTTTAGGAGAGAAAAATGGAAGTTTGTTACGAAATCCTAGATTATTACAAAATTCTGGAAGTCAATCCCAACGTTTCTCGAGAGGAAATCAAAAAATCCTATCGTCTCCTGGCTATGATGTACCATCCGGACAGATATGGGGATATTGGTAACGAAGAACTGTACCAAAAAGCAGAGGAGAAGTTTAAACTCATTCAAATGGCTTATCGGACACTCAGCGACCCTGAGAAACGAGCTGAATATGATGCTCACTATTCAGAGATTAAGCGAAGACAAAGATACACTGAATACCGAACAGAGAGAGATGCAGAGAAAACATATGAAGAGGATATGGAGTATGATACGGGGTATGAGAGGTACGAGGAACCAACTCAAGAATCTGCTCAAAAAGATGTCCCTGAGACTCCCACTAAAAGCACTTTTCCTACTAAAACTCTCTATTTTTCTCTCGCTTCACTCTTAGCAGTCTTACTTGGTTTTCTCTGCCTTTCTTTTGGGGAAGCTTTCGCCGGTTGGGGTATTTTCCAAATAGCCACCGGCATAGCTGGTATGGGCATTGGTGGTTGGCGTTTATGGTCTCATGACACAACAGGAAGCAAGATAACTGGAGCATTATTTTTAGCCCCAACAGTCATAATAATTGGTTATGTAGCACTAGCATTTCTCATCATCATTTTAGTTATCTGCGGCTTATTTGCTGCTCTTGGCGCTGGTGGCGGTGATTGTTAGCCAAGCAACTTAGAGATGATAATAGGACTGACTATTGTCATAGAAAAATTTTTGTGCTATGATAATGTTGGAGGCCAGCCGAAGCTTTCTCTCCCTCTAACCTAAAGCTTAATCTTAGGACCAAAAAAAGATTAGGCCGATATGAGCGGTAAAGTATTAGTCTTGGTCCGGGCTCATACTAGCTGAGGCGATCGCAGGACTCGGGCGATTACCTTAGCTCAAGAGGAAGGGGAAGGCTGGCCTTTATTTTAGACGAGACAAAAAAGCGCCCTCAGCTTTTTGCCAAGGGCTTTTTGTTTTTTGAGTTTTAATTGTAAAAGTAATATCTTTTTCCTGAAGGTGATTGAGTAAAGTCCCAGTTTATTCCATCCGTCGTTACCGGAAATCCGAAACAAAATCCCTTGAGAACACCTTTCCCGTAAAACTCCTCTGCGTCCAGCACTTCTTTACATCTTTCTCTTATCTGCTTGAGCCACTCTTCCTCAGACGGAATCTTAGTATCCGGCAGCTCCTCAAATTCGTCTAAACACCAATAATTAGGGTAGGGACTGGAGAGTTCAACGTGGTGGCCCGGGCATTCAAAGGTCTCCCATTTCTTGAGCTTCTCAATTACCTCCTTTCGACTTAATCCCTTCTGTAAAATTTGTATCACGTATCCACATTTCTTACATTTTCCTCGAAGCACGATATCCTCCTTTTTCAAATTTAGAACGAATCTTGTACCGGCGAACTGCACTGTCCATTAAATTTCAGTATTCGCTGGGAAAAAGAATTGTGGTCGCGCTTCTGTCGGCTTCAGTAATTATCCAAATTTTCCGATCCCCTTTTTTATAAGCAGACAGTAGCCGTAAATTCCTATCTAGTGAAAATTCGTTTTCTTTCTTATCTTCTTCTGATAGACCTCCCCAGTCTCCCGCTGCGTGTCTCTTAAGACTATCCCAAACAAACTCTGCAAATTTCTCATCTTCAGCTACTAAATCATTAACACCTCTAGTCATTACAACTTGTCCAAGATTAAATTTAGCCATTGTTCACCCTCTTAGTCTAAATAGTGCTCACCTTACTAATCTTCCTTAATGATGCGTGAGGAGAGGAAGTTACTTCTCCCCCTCCTCGAAATCTATGTAATCGGGCGTTTCGCCCTGAGCACGACTCCCTCCTTTCTCAAATTTGAGATAGATCTTGTACCGGTGGAGCAAAAGGGGTCAGCCTAAAATACTTCTGATATCTTCCTCTTTCAGTTGATCGGGTTGAGCTTGCTCTTCCTTGAGGTTAATGACCTTGATGTATGCTTTGTTTATCAGCCTCTCGACCACTGTAGTAGCTGCTCGACCACCAGCTTCGTCATTGTCGAACATCAAAGTAACTTTGCCGTTGTTGCCCACTGCCTTCATAATCAACTCCTCCTGCTCATCGCTCATCAGCGTTCCCATTAAAGCGACCACATTTTTATATCCTGCCTGCCAGAGCCGAAAAGTGTCAAAAAAGCCCTCAACTAGAATCAATCCCTTCTCTTTAGCTTCTTGGGCAGCTCTATTTAGGTTGTACAGCACCAAATGCTTCTGAAATTTAGGTGGCAGCTTGTACCGCGGTTCTTTTTCAGGAGGCTCCCCAGCATATCTTCCAGCATAAGCAACAAGCTCTCCTTTCTCATTGCGCACAGGAATCACTATCCATCCTTTCATTAAACCTCTCGAGCAGTAGCCCAGCCCAAAATGTTTTATTGTCTCCTCTTTAAGGTTCCTTTCCTTAAGGTAAGCGTGTTTTTCGTCCAGATTCTTGAGTTCAAACGTCAACGGCTGATTAGGTTCTTCTCCTCGTTTTACTCTTTTGGTATTTCTACCCACTTTTACAGGCTTGTGTCCATTTTTCTGCTCGTTCTTTTTTATCCTAGCCCTAATTTTCCCTCTTACTGCTCTTGCCTCTTGAGGTACAATGTCAAACCACTTCTGAATCAAGCAAGCGGCGTCCCTGATAGATATGTCTTCGGCTGCTGAAACAAAGTCAAAGACATTTCCCCCAGCCTTACACGAAAAGCAGTGAAAAATATTCTTTACAGTATTGGCGTGAAAACAAGTTTGACTATATCCGCCGTCGTCGTGGAAGGGACATGACCCAATTAACTCATCATCTTTCCTTTTGAGGTCACCCAGGATTTCATAATGACTTAGGATGTTCTCAATACCCACTTTCTCCTTTATTTCTCTAAAATCCACCCATTCACTTTTCTTTTCAATCATTCTCTGCACCTCCATCAAATTAGCTTAGGACACCGGTCTTAAGCACAATAGACATAATCAGCAGTCCCCAACCAAGAGCCAAGATTAACTTGACAACTTTCTTAGCCGAAGTAAACAGCTCCAAGATCACATAAAGGGATGTCAGGCTTGCCAAAAGCATAAGCGCATCCCCGTAGAAGAAAGCCAATTCTGGTTTTCCCTTGAAGACGGTTTGTTTCAGTATTGACACTATCAGGTCCCTGATGTGTCCATAAATCGTGTATAGGAAGTTTACTGTCTGGTCTAAACCTAAAGGAGAAGCTCTGCTTACTTCTGCATATCTTTCTACATCTTCATTACCTACACCTGTCTGGTAAAAGTACGTTGGTCCAGCAGGGCTAACTAAAACAAAGCCGATCAGAAGCACAAGGGTCAGACAAATCAGAATGCCCGCCTTTTTTAATCGGCTCCCATTAAGCTTATTTTTCATTATTCGTCTCCTCTTTTGTGTGTTCAGGGTACACCCCTTTACACGAGTATCTACACTGTTTGTACCTTTCACACCGTCGGCAGTCTCTGAAGAAGAGTCGGTCGAAACTCCAGCACTTAACCCCCATATCAGACTGCCTAATTACTACTCCCAGCAGCTTCAATTCTTCCTCCTTTGAACCTACTCATCTTCTTTAAAGAATATCCTTTTGTTGTCCTCGTCATATTCGACCTCTTTTCCTTTAATGTCTCCTTTTACCTCAACCATATGCCAAAAACATCGGTGATCCATAGGAATACTTCCTAAACCATCTTCTGTCTTTATCAACACCTGGATCAAGGTCCCATGATTTATGCAATCAATTATTTCTCCTTTCATTTCTCTTTCCCTTTCTTTTTATTTAATTTACCGTTTAAAGCATCCCTTATAATTTGGTCTACCAGCTTTGTCATTGGTATACCTTCAGCCTTCGCTCTTCGATACAATTTTGGGATAAGGTCCTCTTTTATTTTTGGACTGTACATTTCCTTCTCCTTTCAGAAACTTCTTTAAATCTTTCAGATACTCTCTGTGATAACCTTCATCCTCAAAGAGAAACTCAGCAATTTCTAAAGCTCGGAACCATCGCTTTCTTCGCTTCAGTTCAGCGTTCATCTTCTCTCCCTCTTTTAATATCCTCTTTCAACTCTCCAAAGCATTTCGCACACAACGCATTACCTAAATACACTGGAACAGGAAACTCAGTAATTTGAGCATTACAGAAATCACAGAGAATTACATCATCCGGCACTGGAATGGAGGCAACTTCAGGTCCTCCCAGAATCTTTAGAGAACGATTTTTAAATCTTTCCTTGTCCCACAACTCTAAATCCTTTATCTTTTCAAAGGACTTCTTTTCCATTTAATCTCTCCTTTCCTAACATTTCTTCCCCTGTCCATCTTCCTTAAAGAAAATTAACCCATTCTCCTCATCGTATTCAATCTCTTTTCCCTCAAGGTTATCTTTCGCCTCGATTATGTGCCTAAAGCACCTGTGATCCACCGGGATACTTTCTAACCCACCTTCAGTCTCAACCAATATTTGAACCAAGCTACCTTGATTGATACAGCTAATTATTCTTCCTCGCACTTCTACTCCTTTCACATATTAGTTACATCTATACCGATTAGTTATTCTCTCAAAATCCATATTTTTCAGGATTTTTGAATATCTGTTTCAGTATCTCTACTTCCATCTTTCCTTACCCCCTTTACATATTAGTAATATCAATTCCAATTTCTCTGTTACTCCTAACTATCTCATCAGGATAGTAGCTCGGAGTTTTACATACATATGTGCCATTTGGTAATCGCTTCCATCCATAAAAATTCCTGATTATCCTTTTTGCCTCCGCTTCATCTTTAGCAGTCACATCATGCAAATCACTACCTCTGACCCACACTTGAAATTTTCTCATTTTACTCAACCCCCTTTGTTAGAATAAGGAGGTTAGGGGGAGAAACACAGGGAATACTCCTACGAAGTAGATCATTTCTTTCAGCTATCTCCTTTTCTGACATTGTTTTTTACCTCCTTTACTTTGTCCGGGAACAACATCTTAGCTTCTGGATTTCTCCTTAACTGCTCTAATGGAGAAAACCCATACTTCATTACTTCCCTCAAACTAACTACAAAACACATTGGTTCATCAGATATCTTCTTCACACATCACCTCCAAATTTTTTTCTCAGGAATTTCGGCTGGTTTAACGTAGGTAGCAAAAGGCAGGTTTCCGCTATACCCTAACTGGTGGTTTCACAAGAGACCCTTGTTCTTCATACTTACAAACTCGCCATCACCAATAATGATATGGTCCAGCATCTCTATCCCCAGGATCTTACCTGCCTTAGCGATTCTTTTAGTTATCTCGATGTCTTCGTTATCGCTTGGCGTAGGATCACCGCTCGGGTGATTATGAATTAAGATGATAGCGGCTGCTGTTCTGTGCAGTGCTTCTTTGAACACTTCCCGAGGATGGACCAGCGCAGCGTTGAGAGTGCCGACAGCCACAGTACTAATAGCCAACACCCGGTTTCTTTGATTTAGACTCATCACCTTAAAGTACTCCTGCTCCAAATGTCTCATTTCCGGCATAACTAGCCGAGCTACATCACCCGGCTCTTTGATCAATGCTCCTTGCTTTCTTTTTATTTGGAGTCGTTTGCCAAGCTCAAAACCAGCCATAATCATTTCCGCCTTTGCTCTCCCGATCCCTATCACTTTGGCCAATTCGTCTGCTCCAGCTGCAGCGATCCTGTGTAAGTCATGTTCAAACTCACTTATCAATTTCCAAGAGGCTTTGCTGTTTCGTATCAGCGCTGCTGTAAGCTCTGCGTCAGAAAGATTTTCAATACCAAGCCTGTAAATCCGATCAGAAGCTTCCTTTACTGAAAATTTTTCTAGTTTTACTTCATCGCGTTTAAAAGAACTCTTGCTCAATTTATCTCTCTCCTTTCTCTATCACCTTAGAGTCAAAAATTTGTTTTAAAAGAACAGGTTTTATAAAAATAAAGCGAGGCCAGCGAATATAAAGCTGTTCAAAAACAGCTTATTCGCTGGCCTCGCCGATAACAATGTAAGTGGAGGTTAACCTCTCGCCTTCACAATAACATATTCCGAAACATTTGTCAAATCAGGGTTTCAGCGTTTCAAAATACAAGGCAGCTTTTTAAAGCTGCCTTTTTTAAGGTCACTTACTTTCCAAATTTTCAAAGAACGGATTTTTTATTCGACCTTCAAGAACACACCTCTTAAGTCAACTCTTGCCTCTATCAGTGCTCTGGCTAGGTCTTTAAGCTCGTAAGTGTCGTTTTCGTAGTCTCCTTCTAGAACCACTCCACCTCTTAGATGCTTCAGTGCATACATAGTCAGAATCAAGTTTTTGATATCCAAACCCTGAAGTAGGGGAAAGTCTGACCCTAGAGGATGCCAGCCGGTCGTTACCTTGATAAATTTCTGTTTGCCGAAAAAATCTCGCAATTCTTCCTCTTTCTCGAGGTAAATATCCTTTGCTAGTTGCACCAGTCTTTCAGCTAGCTCGTCTTTTCTGCCGCTTACCTTACGGCAATGGTTCCTAAGAATCTTTTGGATGTCGCTCCGGGTTACCCGTAAAGTAATGAAATCTCCTATCCTAGAGCAGTTTATGCTTTTTTCCTTGAATTCAGCACTTGCAGGGGACAGAATACCAGGCTCTTTATAATTAAGACTCGGGAAACTTATCCTGCACCGAGAACCTTCAAGTATCCCCTCGACCTTTTCCAATTCTACACTAAAGCAGTATTTCCCTTTGTCTTTTCTCCACTTTCTAGCAAACTCTTGGGCCAACTGCCTATTTTCGGCCTTTGCACTGAGGACAGGTTCAAATCTGGCCAAGCCATCTTTCTTGAAGCACTTGTAGACTATTTCAGTTCGTGCTGAGTCTTCGGATTCTACCTTGGCATCCCAGGAGATCTCGAAATCTTTAATCTCATCCACTAAAGAAAAATAGCCTTCCTCTGTGGTAACCGCCTTAATAAAAGAAGGCAGACGAAAGTTAGCTCTGGGCATACCCTCCGAGATTAGGGCAGCCTCTTTGCCGTAGAAATCATCTAGCTTGAGAATTCTTGCCAAGTTATAATTCTTGATATCAGCATATCCAGAAAGCTTAACAGTTTTATCTTTGCTTTTAAGAAACTGTCGTAAGCTGTTGAAATCATGATAACATCGCCTAAGAAGCTCGTGTACTGTCTCCTGATTCCATTTTTCTTTTAGCTGATCTTTGGCCATCTCAAGCAACTCTTGGAAAGAGAGCTTTTCCACAAAGTAGATACTCTTGGCAGTGTGGGCGAGATTCTTTTCAAACTCACTGTTTTCAGGCCCATAGTAGTAACAGGTACAGGAGTAGAGGTCTTCACAGTAACCCAATTCAGCTATCTCCGGCAGGTCAAAATCACCCTTGTTTATTAAGTTAAACATTTTTTCAATGAGGTCTCTGTTATTCTCTTGGTATGTCCAGCGCCGCACATCGCAGGGATGAATGCCTTCCCTAAACAACTTAACCAACGGCACTTCTACCTTTTCAAATCTTAGCCGCCTAAACCGCGGAAACTCTTTGTCTTGCTCTAACCACAGTCTATAAGTCTTCATTACTTTCCCCTCCACTATTCAGAAAACTCTCAAATACTCTAATCTCGCGCTTTATCTTTTTATCTGTATTCCTAATATCTCTCAAATCGAGCCGATCCTTCTTAATTAAGTTTCTCACCCGTTCAAAAGCCACAACAAGCCCCAGGCTGGTCTCTTGCTCTAAAAGGGTCTCCACTTCCTCTATATTCTCAACATTTTCACCTCTAAGTCTATTTAACCGAGATGAGCAGAACCTTTCTAAGTGAACACTCTCGCTAAGAGCTTCTAAAAGCTCCTTAGGGACCGTACCAGGTTTCCTTGCTTCAACTTGGAGGGCAACATAAGCCAATATACTTACATCTTTTTCGCTCTTGGCTAGGTCGTTCCAAGCTTTTGATTGCGCCAGCTCCCCTAAGTCCATTGTCAACAGGAGTTCAGCTTTGCGTATAAGGTCTTTGGTTGTAAAAAGCTCATAAATGTGATTCACTCTGTCAAGATTCGACCCCGGTTCAAAGTAGCTGGAAAGAAGGTCAATGCAGATTTCTATCTTATGCGAGTCTTCCTCTTTTTTAACCTCTTCGTCATTTATGCCGATAGGTATGCTAGCTTGAACAATGTATCTTGCCTGTTCTGAAAATTCAGGGGGTTTCTTGCCAAGAAGTTCCGATTTAGCCAGCTCAACAGCCCTATTTGCTAAAAGGTTTCGGTAGATGAACCCTAATCTTCTTCCATCAAGACTAATTTTTCCCTTACTTTCCCGAAAAAGCAGTTGGCTAAATTTGGCCAAGAATTCTGGAAGGGTGTTCATCTCGGCTCTCAGCAGACTAAAATAGAAAGACGCTCTTCTAAGAATTCTCTTAAGGCTCATTCCTGTGTTCTTGACTTCCTTCCAAGAGACAGTTCCTTTTGCTCCATCCTCAGTCCATCTACCAATTGCTGGTGCGTCATCTTCACCGTTCATCTGGGCCACTTTGATTCGGTCTTTCTCCTCCATCTCTAAAACTTGGGGTGGATAGAGAAATGAGGCAAACCTTCCAATCAAAGCCTCATCTAAAGTCTCCGTGGCTGAATAGGATAGCGGATTCATGGCTGCCCAAACCCATCTTACCGACGTGGGATAGCCCATAATTCGTCTCGACCTAATCAGCTCCAACCATTTATTCTGCATCTCTGCCAACGCCCTATTAAGCTCGTCGATTAAGACGAAACTTTTATCCCAAACAGTTACTGGACTGGGGATATAGTCTACCACTCCGCTTTTTAGCTTCTCAATGTTGGGATATCCCAGCACGTCCTCAAACAGGGCTTTAGAAGCATCGTAAACAATGAATTTCTCCTCGAGAGCCCGGGCAATTATTTTTGCCAAATAGGTCTTAGCTGTGCCATGGGTACCGATTAAGAGCAGTGGATCGCCAGTCAAGAGCGCCGCCAACACCAAACTTTCCTTCTTCTCCTTCCATCCATAAATACCTAGCTTTTCTAAAATCATTTTCATCCCCCTCTTACACGAAAGGACCCGAGCCCCAGACTCAACTAGCACAGAGTCTAGCAGTCCAGGCTCAGGTCCTTTCCTTGGTGTTTGGGACTTAATCCCAAAAAAAACGAGGCCAGCGAAACAATAGCAGCCTTTCGGCCTGCTTCGCTGGCCTCGGATTCTCAACCCAAGTTGAGATTACATTTCTACCCTAACATATTTTCAAACACTTGTCAAGAGGGCGATCGGGGTAATTTTGAACTATTATCTTTGACTCTCATAACATATATAAAAAACGAGGAGCTTTGTTTAAAAAGCTCCTCTTTCTTTAGAATTTTTGAGTCTACCTCAGAAACCGGGGATCTTGACGGCTCTACTCAACTATATCCTCGAGCATAAATACATCTCCAAACTCTGCTAGGTCCTCGCACTCCGTTCGACCATCAAAAAGAACAGTAAGCATCAAAACACCCTGCTTTTTAAGCCTTTGCTTCCATTGGTCCTCTAAGCAAGCATAACCGTCGGTAAAGACTATCGCCTTGCTAAATTTATTTTCGCAGATGTTTTGAGCAACGCAGTCGAAGTCAGTACCGTAGGTTGTCTCAATCCTACCTTTAAGCAAACTCCCAAAAGATACCTCGACCACCTTATTAGAGAAGAGAAAGATTGTTTGTATTTGCTCTTTTAAACTGCGTAGCACGCCGATAATGTCGGGGAGATGTTCCTCGACACTGCCCGAAACATCCAGATAGACAGCCAGCCCTTTCTTCCTAAATTTGGTTTTGGCCATTTGATTGTGAAAGTAGCCCGGATAGATTCCGGCTGCCAACAAAGTGAGGTCTCTTTTTGAGGGACAAAGGGGTAGGGGAGAGACTGTTCTTCTCTTTTGCCTGAAAGCTTTTCTGAAGTTGTCTATCTTTTTCTTGATGGTGTATCTATAAAGCAGAAACTTCTTCAATGAGAGACTACCTCGAAGCACTTCTAAGAAAAGCTCTCTTAAGCTTTCTGAGTAGCTGGCGTAGCTATCACAACTGGGCATGGTTCTCTTTATTTCCTCGGCAATTCTTGCTGCTGCCTCGCTGGGAATCCTCCTAGATTTTCCATTCCCCTTTTGATGAGTGCCCAAAAGGATTGCTCTTGATGTATCCTCGCCCTGGGAGAGAATTTTCAGAGTCTGTATCAGTTCTCCGGTAGTCATTCCGGAGCCACCATTCCTTTGCCCGTAGAGGTCCTCATAAACCAGCCTATAGGCACTTGACCCCATGTCGCTCTGCGGTCTCAAAAGTCCATAAATTCCGTAAGGCGGGTTAACCCTCTTAAAAAGATTTCCTCCTCTGGACTCAGTAGCATAAATTCTTGAAATCACTGCATTGATAACAGCATCGCAAGCGATATCTTCCAGTTTACCATCTTGGTAAATAAAGTGGAAAAACAACGGATGCAGGATTTCATGGAAGAGCAGGCTAAATAGGTCCTCCTTAGACTGGATGTACTTTTTTACAAAATCTGGGTTATATCTTAGCTGTCCCTCTCTAGTTATTCCTGCTGTCGAACAGTTTCTATCCGCAATAACCTTAGAGATAAATCCAGCTGTGAAGCTTTCAAACCCGAGAAGTTCTCTTAGTATCTGTCTTACTAATTCTAATGTTATCTTCATCATCGCCTCCGCCATCTTATAGTTTTTCAAAGAACTAATAAATCGCATAAATATAAGACCAGGAAGAAAGGTACTGGTCCTTTCTCCCTGGTCTCTTTGAGTTTTTCTCGGAACCAATCTCTGAAGTTAGAATAACACGGAACTAGACTTCTGTCAAACTGTGGACAACTACGATTTCAGGTTCGAGAGGACCTATTAATAGGCACCAAAGGGGTTGACTTTTTGTGATTTAAAAATATATTTACTGATGATTAGGTAGGTGTTTAAGGGGGTGTTTATAATCCTACAGGTTTTAGAGGAGTGCTAACAGCATGCTCTGGTTAGTAGTTTTTATTGCTCTTATACTTTTCATGGTGGTAGGCTTTGCGTACGTCGCAATCATTGTTCTTGGCTTTTTTCTTTGTCTTGCCGCTGGGAAGCTTATCTGGAGATTGATTAAGTGGCTTCTAGCTGCCAGTGCTGGAGAGCATTACCGCCGCAAACTGCTGTCTGAACCTCAGCCGCCTCTTCCGCACAGCCAGTCGGCTAGGATACGAAAACCCCTGCCTCTCATCGTTTCCATAATCACTTTCTCCCTCGGCTGTTGGCTTCTTTCCCTGCCAACTCCTCAACCATCTCCCCCGGAATACGTCAAAAAACGTCCAGTACCTGAAAAAACACCAGTTAAGACCCTGCCAGCCAAAGAAGAGGCCAAAACTCCTGAACCTCTTAACGCAGAAAAACTAACGAACATCGCACTCGGAAAACCAGTAGTGGTTGCCACTAACGGAGCAGGGGACTCTAATTCTTATGTTGGGGAGTCACCCTCTGATATTACAGATGGAAGCTTGGATTATCAACCTGCTTCCGACCGGGCTGAAGACGGCTGTGTTGGGTGGGCGAATTCAGACTATAATGAGCCGATGGTTATTACTATAACAATTGACTTACAAGGAATCTACAATATTAGTAAAATCAGATACAACCCGGGCAACGTCCAAAGGGCTGAAACATGGAATGCTGATATAATGGAATCCCTTTTTGGAAGGACGTCTACTAATCCTGGCAGTTCCTACCGAGGCACGTGGACCGAACAAACAGGAAGCATAACCGCCTCGAAAGTTACCATCAAGCTAGAAAAAATAAGACGTTCTTACGCCACCGACTGGTTATTTATTGGAGAGATAGAAGTTTTGGGGACACCGGTGGAAGAAGAAATTGAAACTGAGGAACCTGAAGTTCCTACTCCAAAATCGGCTGGACAGATCACAGAACCTTCGGGTCCCCAAGACTTAGTTAAACAAAGAATTACAACTTCAGCAGTCTTTGAAAACGACCTATTAAAGGTTGAACTTGTGCTGGTTGAAAGGCTGAAAGATGGGAAAATAAGATTAAGCCTAGTTCATACCAATAAGATGGGTTACTCGGTCTATATTTTTCTTCCCACAGCCAAAGAGTCTACTTATCTGGTTGACAATTTAGGGAACCAGTATACATACGTTAACATTAACAACATACCGACCAGCGGATATGATTTCCCCGGGTCCAGAGCAAATACAAAAGAGCTTGTTCCTGACATTCCTGTTAAAGCCTGCATAACTTTTCCAGAACCCAAGGAGCCTGCTACCAAGTTTAACCTGGTCAGCAAATACGGCGTTTACACCAGCTCCTTTAATCCTTTTGGCCGACCAGGGGAATATGACATCGGCTATGCTCAGAAAGGTAAAATCTTTAACTTAATTTTGAAAAACATAAAACTACAGGAGCAGACGGAGGAGCAAGAAACGGGAGTAAGAGTCTCAGAAAGGGGAAATTGAAATGGCTCAGTTTTTTGGCCTTTTCTTCATAATATTTAGTATTATTTGCTTTACCGTTTGGCTCAAAGGAGAGAAAATCACATTTGATGATATTAGGGAGGTTGTTGCCATGGATAAGGATTCAATGTTAGATAGGAGAATCCGGCATCTAAGAGAAGAAGTTCTCAAGTTAGACCCCGAACTTAAATCCGAAATTTCGAAACCTGCCATTCCTGAGATACTTAATGAGCAGGCCATCAACAAGGTGGTGGAAACATATCGCGAAAGACCCGGAATTCTCAAGAAACATATTCTTTATTGGAATCTGAAATATCATGGGGATCTCGATGCCAAAATAGTTCAGACTTTCACTCAAAGAATAGAAGCAGAGACAAACCTTTATAAATCGGTTACTGGAAGGGAAAAAGCTCGACAAGACCTGCTTGATATTCGAAGGAGCCTGTCGATAGAGGAGCGGGAGAAAAAAATAAAGGAACTTCGGCAGGAACTTGAGGTAGAAGAGCTTAAAGATAAAATTGAGAAAGTGAGGCGGTCAAGAGAAAAAAAAGAAAAAAAGGAACCTGAGCCGAGAAGGCCCGAAAGAGAGGATTATGAGCTGTGAGCAAAACAATCCTTGACAGACATTTCGATGAGTACCTCAAATATGAAAATTATGAAGAGTACCGCCAAACAAAGATAAGGAAGTATCTGGCTGAATCACGAAAAGGAGCAAACACCAAAATCTTTATGGATCCCGTAGCCCTGGATCCCGATAGGATTTCTTTTTATGACCGCAGGAGAAAAGACACCTGCTACTTTAAGCTTATCAGCTCCTTGAGAGATGAAGTTACTCCAGAAAACACCGAAAAGTTCTTGAAATATTTGGTCACAGCCAGAGAGCCGATCTCATTTGAAATTCTTGGAAAAAACAAAAAGATTACTTATCAGATCACGGCGTCAAAAGGTGATGTTCTTTTGATTCAAGATGCTCTGGAAAGCTCCTGTCAGTATCTTTGGGCAGAAAAGCTTGATGACGATCCGCTCTACAGCCACTACCTAACCAAGACCAAAGCTCAGGGCCTCATCTTTCTCTTCTATGATGCTTGGCTTCCTCCTCCTTATTTTCTTCCGATTACCAGCTTTTCAGATTTCAATACCGATCCTTTGGAACCAGTTTACCGCCTCCTTTCCTCTCTTAAGGACAGAGAACTTGGTTTCTACCAGGTTCTCGTCTTACCCAGCGCGTCCAACTGGCCGGTCCAGATAAGAAAAGCCCTGGCTATGCGCATAGCTGACTCTGAATTTACCAGAGAATTCCACCCCTATTATTCTGAAGAAACCGAGTTTAAAGCTGCAGAACAAATGGCCCACCTGAAAGCTGATTCCAGCAGATCCTTTTTTGCTGTTTCAGTTCGTTTTGGTGTTTTTATAGAAAAACGCCATCTTAGCCTTGACCGCTTCGATCCCAACCATCTGCTGAATCTTTTTTGCCACGGCACAAAGAAATTTCGCCTCTTAGAGAGAAGAGACTATTTTAAAGCCGGCCTGCCTAAAGAGGATCATCTTTACCTTTTTTTCAATCGAGTTTCTTTCAGACAGGGAATGATTCTAAATTCAGCAGAGCTGGCAGGGCTCATGCATTTTCCAAGCAAAACAATTCTTGAAAAAGATTATGAGGTTGATAAAGTTGGCAAAACCCGTTCTACACCCGATATCGCTCTAGGTAATAAACTTGTTCTAGGAGAAAACGTTCACCGAGGAAAAAGAAAGCTAGTCAGTCTAGAACCTAAGCAGAGAACAAGACATATGTACGTAATTGGCACCACCGGTGCTGGGAAAACCTATTTCTTGCTAAATATGGTCGCTCAAGATATCGCTAACGGTGAGGGCGTTGGTGTTTTTGATCCTCATGGACAGCTTGTGCCGATGATTCTGCCGCTTATTCCTAAAGAAAGATACGAAGACATTATACTTTTCGACCCTTCAAAATATCCCATTGCCTTTAACATTCTGCATCCGACCAGCGAAAAGGAAAAGAACCTATTAGCCGAAGATATAGTGTCTATTTTTAGGAGGCTAAGTAGTAGCTGGGGAGCACAGATGAACTCGGTATTGGCTAATGCGGTACTTTCCTTTGTCAAAAGCAAAAGAGAAGGAAACCTAAGAGACCTAAGAATGTTCCTTCTTGATGGCGATTTCAGAAAGGAGTGTCTCAAAAGTGTCGACGATGAAGAAATTAGACTTTACTGGCAGGAGATTTTTCCTAAACTAATCGGAAATCCAGTTGCTCCAATCCTAACTAGGCTCGATGTCTTTTTAAGACCGAAGATAATCCGCCAAATTGTCGGCCAGAATAAGAATACACTTAATTTCAGGGAAATGATGGATGAAAGAAAGGTCTTCCTCTGCAACCTTAGCGGTATAGGGTCAGACAATGCATATCTCTTGGGGGCACTTCTCGTTTCACGATTCCAGCAGACAGTGATGACCAGGACAGCCGAAGAAGAGACCCAAAAACATAACTTCTACCTCTACATCGACGAGTTCCAGAATATGGTCTGCAAGTCAATGGAGCAAATTTTATCAGGAGCCAGGAAATACGGTCTCGGCATGATCTTGGCTCATCAGGAGCTTAGACAGACCTGGGAAAAAGACAGAGAGGTGGCCGGCTCTGTTACTTCAAATCCTCTCACTCGGGTCTGCTTCCGTCTGGGCGACTTTGATGCTCAGAAACTGCAGCGCGGGTTTTCTCACTTTGAGTCCGAAGACCTGCAGAATTTAAGCGAAAGAGAGACGATTGTCCGAATAGAGCGGGCCGAATATGACTTTAATATGAGAACGCTTGAGGCTCCAAAGATACCCTCAAAGGAGGAAGCTCGGCAAAACGAACAGAGAATTATTGCTCTTTCCTATAAAAAGTACGCTACTAAACCAGAGGATATAGAAACGCAGCCGCAAAAGGAGGAGGCTCAAGATGTCCAGCCGGAAAGTGAGAACTTCTGGGAGGAGTAAGAGAAGACCCTGGCTTAAAAGACTGCCCCGAGGTGCGATAAAGATAACACCAAGGGATGTTGAAATAATCAAGGCAGTTCATAGCTATAGGTTTCTTTCAACTTCCCAGATTAAGAGAAGATTTTTTCGGTCCAAAAGCAAAGCTGACAGGCGTTTAAGAAGGCTTTTTGATTACGGATTTTTGGACAGAATTCAGCTTCCCGTGACCCAGGGAAGAGGGGAGCTTCTCTATGCTCTCTGGAAACAGGGGACACATCTCTTGGCAGAAAGGCTGGATAAAACTTTAGAAGAAATTGGCTGGAGACCAAAAATGAATAAGCTTAACCCCTATCATCTAAAACACGAGCTTAATCTTAATCAATTCAGATTTACCCTTGAGGAAGCAGCAGTCACCAATAACGAATACTCGATTCTCTTATGGAAGCAGGGAGCAGACTTAAGGTCTCCGCAGAGCAGATTTAAACCCCTGCTTAAGTTCTATTGGAGAAGGTCAGCTGTCATCCTGATTCCTGATGCTCTCTTTGCCTTGAAAGGACCGAAAGGCAGGGCCTTCTTTTTCCTAGAAATTGACCGGGCTACTGAAACTAAACCAACGATCTTCAGAAAAAAAATGGCCCACTACAGCGCCTATTACAAAAGTGGTACTTTCAGCAAACAATTCAGCCACAAGAAATTTAGAGTTCTTACTGTAACTATCAGCCAGCGGAGACTTCTTTCGCTCATTCAAAATATCAAAGACTTGGATCACGCTCCAATGTTTTGGTTCACTACTCTCGAACACATCTCTCCAGATAAGTTCTTCGCAAAGATTTGGGCTACTCCGCACAATTCTGATAAGCTGATGAGCCTTTAGAGAGCGGTCTTATCTGGTGTTTAAACCGGTGTTTAGCGCCAAACTCAGTTTCCTCTTGACACCCAGCCCCTATTTTATCCAAAGCGTGTTTAAGCCAGTGTTTATGATAAACACCCCTTGACGCAGATACAGTGCCCAAAATAGTTATTTCATCCACTTTGTGGGCTGTGTCACTTTTTAATTTTGTCCCGCTTATTTAGTGTTTTTTTGGCTGAATGTCTACTCGATCCTTTATTTTTTAACCTGATTTTTTTAACTTTGTTTATTTGTTTTTTGTTGCTTTTTGTTTTGTTCACATCGCCCCCTCCCAACCGTTCGTGCATATCTGTACCAACCCCTTTTTATTATTTACTTTGTTTTTTTCTTCATTTTTTGTCTTTTTGGGTCTATTTTTTTGATAAACTTTTTAGCGACTTCTTATTGATTTTTACTTGTCTACCAGCTAACTATTTTACTTTGTTTTTTTTCTAAACCATTTATGTTTATTGCTTTTGCCTATTTACATTTTAGAACCCTTAGCTAGACCTTTCAGTATTTATTGCTAACAGTTTGCTTTCTTTTCTATGCCACAGCTTTCAATTTTACTTCTTCTTGTCTCTTATTACCTTTTGACTTATAAAGAATTAAGCAGGGCTTTATTTATCTTAGTTATTCCTTTTGGCTATCATTGATATTTTTTCTTTTTGATTATATTTTTCAACAGCACAGCTTGAAGTAGCAGGCGTTGACTTTTGCCAACCCCGAAACTATTGACAGATTCTAACACAAAATCCTATAACCCTTTATAGAAGCCGAAAACTCTTGACAAAATTATTTAAGGTATGCTATAATTCTAATAGAAAGAACATTAAAAACAAAAAAGTCATTTATTCTATTTTGACCTTTTAGCTGGTCAACGAACCAGCGTTCACGAACTCTAAGGTTTTTTATAGTAGGTATAATTTAGGGTATCAAGAAGCCCCCTACCTAGACCTTTACCGTTCAGATAAAGGTTTGAGTAGGGGGCTTTTTTGTTGGATTAAAAAAATGAAAAAGAAACTAAAACGAAAAATCATAAAAACTATTCTGTGGTGGCTAAAGATTATGCGGATTTTTGCTTTGCGGTTCTTGGTTAGCTTTTTCAAGCATTCATTTTATCTATTCTGTTTTATAATTCGGGGCTTGCTTAATCATATTTGCATTTTAGTCCTACCCAGAAAAAAAGGTCGGCGTTATCGTCGCAGAAATTAAAACTAAAATACCATTAGTCTTTTCACTTTACTTATCGCTTACCTCAAATAAGTGGTAGGTAGAGATAAGAAGATTATTAAAGAGTGTAGGCAAGGCACTTTGAAAACTAAATATGGAAAACTTATCAAGCGAACTGATAAACGAGAGAAGTAAAAGTTTTGATTTTTACAACAATGCTTTTGGCGAAATTTGGCAAGTAGGATTTGAGCTAACAGATGAAGAAATCCAAAACGAGGACTGGATACCTATGATGAATTTTATCTACCCTCTACCTGATAACTGGACACCACCAGAGAATATAAAGAAATTGTTTGAGAATATAGCTTTAACAGTTGTCTATCTTATGGAAGATGACCAGTATTATCTAGCTTTAACTGGTGGCGGTATGGATTTAAGCTGGGACATTTGCAAGGCATATATCAGATTAGGATTTTTGCCACCGACAGAATTTTGCTACTTACCGAATTTTGCAGGAATGAAACTAACAAAAGAAAACAAGCAAGTTATAGAAGCGTGCAAAAGAAGTTGTGAAATCATAAAGAAACAAGGCACTAGCGAAAAAGAAAGATTAGAGTGGCTAGAAAAGAAACTTGCTAAAAATTAGTCTATTAACTCTCTGCTTCTTTAGTCTATCCTTGCCTAGATTAAGGAAGTAGGGGTTAGCAGGATAATTAACTGCTTGAGGCAAGCAAGCACCTTAACAAAAATGACCTATCAATTCAAAGATGTAGAATTCTTAACAGCTAAAGAAAAGGAACTAATTTTAAGAAGCTGGACAAGGTTTTTGAAAAATGGATTAAGAAAGGAAGATTTCACGAAAAGATTATATGAGCATTTACATCTACATTGTGGATTTATTGCTCATTACGATATACACGGATTTTACAGCACTTACTTTACCGACATCACAGGCAAGGAAAGATTTTTTGACCATCTATTTGGCGATTATAACCAGAGATGCCAAATAGATGACTACAAAGATATACAAGAAGCTATGTATCAAGTTTATCAAGAGTATAAAGAAAAGTATGCTAGTCAAGTAAAAGACGACATAAAGGAAAGAATAGAGTTATTGAAAGCGTGTATAGAAAGAGCAGAAAAAGACCAAGATTTTGCTAAAGAATTTCTAACAAAACTCGGATATTAGACTTTTGACCTGCTGGACTTGTCTTTAACTTGCCATAGACAAGTCTAGTGGCTAGAAGTTTAAAAAGGGCTATGTATCAGGAATAGACCTTTGACAAATAAAATGGGAAAACATTATTTTATACCATCAATTTACAGCGATAGAAGAAAACAGCGACCTTATGAAATGGACAGCATACAATTTGAAGAAGCAGGAAAAATGAATAAAAAACTAGGGGGTGGAAAAATAGTTTATGCTAATATCCGAAAAAATGGGAAAGATACAGGCATTATTATTAGGTTAAAAGAATCAGAAGAAGCAGTTAAATGGTTAAAAGAGTAATTTCATAACTCCTAACCCTTGCCATCTAGTATCCTGATTATTAGATGGCTTGGGCTAGTAGTTTAATTGAGCTTTCTTATCGGGATAAAGCTCTCTGAGAAAAATGAAACTAAAAAGAAACCAAAAAAGAGCCAAGACTTACGACCAAATCTTTAATTTGGAAAACCTTGCATTAAGAAGAAAGTTTGACGAGGCAGTAATAGAAGATATACAAGATGTCGCATACGAATACCTTGATGAACAAGAATATGCACACTACAAAGACTTACTAAAACGGCTTTATTAGTCTCATCTTCCCAGTCCTTAGTATCCCGATTACTAGGGATTGGGATAGAGGAGATTAGAAAGGAGTGGGGGATAGGATAAGAGGTATTAGCTGTTACCCATCATTGAGTATAGAAACCTCTAAAATCCCTTATGGCTTAAGAAGTGTAGGCAAGGCACTTTCAAAACTAAAATGAATTTCAATTACAAAATCAAAGACCCTAAGAAAGAAGAAAAGACAAAAACTATCTACCATATCTTTACCGACAACCGAGACGAATACACTGACGACTATGCCGAAGCTGAAAAGATATTCAAGCAATTTAAAGAATATGGTTGTGCCAGATTATACGAGGAAATATGGAATGAAGAAGAAGATAGAGATGAGCCGATAGAAGAAAACTGCCTGAAAAGTTATGGTTCTTATCCTCTCTAAACTTTTAACTCCCTCTTTACTAGCTTCTAACTTGCCATTAGTTAGTAGAGAGGAGTTAGTAGTTTAATGACCTTATACTAGATATAGGTCTTTGAAAAATATGGAAAAAGAAAACAAGGACAAACCCTATACAATAACTTTTTCTGTGTTTGCTAAAGACAGAGAAGAGGCACTTGAAGTTGCTAAAAAACAATTAGCAAATGGGGATATTGAACCAGAGAACATAGAAATTGACCCTGAAGATTAACTCTTAACCCTTGCCAACTGATAATTCTAGTTTGTTGGTTGGCTTGGTTAGTAGTTAATAAGGTGTAGGCAAGGCACTTTGAAAACTAAAAATGAAATGTCCAAAATGTAAAAAAGAAATTGACAGTGTATGGTTAGAGTCAAGATGTTGGCAGAAAGCAGACTTGGAAGGAAACAAAATTGTGGATTACCAACCAATTGACACAATAGATGATACTCTTTCAATTCGTTGCCCTGAATGCGATAAGGATATAACAAAGTATGTAAAAGAAACTTAAACCTTTAACTCCTTTTCTACTAGCTTCTAACTTGCCATTGGCTAGTAAAGAGGAGTTAGTAGTTTAATAACCTTATACTAGATGTAGGTCTTTGAAAATTATGCCTAATTGGTGCGAAAATACTTTAATCGTTAGCGGTGATAAGAAGCAAATAAAACAATTCAAGGAAAAGGCAAAAGGAAAGAAAAATAAAACAGATTTATCCCTAAACAATTTTGTCCCCTTGTCTAAAGAACTTGAGAACACTACTGCCCCCTCGCTTAAACCAAATAAAAAACTGATTAAGAAATATGGTGCAGACAATTGGTATGAGTGGTGCATAAGCAATTGGGGAACTAAATGGGATGTTGAAGCTACTTTAGAGGATGAAGAAGAATATCTATAATACAGTTTTGATAGTGCTTGGTCGCCACCTGTTCGGTGGTTGGAAAAGGTCTCTCAACAATATCCCAACCTTTCTTTTGGGTTAAAGTATGATGAAAGTGGAATGGCTTTTATGGGAGTTGCTAAAGCAGAAAAAGGTAAACTGATAAAAGATGAGTGTATAGACTATTAACCCCTGCCACTCAATATCTTTTCTAGTGATTTATTGAGTGGCTCGGTTAGTAGTTAAAAAAAGATATAGGCACAGAAAAAATTACAAAAGAGTAAGGGATAGGATAAGAGGCATTAGCTGTTACCCATCATTGAGTATAGACATTCCTATAATCCTTTATAGAAGCCAAAAACTCTTGACAAAATTATTCAAGATATGCTATACTACTAATAGATAAGAACATTAAAAACAAGAAAGTCATTATTCTACTTTGACCTTTTAGCTGGTCTTTGAGCCAGCGTTCACGAACTCTAAGGTTTTTTATAGTAGGTATATTTAGGGTTATCAAGAAGCCCCCTACCTAGACCTTTAGCTTGTTCGGATAAGGGTTTAAGTAGGGGGCTTTTTTCTTGGATTAAAAAAATGAAAAAAGACAAAAAAACTGAACTTCAATCAAAAATTGAACAATTACTTCAAAAATTGAGAAAAGAGCTGAAATTACAATATCCTGAACACCATTGGAATCATCTAAATATTTTCAGTAAATACTGGGACTTACGAGAAGCAATCCATAAAAAATAAACTATTGACCCCGAAATCCTAAATCCTACTATTAGGATTTTGGGTTAGCAGTTTATAAATAAAGTGTAGGCAAGGCACTTTGACAAATCTATGCAAACCATACAAGATTTATACATTTGCCAATTTAGTATGGAGGGCAAACATTGGATAGCGGAAAAAAATCGTCAAGCCGTGCCTTTGGAAGAAGCGTGGAAATTTCTCACTGGCAAAGACGCCAGAATTCTCAAGTCCTTATGTAAAAGTGTAAAGGTGAGAATAATAAATTTGAATACTGACGAAATTGTTGGCGATAAATAATTAACAGCTTGGGGCAAGCAAGCTCTTTGAAAAATATGAAATGCAATCATCCACTTGGCTGGAAAACAAATAAAAAATTTAGACATTATTTTTCAATAGATAAAAGTGGAGAGGGAAAGTGTCCGAAATGTAAAAGTGTTTATGATATTGAGATTTTGGGTTCAAAGAAGTGTCCTCGTTGTAAAATTGCACTAAAACCACGCTGGGAGATATGGTCGGAAATTGAATGTATAATATGTGGAGAAACTCAAATTTATCACGGAGTGTTAAGAAAGAAATAACTCCTAACCCTTGCCAACTGATAGATTTTCTAGTGATTTATCGGTTGGCTTGGTTAGTAGTTAATTGCAGGGGCTTTTGCTAGAAAAGAACCTTTACAAAGAATATGACCAAAAAAGAACTAGCAAAAATAATCATAGAAGAAATCAAAGACCTTTTAAGGTGGAGAGCTGACGCCCTTAACTTCAAATCTACCTATAAGGGAATAGAGAAGATACTCCGAGAAGCAGATAAGCAATATGTATGGCTAAGATTAGGGGACGCTGACGATTACCACAACTTTGACACCATTGACGAAGTGAAAGCAGATTTAGAAGCGTTAGGACTGAAAAAGGATTTCAAGAAATGCAGAAAATATGGTATCAGCAACTCTGAATACAAAGGATTAAACTACATCAGTCTATTCTGGGGCGACAGCGAAGCACAGCCACTTAAACCAATTAGTGATAAGGAGCTAGAATATCTTAACAAATAGTTTTCAACTATTGACCCTTGCCTCTAAACTTTTTTTCTAGCGATAAGTTTGCGACTTGGGTTCACAGTTAATAGAGCTTTCTTATCGGGGTTAAGCTCTTTGAAAAATATGAGAAATAGTTTTACTGTTCTAACTCTCTCAAGAGAAGATTTAGAAAGATTTTTAGACAAAGAAAAAATTGAAAAAATAGATGATGAAACAATGGAGTATATCGCTGATAAATTAGCCGACGCCTTACTTGAGATAGGTTATTGGGTGTCATTAAAGGTTATCATTGATGAACTGTTTTGTCCTATATGCCACGAAAGACAAGACGAAGATGGAAGATGTAAATGCGTGAATGAAGATGCTTTTTATTAGTCTCATCTTCCCAGTCCTTAGTATCCCGATTACTAGGGATTGGGATAGAGGAGATTAGAAAGGAGTGGGGGATAGGATAAGAGGTATTAGCTGTTACCCATCATTGAGTATATAAAAGCTATAATCCTTTATAGAAGCCAAAAACTCTTGACAAAATTATTCAAGATATGCTATACTACTAATAGATAAGAACATTAAAAACAAGAAAGTCATTTATTCTACTTTGACCTTTTAGCTGGTCAACGAACCAGCGTTCACGAACTCTAAGGTTTTTTATAGTAGGTATATTTAGGGTTATCAAGAAGCCCCCTACCTAGACCTTTAGCTTGTTCGGATAAGGGTTTAAGTAGGGGGCTTTTTTCGTGAGTTAATTAACAGCTTTGGGGTAAGGCAAAGCTCATTGAAAACTATGTCAACAAGAGCAAATATAGAATTCTATGACGACTGGGGCAAATGGGATAACAAAAGAAGAAAAGAGGACTGGCACTTGGGAGCAAGATTATATCATCACAGCGACGGCTATCCCTCATTTATGTATCGCAAAATTGAGAGGTTTTTGCAAAAGGTTAAGAAAATTCTAACAAGAGAGAAAAGACCTTATTGGTGGGATAGTGAAAGAGTATCAGCTTTGTTTGTCTCATTAGGTAGAGGGAAATATGGAGTGCCAGAGGAAAATCCTAGCGAGCCAGATGAGGATTACAAAAAGTATGGGGGGAATTATATCCCTCGCTTCCAACCGAGCCAAGAGATACACGGAGATATAGAATACCTATACAGAATTAAGTTAAAAGATGAAGGACTTGGAACAAAACTCGGCAAAAAAGATGACCGAGATTATAGGATAGAAGTTTATAAGCCGAGACACAATAAGAAAACCTATGAGATTGCGGGATTTAGAAAGTTATCGGATACCCAATTGGAAGCGGAATTAAAGGAAAAATAATTTTTCTTGTCGCTTCTCTAACTCTTACCTTGCCATTGTTAGAGAAGCGAATAGAGGAATTATTATAGCTGGCTTCCTTGCTGGCTGGCTCATTAAAAAGATGAAAAAGAAAAAATTGAAAACCTACGAAATCACTATACCAGCTTTCACGAAGGAAATTGATGCTGAAAACAAAAAGCAAGCACTAGAAATTTTTGAATGGCAATATGACAATGCTTGGCAAGATATGGATTTTAACCAACCGACAGTAAAAGAAATTACGACCAAATCCAAGAAAGACAAAGCCAAGCTGGAAAAAAGATACTTGTATGATAGTAAAGAGTTTTATTACGAACTTGACCCTGACCTATTCTATCTAACTCCCGATAAAAAAACAGTAATAATAGTGAGATACCCTATTATACAAGAAGGTGAGAAGCCCAACGAAGATGCAGAGGAAATAGAATTTCAAGGGGAAACAAAAAATAGTGGTTCGGTGTTCATTACTGAAACCCATATTGAAACAAAGGAATTCCTAAAAATCTCTGAAAAGCTGGAAAAATTTATTTAATCTCTATTTAGCTTCTCTTATGTAAGCAAGGCATAGGAGAAGCAATAATGGAGGTTATAATTGAACTTGGGGCAAGCAAGTTCTAAACAAAAATATGGATTGTCCAAAATGTCATCAACCTTATCCTGTTTGTGAGTGTGGTAAATACTGTGAAATCTGTGGCAAACCTTCTACTGAAGGGTGCTACTGTGATGAACATAAGTATTTACTAGACAAAGCAGGAAAGAACTCTATGACAAAAGATGAAAAATTACTCAAAAAACTAAACGGAAAAGATTTAAAGTGGGGAAGAGACTCCGCACTCTATCAGAAAGCAGGTAAAAGCGTGCCTAGACTTATTATTGAAATTGAAAGTGGTTGCGTCTATGGAGTAATTGCGGATAAACCAGTAAAGATTACTATCCTAGACCGAGACGCTGGCGAGAAAGGTAGATGAGACGCAGAGGTTGATGAGAATTATATAAAAGATAATTTCTCTGATGAGGGCGGAAAAGAGCCAATTAACTATTAACTAGAATGAGCTTGGGGCAAGCAAGTTCTAAACAAAAATATGAGAAAAGAAATAATCAAACAAATTAGAAGCTGGGTAAAGGATTTTCAGAAAACAGAAATTGACGCTGGTTTATCTCTGGATGCTGATGATGAAACTTTTGAAGGAAGTGCTTACGGGTTATTTATGGAAATTCTAGCAGAGCAAAGAAAAGAAAACGAAGAAAATAAAAAGTTTGACAGGTGGGAAAAGGAACACCAAGAAGAACTGGTTGCTGGCTATCTAAACTATCTTCGGGAGGCTGTCTTGGAAGATGAAAATTGGGATTTAACAACGACAGAGGACTATTGGACTTGGGCAAGGGAGGAATGCGAAATTGAAAAAGAAAGAAAACCAGAACGAAAAGAATAAAGTAGTCTATTTGCTAGAAATCCTAGCATTAGCTTCTCTTACAAGTAGATATCTAGATACCAATTAAGTGGCATCGGCTGTTACCCATCATTGAGTATAGACATTCCTATAATCCTTTATAGAAGCCAAAAACTCTTGACAAAATTATTCAAGATATGCTATACTACTAATAGATAAGAACATTAAAAACAAGAAAGTCATTA